>Ga0196971_1000352_pt1 | contig 39061 bp, 33 predicted proteins | sample S1v_1013CmetaG_FD_148660 | JGI IMG/M metagenome (GOLD analysis project Ga0196971, IMG submission 148660) | Soil microbial communities from Anza Borrego desert, Southern California, United States - S1+v_10-13C | ecosystem: Environmental > Terrestrial > Soil > Desert | place: USA: California...
AACGCCTGTTGCTGCGTCAGCTCGCCTCTCATGTAGGGCTGAAGCGCCGCGGCATTCACCTGCTTGAACGTGGGTGCCATGACAGCGAAGGTAAGGAACAGCGCCAGTCCCAGAAGCACCTGGTTGGGCGGCAGCTGTTGCGTGCCGATCGCGGTCCGGAGGAAGCCCATGACCACGACGATGCGGGTGAAGGCGGTGGTCAGAATCAGAATGGCCGGGGCCACCGACAGTACGGTGAGCATCATGAGCAGCTGAATGCTCTGCACGCCTTCTTGCGGATTGGCCGCTGGCTTTATGCTGGTGAGCGTGGGAATGGCGAAGGGATCGGGGTCGGGCTCTGCGTGGGCGATCCCTGAGACCATGAGCACAACAAAGGCGACCACGGCAACCAGCAGCGCCAGGCGGCGCAGGTTACTCACCGGCGCCACCTCCTGTCCGGTTCAGCAGGGACTTCATGCGGTCCAGGTTCGACCGCACCGATTCCTCAACACCTGCGAGGTTCACCTTTGGCAGGGCCAGGGTGGGCATCGCGGGCACCTTGGCGGCCTCGGAGAGCAGCTCGGCCACCGTCTCCGGGTCGGTCACCTGGTGTACCAGGGAGACGTTGTTGCCCGAAGAGCCCACCACGAGAACCTCCTTGCCCACGACCACCAGCATGAGGTTGCGGTCACGCCCGATGGGAAGGCCCTCGAGCACTCGCATGCGCCTGCCGCGGGTCTGCACGGCCTGCCAGCTGGCCAGGAACCGGGAGGCCATGTACGCAAGACCGATGACAAGGAGACTGGCCAGTGTGAAGGTCAGCAGCCCAGTGCCGCCGCCCCCGGTGACAGGAGCGCTCACTTGGCTTTCCCGGCCGGCGATACCTTCTGGATCAGCTCGGTGATACGGACGCCGAAGTTCTCGCCGATGACCACGATTTCGCCCTTGGCCACGAGGCGGTTGTTGACCATAATATCGACCGACTCGCCGGCCAGGCGGTCCAGCTCAAGCACCGAGCCGGGGCCCAGGCTGAGAATGTCTCGAATCGACCGCCGGGTCTCACCCAGATGGACCGAAACCTCCATCTCCACGTTCGCCAGCAGGCCAATGGAGTTGGGGTCAGACGGCCCGATGATACCCGGGTCCAGCGAGGGGAACGTGGCCGGCTGTGCCGATTCGGGCGCCTCGGCCTCCGACCCCGAGGAAAAAAGGGCGTCGATTTCGGCCTGCGAAAGCCCTTTACCTGTCATGGCGGAGTTGCTCCCTTACATCTTGACTTACTGGACGATCAGGTCCGTCACGAAGACTTCTTTCAGCTTCGGCAGTTGTTCTTTCAGAGGCTTGACCAGCGCTTCGATCAGCTTCTGCTTGCCTTCAGCCCCGGAAAGGTCCGCTGCCTTCCTGTCGCGCAGTACCGTCAGCACGGTGTTGCGGATCATGCTCTCCAGCTTCTTGGCGGCCTCGGCGTCCTCTTTGGCGGGGAACGTCAGTGAGATGGTGACCTCGGTGTACCGCTGGCGATCCTTGTCGGCCAGGTCCGTGGTGAACTTGGTGAGCTTCAGCTCAAACAGCTCGGCGGGATACTTGGAGTCGGCTTCCTTCTTGGCCTCCGGCTCTGCCGCTTCGGCCACGTGGCCGCCGCTGCTGCCTCCCAGAACGATCACGTAGTATCCCAGTCCCCCCACGCCCAGAGCGAGGACGACGAGAATGCCCAATATGGCGATTGTTAAGCCCTTACTCATGGCTTACTCCCTCTAGTTGTTTTGGCTACCGCCGCAGGTTGACCAGGTCCTGGAGCATTTCGTCGGCCGACGAAATGATGCGCGTGTTGGCCTGGAAACCACGCTGGGTCATGATCATGTTGGTGAACTCCGTGGAGAGGTCCACGTTGGACATTTCCAGGTTGCCGGGCACCAGGCGACCGCGGCCGCCGGAGCTGGGGATGCCCACGAAGGGGGTGCCGGAGGAGGAGGATTCGCTGAATGAAGAGGCGCCCGTCTTCAGAAGGCCGCCGGGGTTGGTGAAGTTGGCGAGGCCAATCTGGGCCAGGTTGCGGCGGACGCCGTTGGAGAAGACGCCGATAGCCAGGCCGGAGGCATCGATGGAGACGGACTCCAGCACGCCCATGGAGGCGCCGTCGGCGCTGCGGACAAGCACGTCGCTGTCGGAGGTGCCGGCGAAGGCCTGGGTGATGTTGGAGATGTCGAGGGTGATCGCCTGGCCAGACTCGGCGTCGGTCGCGTCCATTGTCAGCGCGAGGGTGCCCGTTGCCGGAGTAAGAAGGGTGCCGTCGGTGTTGAAGGTGATCGGTCCCGTGCTGCCGGAGGGAACAGTCAAGTCGGGGGGAGCCCCGGCGACGGTGTACGTCCACCCATTCGAGGCCGTCTTCTCAAAGGTAATGGTCAGCGACTGGGCCCGCCCGAGGCTGTCGTAGGCAGTCAGGGTGGTCGTATATTCGTCGCCGACCGCCGCACCGGCGTTCAGGTTGCCGGTCAGTTCCGCCTTGGAGGTCTTCTGCGCCAGCGCCACGCTGCCGCGGTTGATCTTGATGTCAGTCAGGCTGCCACGGTCGGTAGTGCCTATGGCCCCCGTGGCGTTGTTGGCCATCCACCCCTGCACGCGGGAGCCTGTACCCGGGTTGACCAGGTAGCCCTGGGGGTCCCAGTCGAAGTTGCCGGCGCGGGTGTACACGATGGAGCCGTCGCTGTTCTTCTGAATGAACATGCCGTTGCCTTCCACGGCCAGGTCCAGCTCACGGCCCGTCAGCTGGAAGCTGCCGGCGCCGGTGAACAGGTCGGTGCTGCCTACACCGACGCCCAGGCCGATCTGCTGCGGCGACGTACGGGCCGAACCGGCGGAGAGTGTCTGGCTGAACACGTCCTGGAACGTGACGCGGCTTCCCTTGAAGCCCGTGGTGTTGACGTTGGCGATGTTGTTGCCGATGACATCCATACGAACCTGGTGGCTGCGGATTCCGGTCACGCCCGAAAACAATGCACGCATCGCTTAGTCCTCCCTATGGCTCGTTCAGGGCTATACAGCCTTGATGACCTGCTCAATGTCGATTTCCTTATCGCCATCCAGGGAGAGGGCGGGTCTCCCATCAACCACTTTCACGGCTCTAACTACGCCTTCGTACAGCTTGCCGTCTGCGTCATCCTTGAACGTGACCTTCTGGCCGACCAGACCCAGCCCGAACGTCATCTTCGACCACTTGGTTTGCTCAGTCATCTGCTCCAGGGCGCTGAACTGGGCCAGCTGGGCGGCAAACTCCCGGTCATCCATCGGGTTGAGGGGGTCCTGGTAGCGGAGCTGCGTGACCAGCAGTTGAAGGAAGCCCTGCTTGTCCATCTGGTCGCTGCCGGTCTTGCGTCTGGTAGGCTCGGTCTGTGTGGTCTCGTGGGCTTTGGTTGAGGCCCCCACGGAATCAACTGCCACTTGCTGCTCCTCCTCTGCCGCCTAGGCCATAGTGTCCAGTCCACCGTTGCGGACTCGGGTACCGCGCCTGGTCGCCGCTGCCTGACCTAGCTGCGCCGGAGCGGGCGTGCCGTCGTTGCGGCGGCGTTCCCGCCGCAGGTCCTGCCATTCCTGGTCCCGTTCCCGGGGCGAGCGGTCGCCCTGACCTGTGCTCACGTGGAACCCAGCCAGACTTAGTCCCGCCTGGTCCAGTCCCTGCCGGAGCTGGTCGCCCCGCTGTTCAAGCAGCTGCTTGGCTTCGGGGTTGGCAACCTGCAAGACCGTTTGGACTTCGCGGCCGACCACTTGCAGTTGAAGCCGCACTTCGCCCAGGTGTTCGGGATGGAGCCGCAGCGTCACCGTATATCGGCCATCACGGGAGCTCACTGCCGTGCGGGCGATGGCGTCCATAAGGCGGTCCACGTCAATGGGGCTGGGCAGGGGGGCCGGTGCATCCACAGGTGGGTGGTCAACCAGTTCGGCAGCGCCGGTGTGGCGGGCCGGGGCGGCGGAGAAGGCGTCACCGGGCGTAACGTCCGGGGCGGCTGTCTCCTCGGTGGTCCGGGGGGCGGCATCAACGATCTGTGTCACGACCACCGGGGCCGGGGGCAGGCCCTGGGCCGGTGCTGTCGGCGACGCTTTCGCTGCCACTCCGGCTCCAGCCGGAACGGTGGCCTGCGGCGGAAGCGGCTCCACCAGCCAGACGCCTTCGGGAAGGCTGTCGACTTGGTCCCCGCTGGGTCCTGAAGCTACCGGCTGCTCCCCTGCGAGAGCGGTCGTCGCCGGGCTGCGCTGGCCCAGGAGAAACTGCTCAAGGGTCGGCATCAAGGCCGGACTCTGCGGGACCACCTGCGGCGGAACGGCTCCCGTGGCAGCTGCGGCGTCGCCGGCAGCGGCTGCGCTCAGGGGAAGCACTCCGGCCACACCGGCAACGGCAGCTGCCGTCTCGGGCTGCCCTTCGGGCGATTCTCCCTGTGCCGGGACCGGGGCGCCCATCATCATCGCAAGCAGTGCGGCGAATGCGGGGTCGACGGCGGCGTTGACCTCTGCCTTGCGCCCGGGCGTACCCGTTGCCGGTGCCGCCGGGGTCGCGGGGTTTGCGACTTTCGGTACGGAGTTCATGGTCATGGCACCGCTCCTATCGCGCAACAGCCGTCAGTTCGTGGGTGCCTTGGCCAGTTCGGTCATAACCTGGGCGCCCCGGGTTTTGCTCATGTAGGTGACAATCGCCGCAGCGTTGTCGTCATCCATCAGGCGCAGAATCGACGCAGCGACGGCCACGTCCAGCGCTTCCATAATGGGCCCCGCCCTAAAAGGCGGCATGCTCTCGTACATGGTAGCGACCCGGCGGAGGGCGTCGCTGGTGTTGTCCTTGGGCTGGGTCAGCTCCTTGAGCAGGGCTGCCACCTGGGCCTCTTGTTCCTTGAGCTGCGCCTCTCGGGCGTCAAGCTCCTGAGCCCGCTTGTCCGAAGTGGTGGGGATCGCTGGCTTGCTGGCAGGGGGCTGCTCTGTCTTGGGGGTGGTGGTCGCTGCGTCGACCTTCGTCAGGCCCGGTATGGGCACGGCGTAGACCACACCGGCCGTTACGCCGAGAGCGGTGGCCATCACCAGCATCCAGTAGGAGAAGCGGCGCCCCGGCTTTCTGGGCTTCAGCTGCTTGGGCGCCTTGGGCGGCTTTCCGGGCTTGATCTCCGCCGCCGGAGATGCCATGGCTTAGCCCACCCCCTTGGCAACTCGCCGGACATTCTGGGCGATTTCATCAGTCACGGCCTGTTCTTCGGCCCGCTCCTGATACTCGTGGGCTTCGTACTGCTGTTCGCGAAGCTTGTCGAGAGCCTTTTCCCGACGCTCGGCCTCTTCCAGTTCGGCGCGCTTCTCAGCGACAATTCGCAGGGCTTTGTGCAGGGAGTCGGCAGCGTTCTTCTCGGACTGAATCAGCCCTTCGTGACGCTCGCCGCTCTCGACCCAGTCCTTGGCGCTCATCCTCCGCTTGCGGCGCTCCTCCCACTCGGCCTCGAAGGCGATGCGGGCAGCCCGAGCTCTCTCCATTGACACCCAGGCCTGCCCGGCCACCAGTTGTGACGAAGCAAGAGACTGCTTCGCCTTCATGGTCTCGACCTGTCGAACTTTCAGGACCTTCTCCAGGCTGAAGCGAAAAGGTTTCACGCGCTAATCCTCCCTGCAAAGCGAGCGCAGGCCATCCATGGCCATCGCAAAGTCGGTGGGCTCGTCGATGTTCTGTGCGAGGAACTGACGCATGGCTGGCATTTTGCGTATGGCCTCATCGACCAACGGGTTGGTGCCGTGCTGATATGCGCCGATGTTAATCAGGTCTTCCGTTTCCCTATAAGCGGACATCAGCGACCGGAACTTGCGGGCCAGCATCTGATGCTCTCGGCTGGTCACTTCCGGCATGACCCGGCTGACGCTGGCCAGCACATCGATGGCGGGGAAGTAGCCGGCGTGGGCCAGTTTCCGGGAGAGCACGACGTGGCCGTCGAGAATGCCGCGCACGGCGTCGGCCACGGGCTCGTTCATGTCGTCGCCGTCGACCAGCACCGTGTAGATGCCAGTAACGCTGCCCGTCTGGGCGGTGCCGGAGCGTTCCAGAACCCGAGGCAGCATGGTGAAGACGGAGGGCGTGTAGCCACGTGTTGCCGGGGGCTCGCCGATGGAAAGGCCCACTTCACGCTGAGCCTGAGCCAGTCGGGTGACCGAGTCCATCATCAACACCACGTTGAGCCCCCGGTCACGGAAGCTCTCGGCGATGGTGGTCGCTGCCAGAGCCGCCCGGATTCGCACCAGGGCCGGCTGTTCCGACGTAGCCACCACGACGACCGAGCGCTGGAGGCCCTCTTCGCCGAGGTCCCGCTCGATGAACTCCCGCACCTCACGGCCCCGTTCGCCCACCAGTGCGATCACGCTGCAGTCGGCGGTGGTCGACCGGGCGATCATGCCCAGCAGGGTCGACTTGCCTACGCCGGAGCCGGCGAAGATGCCAATGCGCTGCCCCTGCCCGATGGTCAACATAGCGTCCATGGCCCTGACCCCGAGCGTGAGCGGCTGGCTGATGCGCTGCCGCAGCAGGGGGGCCGGGGGCAGGCCGGTGACCGGCCTCATGGGGCAGCCGTCCGGCACGGGTCCGCCGTCGAGCGGCTGTCCCAGCCCGTCGATCACCCGGCCCAGCAACCCTTCCCCGGTGGGGGCCTTCAGGGGCCCGCCGGAGCCGTGCACCGTCCACCCGGTCCGCAGACCGTTTACCTCGGCCAGCGGCATCAGCAGAACCTTGTCGTCACGGAACCCTACCACTTCAGCGGGGATCTCCATGCCGTCGCCCCGCAGGGCACAAAGCTCGTTGAGCTTTGCTTTGGGGCCGGCTGACTCGATAATCAGCCCCTGGGCACCGGTCACCCGGCCCACCACGGGAGCGATGTCGACTTGCTGGATGGCCTCCATCAGCCGGTCTACGGGCAGTACGCTCACTCACTACTCCCCCCGAGGGCTGCGTCGAGGGCCGCCCGCAGGTGCTGGGCCTGGGTGTCAAGGCGTGCATCGATCTGCCCCTGCGGGCTCGTGAGGATGAAGCTGCCCTGCCCCAGTCCTTGATCAGCCTGAATCCGCAAGAGGCCTGCGCCCAACTCGCGCTCCAGTGTGGAACGCTGCGCTTCCAGCAGGGGCAGCTCGTGGGGGCTGACCCGCACCGTGCAGTCCGCATCTTTCAGCCGTTTGATGCCGGCGGCAACCATGGTCGCGATGCTCGAAGGTTGCAGGGCCAAATGCCCCTGGACCAGGCGAATGGCCGCCGCCACCGCCAGACTGACAAGCGCCTCCTGCGACTGATCCAGCCGGAGAGCCTGCTCAGTCTTGGCCGCTTCAACGAGCTCCGCGGCTCGCTCCCGGGCTTTCGCCAGCATGGTCTGGGCCTGGGCGTCAGCTTCGGCGAGGCGGGCTTTGGCTTCCGCCTCGGCTGCCTGCTTGATCAGCTCGCCTTTGGACTTGTAGTCATCGAGCATGTTCATGGCCTGCTGCCGCAGGTGGGTCAGCTCGGCCTGAGCCGCTGCGATCCCTTCCTCACGCCCCGCCGCATAACCGTCGGCCCGGGCGGACTCCATGGCTGCCTCTGCGGCGGCTGCCGCATCCTGCAACACCTGGGCCGCATCCAGCCTGGCTTCGTTCAGGAGCTGCTCGGCGTGAGAGCCGTAGTCGAGGGGCAGTGGGGAATTGAGCGTGGGGGCCCTGTCAGGCGTTTTCGCGGGAGCTCCCTGTGCCAGGCTGGGCCAGGACGGCGCCTGAACCTTGACACCAGGGGGCACCGGGCCAGGTCTAAATAAACTCATCGGCCGTCTCACCCCTGGTGATCTGGATCTCGCCCTTCTCCTCCAGGCTGCGAATGATGCCAACGATCTTGGTCTGGGCCTCTTCCACATCACGAATACGGACAGGGCCGAGGAATTCCACGGACTCCTTCAGGGCGTCGCCGGCACGCTTGGAGAGGTTGGCGAGAATCTTGCGCCACACTTCGTCCTTGCTGCCTTTGAGCGCCATGGGCAGATCCTTGTTCATGTCCACCTGACGCAGAATGGCCTGAATGGTCCGGTCGTCGAGCTTGACAACATCGTCGAAGAGGAACATGCGCTGCTTGATCTCGGTGGCCAGTTCCGGGTCATGCCTGGCCAGCACTTCCATGATGTTGCGCTCGGTGGCACGGTCCACCCGATTGAGCACGTCGACCGCCCACGTAATGCCGCCCGCCTGCGTGCTTTCCTGCGTAACGGCCGCCGAGAGCTTCCGCTCCAACACCCGCTCCACTTCCCGCAGCATTTCGGGCGAGGTCCGGTCAATGGTCGAGACCCGGCGAACCACGTCGGCCTGGCGCTCGGGCGGGAGGCCCGAGAGTACCACCGACGCCTGCTCGGCGGAGAGATGGGCCATAACCACGGCGATGGTCTGCGGGTGCTCGTTCTGCAGGAAGCCCGCCAACTGGGCCGGGTCGGTACGCCGCACGCCATCAAAGGGGCGCTTGCGGAGGCTGGCGGTGAGACGCTGCAAGATCTCCTTGGCCCGCTTCTCACCCACGGCCTTCTCAAGCAGTTCTCGGGCGTAGTCGATGCCGCCGGCTCGAATGTATCGCTGGGCGGTGGCCATCTCCACGAACTCCGAGAGCACGCTGTCCCGCTCGACGCCGTTGACCTTCTTGGCCTGGGCGATCTCCACGGTCAACAGTTCGATCTCGTCGTCGCGCAGGTGCTTGAGGATCTTGGCCGACTGCTCCGAGCCAATGTGGATGCAGAGGATGGCAGCCTTCTGCCGGCTCGTAATTGATGCTACTGGATCAGCCACCGGCTAGGTGCCCCCCTTCATCCACTGCCTCAGGACTTCGGCGCAAGCTTCGGGACTGGAGTCGATTAGCTCGTCGACATGGGCCATGATCTCCTCGTCGACCGGCTGTCCATCTAGAATGATCTGGCGCTTCGGCTTCTGCGCCATGATGATCTCGAGCTTCTGCTTCGGGCTCTGTACCACCGTGGTGTTCGGCCCGTCGTCTTCGAGGGGCATCATGCCTTGGTCACCCATCATGGGCGTGCCGCTGGGCATCATCGGTGCGCCGCCCAACGCCGGGCCTGGGCCCAGGCCAGCAGGACTGTCGAGACCCAGGGCCACATCGAGCGTCGAAGGCCCGCCCATAGGCGCCACCGGGAAGCTGGCCAGCATGGGCTCTAGACCCCGGACTTCGTCCTCCCTCTGGCGGCGGCTGGTGGCGAAGAAGCCGACCAGCAGCACCAGTGCAGCGGAACCAAGGCCAATGGCGAGCGTAGCCGGCTGGACCGCAAGCTTGTTGTCCGCCGTGGGCAGGAGGCCCGCCGGCAAGTCCCGGGCGAATGACATCGCCATGATGCTCACGGAGTTGGGGTCTGCGCCGGTACTGCTGGAGACCACTTCGCGAATGCTCTTCTCCTGCTCCGGCGTGACCGTGTCGCTGTCGATCACGATGCCTACGGACAGCCGCTTCACCCCACCAGCGGGGCTCAGGGCCAGCTCACTCGTCTTGCTGACCTCGTTCTGGGTGGTGGTGGTGGTCTTCCAAGCGTCGCCGCCGCTGCTGGCACCCCCGTCCGCCTGGTAGGTGGGCGGATTGCTGGGGTCGTTCTGTCCCGTAGACGTTGGGGCGGCCTTGGCCCCTTGAGCCGCTTCCTTCGTGGTGGTCGTGCTCTTGGGCGTCGATCCGCCGAAGGTCGTAGACTCAACCTTGCGGGCTTCGGTGTTGAGCTCAACGTTCACGCTGGCCATGACCTTCCCGAGGCCGAACGACCTCTCAAGGAGGTTCATGATCTTCTGTTCTGCGTCTCGCTCCAGTATCTTCTGCTGCTCGATCTGCTCCGAGCTCAACCCCTGGCCCACACCAAGTCCAGTGCTGTCTACCAACCCGTTGGAGAGCAGGCGGCCCGACTTGTCGACCACCTTCACGTTCTCCGGGAGCATTCCGGGCACGGAGGAACTGGCCACGAAGTTCATGACAGCCAATACTTCTTGCGACGTGATCATTCGCCCCGACTTGGGGTGCAGCAGCACAGCGGCAGTGGGCGCCTGCTGGGTCCTGGTGAAGACCGTTTTCTCGGGAATGACCAGCTTAACATTGGCGTACTCGAAGTTCATCCGCATGAGCGCCCGTTCCAGCTCAGTCTGCAGTGAACTCTGGTAGTTGACCTTCCGATCGAAGTCGGTCCACCCCATGGACGGGGTGTTGAAGATCTCCAGACCCGCACCGCCTCCCTTGGGGAGGCCGGCCTGGGCCATCGCCAGCTTCGCGGTGTAGAGATCCGACTTGTGCACCTGAATGGTGTACCCGTCGCCAGCCTGCTGGTTGGGGATCTTCGCCTCGTTCAGCTTCTGCACCATGGCGGCCGCCTCTTTGGGGTCAGCCCCGCTCACCAGAACCACCCACTCGGGGCGGTTCAGGTACACCCCCAGTGCTATAGCTCCGGCCAGCGCCACCCCGAGGCCCCCGACCAGCAGTCGCTGAGTCGGGTTCAGCCGGCCCCATGTTCCCTTTGCTCGTTCTGCCATATTGGAGGCCAAGCTAGCCAAGCGGTTTTCCCTCCGGTATCAAGCACTGGCCTTGGCCAGCACGCTATTAAAGCGGCATCCGCATGATATCTTGATAGGCCTCAAGCAGCTTGTTCCGGACTTGAATGGCAAGACCGAGGCTCAGGTTGGCACGCTCGGAGGCGATCATGACCTGGGCCACGTCGGTAATCTCTCCGGTAGCCAGCTTGGTGACAGCCTCGGCGGCATTCACCTGGTCCTTCTCGACGGTGGCCATAGCGTTCGAGAGCACGTCGCTGAAGCTGGGACCCTGCGACGGGGCCGGTTCTGCTGCCGGTTTGGTCTGCGGCGTCAGCGATTCCGCTGACAACAGGGCGTTCAGTCGCTGCACGTTCACCAGTCACTAGCCCCCCGTCTTAGCGTCCGATCTCCAGGGCCTTCAGGGCCATGGTCTTGGCGGCGTTGAAGGCGCTTACGTTGGCTTCGTAGATTCGCTGTGAGACCATCATGTCCGTGATCTCCGTGAGAAGGTCTACATTGGGCAGCTTCACCATGCCGGTTTCGTCGGCATCGGGATGTGTTGGGTCATACTTGAGCTTGAAGTCCGACTGGTCTTCATGGATGGCGGTGACCCGAACGCCCTCGCCCACGCCGGTGCTCTCACGGCTTAGCTGGCCCTGGAGCACCTCGTTGAAGCTGGGACCGCGCTCGGCCTGCACCAGCATCTTCCGCCGGTAGGGCGTGCCCGCATCGGTGCGGGTGGTGTTGATGTTGGCGAGGTTGTTGGCGATGATATCCATGCGCAGCCGTTCAGCCGTAAGGGCTGACGTGCTGGTCTCCATAGCTCTGAAGAGCCTCATGAGCTACCGCCTCCCGTCGTGGATCACCATCCGCAGGCGGGAGAAGTGATCCGAAAGCTGCCGCGTCAGTGCCGAATACCAGATCTGGTTCTCAGCGATGCGGGTCATTTCCAGTTCAATGTCGACGTTGTTGCCGTCGGGCCGGCCGATGGAGTAGGCCTCGGTCACCACTGTGGGCCGCACCTCATCGGCACCTTCGCCCTTGGTGACGGCTTCCGCCAGCTGGGCCTCAAAGTCCACGCGTGACCGCTTGAACCCCGGGGTGCTGACGTTGGCTACGTTGTTGGCCAACACCCGCTGGCGAAGGTCAGAGGCCGCCAAGCCACGTTCGAGCAGTCGGGTCATGAAGTCGCTGCCAACCATTCAGGCCACCTCCTCCTCGCTGCGGCGAGAGTCGCTGTTACAGGTTCGCAAGTTCCGATACGGCCTTGCTCAGGGTCTGGTCCTGAATCTGCAGAGCCCGCTGATTGAGCTGGTACGAGCGCAGCGAGGTGATCAGGTCGGTCATTTCCTGCGCCAGGTCCACATTCGAGCCTTCCAAAACGCCCACCTCAAGCCGGGTGGTTGCCCCGCCCCGAATGTCGAGCCGGCCCACAAACTTGCCGTCCACCTCTACCCCCGCGTCGTCCCGTATCTTTAGGCTCTTGGAGCCGGCTCCCACAGGGGAGCCGTTCACCAGAACCGGATACCCTTCGGCCGTAACCAGCTGCCCCGTGGCATCCTGCTGAAATGAACCGATGCGAGTGTAGCCGAGCCCTGTGGGCCCGGCGAAGGTAAACTCACCGGGCCCCATGAGGGCCACGTCCAATGGCTGATCGGTGAACCGCAGAGCCCCGCCCTTCTGGTCCACTACCACTTCCGCCAGTGCAGCGCCCTGGCCAAGTTGACCCACAACCGGCTCCTTGGAACCCTCTTCGAGGCGGTCGCCCATACGGCGGAGTAGAATGGAGCCAAACTCCCTGCCCACCGCCACCGAGCGGCGGTACCCGTCGGTGTTGATGTTGGCCACGTTGTTGGAGATCACGTCGGTACGTGCCTGTTCCCAGGCCATGCCCGCCCTTGAAGCGCCAATGCCCTTGATCATACGGATCCCCCTGCCTGTGTGGCTTGGTGGTCGGCTGCCTGGGACACTTCCGACAGACCCAGGAGAATCTTGATCTCACCCAGTTCGGTGGCAATGGGAACGGCCACCACCGGAATCGACATGCGCAATATGCGAACGCCCGAACCCTGCACTATCGCCGGCGGAGAGATGCGGCATGGGTAGCCCGTCTCCTCCAGCAGGCCCGAGGCAAGTCCGGTGATCAGGTTGCCGAGTTCGCCCAAGGCGCTCTCAGCCATTGAATCTGACATGGAGAGCGGTGCGCCGGCCATGGCTTTCACGATTCCCTTGGCCACTGACAGATCCATGCCGTACAGCACAAGGCCCTGCACGGCCCCCACCACTCCAACCACCACGCTGACGGGGTGGCGTGTGGAGTCTACTCGGGTCAGGTACGGCTTGTCGGGCATCCATTTCTTCAGGCCGGCTTCCGCCGAAAGTACCTTCATACCGGCATACACAAACGGGTTCAGGAATTCTGCTTTCATGTCCCCACCATTTCGGGGTGCCTAAGTAGACTCAGAGACCTGGCGCACAATCTGCACGGCCATGTTGCGGCCCGAGACGCCGAGCCGTCCCTGGTAGGTCAGAACGTTCCCAATGAAAACAGGAATGTCGCCGCCCACCTTGGCCTCCAGCGGAATCACGTCGCCCGGCTTGAGCGCCATGAACTCACCGACCGTAATGCGGGCGTTGCCCAGGAAGGCATGGACCTCAACCGGCGCCTGCTTAATGGAGTCCTGGAGACCAGGCGCATCCGGTATGACCCCCGAGTTCTCCGAGGCCAGCCAGCTATGCGGAGAGAGACGATTCATGATGGGGGCCATCATAGAGAAGGGGAATGCCAGCATGACATGGCCCATGTGTTCGCCGACCTGAACGCCCAGCGTAATGGTGGCGAGGACCTCTGACGGAGCTGCAGTCTGGAGGAACATGGGGTTGGTATCCATGTTCTCGAAGGAGGGCCGCACCTCAGCTACATTCCGCCAGGCTTCCTGGAGGGGCGTCAGCATGTCGGTGACCGTCCGCTGCACTACACCGAGTTCGATCTCAGACAGTCCACGCTGAGGCTGGGTGTCGGACCCGGGACCGCCGAAAACGCGGTCGATGATGGCGAAGGCGATGTTCTGGCTCATCTCAAGCAGGCAGACGCCCGGGAGGGGATTCAGCTTGAAGCTGGCGACCACCATCGGATTGGGCAGCAACTGGGTGAACTCGGCGAACAGATACTGGTTGGTGCCGCGCACCACAACTTGCGCACGGGTCCGAAGGTTGGCCAGAAAGAAGCTCTGGAGGAGGCGGGAGAAGTTGTCGTGAACCATGACCAGCGTGCGGAGCAGGTCCTTCTTGAACTTCGTCGGCCGCCGGAAATCGTACTCCCGAAGCGTGTTATCCTTCGACTGGAAGAGATCCTCACCGTTGGCAGGGAGGAGCGCCCGCATTAGAGCGTCTATATCTGCTTGGCTAAGCGGATTTTCCAACGCTCCCAACTCCCTCCTTATTCAGAATAAAAAGCAAAGCTCACCCAAGGGTGAGCTTTCGTCACCCCCGGCTCTTCGGCGGCCCGGCCGGCGTTGGGTGCGTACACCCATTAGCCCCGCGGCTTTGCGACCCCACTTTTCAGCGGGTGTGCCCTTTCGGGAGCACAGGGGACAGATGTCGAAACAAGTCGTTCGGGTTACGTTCATAGTGTAAGACGAAACTGTATAAACGTCAACCACTAACTCCATATCCTGCCTTTCAAGGGAAGTTTCACTCAATTTGTTTGACTGTTTTGTGGTACAATACAGCGAAAGGCTGTAGTCCTTGATTACCAAGCTTCTTGGGCATTCAGTCCAGGAGGACTGGTATGGCGAATCTTGCCTTTATCAGGCATTGGTCAGGAAGCGAGCCGTCTTCGACTCCGCCAGGTCTTCCACAGCAAGGGGATCCTAGCCTCTCTCAAGTGACCGGCATTCGCTTGACTGTGCCCTCCCGTTTGGTGCCATGGAATGTGACCACCGGTTGCTTGACCACAGCCCGGGAACGAACTGTTTCCTGCCCAATCCGCAGCTGGCAAGCGTGGCAAGGGTTTCAGCTTGTTTCCTTTTTTTGGGTCAAATGGCAGTGGTTGATCCTTGGACGACAAAGGCGGACTGACTGGTTAAGCAAGGATCAGACTATTTCCCGAAGTGCGTAGGACAGCCGTTCGTACCTGTTCGCCTGCCTAAGGTCTGACATTCCGGGCCTCCGTTATGGACAGTGTTCAGGGCCTACATTGGTCAGGGCAGCTGTCACGCATCGGACATCAGGCGACATACCGCAAGGAAAGGGTAGCCCAGTCTAGAGAGGAGTTGGCGTAATGCCGGATATGGGCCGCGGGCCCATCTCCCTGGGTGAGTCCGGGGCGCCGCTTTCCATGGCCGGGTTTCCCGTTGGGAGTGCCCCCATACAGCCCGCAGCCCGCTTCACAGGCGGCGTCTCCATTGAAAGGCCCGGCGCCTATGCGGGCGGTGAGCCCGTAGGGGGGCCCGGCTCGCTGTTCAACATCGGTGGAGCGCCCATCGCCGTGCTAGGCGGCGTCTTCTCCGGCGGGCTCCCCATTGGCGGACCTGTGACGCAGATTTTCCGCGGTGGGTCGGCCCCGCAGCCGAACACACTGTTCGTTAGCACCGTAACGCCTGCCGGCCCCATTGGCCAGTTCCTCCTCGGCACCAGCGGAGCGCCCATTGGGGTGGAGGCGTTCGGCGGGGGCGGTCTGCCAATTGGGGCCCCGCCCGCAGTGCAGCGGGAAGAGGAGATCCTTCAGCCGCGAACGGCCTTGGTGGCGCAATTGCCCGAGGGGCCTGCCCCGGCTCTGTTCATTAGTCAGCCAGAACAAAATGGTGCGCCGACAGGCGGATCCGCCATCGGTGGCTAATTGGTTATGCACGTTGCATTCACAAGAGGTGCGCTATGGCTAAGCCGACAATTCTTGTAGTCGATGATGAGTCCCGCATGCGTGAACTGATTCGGCTCTACCTGCAGGGGGATTTCAGCGTGGTGGAGGCCGCTGACGGCCTGACGGCACTGCGACAGATCAACACCAGCGAGCCCGCCCTGGTTCTGCTCGACGTGATGATGCCAGGGCTCGACGGCTGGGCCACGCTCCAGCGCATTCGCGAGGAGACTGCCATTCCCGTGATCATGCTGACCGCCCGGGGCGATGTGCCCGACCGGGTGCAGGGCCTGCGTATGGGCGCCGACGACTACGTCGCCAAACCGTTTGACGGACGGGAGTTGGCGGCGCGCATTCACGCCGTGCTGCGGCGGACCAGCGGGCCGGTCTCAGCGGTAATCCGGCGCGGCGGCCTGGTGGTCAATCCGGTGGAACGGACGGCCTCGTACCAGGGACGCTCGCTTTCACTGACTCCGAAGGAGTTCGAGCTCCTGGCCCTTCTGGCGGCCCATCCCGGGCAGGCGTTCCCGCGGGAGCGCCTGCTTGACCGGGTCTGGGGGCCCGACTTTGGAGGCGACAGCCGCACGGTGGACAGCCACATCAAGAACCTGCGGGAGGAACTGGGCGAAGGCGCCGGCATGATTGCGACTGTGTGGGGCGTTGGGTACCGGTTCGTGGAGGAACCCCATGCGAAGAGTTAGTGTGATTGCGAAGCTCTGGCTGGCCTTCGTAGGGCTGATTCTGCTGGTGCTGGTGCCCCTGGAGTTCGCCCTGGGGCAGTTGCTGACCGACTTTTACTCCCGGCAGGTGCGGGAGCCTCTGCTGTACCACAGCGAGCAACTTGCGCACACGCTGGCGAACGACCCCACCGCCCTGGAAATGGCGCCGCTCATGGGCCACATGGTCGGCGGCGAGGTGCTGGTGCTGGATGCGCAGGGAAAACCTATCCGCTTCGCCGGCAGCTCCGACATCGACCCGCCTGCGCAGGCGGTGGCTGTGGTGGGCGGCAAGTCCCCCTTCGTTGGGCAAGTGCTCCTGTCGGACCGGGGCGAATACACGCTCACGGCCGTGCCCATCCCGGGCGGTCAGGGGGCGGTGGTGCTGCTAGCGCCTGCCGAACCCGTTCAGCGCTCCCTTTCGCTGGCGCGCCGGTACCTCTGGCTGGCCGGCGGGCTGACCCTGCTGCTGGGGACGGTCCTGGCGCTCATGCTGGCCCGCAGCCTGCTGCGCCCGGTCATCGCCATTGAGCGGGCCACAGGGGCGATTGCGGCCGGCGACTTCTCCACACGGGTGCCCGTGGTCTCGCGGGACGAGATCGGGCAGTTGGCCAGTGCGGTCAACCAGATGACAGCCCAACTGGAGGGCTACGAGAAGCGACGGCGGGAGTTTCTGGCCAACGTGGCCCACGAACTGCGCACCCCGCTTTCCTATATTCGCGGCTACGCCCAGGCTGTGGCTGAAGGGCTCGTGAAGGAGGCGAGCGAGCGGGAGCGTTACCTGCGCATTGTGCAGGAGGAGTCGGTCCGCCTGGGCCGCCTGGTGGACGACCTGATGGACCTGGCGCAAATGGAGGAAGGGCAGCTGTCGTTCGACCTGACGGTGCTCGATTTGCACTTGCCCGTGGGACAAGCGGTGGCCACGGTTCTGCCCCGGGCCGAAGCGAAGGGCGTCACGGTCGAAGCTGTGCTCCCAGAGCGTTTGCCCGGCCTGCGGGGCGATGGCGGCCGCCTGCAGCAGGTGGTGGTCAACCTGCTGGACAACAGCCTGCGGCACACGCCCCCGGGCGGGCGCGTCACCGTATCGGCCCGGCACGAAGGCGAGTCGGTGCTGGTGAGCGTGGCCGACACGGGGCCCGGCATTGATCCCGAGGACCTGCCCCTGATCTTTGAGCGCTTCCAGAAGCGGCACAGCGAGGGTCGGGGCCTGGGGCTGGCCATTGTGCGGTCGATTGTGCGGGCCCACGGCGGCGAAGTGGGCGTTGAGAGCAAGCCCGGTGCAGGGGCAACCTTTTTCTTCCGGCTCCCGGTAAGGTAGCACGCTCTCTTTTTCGTCGAAAGCCGAACCATGTGGGTGTGGCGTCGACTCTTCGGTGTAGGGGGGTGCCAACGCCATGGGGCAGGCTGTCACGTTATTCCTGTTGATCGTCACCATTCCGGTGGCCGTTATTGTGGGAATCATGGCCCTGCGGGGCGGATGGCGCCAGAATTTCTCTCCCGCCATGCTCAGTACCTTTGATCTGCTTCTCACCGACGACCAGAAGCATGCGATTGAGCATCGCATGGAGGCCCAGGACGACGAGGGCGCCACCGGCGAGGATAAGGATCCGGTGGTGGTGTCGCTCCCGAATCTGCTCATGCAGATCAAAGCGCTGCCGCGTCCGTCGGGGAGCCTGCTGGTCGGCATTGATGGGTGCGGTGGTTCCGGCAAGAGCACCCTCGCCCGGCGGCTGGCGGAACTGGACGCCGCGATCAGCGTGGTGCATATGGACGACTTCTACAAGCCTTCCGGCGACCGAGATCCTGCGTCCACGGAAGTGGGCGCCAACTTCGACTGGCGGCGCGTGCGCGACCAGGTGCTGCTGCCGCTCTCCCGCAACCAACCGGGGCGGTACCAGCGCTACGACTGGGAGACCGACCAGCTCGCCGAGTGGCATGACGTGCCGGCCAACAGCATCGTGCTGGTGGAAGGCTGCTACTCCCTGCGGCGGGAACTGACCGGGTTCCACAACCTGCGTGTGTGGATGGAGACCCCGCGGGATCTGCGACTGCAGCGCGGGCTGGACCGTGACGGTGAGGAGAGCCGTCCCCTCTGTGAACAAGAGTGGATGCCGGCCGAAGACCGTTACGTGGCCGAGCACCGCCCCAATCGCAGCGCTGAGTTGGTGGTAGACGGAACCGGCTCCCTGGCGGACCTGGGGCGTGAGGAGATTGGCGTGATTCGGGCGCCGCAGGGATGGCTGGCATAGCAAAAGGCACACCGGACCGGTGTGCCTTTTGGTTTTGCGTCTACCGGGCCAGCCAGGCGCCTCCGCCGAAGGTGCCGGCCAGCCGGCCCTCACCATTGACGAACGCCATGGCTCCCCGCTCGGAGGGCAGAGTCAGGGCGAAGCTCTGGCCGCTGAGAATATCGGTGAAAGCAGCGGAGTAGGTGCTGCCGCCTTCGTTGACGGCACAGTACAGCGTGCCGCCTTCCACCGGCTGGGCCACCAGCATCAGGGCCGGAATGGAGTTGGACTCAAGTCTAACATTAGACTGTAGTCCAGCAATCTCCAGAGCCCGCTGGTAGACCACCGCCAGGGCGTCGGTCTCGGCCAGTTCCAGGGGCAGACCCGTCCAGAGGATGCGGCCGTTGCCGTGCGGCGCTTCCAGCAGGGTGAACGCCTCGTCGTCCATGACGGCCTTCTCCACCCGCGAGATCTTGTCGCCGGGGTAGGCGCAGCGGTAGACCCGCCCGTCCAGCTCGAAGGCTTCCTCGCGGGCGACGGCACTCGTAAGGGGCTCCCAGCCGAAGGGTGACAGGCGGTCGGCGGGCAGCCAATACTCGTCTTCCTCCATGGGACCAGTGGCCAGCAGGGTGCTGCCCGCCTCCACAGCCCGGAGAATGCCCTCCCAGGCCTCCCGCGTCAGCACCCGGGCCGACGGCAGAATGATCAGGGCCGGCTGCCTGAGATCCTGTGCGATGCGATACTCGCCCACGGCTGTAGGGACCACACCCAGCTGGTAGGCCAGCGTCCGCACGGCCCGCTTGGTGGCCTCGGAGGCGCCGTTGCGATTGCTGAACAGGTAAGAGTGGGGCAGGACCAGGACCACCTGAGGGTCGTCCTGAATGGCGGGGCCTACCTTGGCCAGGAACCGGGCGTGGTCCCGCATCACGCCTGCTTCGGGCTTCTCAGACCCGTCGGCCCGGCAGGCGCCGATGGCCACTTCGTTGTCGCTGTGCATGAGGTGGTTGGTGTTCCAGAGCCACTGAATCACGCCTACGCCGCCGCCCGCATGGGCGTGCACGCACTTGCGCTCCAGCAGGTTGGCACACTCCTGCTCCGACCGACGGGCCCGGTTGTCGATCTCCTTGGTGAACATAATGCCCGTCTCTTCGATCACCAGTGGCTTGCCGGGCACCTTGGCGTAAACAGCGTCCCAGAGCAGGTCGTCCATCTTCCACCAGCTGTGGTTGGTGGTGAACTCCACCGAGTCGGCGTGGAAGGGGGCCGTGGGGCGGGCTTCGGCCTCATCTTGCCCGATGGTGACCACCTGCATAGCCCCGCAGTTCCGCAGGGTCTGCCGCAGGTCCAGGGCCCATTCGTTGACCGCTTCCTGGCTGAAAAGCGTGTAGTCGAACAGGCGCATGGCCCGCTGGGGCTCCGTGCAGCTGACGTCCTCGCGGTAATCCTTGTCGTCGGGCAGCGTGGCAGCGGCAAAGCTGGGCAGTTCCGCGGGGGTGACCCGCCAAGCCTGCTGCGCCGATGCGAGGGAGTGGTGCCGCTTCTGCAGCCACCCGGCGAAGGCCTGCTGATCAAAGCGGTCGTGCCCCGACGTGGGCCGGAAGGTGAAGATGCGCTTCGGCGAGCTGAACGAGGGCTCATTAATGAAGTCCCAGATCAGATCGGGCACATCTTTCCAGCGGCGGGCAAAGGCGGCGATAAAGTCCCGCTGGCCGGCCAGGGCCCGGGGGTCCAGGTAGGGGTTCTCGCCTTCGAAGGTCTCGGGCGTGAAGGCCCAGAAGTTGAAGATCACGGCCAGGTTGTGTTTGCGCGCCGTCAGCAGGAAGGCGTCAAACGCCCGCATGATGGCCTCGGGCACGGTGCCCGGCACCCACATGATCTGCCGCCAGGCTGTCCACAAACCCGTGCGGATGATGTTCATGCCCGTGGCCGAAATGGCGCCCATGTCGCGGTCCCACACGGCGGGGTTGGGCAGGGCGAAGAACTTGCGCTGCACGTCGCTGGCCATGTAGGTGGTGCCGGCAACCCAGGCGGGCTTGCCGCCGAAGTGGAAGCCCTGGGCGTCGACGGTCACGGGCGGGCCGGCAGCCAGCTGCCCCGGGGTGTAGACCCAATAGCCGATCTCGAAGGTCTGGTCCTGGCGCTGACCACCGGTGAGCGTCACCACCGCCCGGTAGAGGCCGGTCTCGGCAGCCGGGGGCAGAGCCACGCGGCCGTACCAGGCGGTGGCACTGATAGCGACGGGGACCTCCTGCCGATGGATGACTTTGCCCACAGGGCTGACCAGGGCCACATCCAGCGTCACGTCTTGGGTGTGGGGGCTGAAGTGGCGCATCCAAACCTGGAGGGCCGGCAGCTCACCGGGATGGTACCCGGCCATTTCCGGCAAAATGCGCACGGCGAGGGCACCCTCGGCGGCGAAGGCCACCAGCCGCTGCACCAGGGCCTGGGCTTCCGGCTCGGCCCACCAGCCTTCGGGCGCCGCGAAAGTGCCGAGCACCCATCGGCTGCCGGCCATCTTGCCCTGCAGATGGTCGATGGCCACCACGGGCGCCACCACCGGCGTCCCCTCGTGGCCGATACCGTAGACAAGGGGGATCAGCCGGGCGTCCATGGGGCCTGAGCTGCCCAGGTGGTCGGGGTGGTCGTTGTTTTCGGTGAAGCGAACCGTGAGGGCATAGGCCGTGCCGCGCGGCAGCACGGCCACGTTGGCATCCTGCAGGAATGCGGCCCCGGCGGCTGCCTCCCAGCGGCCCACATCGGACGTATCGACGGCATAGGCCTGGCGGATGCGGACCTCCTGCATGTAGGCCACCTGCTCCACCTCGAACGCCCAGGCGTCGCGCATATCGAGGCAGGGCGTGGTGAAAGGTGCTCCGCCAAAGCAGACGAATGAGCCGCCCCGGTCAAAGAACCGGCGGAGAGCAGGCCAGGCGTCCTTAGGGAAGTAGGGTCCGTGGAAAGAGACCAGCGTGGAGATCTGGTCGAGGGACTCCGCCAGGGCATCCGCCGAAGTGACGCCGAAAGCGCCGGGAATCAGGACGGCCAGTTCCGCTTCGCCGGGCAATACCCCGGGTGCCTGGAACGCATGGTCGAGGAAAATGAGTGTAGACACGGGCTGCGACCTCCTGCCTCTTACCGTGCAATAATGACCCGCACGCCTCCGGCCTCCAAGCTGACCGTGGCGGTGGTACTCTCGGAATAGCTGCTGGTCTCTACCGTGGCGCCGGTGGTCAGCTCCATCACCGAGTCGAAGTGCCCTTGCAAGCGTACTGTCACCACGGTGGCAGGGCCCCAGTTGGTCAGCACCGCCACACGCGCGCCCGACGGGTGCACCATGCCGCGGAAGCTGATGGCAGGCGATGCCCCGATCACATTAACGGGCAGGTGCAGGCCCTTGGCCAGGGCCGGAGCGGCAATCCACCGGGCGGCGGCGGATTCTTCGCGGCTGTAGTAGCCCAGCGTCAGAGCTGTGCCCACAAAGACCGCCTCGCCCTTGCCGAAGCTGTTGCGGGTGGCGACCGGGCCTGCATTTTCGGCCCAGAGCACCGGTTCTGCCCCTTCCAACACTCGCAGGGAGACCAGCCAGCTTTCGCCGGCCTCCTTGTCCTCGCCGGTGAGCGAGAACGGCGCCCAGGTGGGGGCGATCTCTTCCACGTCGCAGCCGAAGACCTCGGCCAGGCCTCCGGGAATCTGGGGCCGGGGCCTGCCGTACTCGTCTTTCCAGGCGGGGAGACCGTCGGCCCACACGGTGCCGCCCTTCTCCACGTAGTTGCGGATCGCCTGGACAGACTCGTCGTCGAGGGCGTAGACGTAGGGCAGGTAGAGCACTTCGTACTGCTGAGCCACGCCCGCCTTCAGTTCATCGTCATCAAGGAAGTCCACGGGCACGTGGTTCTGCCGAAGGGCCTTGTAGCAGCCAAGGACCGACTTTATGTAGTCTTCTTCCCGCTTCTGCAACGTGCCGTCGATGGCGTTGACAACCATGGTCTGCCGCGAGTACAGAATGGCCACTTTCGCCGGCTGGGCCGACGCCTCGGCCAGGAAGGAGCCTGTGCTGTTGATCAGACCCGCCACCCGCTGGGTGGCCTCCAACCGGGCAGAGGGATGGCCCGCCAAGTTGAGCAGACCCCACTCGCCGGCCTCGCGGCTGCCTTCGCGGGCGTGCCACAGCCAGTAGACCACAGCCTTGGCGCCTGCGCCCACGGCGTCCCACAGCCAACGGGTGATCTCGCCAGGGGTGGGGTTCAGGGGCCGCAGGCCCGTGTATATGGTGGTGCCGCCCTGCAGTTCCGTCACCCACCAGGGGGTGCCCTTCTTGAAACTGCGGGTCATGTCGCAGTGGTAGGCGTAAAGCAGCCCGAACTGCTCCCGGGGCACGTCACGGAAGTGCCAGCTGGGGTGAATGGAGGCGCCCATGAACTCCACCAGCTTGGCTTCCCGCCAGAAGTCCTGACCGTTTTGCATGGTGTTGTAGGCCAGGCCGTGGGGGTTGGCGTGGGTGGGATGCACCGTGTCGTGCTTGCGAATCAGTTCCTTGATCCACGCCAGGTGGTCGCAGAGGTTGGCCGAGCAGAAGTTCTGCCAGTCAATGAACGAGGGGTAGCAGCAAAAGAACGGCTGCCACTGCTCGGGCGAGACGACCACGTCCTCGAAGCGCTCGAACTGGCGGAACCACCGGCGATTCCATGCTTCGACCGTGCCGTACTTGACCCTGAGCCATTCGCCGAACCGCTTCATGGTCGACGCATCGTAGTTTATGTGCAACGAGGGCTCGTTCATGAGGAGCCACGGCCCCTGGGCCGGGTGCTCTTTGAAGTGGGTAACCACCCTCTCGATGTACTCGGCGGCAGGCGCACGAACGTCGGGCTCGTTCAGGTTTGTGAGGGCGCCGGTGAAATGCGAGAGGCCGCGCCAGCCGGGCGGATCCTCGGGGAAAAGTGTGCAGGCCACCGAAATGCCGTTTGCTTGCGCTGCTTCATAGGCGCAGTCGTAGCGGGTGAAGTCCCACACGCCGGGCTGCGGCTCAATGTGGTGCCACACCACAAAAACGCGGGCGAGTGTGAAGCCATACTCCTTCATGAGCTCGAAGTGCCGGAAGGTGTTTGCACGGGTGTCGGAAAGGTTGATGTAGAACTCCGCGCCGAACTGAATGGCCTGTGTATCAACCATGAACCTCGCCTCCCGGGAGGGGTATTTTGTGCATGAAGGGGCGCCCGGCGACACACCGGGCGCCCTTCACATTTACGCTTCGTGTGCCGGAACTTCCTGCCAATCTGATACCTATTGTGCGGCTCGTTACGGACGATATGCAGGCAAGACACATGTAAGGCGCGCCGGACGTACCATGAAGGAAGACCTTCCAACGTTTGGAGGGAGGACCTGCATGGGAAACCCTGCCCGCGCCCTGAGGCAGCGCGTCCGCCGTGTGGTCTTCGGTCGCCCGAAGCGCACGGATCAGCAGCAGCACGAGCGCCTGGGCATCGCCGCCGCTCTGGCCGTCTTCAGTTCCGATGGCCTCTCCTCGGTGGCCTACGCTACCGAGGAGATTCTGTTCGTGCTGATGGCCGCCGGTACGGCGGCGGCCATGTACTCGCTGCCCATCGGCCTGGCGATTGTGGGCTTGGTGCTCATTGTGGCCGCATCGTACGCCCAGACCATTCAGGCTTATCCGGGTGGGGGCGGCTCCTACGTGGTCTCCAAGGCCAACCTCGGTACCAACGCCGGGCTGGTGGCCGGGGCAGCCCTGCTGATCGACTACGTTCTAACCGTGGCGGTCTCGGCCGCTGCTGGCATTGATGCGGTGGTTTCGGCCTTTCCAGCCCTGGCAGGCCACGAAGTGCTGCTGGCTCTCGGCGCCATCTGGCTGATTGCCTGGGTCAATCTGCGGGGCGTGCGGGAGTCGGGCGCCATTCTCTCGGTGCCCACGTACGGCTTCATCGTGGGCGTCTTTGTGGTGGTCGGCGTGGGGCTGTTCAAGCTTCTCACCGGCGGCTGGCACCTTTCCGTACCGGCCGCGCTGGCCTCGCCGGCAGTGCCTGGCGTGACCTGGTTTCTGCTGCTGCGGGCCTTCGCCTCGGGCTGCACCGCCCTCACGGGGCTGGAGGCCGTCTCCAACGGCGTGCAGGCCTTCCGGCCGCCTGAAGGCAGGAACGCCATCAAGACCATGAACCTGGAGCGAACCCTTCTATACGTCATGTTCGGCGGCATCACGCTCCTGGCATTCGGCCTGCACATTGTGCCCCACGAAGGCCAGACCGTGCTGAGCCAGATCACCAGGGCCGTCTTCGGCAACGGGCTCTTCTACTACGGCATTCAGGCGGTTACGGCCCTGATTCTGCTGGTGGCCGCCAACACGGCCTTCGCCGACTTCCCCCGCCTCACCGGCATGATCGCCGCCGACGGCTTTCTGCCCCGCCGGCTGGCTTCCAAGGGCGACTCGCTGGTCTACCACTACGGCATCGGTCTGCTGGGGTGCCTGGCGTCGGCGCTGGTGGTCATCTTCCGGGGCAACACGCACCTGCTGATTCCCCTCTACGCCGTGGGGGTTTTCACAGCATTCACGCTGTCGCAGAGCGGCATGGTGGTCTACTGGATTCGTGAGGCCCGCGCCAGGCCCCTCTGGCGCCAGTGGCGCCCCCTGCTGCTGAACGGCCTGGGCGCTCTGCTGTGCGGCATCGTGCTCATGGTGGTCGCCGTGACCAAGTTCACCCACGGCGCCTGGATTGTGCTGCTGCTCATTCCCGCTCTGGTCCTGTACTTCCGCCGGGTGCGGGCTTACTACCGCCGGTTTGCGGAACGGGTGGGCGGTCTTGGTGCGGAACCACTGGCCGTGGCCCGGGCCCGCAAGGTAAGGGTGGTGCTGGCCGTAGGTGGACTCACCCCTGTGGTAGATCACGCCCTGCGGGTGGCACGGCACATCTCCGACGATGTGGTGGCGGTCTGCGTGGCGGTGGAGCCTGAAGCCGCAGAGCGCCTGGCCGCCCGTTGGCGGTCCCGCTGCGCCAGGCATGCGCCTCTGCGGATCATTCCATCGCCCTACCGGGATGTGGTGGGGCCCCTGGCCGCCTACCTGAACCGCTGGCGCAGGGAGCACCCTGGCACCATGCTGAACGTACTGATTCCCGTGGTGGTGACCAACGAGCCCTTCGACGATTACCTGCACAACGGCACGGCTGATCAGCTTCACCGGGAACTGCGCTTCTCGGAAGGGATCATCATCACCGAGGTGCCTTTCTACGTGGACCTGAGCCAAAAGCAGGGGCAGGGCGAAGCCGTGGCCCACCGCCCAAAGCGGCGGAGCAGCGCCGGTGCTGCGGCGGCCAACGTGAAGCCCCTCCGGCGCACAGGCTCTTCAAGGTAAAGCATGCACCCTCCCGGACGCGGGCAACCGCCGTCGGGAGGGGCATTCTGTATCTGGGTGGAACTAAAGAAGGAGCCCGCCGTTCCCTAAGGAGGATCTCTCTTTGCCAAAGCGCGCTGTACTGGAAGGAATCGACCGCATAACATATGAGCCGCACGACAAACGCGTGGAGCTGACGCCGTTCCCTTCTGCCATGAAGGCTTGCCTGAAGTTCCTGGGCGAGACCTGGAGCTACGAGTACCTCATGGGCATGTCCGGCGCCGCCTTCCGGCTCCTTTGGAACCCCGGCCAGTGGGACCCGGCCAACGCCGACACCCTGGTCATGGATCCCGACCCCTTGGATCCCCACCGGCGGACCTTCGCGGCCGTGGGCCGGTCGTTCGAGTCTCTGGTCGTGGGGCCGGATGTGCCGGAAGCCGAGGTGAGGCGGCGGATTACGGCCAGCATCGACGCCGGGGTGCCTGTCATCGGGTTCGGCGTGGTGGGGCCGCCCGAGGCCTGCATTATTGCCGGATATGACGAGGGCGGCGAGGTGCTCATTGGCTGGAGCTACTTCCAGGGGATGCCGGACTACCACCCGAGCATGCAGTTCGAGCCTTCGGGCTACTTCCGTAAGCGTGGCTGGTTGGAGCACTCCTGGGGCTTCCTTTTCATTGGGCCCAAGGGCGAGATGCAGCCGGTCGGGGACCTGCGCCGGAAGGCCCTGGCGAGGGCCGTCGACATGGCCCGCCGGGAGAAGGTCGGGCCCCGTGTCAGCGGTCTCGCCGCATACACCGCCTGGGCCAGCGACCTGGTGCGCGACGACCAGTTCCCGGCCGGCGACCTGAACGTGCTCACCGAGCGCTGGATGGCCCACAACGACGCCATGCAGTGCGTGGCAGAAGGTCGCTGGCAAGCCGGCGTCTTCCTCAAGCAGATTTCCGTCTGGGACACGAGCCTCAGCCGCCCCATGGACGCGGCTGCGAGCTGCTTGAAGGCGGAGCAGGAACTCATATGGGATGGTTGGAACCTGGTGGGCGGCCCCGCCTGGTCGGAAGAGCAGATTCACAAGCTGGCCCAAGCGGGCGTGCGGCTCCGCCTGCATGGCCTGATCATGCAGGCCAAGCACAAGCATGCCGAGGCCATCCGTCACATCGAGCAGGCGCTCGAGCAGTAACCATTACGGCCCCTCCCGGTTGTCGGGGGAGGGCCGTTTCCCCTTTGTGAGGCCGCGGGCGCTTTTGTCCAATGAAGCATCGCTTGCATACCCTGGGTACCAGGGGGTGTGCACCTTTGCTGCCATCGGCGCTTGCGTGGATTCGCATTGATGGCCACAGGCTCGACGCCGCCCTCAGGCGGCGTCTTTTCGCGCTTTACCGGCCGCCCCAGTGGCTCCCGTGCTGGTTTCACGGGCTCTGGTATCTCCTGGTCTCCCGGTTCGCCCGGCTGCATGTGGTCATCGGCTTCGAGGGCGACTGCCGCCGCGTCGCGGAACTCTGCCGCAGCCACGGCGCTCACCTGTCGCATGAACTGGCCGGCGTAGGCTGCCTCTGCGCGACGGTCGACCCTCGGGTCCTTCAGCACCTCTGCTGCTGCGACGGCGTGACCCGCATCTGGGCTGACACCGAGGTGCGGGCGATGCTGGATGCGGCAGTGCCCTCCGCCGGCGCCGTCCAGGCCGTAAGCCGTTACTCCGGCCAGGGCGTGACCATCGCCGTGGTGGATACCGGCATCTACCCCCACCCTGACCTGAGCAGCCGCATCATCGCCTTCCACGACGCTGTCGGCAAGCGCACCAGCGCGTACGATGACAATGGGCACGGCACCCACGTGGCTGGCTGCGCCGCCGGTGACGGCACCCGCTCGCGGGGCCAGTACAGGGGGCCCGCCGCCGGGGCCCTGCTGGTGGGCGTCAAGGTGCTGAACAAGACTGGCTCGGGCACTATGTCGCATCTGCTGGACGGCATTGACTGGGTGATTCAGAACCGCGAGCGCTACCACATCCGCATTATGTCGATGTCGCTTGGCGGAACGGCCCGGGGCCGATGCAGCGAAGACCCTCTCTGCCAGGCCGTTGGCCGGGCCTGGGATGCCGGCATTGTCTGCGTCGTCGCGGCCGGCAACGAAGGGCCTGGGGGCGGCACTGTGGCCACGCCCGGCATTAGCCCCAAGATCATTACCGTGGGTGCGATGGATGACCACAGCAGCCCAGACCGGCGGGATGATACCCTGGCCTCCTTCTCCAGCCGGGGACCCACGCCGGAAGGCGAACACAAGCCCGACGTGCTTGCTCCTGGGGTCAACATTACCGCTCTCCGCTCGCCGCGTTCCTATGTCGACAAGAGCAACCCGGACTCCCGGGTGGGCGAGTGGTATGCCACCCTGAGCGGGACCTCCATGGCCACGCCGCTGGTCTCGGGCCTGGTGGCCCTTCTGCTGGAGGCGGAGCCCGGACTGACGCCCAACGCTGTCAAGGCCCGCCTGCGGCTCACAGCAGACAACTGGATCCTGGGCCCCGACGAGCAGGGGGCCGGGTATATCAACGCTGATCGAATGTTGGGCCTCTAGGAACAAAAAGGACGGCTCGACCGTCCTTCTTCTTTGCATGAAAGGGGGCTCGCCATCTGTGAAGGACTACGGAGACAACTTGTTCCAGAGCACAGCAGAGTACTACGCCAGGTATCGCCCCTGCTACCCGCCCGCGCTAGTCAGGTTTCTGGTGCAGAGCTTCAGCCTTGACGGTTCGGGCCGCCTGCTCGACCTGGGCTCGGGGCCTGGCGAGCTCTGCATTCGCCTGGCCGACTGGTTCGACGAAGTGGTCGGCATGGACCCCGAGCCGGAAATGCTTGGCGTTGCCGCCCGCCGGGCCGGCACACTGCGAATTCCCAACGCCCGGTGGATTCAGGGCAAGGATTCCGACCTGTCGGCAGCCCACGGGCCGCTCCGGCTCGCTATCATCGCCACGGCTTTTCATTGGATGGACAGGCCCAGGGTCCTCGAAACCCTGCACGGCCTCGTATCGCCGGAGGGCGGTGTAGCCATAATCGACCACGCAAATCCGCCGCTCCCCGCCTGGAATGATGCCATCCAGGGCGTGATCCATCGCTGGCTTGGACCGGAGCGCAAGGCGGGAAACAGTACGTATACACATCCAACCGTGCGCCACGAGGTCGTGGCTGCAACCTCGCCATTCCGGCAGGTAGAGCAGCACACGCTGCCGCCCTACGAGGTCACTCGCACCGCTGATGAGATTGTGGGCTTCCAGTTCTCCACCTCGTACGCTTCGCGGCGACTGCTGGGCGAGAACGCCGACCGTTTCGCCGACGACCTCAAGCGGGCTCTTCTCGAGATCAACCCGAGCGGCCGCTTCACTGAGCAGCGGGTCGCCACGGTGCTGGTGCTCCGCAAATAGGCGACGGCGATAGGAAAACCAAGGGGTCAGGCTGAATATTGGACCTTTGAACCTTACGCATCACCATTGTGCGCGGCGACGAAGTTAAAGCGGGGGTGATGAGCCTGCTAGCAATGAAACTCCGCTGTCCTGCCGTCCCTCCCAAACGGGTCCACCGCCCCCATCTCACCCAACGCCTGAATGACGGGCTGGAGTCCGGTCGGCTCATAACGCTCATCTCCGCGCCACCCGGCTTCGGCAAGACCACGTGTGCCGCCGAATGGGTGAGCCGCCTGGATCTGCCCGTTGCCTGGCTCTCACTGGAACGGGCGGATGATGACCCTGCCCGCTCCTTTGCCTATCTGGTCGCGGCGCTGCAGCAGATAGATCAAGCCGTGGGCAGGGAGATCGAAGGGATAATACACTCCGGACGGCTTCCCCCGACTGAAGTCATTACCCACAGCCTCGCCAACGACATTCTGCAGCTGGGGTGCCGGTTCTTACTGGTCCTGGACGATTTTCAGGTTATCCAGGAGCGCGCCATTCACGAAGCCCTGGCCAGTCTCATTGGTAACCAGCCCCCAAACATGCATCTCGTCCTCCTGACGCGAGAGGATCCCCCGCTCCCGCTGGCCCGAGTCCGGGCCAACAACAAGGTCACCGAAATCCGCGCGGGGGACTTGCGCTTCACTTGCCGTGAGGCCGAGTCTTTCCTGTCTGAAGTGATGGGCCTACGCCTCTCCCCTGCGGATGTCGGCGTGCTTGATGACAAGACGGAAGGCTGGGTCGCCGGACTGCAGCTTGCGGGTCTGTCGATTCGGGGGCGAGATGACCAATCCGGTTTCATTGCCCGTCTGAGCGGCAGCCACCGGTACATACTGAGCTATCTCACCGAGGAGGTCCTCAGCCAGCAGTCGCAGGACATGCAGCGCTTTCTGCTGCAAACGTCGATTCTGCACAGGCTGAATGGAGAGCTGTGTGATGCGGTCACTGGGCGCACGGACAGCGCTACTCTGCTGGAGAGACTGGTCACCGCAAACCTGTTTCTGATCCCGCTTGATGACGAGCAGCGCTGGTACCGCTATCACCACCTGTTTATCGACCTACTGCGGAACCTTCTAAACGCTCACCATCGGAACCAAGCCGCCGAACTTCACCGGCGTGCCAGCCGCTGGTATGCCCACGCGGGAATGCCGATGGAGGCCTTTCAACACGCCCTGGATGCGGCAGACTATGCGCTGGCGGTGCAGTTGCTCGAAGCTCACGCGACGGGCATGATGGTGCAGGGGTACGTAAAGACAGTTGAGGGTTGGCTCAATGCGGTCCCGGCGGAAGCGCGTTTGCACAGCCCCAAGGCCAACCTGGCGTTTGCCTGGATGCACCTGATGCATGGAACGTTTGCCCAGGCTTCGCCGTACCTTGAGCGGCTGCAGCGCCACTTTTCCGGCTCCCAGACAGACAGCGAGGCCCCTTCCCTGCGGGCTGAATGGCTGGCGCTTCAGTCTTGCTTGCGCAGCGGGCAGGGAGACGCGGCAGAGAGCCTGCGCTTGGCCACCCAGGCTCTGGAGATTGCACCGGAGCAGGACAGCTATGTCCAGAGCCTGGCCTATAATGGGCTCGCCTCCGCACACTTGCTGATGGGGAATTACGCGCACGCGGTGGAGGTCTGCCGGAAGGCCATTCTGCACAGCCGAGCGGCCTCGAATCTTCCCTCGGAACTCCTGGGCACCTCCATACTTGCCCAGATTGCCCTCCAGCACGGCCAGTACCACTTTGCCCTCGAGATTGCGTCCTCGGTAGCGGCTCGGTTAGCCAGTTCGGCCTCTCTGCCTCCCTTGAGCTCAGTCGTGTACGGAGCCCTCGGGCAGGTCTATTACCAGTGGCATCGGTTCGAGCAGGCCCGCACTCATCTGCTGCGAGCTATCCAACTGTGCATCCTGGGCGGCTATACAGATGGAGAGATTTACTACCGGACGGTGTTCTCACGCCTTCTGCAGATGGAGGGCGACCGGGAAGCTTCCAGCCGGGAACTGCGCAAATCGATGGACCTGATGCAGCATGGCGCGCCCGCCTGGGTGCGGTCAGAGGTCGTTTCGGAGCTGGTTCGCGCTTATGTCGCGGAGAATGGCCTCCCTGCGGCAGAGGCGGTGCTCACGGAATATGGATTCTCCTTCCGGGCCGATGACCCTGATGCTCAGCTTGCATTTGACCAGACCATGACCCACGAAGCTGGGCTATTGTACAACAGCGCCCTGCGGGTCCTTCTGCACCGGGCGCAGGCACAGCGTGAGCCGGCGAGCCTGCAGCGCGGAATTGACCTCGCCAGCCGCCTGATCAGCGGAGCGCTCCAGGCTCATTACATCCCTACCGCACTGAGAACGCTGCTGCTCCGCGCCCAGATGTTCGCCGCGCTCGGAGATCGGCAGGCCTGCCTGGACGATTGTGCCAGAGCGCTGGAATGGGCAGAAGCAGAAGGCCTTGTCAGCTTATTCGTTGAGGAAGGGCGACCGATTGCCGAGGCTCTGGCGGCTGTACTCAAGTCCAACCAGGTAGGGTTTGTTCAACCGGCCTTTGTCGATAGCATCCTGGCTGCATTTCCCGACGACGACCGCTGCGTGGCCGCTAGCCCTGTTCCCGCTTCAGGGATGGCAGCCCCAACCGACATGATCGAGCCGTTGAGCAAGCGGGAGCTGCAGATTCTGGGGCTGATCGCGGAGGGCTGCTCTAACCAGCAGATCGCGCAGCGACTGTTCCTTTCCCTGCACACGGTCAAAAAGCACATCAGCAACATCTTTGCGAAGCTGGCGGCAGACAGCCGGACCCTGGCGGTTGCGCGGGCCCGCCAGTCGGGTCTACTGCAAGAGAGATAACACCTTGGGGTTATCCGGCCTTTCCGCGCAAACCCACACAAATACTACTTTGTCGTTAGTGTCCGGGGTTTGGTTGAGCAAGTCAGGAAAGCCACTGAACGTTGGGGTATTCACAATCCATAAGCTGATAGCACTTACGGCAGTGATTGCTATCGCTTTGGTTATCAATCACCCGCGCAAGAGTGCAGGCCTGAGCGCAGGTACGTCATCGCAGTGGGCCGGCCCATGCTGCGCTCCTGACTACCCATCAGGTCGCACCGGTTCTCGTAACGATCGCCACTGCCGTGACCATTTACCTTCTGGCACGCGGCCGGCATTAGGCCTGGATACAGCAGGCCAGTGCCATGCACGAACTTCGTACCTTGTGCTCGTGTCAGTGAAAGGTGAGGAATGAAGGGCGGTGTACCTCCTTGCCAAGGAGGTACACCGCCCTGCTCCATGCCTATTGGTTGACCAGCACCACTTGCAGTTCCCCGTCATCGTCCACGAGCTTGACCTCTTGGGTGATCCCCATCACCCACCCACGCTCGTCCAGCTTCCCCTTGCTCAGCCAGTCGCTTCCCTTGGCAACCGCCGGCTGCACCATGTATGTGATCTCGTACAGGTTCTCCCCCACCATGCGTAGCTCTTCCACTCCCACGCTGTCGGCCCGCACATGATCAGGCTGGGTTCTCAGCAGGAACGGGTGGAGGTACTGGTTCACCCACTTGGTGATCGCCTTTTGCGCATCCCCCGTGATTTGCTTGTTCGTCGGCGGAAACCCCATCTTCCCGCTGTACTCGTAGTTCATCTCGGAGATCAGCCGGGCCAGGCCCCCCGCCACATCGCCCGTTTGGGACTTGGGAAAGTAGGCCGACCAGAGCAGCTTCAGCATCGACTCCACCGTGGCGCCTTGCTGCGTCAGGTTGGCGCCCATGAAGAAGCGGATGTTGTAGTTCTCCTTCGCGAAGAGCACCAGCAGCAGCGTGTCCGGCGCCGGCTCGCCCCAGGCGTCAGCCACCCGGTCGATGTAGTCGGTCAGGTTATAACCGCCGGCATCATCCATGACGAGGATTTTGTACCGTATCGATGAGTGCACCGCCAGCTCTTGCTGCAGCCGGGCCATGTTCCCCGGCAGCGGCTCCGAGGAAGCGAGCGCCAGGGCTGACTGCGACTTAGCCGGCACGGCCGGCGGCGCGGCCACCACGGCGGCTCCCCCCAGCAGCCCTACCGCCACAAGCACAGCAACCATCACTCGTGCGACCTTTGCCATAGGGTCCCCTCCCCTTTGGGTCTTGCTCTGTCTAACGGAGGGGGACCCTGGAAAGTTACGCCTTCGCCACCTCCACCCTCGTATCAAGCTGGGAGCAGCCTCCAACCACGAAGTCGGACAGGGGAGAACCCTTGCCGAAGGCGTCATCGTGGCGAAGCAGGTCGTTGACGCGGAAGCCCGTGCCCCGCCCCGGGGCGTACCCCGTGGGCTCCGTGCCGACCTTCTGGAACGTAAAGCCGGTGTGACCGTATGCCGTCACGGGCGGAAGCACCACCCCGTCGATGGTGACCGCTTTGGCGCCGTAGGTCTCGTGACCGTAGCTGAAGTCGGCGCCTACCACCCCTGGGCGAATGCCCTCCGTAGGGAAGACCTCCGTGCTGGTTTCCGCCCCGGCGGACCGGACCCGCACCAGATCGCCGCGCTTAAGGCCCCGCGCCGCCGCATCTTGCGGATGGATCCACAGCGGGTTGCTGCTCCGAATCTCCCGCAGCCACGCATCGCCAATGTTCCGGTGCGTGCCGATGTGGTTGGACTTCCAGTTCACGAACTGGAGCGGCAGGCCATCGTCCGCCACCGCCTTGCCCGTGTAGCCCAGGACAGCCGGCTCCACCCGAGGCAGGCCGTCGAACAGGCGCCCGTCAAAAGAGCTCTTCGCCTTGGCCACGCCCTCGTCGTAGAGGTTGACCTGGGCGCCGTGCCGCATCTTCAGCCACTCGCCTTCGTACTCGGTACCGGTGGGGGCAAAGCGCCCGCCGCGATTCAGCACGTAGACCACCTTCGCCCACTCGTCGGACTTGACCGCCCCCCGCCACTGGTCGTAGTGGAAGGCATCGCCCAGGGCCGTCTGCCGGGCCGCCACCAGCAGCTTCTGCTCTTCCGGTGAGGCGTCAGGCACCGGCGTCTCGTCGAAGGCCACGTTGACAGCCAGTTTCATGTAGTAGTCCGTGGAGCTATGCAGGGCAGCGCCGCCGGGAATGGCCCCGTCGCCCACGCCGGGCAGGGTAAGGGTCTTGGCAAGGGCGATCAGCACGTCTTCCACCGCCCGCGGCCCGTCCATGACCTTCACGGTGGGCTGCATCAGGTGGCTCTCCTTCAGGTTCTGGTTCGGGTAAATGGTCTGCAGCCCCCACCGCTCCAGGTAGGTGAGGTCCGGCAGAATGTAGTCGGCATACTGGCTGGTACCGCCGATCACCACGTCGAACGCCACCACCAGAGGGATTCGGCTTTCGTCTTTCAGCATGTCCGCCTGGTACTGCCCGCCGCCCACCGATTCCACGGGGCTGATACGGTTGATGAAGAGCGCCTTCAGTCCGTACGGGTACTGGTCGAAAGCCGAGGGGATCACCTCGTGGGTGGAGTTGCCGCCGAACTGGGCCCAGCGCCGCTTCGCGGGATAGCCGTCGCGGGCGAACAGCGTGGACTGCTCGTAGACGGCCTTTTCCCGGGTGATGGGCACACCCCAGGCCGACCGTCCGCCAGGCACGGTGATCAGGTCGTACCGCTTGCCGTTCAGTTCAGCGTAGCGCACGGCTGACGAGTTCTCGCCGCCCTTCCAGTCGTGGTTGCCAATGAGGAAGTTCAGCAGCCCGATGGCCTGCACCGCGTAGAACCCGTTGAAGTGCATGGCCGGGCCCCGGTAGGAGACGGCCACGGCGCGCTTGCCGTGAGACGTGAACTCCCGGGCCATCTCGACGATGCTCTTCTCGGAAACACCCGCCATCTCAGCGTACTGGGCCAGGGTGTACTCGAAGGCCCGTTCCTTAAGCAGGGTAAAGGCCGACTTGACGCGCACACCGTTGATGGTCGCATCCACCTCAAGCTGCCCGCCGGCGGCCTTGTCGGCGGGGACCGGCTTGCCGCCCTCCAGCACCACGAACTGCGTCTCGGTGCCGATGCCCAGCTCCTTGGCCCGCAGCTTCGGCTTGGCGGCGGTACCCACGTTCACCAGGAACGTGGCGTCCGACCAGGTGGGCTCGCCGTCTGCCGTCGCTGCCGCCTTGTTGGGGTTGGCCAGGTAGCGGGCGTCATAGCGCTTGTTCTCGATGATCCAACGAATCATGCCCATGGCCAGAGCCCCATCGCCGCCCGGCTTCACGGGAACCCACAGGTCAGCCTTCTCCGCCGTCTTGGACAGCCGGGGGTCCACCACCACCAGCTTCATGCCCCGCTGCATGGCCTCGGTGAGCTTTGGGGCCAGCCAGGTGGGGCCCTTGTTGGCCGTCATCAGGTTGGTGCCCCAGGCAATCAGATACTCACAGTAGTCCATGTCGGCGTACTGCCGCTTCTTGAGCTGCTTGCCGTCGCGGCCCCGCACGTTGGCCGTCACGCCGGCGGCGCCGCAAATGCCGCCGTGGTCGAAGATGTTGAGCGAGCCAAAGGTCGAGCCCACCATGCGGTCCATGAACTCCCGCCGGTCGCCCGTCATGAAAGCGATCTGGTTCACCTTGGGCCCCAGGTCGGGGTACCGGGTGTCGATCAGCAGCTCCTTGTATTTGGCGTCAAACTCAGCCTGGGTCATCTTGCCCTGCTTGACCTTGTCCAGGTCGGCCGTAACCGCGGCCTTGCCGACCCAGGCCAGACTGGGCTTCACCGCCGTCCCGATTTCGGCGATGGCCTGGTCCCAGGAGATGGACTGCCACACGCCCCCGCCCCTGGGCCCTACCCGCTTGAGCGGTGTGGCGATGCGGTAGGCATCGTAGGCGGTCTGAATGCCAGCCTGCCCCTTCAGGCAGATCCGCCCGCCCCGCAAGCTGCGGCCCTCGCCGGGCAGGTCGCCCAGCCCCTTGGCCGCGTCCGCCGGGTCGGTGGCGTAGTCAATCTGGCCGTAGGGCACTGTGTTCAGGGGGCTGTACGGGTTGCCCGCGATCTTGCGAATGTAAGCCTTGCCACCCGTCTTGGCCGGGTCGGTCAGCGTCACCTTGACCGTGCAGTGCGTGTTGCACTGGCTGCACGTCGTGTAGATGATGCGGCTGGCCGGGATCTCCTCGCCGAAGGTCCCTACGCCGTGGTCTACTTCATGCTCCCAGGGGCTGTCCAACGCCCCCTGCACCTTCTGGCCCAGCAACGGCATGGCAGCCAGAGTCCCCGCCGCCGCAGCCCCGATCACGAACTGACGCCGGGTAATATCAGGCTTCATGATGCGCACCTCCATCGAGCGGCAGAACTTCGGCAGCTGCGGAGAACAGCAACAGTCCCATGGCGATTATGCCTGCGCTGCTGGCCCATTCGATCAGGTTGGGATGGTAGTCCCCCGTGGGCAGCCCCGGCAGCAGGGGTGGGATCAGGGCCGGCACGACAATGTTGAACCGCACGCCCACGATGCCCACCACAACCATGACTGCGGCTGCGGTCACCCACTTCCAGGACTTTTTCAGTCCGCTCAGCAAAATGAGAGCCGGGCCGACAAAGGCCATGCCCACCTGCACCACCCAGAACGACCAGGCAAATCGGCCTGACATCATCACATGCAGCACCTCGGCCTCATGGGGGTTCTGCGACAGGGCGGGAATCAGCAGTTCGTAGAAGAAGAGGCCCAGGTCCACCAGCAGGAAGCCGGACAGCAACTTGCCGAGGTCGGCAACTAAACCCCCATCCACCGGACGACGGCGGGCCACCTGTCGGACCACGTAGAAGACAGTCAGCAAAGCGGTGCCGCTCACCAGAGCACTCAAGATGAAGACCACCGGGAAAAGGGGACCGAACCACATGCCCCGGGCCTTCACCACCGCGAAGATGGTGCCCGTGCCCCCGTGGACGCCGAAAATCGCCAGCGGGATGCCCACCACGCCGAGAATGCGCAGCCACTTGCTCTCTTGATGGCGGATGGCCAGGTACAGTTCGCCCGCCAGCAGAGCGATGTACAGCGCATAGAACCGCACTTCCCAGGCGAGGGGCGACATCCAGTTGAACCGCAGCAGGGTGACCAGGGTCCGGTCCATGCGGCCCAGGTCCAGCCCGATGAAGGCCAGCGCCACGACCATGCTGACCAGGGCTGTCAGCAGAGCCATGCGGCCCACCTTCTCAAAGCGGGTCATGCCAAAGACGTAGATCAGGCTCGACAGCAGGAATGCCCCGGCGGACAGGCCCACGAAGTAAATGTAGAAGGCCACCCAGGCGCCCCACGGCATCAGGCTGCTGATGTTGGTCGCAGCCAGGCCGTTCACGGTGCGGTAAAGAATCGCGGCGGCGCCCCCTGCCAGCAGCAGGCCAAGCGCTCCGTACCAGGAGACTCTCGTTGCAGTTGTCATGGCAGGTCCCTCCTCACTTCAGGTAGATGACTCGGGGTTCGGTGCCTAGCTCCTCCTTGAGCCGGAAGGCCCGGGGGCTGGCGGCCAGCCTGGAGACCACGGACTCCGGGTCGTTCAGGTCGCCAAAGAAACGGGCGTTGCCCAGGCAGGTCTCCACGCATGCGGGCTCTTCTCCCCGGTTCAGCCGGTGGTAGCAGAAGGTGCACTTGCGCACCGTCCCCACGGGCGCCTTCCTCTTCGTGCGGGGGCCTCCGTCCACGCCGTACTCGGGCGTCTGGACCGTGTCGAAGCCGGTCATTTCAGGGTAGGTCTCGCCAAAGTCGAAGGAGCGGGCGCCGTAGGGGCAGGCGGCCATGCAGTACCGGCAGCCAATGCAGCGGTCCTTGTCGATGGCGACCACACCGCCGGGGCCCTTGTAGCTGGCCCCCACGGGGCAGACGCCCACGCAGGCCGGCTTGTCACACTGCATGCAGGGGCGGGGCACGTAGGTCCGCCGAGTGTGGGGGTAGCGGCCCAGTTCGGTCTCGGTCACCACGTTGTAGCTGATGCCGGGCGGCGTACGGTTCTCTGCCTTGCAGGCGACCGTGCACGAGTCGCAGCCAATGCACTTCTGCAGATCGATCACCATGGCCCAGCGGGGTTCGGCCTTGGCGTTGGCCATAGATACGCACTCCCTTTCGGAGAGGTTTGCTCACCTTCCATCAGGAAGCAAATCGCGTGCCAACGCTCTGCGGGGTCGGGCTCTTCTTGCGGAAACCGGGGCAGCAGCACCCTGCAGTAGACCCGCGGGTTCACCCCGGAGAATCAAAGCGAATGGAATGGCCCGGACGTGACAGTTTGTCACGCCCGGGCCCTGTCATTTTGTCACGCCTGCGGCTCCAGCCCGTAGTCTTCGATCTTGCGGTACAGGTTGCGCACGCTGATACCCAGCAACTGGGCCGCCTGCGCCCGGTTCCAGCCCGTGTGGGCCAGTGCCGCCGCAATGTGTCGCCGCTCCATCTCCTCCAGTGACAGAATGGCACTCTCCACTGCCGGCTGGCCGGCCGGGCGGCCCTCCGCCAAGATCCCCAGGTCTTCGGGGGTAATATACCGGTCCGGGCTGAGCACCACTCCTCGCTGCACGAGATTGACCAGTTCCCGCACGTTGCCGGGGAAAGGATGGCGCTGCAAGGCCTCCGTGGCTTCAGGCGTTAGCTCTTTTTGGGGACCCAGGCGGTTCAGCGTGTGCCGGACCAGCAGAGGGATGTCCTCCCGCCGCTCCCGCAGCGGGGGCACGGTCATAGCCACCACGTTCAGGCGGTAATACAGGTCTTCACGGAAACGGCCCTCCCGCACCTCATCGGCCAGGTGCCGGTTTGTGGCCGCCACTACACGCACGTCGATGCGCCGCAGCGTTGTCTCCCCCACTCGCCGGGACTCCCGGCTCTCCAGGAAGCGCAGCAGCTTGGCCTGCACGTCCAGCGGCATCTCGCCGATCTCGTCGAGGAAAAGGGTGCCTCGCTCAGCCACCTCCACCAGGCCCGGCTTCGCACTCACGGCTCCCGTGAAGGCGCCCCGGGCGTGGCCGAACAGCTCGCTCTCCAGGAGGGCCGCCGGCAGGGCGCCGCAGTTGACGGGAAGGAACGGTCCGCCGGCCCTGGGGCTCATGGCGTGTACGGCT
>Ga0196971_1000353_pt1 | contig 38966 bp, 56 predicted proteins | sample S1v_1013CmetaG_FD_148660 | JGI IMG/M metagenome (GOLD analysis project Ga0196971, IMG submission 148660) | Soil microbial communities from Anza Borrego desert, Southern California, United States - S1+v_10-13C | ecosystem: Environmental > Terrestrial > Soil > Desert | place: USA: California...
CCTGAAGAAGGCACACCGGCTTCTGAAGGAGGACGCTGTGTACTCTTTCTACGCGGGCGACCTGCTCCGCACGCGCATAACGCGAGCGGTGCGTCAGGGAGCGAAAGAGGTTCGGGCTGGACACATCTACCACGAGATTGCGCTTGCGATGAGGACGAAGCGTATCGAGGAAATGGTCGCCTTCTGCGATGAGAGGGAAGCACAGGACGACCACGAAATAGACCTGTATGCACGCCGCGAATGCCTCGAAATCATCTACCCTATACCCAGTCTTATTGACCACAGGGACACCGAATCTTTGTACCGGAGGGAGTATAATGTAGAGATGCGACCGAAGCCGCGTCGCGCTGTTTTATATGACGACAAATGACATCAACGTAAATATCATGGCGCACCCGAAGCGCAAGAAGTTCGTGGAGGAATACCTCCACAAGCTGCTTCCGGATGCCGTCGTGGTATGGGACGAAAAGAACGATGTCTGGGATACTCGCCGTCGCTGCCTGGAGCAGCACCTCGAATCGGGGAAGAAGTGGTGTCTCACGATTCAGGATGACTGCCTCATCGCAGACGATTTCCTGAAGAAGGCGGTGTCATTCATCTCGCTGCATAACCGCCCGAAGCGTCGCTCGTTTTCATTTCAGTTTTACTTCTGGGCGACCGGCAACGGGTACGTCATTCCCGCAATGCGTCGCGGCTTTCATCGCGGGACCGGCATGAAGTCCGGACTCGCAATCTGCCTGAACCGTGAGGTCATCGGCGGACTGCTCGAATACTGGAAGGACTCACCTCGGCTCCTCCGTCATGACGACTCGCGTATCGGAGAGTTCCTCCGCAAGCGTCGCATCTTCACGATGTACCCTGCTCCTTCCCTCGTGCAGCATAGGGATAGCGAGAGCCTCATTTATACAAAAGGCGAAATGCCCGACGCACGCAAGGCTCGTGTCGTCGATTCATCACTCACAGGACTATGATACCGAGACACATTCACCAGGTTTGGATAGGAGACCCTAAGAAGATGCCGACCAGTCTCATGAAGGGCTGGAACATGGAGGGCTGGAAGTATTCTCTCTGGGACGAGAAAGCAATCGACGTATTCGGTCTTTTCAATCGCCGCCTGTACGATTTCTATATGGCGCACAAGTGCTATCACGGAGCGAGTGATGTCGTCCGTATCGAGGTCCTCGAACGTCTAGGAGGTATCTACATCGACGCGGATACAGAACGTCTCGCACCTATCGACAACACTCCCTTCATGCACGCGGACTTCTTTGCGGTCGAGGCAAACCTGAAGGGTCGCATCGCAAACGGAATCATGGGCAGCGTTCCGGAACACCCTATACTCCAGGAGTACATCCGTTGCATGGACAATGCGGAGACGGTCATGCCGCCCTGGAGCACTATCGGCGGGACCATGCTCACCGAGGTTATCGAGCGTAAGAAGACGGACCATACGATGATTCTCGAACCGCACACCTTCTATCCGTTCGACTCAAAGGGGAAGAAGTCGCGCACGGACGGTCCGGACCGCTACGCGCAGCATCATTGGGGGACCACTCACAACCTGTATGGAAAACTGTAAGGAGTCCCATTTCAAGGAATACGGCTGCACGAATGTCCTCCACATCGGAGGACATCGTGGGCAGGAGGCGGGCGTATACGAATCGCTCGGACTCCGGTTCACTTTTGTCGAGCCGAATCCGAAGTATGCTGCGATTCTCCGTGAGAAGGGATACCCGACTATCGAGGCAGCAGTCAGCTCTCTCATGGGGAAGACGACCTTTCACCTGCATCCGGAATCATCCGAGCTTTCGAGCCTGAAGGTAGAGAAAGGGGTCGCACCGGCATCCTCGTTCGAGGTTGAGTGCATGACGCTCGGACAGGTACAGCACGAGGGAGATTTCGATGCTCTATCCGTGGACGCGCAGGGTGAGACGTATGACATCATCGCATACGGCGACCTGTCCCGTTTCAAGGTCATCATCTGCGAGACGAGTCAGAAACCTCGGTACGAGGGAGAGAAATCCGCTCACCACATTGCCGCACTCCTGAAGCTAGAAGGGTTCACCCAGAAGCATGTTTACCCGCACGGGAGCAAGGACGTAGCTGACGAAGTATGGATACGCGAGCAATAATCATCTGCGCCGGTGAAGCGTCCAGGTGGGGAAACTACCTGAACACTCCGAAGCATCTCATCACTATCGAGGGCGAGAGGCTCCTGGACCGCACTGTACGCCTCCTGAACGAGCGCGGAGTGAAAGAGGTCTATGTGGTCGTGAAGCGCATTACGAAGGCGTACCAGGTCAAGGGAGCGGCACAGTGGGTCGCAAAGCTGAATCCGGAGGAGAATGTGGATGCTGACAAGTTCCTGTCCTCTAAGGACCTCTGGAATCCGCACGGTCGCACCCTCGTCTTCTACGGGGACTGCTACTTCACCGAGGAGGCAATGGATACTATCGTTCACTTCCCTTCCCGCGAGTGGACCCTATTCTGCCGCCCTAACGCCTCGGAGATTACCGGCACACCCTGGGGAGAGTGCTTTGCACAGAGCTTCTATCCGGAAGACCTTACCCGTCATGAGGCGATGCTTCGCTATACGGCAGACCTATTCAAGCAGGGAGTCATCACTCGCTGCGGAGGCTGGGAACACTATCGCGCAATGACTGGACGCGTAGGGAGGAAGGTCCGTCTCCCGCACGTCATGACGACGAACTATGTCGAGATAGATGATTGGACCGACGACTTCGACTACCCGAAGGATTTAGATACATGGCTCGAACGTCGAGCATCCACACAAGCCGCGTAGATACGCAAGGAAACTACGCACTCTTGCGGTAAAATGTAAGAGACATGAGCAAGGTTGAGAAAAAGGCAAAGACTCCAGCGAAGAAAGCTCCGGCGAAGAAGGGAGACGGTAAGGCTGTGAAGAATGGAAAAGGTGAAAAACAGGGTGAAAAACAGGGTGCAGCACCAGCACTGACACCAGAGGAGCGTCGCCTCGAAGCACTGAAGCCTACACAGTTCCAGCCAGGAGTGAGCGGGAATCCGAATGGTCGTCCTCCAGGGAAGCGCAACTTCGAGACTGTCTTCAAGGTCGCGGTAGAGCGATACGCAATCGAGTACCTCGCAGAGCTGAACAAGGGACGCAAGAAGAATCGGCAGAAGGAGCTGACTATGGAGGAAGCTGCTCTGGACCCTGAAGCGGAAATGGTCATGGCGCAGATTGGAAAGGCGCGTCGTGGAGACACTCGTGCATTCGAGGCTCTGATGAAGTTCCAGCATCCGCAGAAGCACCAGCACTCCGGAGACAGGGAGAATCCTCTCCTGCTCCCAGAGCGTCAGCAGTACGTCGAGCAAGAGGTGAAGCGCATCTTTACCGAGTGGGGTGCATACGAGGTGCTACCCTCGAAGGAGAAATAACCTATGGCTATACACGCACTCACTGACGACCAGCTCCGCCTCGCTCTCAAAGAGCAGGACCTTCGCGTTGCGCTCTGCAAGGAGTCATTCTTCCACTTCCTCGCCTACTACCTCTCACACCGCCTGGAGCTGCCTCCAGCGACCTTTCACAAGGACATGGTAGACGCTCTCGACAGCGTGAACGACCTGAATAAGTACCTCGCAATCATCGGCTTCCGTGGGTCTGCGAAATCGACTATCCTCGAAGCCTTCTGTATCTGGTCCCTCATCAACGGCAAGCACAACTTCATTGTGTATATCGGCGCGACGATTCCGGACGCGCAGATGTCCCTTGCGAACATCCGCGACGAGATTGAGGAGAACACCCAGCTCCGGCACGACTTCGGCATCATCCTCCAGGACGAGAAGGGACACGACTTCAGGGAGAAGTGGTCGGAGAATCAGATTACCCTGAACGACTGCACGATAGTCGCAAAGTCTCGCGGGCAGAAGATTCGCGGAAACAAGTTCAAGAAGGCGCGTATCGACCTTATCGTCGGAGACGACCTCGAAGACGTTGAGGACGCGAAGACGACCGAGAAGCGTAAGAAGACCCGTGAGTGGTTTTTCTCCGAGGTGCTCCCTGCGACGAAGCAGGGTACACAGGCGGAGAACGTGAAAGTCGTGCTCATCGGGAACCTCGTGCATCGGGACTGTCTCATCGCTCATCTCTCGAAGGGCGACATCGTGAAGACGCTCTGGTTCCCTCTCATCGACGAGAACGGAGAGATTACCTGGAAGGCTCTCTATCCAGACATGGAAGCGGTCGAGAAGGAGAAGCAAAAGGTCCTCCTCGCCGGTGAAGGTCTGGGGCATATCATCTGGGCGCGGGAGTATCTCCTGAAGTCTGTCGATGAGGAGGACATGGTGCTGAAGCTCTCGGAGATTCAGTATTACCCTGACGAATGGCTCCAGCGTAAGGCAATGGCGGCAGGTGTCGGCGTGGACTTCGCTATCTCGGACAAGCAGAAGGCGGACTACACCGCAATGGTGAAGGGTCAGGATGTGAAGAACGACGAGGGTGAGATGCGCCTCCTCATCATGAAAAACAACGTCAAGCGGCGCATGGGCTTCGAGGAGACGGTGAAGAAGGCAGTCGAGCTGAATAACATGATGCCGCTCGGCACGAAGTTCTACCCAGAGGACGTGAACTACCAGAAGGCGGCTCTGGAAATCTTCAAGAAGAACGGGCTGTCAGTCATTCCGATGAAGGCGACGAAGGATAAGAAGTCGCGCATCGAAGCAGCGTGCTACTACATCAAGACCGGACGCGTGCTCTTTCCGAAGGAGGGCGCAGAGGATGTCATCGAGAACCTCACCGGCTTCGGCATCGAGGAGCACGACGACCTCGCTGACGCATGCGCCTACCTTATCCTCGGCATGGTCCGCAAAGGTGGGGGAATACTGCTTGGATAACCCTTTACTCGCGCTATACTATTTGATATATGAAAATGCCTCGCTTCATCCGGAACATCGGCGCACGCATCGCATCAGGCGGTTCGGCAATCAAGAGCAAGTCCGCGTCGTTCATTTCCGCGTTCGGCTACGGTGGTCTGGGAATAGGCTTCGAGGATTTTTACGACACATCGAATCTCCACTCCTTCCGGAACAGTCTGTACTTGTTCGTGGGAGTCTCGATGATTCGTGAGAGCGTCTCCTCGATTCCCCTTCAGCTTTTCCGCATCAAGAACGAAGACGGCGACACGGAGGAAATCTATGACGACCCTTTCCTCGACACCCTGGAGAATCCGAACGTGCAGCAGACGCAGAAGGAGTTTTGGAAGCTCTCCGTTTCGTACTACCTCCTCTCTGGAGAGGCTTTCTGGGCATCCGTAGATGAGCCAGGCGTACCGGAGCAGGTCTTCACCCTGCGCCCTGACTACGTTGAGATAGTCATGAGCCAGGACGGGAAGCAGATTCTCGCCTACGAATATCGTCCAGGCTACGGCGATGTGCTGAAGTTCAAGCCGGAGAACGTGCTGCACTTCAAGAATCCGGACCCTGTGAATCCCCTTCGCGGTATCGGTGTCGTGCGCCCTGCACGCATTCGTATTCTCACCGAGCAGGAAGCATCGAAGTATCAGAGTCAGACCTTCTACACCCAGGGCATGCCGAACATCGCTGTGATGACGGACGTAGACCCGCTCACGAGCGAAGCGTCAGAGGAAGCACGCGAGGCGTGGACGAAGATTTACGGCAAGGGTGAGGCTGCTGCCGGATTCTTCGGCGGCTCTGTGAAGGACATCAAGGTCCTCTCCGCGAAGCCTTCCGAAATGGCTCACATCGGCACGCAGAACTTCGTGCGCGATGAGATTGCGCTTTCCCTCCGCATCCCGAAGGGCATGATGACGAGCGACGATGTGAACCTCGCTAACAGCAAGACTGCCCGCGTGAACTACTACATGGAGGCGGTGCTTCCAGTGCTCGACTCATTCATCGACGTGCTGAACAACCGCAAGCTCGGAGCACAGATGAACGAGGATAAGTTCCTCGACTACGACAATCCGGTGAAGGAAGACCGCGACATCCTCCTGAAGGAAGCAACCGAACTGAAGGACAAGGGCATCATCACAGTGAACGAGGCACGCGACCTCATGCACTACGGCGAGATTGAGGGCGGCGACGAACTCTCCACTACTCCTTCAGGCGCGGGTGCATTCGGCTCCGTCCAGGAACACTTCCGCCGTGAGCGTCTCCGTCAGAAGGCTCTCCGTATCATGAAGAAGCGCAAGGTCCTTTATCGCCGCTTCAAGGCAACGACCGCGATTGCGAACGAGCTTCGTGCAAAGCAGCTCAACACCGTGAAGCGTCAGCGCAACTCTGTCTTCCGCACGAAGGAGCAGCGCGACGGGTACGTCAAGAACTATAACGACCGCACTGACAAGAAGGCAGAGGACTTCCTCGATACCCTGAATGTGTACAACGAGGGACTCGCTTCTCGCATCGTGAAGTTCCTGAAGGAGACAGGACTCACCGCAAGCGGCTTCATCGACGTTGTGCAGGAGATTCCTACCGCGAAGAATATCTTTGTCCCTCTCATGAAGGAGATGTACCGCCGTATCGGTCAGGACACCCTCAACATCGCTGCAAACGGATTCCAGGAGAAGAACGCAGAGCAGTTCTACACCACAGAGGAGGTGCTTCGCGCCCTGGAACTTCGCGCAGAGTTTTTCATCTCGTCCATGCTGGACACCGACTACGAGGAGCTGAAGACAATCATCTCTGCTGGTATGGAGCAGGGCAAGGGAGTCGATGAGATAGGGCGCATGATTCGCAAGTATTTCGATGACATGAGCGTTGCTCGTGCGAAGACCATTGCCCGCACCGAGACTGGTCGCCTCATGAGCCAGGCTACCGAGGAAGCGTTCAAGCAGAGCGACATCATCACCGGCAAGGAATGGCTCTCCGCAGGGGACTCGAAGGTCCGTCCGGCGCATCAGACGAATGCCGCGCAGGGACCTATCCCTGTAGAGGAGGCATTCTCGAACGGAGAACATTATCCAGGTGAGTCCACAATAAACTGCCGTTGCGCTATCGCACCTGCTGTATAATAAAAAGACGTATGAAACTTTCTACGAAGCACATCCAGGAGCGCAAGGCGAAGGCAACCGATATGGTCGGCAAGAAGATTGAGATTCAGCTCGGTCGCAAGGCTATCTCTATCGACACCGAGAAGCACACCGCTATCTTCGTGATGAGCACCGAGACTGTGGACCGCCACGGCGACATCATCGACCAGGACTCCTGGATTCTCGATTACTTCGAGAGCAACCCTGCCTTCTTCTTCAATCACGAGAGCTACCGCTTCCCTCTCGGTAAGTGGATTCGCGTCTGGAAGGAAGCAGACCCAGAGAACGAAGGCAAGCTGCGCCTCGTGGGTGAGGCAGAGTTCCGCGTCAAGTACGAGGATGCTGCCCGTGCTTTCGACCATGTGGTAGAAGGCGACATGAACATGGTGTCCGTAGGCTTCATTCCTCACCGCGTCGATTACGACGAGCACCGCGACGCTTTTATACTTTACGACTGCGAGCTTCTCGAATGCTCACTCGTCGGTATCGGCTCTAACCGCTTCGCTCTTGCGAAGGAACAGGAGGAGCGCACAGCAAAGGAAATCCTCATCGAGGGGATAACTGTGCTTGACGAGGAGATTGAGAGGGAGGAGAATAATCGCAGCATCTCCCGTCTGAAGGCGCGTGAGGACCTGCACAAGGCACTCCGTCAGCTCGACCGCACGAGGAATATATAGACTCCAAAAGTCCGCGATACTATGAGCTTCGGCTCCATACCCTTGTAAGAGGTGCGGTATTAGAAAGGTTCGATTACTTCTAGTATTAGCCGTATGTACAAGTATTTTCGCATCGTCGCAGGTAAGAAGCTCTACTGCGATGAGAAGGGTGTCCTCATAAAGGATGCCGAGGGCTACAAGGAAGTCGCTGCCGACGATGAGAAGGCAGAGGAGTTCCAGGGTGAGGAGGCAGGTTCCGTAGAGGAGGCTGCTAAGATGCTCGCCACAGCAGCAGAGAAGATTGCTGCTGATTCGCGCACCGCTTCAGCAGAGGCAGGTGTCGCGGCATCGAAGGCTATGGAAGACCTGTTCGGAGCCATTGGCGAGCACGCTCGCAAGGCTATCGGCGGACTTCCAAGCGTCAAGGAGGTGAAGGCTTCCTTCGACGTTGAGAAGGTGAAGGCTGGACTCGCCTCCCTGAAGGCGCACGAGCGCAAGGAGTTCACGTTCGAGGTAGCGAATAAGGCGGAACTCGACTTCCTCGTGAAGACGACCTCCGAGACCGATTCGCTCACCGGAGACGTGCTCGTTCCTACCCGTGTTCCTGGTATCGAGCGCGAGCCGGTTCGCACTCCGTTCATCGAGCAGATTGCCGATGTCATCGACATCGACAGCGAGCACCTCTCATACGTTGAGGTGGTGAACGAGAGCGGCGCACCGCTTCCGACTGCCGAGCTGGAGGAGATTCCAGAGAAGGACTTTGAGTTCCAGGAGTTCAAGGCTCCACTCAAGAAGGTCGCCGTCATCAACCGCCACTCTGTAGAGCTTCTTCAGGACGCTCCGCAGCTCGTCGCGGCTATCAAGACGATGCTCCAGGAGGACGTGAATCTCGTAGTGGATTCCCAGCTCCTCACTGGTAGCGGTACTGGAGACAACCTTCCTGGTGTCTTCGGTGCAGCTTCCGTACTCAATCAGGCTGCGATTGGTACGAAGCGCGTGCAGGACGCTAACCTGTACGATGTCATCCGCGTTGCAATCACCAAGATTGCGGTGTCGGGCAAGGGTCGCTTCCAGGCAACCCATGTGCTCCTCAATCCAGAGGATGCAGACGAACTGGACCTCACGAAGGACGCGAACGGTCAGTACATCCTGCCTCCGTTCCGCTCTGCTGACGGTACGACTATCAAGGGCGCACGCGTCATTGAGAACGTCGGGGTCGCAGCAGGTACGTTCCTCGTGGGCGACTTCCGCAAGCTCCATGTCGGACGCAAGGGTGGTATCCAGATTGAGTTCACGAACTCACACGGAGACGACTTCAAGCACGACATCCTCGCGGTCAAGGTTCGTCGTCGCCTCGCTGCCTACGTCCGTTCCAACGACAACGGTGCATTCTGGACGGGCAACATCGACAGCGTTATCGGCTGGCTCACCGCTTCCTAGTCATCGCCTGAAGCATGACTACGGAATACAAGGTCGGGCAGGTCTTAGAGAACTCGCGCAAGCAGTTCACTAAGGTCATCTCGGAGCGCAACGGATTGTTCGGGATTAGCGGCTGGACCATGCGTGCAAACGCAGAGAAGGCAACCCGCGCAATCGAGTTCCGCAATGAGTTTGGTCTTCGCGCAGCGAACGCCCGCGTCGTTAGCGAAGGCAAGAAGGGAAGCACGAGGAAGTCTGCACCGGCAACCTCGACTCCCGACGCAGCACCTTCAGCACCAGCATCCACTTCAGATGCGACTGTCAGTACCACTCCGGAAGGAGGCGCACCGGCAGCAGCTCCGAAGGCGGCGGTGAAGAAGGTCGCTAAGAAGGCAGCAGCCAAGAAGACGGCAACGAAGAAGTCCACTACTAAGTCTGCAAAGACGAAGAAGTAGACCCTCCGAGGTGCTATAGTTTTCTTCAGGGGAGGTGCATGAGGCATCGTCGCCTCCCCGAAAGAGCACTATATGGAACCCGCATACACCACACACGCAGACGTAGGAGCCTTTCTCGGTATAACGATTCCGGCTGACGACCAGGCGAAGATTACTGCCTGGGCGAAGGCAATGAGTCGCTATCTCGACGCAAAGGCGAACCGCCCTCTTTACCGGACCGAGGAGGAGACTTTTCTATACGACGGCGACGGGACCGGCATTACGGTCATCACCGACTGTCATTCCATTTCACAGGTAGAGGTAGAAGGATTGAATATCAGCGTTGCAGACATCCTCGAATATCCGGCTAACAAGCCGTACACCTCCCGCATCGCTCTCCGCAACGGAGGACGCTTCCCTCGCGGAAGGCAGAACATTTCCATAACCGCCATTCACGGCATGAACGAGGAGCTTCCAGAGGACATCAAGCTAGCGGCAACGATTCTCACGGCTGGCGTATATGCCGCGAACTGCCTCCCCGCAACTGCCGAGGAAGACCAGACGGTCGTATCGGAGAGGATAGGAGACTACCAGGTCCAGTACGCAAAGCCGGAGCACGTCTCCGCCTTCGCTTCCGTGAGCGCAATCATCGGCGGCTATACCCGTATCGCACTTTAGTCATGAGCTTCGCTTCCCTTCTCATTCACACCTGCAACATCCAGACCAAGAGCCGCACCCGCGACGGTCATGAGGTGGTGGACGGCTGGACGAACACTCTCACCGGCGTTGCATGCCGTCATAACGGGAAGACGACAGCGAAGATTGCCGACGCTGGTATCCGAGTGAATACCGACGACGACATCTTCTTTTTCACTTCAGCGATTGCGGTCGCTCGCGGTCAGCGCATTGTCTATGACGGCGCGAACTACGATGTCATCAAGGTGAACAAGGTCGCCGGTCGTGCAGCAGCGCATCACAAGGAGGTCATCGCTCGCTACACCGACCATGCCTAGCTGCGAGCCTAAGACCCAGCGAGAGAAGGACTGCTACCTGAAGGGGTACAATGAAGCGGAGGCGGCATACGGCAAGTGTCATTTCTGCTACGGGAAGGGATACTCTACGACCGGCACAGCAGGAAAGACGAGTCTCAACTTCTGCTCATGCGAACGCGGCGGACAACTGAAATCACTATGGCTTTCAAGGCATCTATAACTTTCAAGAGCAATAAGTCGGCGGTCCAGAAAGAGCTGGAGCGTTTCGTAGACCGTGCGACGAAGAAGTCCGCTCGCGTCATGGAGCGCAACATCAAAGTGGAGACTCCGGTGAAGACGGGTATGCTTCGACGCTCAATCGCCTCTAGGGACGTTGCCTGGGGAAAGTCGGAAGTGTACTCCGGAGCGGTTGTAGGAGGCGCACAGGTCGATTACGCGGTGCATGTCGAGTACGGCACGCGCTATCAGGCTCCGCGTGCGATGTTCCGAAAGGGCGTTGCGAACTCCGAGCCGCGCATCAAGGAGATATTCAGGGATGAGGCTAAGAAGGTAAAAGTGAAGTTCACAAGTGCGGTAGAATAAACATATGCAGATTGAGGACCACATCTACGCTCGAATCATCGCGGACCCTGCGCTCCAGGCTCTCCTTACTGACGGCGCAGGAGGCTACCACGCCTATTCTCCGGTCATTCCTCGCGGTATCACCTTCAGCAAGGCACTCGCTTTTTCATACATCCTCTCGCGCTCGCGCTTCCCGAACGCGAACAGTATCGACGTGCAGTTCAATATCTTTGCGACTAAGCACCAGGACACCATTGCGATTGCAACCGCCCTTGCAGACCTCTTTCACCAGGACCACGGGAAGGAGGATGAGGGCGTGTTCGTCGTGTACTCCCAGAAGCAGACCGAGACGGACCTGGGACTCAACTACGACGACAACTTATACCAGCGTTCGATTTCCTACTACTTCAAGGTGGGGTAAAATATATCGTATGACTACATCAAAAAACCGTTCGATTCGGACCGCAGACGGCTTCAATGAGGAAGGGAAGATGACCCTCGCCGTAGAGAAGGCGGGCAAGTTCAAGGGTCGGGACCTTCAGCCAGGTCAGCTCATCACGCTCTCTCGCTCTGACGCGAAGGCTGCGCTGAAGGACCACAAGGAGTTATTCAGCATCAAGACTGCATAGACAGCCGCAGAGGTTGTATACTTATTGCATCGCCAACTCTGCCTAGAGCGCGACCATTACACATTTAGTTTTTACCAAGATGAAACAGACCACTATTCAGGTTCCCGATGCTATCCGCCAGGGTAGCGTCCGCGTGCTCCTCGGTGATGACTTCGACAGCCTCACTGATGTCGGTGCGCTCCGCAATCCCGTCCTCACCGCATTGGGTGAGAATCAGGAGATTGCCTTTGACAACGTAGATTCCCTCCGCAAGTTCGTGAAGGGCAAGCGTTTCCAGCTCAACTTCGACCTCGCAGAGGTGAACCTGGAGACTATCGCCAAGCTCGACGCGGGCATGGTGAATCTCACCACGGTTGCAGGTGCAGTCGTGAACAACGCGGTGCAGACCGTCGCTGCGGGCGACTGGGCTTTCAACGTGTTCCTTCCGTTCACTAATCAGAACGGAGACGGCAGCTCGCCTACGGTTGATTCCGTATCCGGTGCTACTGACGGTGCTCTCGTCGAGGACACCGACTTCTACGTCATGAAGGACGCGCAGGGTCGCTGGGGCATCATGCTCATCGACAGCACGGACATCACGACCGAGAATCAGGTCCTCACTATCACGACCGACTACACTCCGAACGCATCGAAGAAGATTACCTTCAACGATTCAGGCTCTAAGACCCTGAAGGCAATGCGTATCGTGAACACGGACGCGAACGGTGATGAGTTCCGTATCGACATCGAGAGCGGCACGAACTTCGAGCCTCTCTCTATCGACTTCGCCGGAGACGAGGAGGATGACGTTGCTATCATGGCGGTTTCCTTCCAGGGCAACATCGTCGAGATAGTAGACGAGCAGACTTCCTAGTCATGCCGGTGCTCGACCTCTACAAGACTCGCCAGCATCACACTGTTCGCTTCGGAGAAGGTGATAAGGCGAAGGAGTACAAGTTCCCTGCTGAATACACAGTGGAGGAGGTTGAGCGTCTGCTTGAACTACAGGCACGTCGGGAAGCACTGGAGGCACAGGAAGCCGCACCGGAGGGAACTCCAGAGCGTGCGGCACAGCTCAACGGATTCATGGTCGCAGTCTTCGACCAGGTTGAGGTCCTGTTCCAGCACTACCAGCCGGAGATGACCGCAGAGGAGTTGAAAAACATCCTCACGCGCAACGAAGCTCTAGGCATCCTCGGATTCTTCGACAAGTATCGCTTCCGCGCCCTGAAGGAAATGAGCGGGGACTCGAAAAAAAAAAGTCCGCTAGTACCGAACTAAGAGATTTACGCCGTATGGTCGCCGCAATGGTGATGTACGGCTTTTCTCTTTTGGACGTGCGAAAGCTCTACTACGACGAAATGGAGCAGTATTACTTCGAGACGGTTTTCAACCTCGAAGCAATGGGGAGAATGAAGGAAGGGACGTATAATAAACTCATGAACAATACTCGTGAGTCAGCAAAGAGTACGGTCGCCTCTCTGCGTAAGCAGCTCTTTTCGGGTATCACTAAGAAGCGGAAGGTATGAACGAGAAACTGACCGTAGGCGAGCTGGTGTACAAAATCTCCGGCGACATAGATAACCTGAAGACCGAGCTGAAGAAGGCAGAGGCAGAGGTCGGCAAGCTCACCGGCTCAATGGAGAAGAACATCGTCGCGGGCAACCGCATGACGAAGACGATAGGCGGACTCTCGAACGTACTGAAGGGCTTTCTCGCCCTCGCAATCGTGGACCGCGCCGCGAGCTTCTTGACGGACTTCCTTCGTCAGTCGTCGGCTGCTGCATCAGACCTGAACGAGACGCTCACGAAGACGGGCGTGCTTTTCGGTGGAGAGGCACAGGACATCATCACCTTCGCGCAGAACGCCGCTCGTGAAATGGGTATCTCCCGCCAGGCTGCGCTCGATGCCGCAGGTACGTTTGCCGTGTTCGCAAAGTCGGCAGGACTCGCGGGAGACGACCTCACGACCTTCTCTACTGACCTGGTGAAGCTGTCCTCGGACCTTGCCTCGTTCTATAACACCTCACCAGAGGACGCTATCGTCGCAATCGGCGCGGCACTTCGCGGAGAGACGGAGCCTATCCGTCGCTACGGTGTGCTTCTCGATGACGCTTCTCTCCGCCAGGAAGCGTTCCGTCAGGGACTCATCACCACTACGAAGGATGCACTGAAGCCGCAGCAGCGCGTCCTCGCTGCACAGGCTCTCATCCTCCGTCAGACGAACGACGCGCAGGGAGACTTCGCCCGCACCGCAGACGGCGTTGCGAACAGCCAGCGCACCGCAGCAGCAGAGACACGGGACTTCCAGGCTGCAATCGGTCAGGCTCTCCTCCCTACCACAGCGACCCTCATCGAGGAGTATCGTCAGATGCTCATTGGTGCGAACGACGCTGCGAGCGGCATGCGTATCTTCGGACAGGCAATCTTCGGGGGTGCGAAAATGATTATCGGCACTACGAAGGCTCTCTTTGGAATGGGTCAGGCTCTCGTCGCAACTGCGAAGACGACCTGGGGATTCCAGAAGCTCTACTTCACAGCAATGGGCAACGTGGTAAAGAGCACATTGAACGCGGGTAAGGCGGTCCTGAAGCTCTTTAGCGGAGACTTCGAGGGAGCAGTTGAGGCAGCTAAGGGTGCGCTCGACTTCTCAAAGACAAAGGACGAGTTCGCTTCGTTCGCTTCTTCCGTGAAGTCAGAGTGGGGAGCGGTGAACGATACCCTCGTATCTGCCGGTGATGACATTATCGAGGCATACAACCCAGCAGCATACGATGATGCGCTCCAGAGGTTCCAGCAGAGCGCAGCAGCAGCCGGAGACGCATCGAAGGGACTCGGAGAAGACCTCAACGGTCCTGGAGGCGTTTCAGACGGCGCGAAGAAGGCAGCAGAGGCGGTAGAGCAGCTCCAGGGGAAGGTAGTGAGCCTTATCGACGCATCAAAGAATGCAGCTAGGGTCCTTCAGGATGACCTCAACGCCGCCTTCAAGCAGTTCAGCACTGACATCGCATCGAACGTCCAGGAAACGGTCGAGGGCGCAGCACAGATTTTCGTAGACGCAGAGCAGCGTATCAAGGACCTGAAGGCACAGCTCCGCGAGGCTGACGACGGGGACGCACGCAAGGAAATCCGCACCGAGATAAAGGCGCAGGAGGAGATTCTCGATGCCCGTGAGGACTTCGAGGAAAGGCAGTCAGAGCGCATCGCTGCAATCCGCACAAAGCTCGCAGAGGTCGGTATCGACGCTACACAGGCGGGACTCGATAAGGTCCTGGAGCTTCGCTCACTGGAGTCAGAGATTGAGGAGCAGCGTCGTCTCGCATCACTCGATGAGTTCACTCGCTTCGAGCAGACACAGGCAAAGCAGCTCGCGGTCCTCACCGACTCCTTCATCACAGAGGTCTCTCTCATCAAGACGAAGATTGAGACGCAGAAGAACTACGAAGCAGACCTTACCGCCTTCCTCGCTTCAGAGGACTCGAAGCGTCTCGACCAGACCGACGCATGGGCGGCTGCGACAATCTCGAAGTACGCAGAGGTCGCTGACTCTCTCCGCTCACTCATGTCTACACAGGCTCGCATCGGTGAGCTGACGGTCCCTTCATTGACCGGCAATACCTCTAACGCTGCACGCGCAGCATCCTTCGCAACGCAGCCTGGAGCATCGAGCAGCACCACGAACAATACGAATATCACCGCGCCGGTGAACGTCGGAGGTGAGCGCATCCAGAACCTCAACCCGAAAGAGTTGAGTGCTATACTTGGATTCGAGTTGGGTAAGTTCATCCGCTAACGCCTATGATTGGAACTGAAATCACAATCCGGAATCATGACACAGGCGAGAGCATCGTCCTGAACGACCACGCGACCGACGCAGAGAACGTCATCGCCCTCCAGTCATTCCCTACCTTCGAGGCAGACATCCGCGCAAACAACGTAGAGAAGCTCGGAGCGCACGGCGAGTTCCGCATGCCGTACTACTATTCCGGTCGCTCCGTCGTCCTTCGTGGTGTCATTGTCGGGGAAGATGAGGCGCACGTCTGGGCAATAAAGGAGAAGTTCGACCGCATCATGTCGCTCTCCACGACCGGCTACGGCAAGGAGGCATCCTCTACGCGCATCGAGCCGGAGCTTGCGACGAACGAGGCAACGAACCCGAATGCCCTCGTCTCGACTCTCGGCTGGGCTGCTCTCGATGCCGCTCTCACGCGGGACGGCAATCTCGGCTTCAAGGTCGTCGCAGACGATACGGTCGCAGCAGTCATCGAGCACGAGATTACTCCTGAAGGCGCGGACGGAGACGAGTACCATGCCGCAATGGACGTGAAGAATGACGCGGACGACGCACGCAGCTTCACCCTGAAGGTAGAGGCTTTCGACGTTTCAGATATGGCTCTCGGAGACAGCGAGGCGACCGAAACGATTGAATCGGGAGAGACCGTTCGTATTCATACCAGCCTGACCCTCCCTGTAGGCACTGACCACATCATCGTTAGCGTGCAGCGCGATTCAGGGAGCGGAGCAGCCGCTTCTGACGAGTTCCACGCTCGCCGTCTTCTCGTCGTGAAGGACCCTCCTGAAAGCCTTTCTCCGGAGACTTCTTACTTCGACGGGGAAACTTTGCCGACTTCCCTTCTTTCATACGCCTGGGAGGGCGCACGCGGTCTTTCAGCATCGAAGGAATACCGGATGTCCTTCCCGTCTATCGACCGGAACACGATTCGCCTCTCGTTTACGGACCCTGCCGGTCGCCGTATCTTCCTGGACGCGACTCCGGTGCGCTCGGTCTCGTATGACCGTAGGCTGAAGGAGACGTTCCGCCTCGACTTCCAGGTCGTCGTGCGCTCCAACTTCCCATACCTCCTCATCGAGGACGAGAATCCTCTCGTCTACTTCGGAGAGCTTGGCTCTCTTGCAGAAGGATTCCAGCTCCCTACCGAGATTCCCTTCGACCTTGCGGGCAGCTTCGTATCCGGAGAGATGACGATTGACGCAGAGACTCCGAGCATCGCCTCGGTATATATGTACGGTTCCGATGACGGCGTTATTGTGAATCCTAAGATTACGAACCTGACGAATGGAACGTATGTGAAGGTGCTTCAGCCGCTCGCTGGCTCGCATCGCTTCTTCGCAATCAACGGAGTGTTCGGAACGATGAAGGACCAGGGAGGCAGGGACATCTCTGCGTATGCGGAGGGAGACTATATCCGCCTGGAGCAAGGAGAGAACATCCTCCTCTACTCATCTGATTCTGTGATTCCTAACTAGCATGAAGATTCACCTCTATGATTTCCTGGGAAAGAACAAGATAAAGACGTTCGATACGTCGGACTTTCTTTCGTTGAGCATCACTCACAATATCGACGACTTCAGCACCCTCACGCTAGGTTTCGGCATTGTGCGTGCGGTGAATGAGACCGGCATCGGCGTATATCAGAATATCTATGTGGAGGACGACGAGGGGCGCATCATCTTCGGCGGCATCATCACCGGCTTCAGTACGACCGCACAGGGCGGCACGTTCAAGGCGATAGACCATAGGTGGATTTTCTCGAAGCTGATTCTCGATGCAGAGATGAATCTCACTTCCTCGGAAGATGTGCTCGATGTCGTTGAGGACCTCATAAACGCGGCAAAGGCGAAGCGCGAGATTCCGGTATTCTTCAACCGTGAAGGTTCCGCAATCAGCGACCAGTACCAGGCAGACCTTACCTTCTCTCGCGGTGATGACATCGGCAGCTCCCTTCAGAAAATCATCCAGTCCATATACGCACGCTGGGCGGTTCGGTATACGAAGGTAGGGAATGAGGTTATCGGATTCCTCATCGTGCGCTCCGTGCGCGGGGTCTCTCCGGAGGGAGTGGGCATCGCCCGCTCGATTCATCAGTCGGAGGACGGGACTATCGTGAAGCTCTCATACGAGGAGGGTAGTCAGCAGAACACGATTCACACCTTCAACGTGAACTATGACGCGGCTCCCTACGTTTCCCGTGCAACGCTCGGTGTGAAGCTGGGCGAGGACCAGGAACCGACGTTCGTGAACGCTGCTCCGGACGGCTTCTCCGCCTTCTTCGAGAGCAACTACGGGCGCACTGAAGCCTTCTCAACCGACTATAAGGTCGCGTCCCTGGAGACCGCGCAGCAGCTCTCCGGAATGAATCAGGTCTATCCGACAATCGACGTTCAGATTCAGCCGACTCCTGATTTCACTCCGCACCTCAACTGCGGAGACCGCGTGCTGCTCGCTATCAAGTCTCCACTTGTGGAGCTTCCAGGCAATACAGTCCGCGTGGATTCCGTCTCGTACACAATGGAGGACGGCTACCTTACGCGCTCTATCAGTCTGAACCTTACCAGCATGCAGAAGCGTCCAGGGACGGGCGGCATTCTGAAGAAAATAAACGACATGGATACCGCTCTGGACGACCTCGGCAAGCACTATTTCAACAGGGGATAGCGTGGTGCAGTACCCAGGCTGGTATATACTAAAGCTATGATATTTTTCCTCAACAGCGCGAATCGGGTATACAACGACCGTGAACTGAACAAGGTTGCAGGGATTCTCTTTGGAGACGGCGTTTTCAATACTGTAGCTGCTACGCTCGCAGCGTGGAGGTCGGGCGGGGACTTCCTCGTAGAGGGAGCGGGAGGAAGCATGAACATCACCGCTCGTCCTGGCTCGGCAAGCACCCAGGTCCTCTCTGAAGGAGAGACGCAGCGCATCATCATTACCGAGGACAATCAGCTCTCCGCAGCCGTCGCAGCGAACGTCGGACTCGCACAGCGCAACGATGCGGTCGTGCTCCGCGTCCTTCAGTCAGTCATTACCGGCGACACCCTGAACTCGGCGGGCAGCAATGCGGTCGTGCTCACGGTCATCTCCGGCTCCTCTGCGACAGCTCTCACTGACGCAGAGATTTCCGTCGCTCTCGGAAGCGACCCATTCATCCGTCTTGCTAACATCCTCGTACCTCTCGGTGCTTCAGAGATTACCCAGAGCATGATTACGGACGTGCGCTCAATGGTGAGTGCGAGTCCTTCAGTGAAGCTCGGCTCCTCTATCCTCCGTACTATTCCGATGACGGACGACCCTACTGACCTTCAGCAGGGCGATATTTGGTACAACTCAACGGAGCGTATCCTGAAGATGTACAACGGCGAGAGCGTCATCTCTCTCCAGACCGAAGACTTCGATTGGGGCTACTACCCTCCGAACGGCATCGCATCGAACGCGGAGGACTTCGAGCCTGTGGCTGAAGTGAGCACCGATGAGGGGGTCGGAGCCGTGCAGGTTTATCAGGTCATGGACCCAGGCAATCCCTCGAATGCTGGCTCTAACTTCTGCGGACAGGTCTTCGTCATGCCTGATATTGCGAACCCATTTATTCGCGTGAAGCTCGGCAACCCAGAATATCAGGGAGGCGTTGTCTTCGATGTGTACTCGGTGAACGGCAGCTACCAGCCGGTCGCTTCTATCCAGGGAGTCGGCTCCTTCGCTCCAGGGAGTGCTCCAGTGAACGACTGGGTGGACCTGAATCTCGACGGCTCTCTCTACACTCCTGGGACTGCATACATGCTCATTGCCCGCGTCTATCAGCCTGGCTGGATAAATGCAGGAGATAGTGATTTCAAGATAGGTATTGTGCAGACCGGAACCCGCGAGGATGACTCTGTATTCAAGGTCTTCAAGAGTACGGGCGTAGGCTCATACACCTCGAACCCATTGAGCGCAACGTGGAACACGAGTACGGACGGAGACGGAGCAATGCTCATGACAATCGCAGAGCGCGGCTCCCTTGCCCTCGGCAGGACTGACGTTTCAGGACACGCATACAAGGTCTCCCAGGCATTTACCGCGAAGTCGAAGGATATGACCGGATTCATTCTGGTCTCTGGTGCTGATACCGGCTCGCCTACTGACGACATCAACGCGACACTCTACGCCGCAGACAACGACGACCTCCCTACTGGACCTGCTCTTGCTACTGCTCTCATCACAGAGACGGACTGGCTCGCGGGAAGCCTCGGTAGTGAAATGGAGTTCCCTATCGACTACGACCTGCTCGTGGTGGGTGAGCGGTATGTGGTCGTCATCGAGACGGAAGACCACGACGATGACAACTACTACACCGTGCTCTACGGAGCGAAGGCATCGGGAGGAGGTGCGTCTCGCTGGAACACGGCGAACGGCTGGGTCGCTCTCAACGGGGACCTTTATTTCAGCGTCCGCACTTCATCAGCGAAGAAGATTCCTACGACCGGAGACGACGGTAAGATTCCTGCTGAACTCATCCCTGTCGTACCTCCACGCGTAGTCTCCCTGGCTTCGTCTGCGACTCCTGCCTATAACGTCGATGATGTGGATGCGGTGGTCATCCCCGCTCTTGCGACGAACATCACGGACATGAGTACCTATCTTCTCGGTACTCCGAGCGATTTCCAGCGTCTCCGTTTCCGCATCACCGCATCAGGAGGTATCCGCACCGTTGCCTGGGGTACGAAGTTCGCCGCATCAGGTGTCGCACTCGATACCTCAATCGCATCGGGTAAGACTCTCAATGCGGAGTTCTGGTGGGACGCGGTGCTCTCGAAGTTCACTCTCATCTCATCGTCAGAGACGGCATAAACAATATGAAGGAGCGAATCCGAAAGCTGATAGAAGGCAAGAGGAGCCGCAAGGAACGCGCAACGATAAAGGGCGCGGAGATTGCTCGTATCGACATGGCGAAGCGGTATGAGCGACCAGGCAGGTTGCAGATAGAGATTGTGAAACTGGAGCCTATAGAGGGCGGTGTCGTCGTATACGCTCGTGCTTTTCATCGTGGAAGGCAGATTGGATTCGGTGAAGGTGGTGTCGTCGATATTGAACGCTTCCCTATCTACAACCCTCCTATTCTGGTCCCTGATGAGAACGGAGACATCGTTCGCGTAGGAACGGGCGAAGACGGTCAGGAGACCGCATACAGGTTCCGTGAGGACCCAGAGGAGGCAATCTTGCAGGTCATCGAGCACAACATCTCGGTGATGACTAACATACACGGTCCGAAAAATATCCAGCCTGGACGTATCGGCAGCACCACGAGTACCTTCTACGCTGCTGCGGGAGACGGCTTTGCTTGGGCGCGAAAGGATAGCTGGAGCGATGTCGTGAACTCGCCTAATGCAAGTACAAAGAGCGGAAGCACGAGCGGACAGTTCAGCCATATCGACACGGAAGACCCTATCTACGCCGTAAACTGGCCGGATGGAAGTTCCGGAAATCATTACGGTGCTCGTCTGTTTTTCCCTTTCGATACCAGCGCACTACCAGACACCGATACTATCTCTGCTGCAACCTTTAGCGCATGGCTCAACTCTAAAGCTCTCGGAAGTGGTGGTCAGGCAGCACTCCAGTATGCGCGTCTCGTACAGAGCACCCAGGCGAGCGGTACGGCTATCGTTGCTAACGATTACGGGGCGGTCGGTTCAACTGCTGGTTCCGCGACTGACATCAACGTGAACGCAGCGTCTACTGGCGCATATCAGAATCTCACCCTCAACTCGACTGGTCGCGGCTGGATAAGCAAGACTGGATATACCAAGTTCGCTCTTAGGAGTGGTTGGGATATTACAAATACGCAGCCTTCCAGCTCAAACTATGCGAACAACAACGCTGGTGTCTGGGCAATGTCAGAGACGAGCGGCACGACGAACGACCCTAAGCTCGTCGTTGAACACGCGACAGCGAACGCGGTCCCTACCACGACGACCCAGGCGGCTTCCGCAATCACTTCTTCAGGAGCAACCGCGAACGGAAACATCACCGACACCGGAGTCCCGACCACGATTACGATGCGCGGCTTCGTATACGATACTTCCTCGAAGTCTCTACCAGGAAACGTCGCTCCTGGCTCGTCCGGATATGCAAGCTCATCGACTGAATCAGGCTCATTCGGAACCGGAGCACACACTCGCTCACTCTCCGGTCTTTCACCGAACACGACATACTACTACCGCGCCGTCGCGCAGAACGGTACGGGATACGCATACGGCGAAGAGCAGTCTTTCACCACTCTCGCAAACCTCCCTACCGTATCGACTGGTGCTGCAACGAGCGTTGCAAAGCTGACTGCTACCGCGAACGGAAGCATCGACGCAACAGGAGGAGCGAACGCTACGAAGCGCGGCGTTGTGTACGGTACGTCCTCGCAGTCGGCTCCTGGAAACGTCGCTCCTGGTTCCTCTGGATATGCGAACGACAGCAACGAGGCTGGGTCTTTCGGCACAGGCGCATTTTCTCGCAACCTTACCGGACTCGTGGTATCGACGACGTACTACTATCGGGCATACGCGCAGAATAGCGCGGGCTATACCTACGGCTCGGAGCAGTCTTTCACGACCCAGGCTCCGGACGTTCCGACTCTCACCACGGAGGCTATTACCGAAGTAGAGACGACGAGCGCGGTAGGAAACATGAACATCACAGACGACGGCGATGAGAGCGTCGATGTCATCGGCTTCGTCTACGACACCGAATCAAAAAGTCTCCCTGGAAACGTCGCTCCTGCATCATCGGGGTACGCGGAATCGGTCGAGGATTCCGGAGGTCCTTTCGCTGAAGGAGCGCACTCGATTCCTCTGACAGGGCTTCCGGAGGAGACGGTCTTCTATGTCCGCGCATACGCGCAGAACGCGGCAGGGTACGCCTACGGAGACGAGGAAACTTTCAATACGCCATATAAGGCTCCGACTATTACCTCGGTCTCTCCGGCAGGTTCGCCTCTCGACGTAGAGACTCCTTTCACCTTGTACGGAACGGAGTTCATGGAGGGCGCGACGATTACGATTGACGGGGAACTCTGCACGGAGATTGAGTTCGTGGATGAGGAGACCCTCACCGCCGTCGCTCCGTCTCGCAGCACTTCCGGTCTCCGGACTCTGGTGGTCGAGAATCCAGACGGCAAGACCGCATCGACCGTCTTCGCCTACATGGAGGTCATTCCTGAACCTGCTCCCGCAAAGACTGTGAGCGGCTCCTTCGCCGTGGAGGTATCCGGATTCATCGAGTAGCTTGCATTCTCGTGGATTCCGTGGTACGTTCTATTTGTTATCAGATAGCAAGCTTCTTATGATGCAGCTTTTCAACTACGGACTGGAGGCAAAGCTAATGGAGTTCAGTCAGTGCATTCCGGTAGACTACTACCTCACCGCATCGGCTCTCCTGAAGGCAACGCTCCCGATGTGCGGCATCTCGTAAGAGACGACGCATGACAGAAAGAATCCTCGCTAACGCGGGGATTTTTCTTTCATGTTTTACACATGAACAAAGGTCCAGAATGGGGTGATGAGGGCATATAATACAAGAATGATTGAACCGGCATCTATCACGATAGGCGCATTCGTGAAGCACATGCTCCTAGCCTCATTCGGTGCGCTCGCGCACGCTATCAACGCGCATCGTCTCGGTCAGACGAAGGGACTCATGGATTTCCTCCTCCTCACCATTCTTTCCTCTTTCTCCGGTGTGATGTTCGCACTCATCGCCATGTACCTGACGCATAACGAGTATATGACCCTTGCTGCTGCCGGTAGTGGCGGATTCCTGGGCGTGGAGGGTCTTACCCTACTCACAACTAAGGTCCGTGATACCCTTGCCGATGCGATAACGAAGAAGGTAAAATAGAGGCATGATTGACGAAGACCTCATTGTCTCCAGGGATGCGCTGCCGGACACCCGTTCCGAGGAGCAGCGCAAGTCAGACTATAAAGACGAGGAGGTGCTTCCTCCTGCCGGAGCCGGAGAGGTAGTCCCCTTCAAGCACAAGCGACCGACGAAGCTCGGCGCGACTGACTTCAATCAGTGGTATGTAGGCTCGTGCGTTCCGCACGGCTTCCTCACGACCCTCGAATACGAGGGAATCATCACGAAGAAGGAGCTGAAGTCGCAGCTCCGCGCATACCGCAAGCGTGTGAACTATCCGCAGGAAGGCAGCATCGCATACGACATGTGGGATAAGATTCGCGGCGGTGTCTCTCCGCATGCTGACTTCCCTACGAAGGAGAAGATGCGCGAGGCAGAAGCGGCAGCGATGAAGTATGTCGCGGGCGACCCTGTGCTGAAGGACCGCTTCAATCACTTCGAGATTACCGACTACACTCGCATCGCATCCTACGTTGCTGCTGGTAAGGCTATCCCGATTTTCTTCTATGCTTCAACGAACGAGTGGTCGCGTGAATACGTCGATGTGCGCGATAGCGTGAACATTCAGGAGGCGGGGGTCCGTCATTGTGTGGTACTCATTCCTGAAGGTGATTTCACCGAGGGCGGCGTAAAGCGTTTCGCCGTTCATGACTCCGCAAAGTTCGGCAATCGTGGACTCCGTTATATCTCTCTCGACTTCCTTCTGAAGCGTTGCTACTACGCCGGACGCGTTGAGAAGAAGAATGCGCCGGTCCCTGTCGAGCCTCCGGTTGTGGACCGCAAGCCTGACGTTGCATGCGGACTCAACGAAAAGGGTGATGCCGTCCTCGCTCTCCAGCGTTTCCTCTACGACCAGGGGAAGCTGAAGGCGGAATACATCACCGGCTTCTATGGTCCGCTCACCGCGAAGGCGGTCCTCTGGTATCAGCTCGAAAAGTGGGAGCAGATGACTTCCACGATTCCGGAGCTGCTCGACCTAAAGGGTGAGCATTGGGGTCCGCAGAGCATCGCAACTATTAGCTAATCTATTACCATGAAAGAACTGCTCACCTCCGCATCGAAGCTCGTCTTCCTGCTCCTCGCACTTACCGCCTGTGCTGGATTCATTCTCGGCACTCTGCCTGTGGACCAGTTCATGCTCCTTGCGACCGGCGCATTCGTCTTCTATTTTTCCAACAAGGGAGACGCTGACAAGCCATACGCGGGCAAGTAGGGTCCTGACACATCGGGATTCAAGAGATTCAGCACCTCTCGCAGGTGCTTTTCTCTTTCAGGATGAGAGGGGCGGGTCTGGGGTTGCACCTCGCTACGGGGCGCACAGAGCCTCACACGACCTTTACTTTTTTGCGTAGAATCTCGGCTAGCCGCGCTCCCCTTCCCTACCGCATGGAGGTATCAAAAAACCGCCAAAGTGGGCGGTTTAGAAGGGAAGGGGAGTGGGGAAGTGGTCTGCATGCGGACATAAATGTCCAGCAAGGCGGACAAAAATGTCCGGCTGCGGCGGACAAAAATGTCCACATAATAATACATTGAATAATACAGATGAATAAGAACGTCGGATGCTTCGCATCGCTCCGTGAGTTTTCCCCTTCTTATGCACAGTCTACATTTTACTTTCATGAAGCGGGTGCTGTATCATGGTCTTACCTTCGGGTAGCTGAAAGCATGACTATAAAAAAATCCTACTACGCAATCATTCCCGCCGAAGTCCGATACGCACCGGACCTCCCTGCGAATGCAAAGCTCCTCTACGGGGAGATAACCGCCCTCTGCAATCAGAGCGGGTACTGCTTTGCGAGCAACGAGTATTTCTCGAAGCTCTACGCTGTGGACGACCGCACGGTGCGTCGCTGGATTCAGGCACTCGAAAAGGAGGAGTTCATCTACTCGAAGGTATCCGGAAAGAAGCGAAAGATATTTCTCTCTCCGAAACTCGCTGCGAAGATGCCTGACATCGAAGACGATGATGAGGACCGTGAGGAGGAGGAAGCTACGGCTCCAGCACCTCGCGCAAAGAAGAAAGCAAAGAAGGTCGCTGCGAAGAAGGCGGTCGTCGTGAAGGAGAAGAAGTGGACTGACGAGGACCTGATGCTCGCAGAGATGCTCCTCTCGAAAATCATCCTCAACTTCCCGCTCGTTGCGAATCGTAGGGTGAACATATCGGAGTGGGCGGAAGACATCCGGAAGCTCCGTGAGATTGACGAGGCGACTCCGGAGCAGATAGAGTTCATGATTGCCTGGGTCCAGGGAGGCGAGGTCATCCGGAACGGGAAGACACTCCGCTTCGCTCCGCACGAGTTCTGGGCGGGCAACATCATGAGCGCGGCGAAGCTCCGCAAGCAATGGTTCGAGAATCTTATTCCTAAGCTGCACGCAACGTACAAGAAGGAGGAGGCGAAGACTGCCGTTGCGGTGCTATAAAAAATCAAGCATGACTAAAGTACAAAAAATCACGAAGCACATCATCACTCTCTACGACGGCGATATTTATATACTCGAAGGGTACACCTCACCGCAGTCGATATGGGACGCGATAGGGAAGATGTCGCGCATCCAAATGCCGAACGGCGACCTCATTGCGACCTCCTCAATCTCGAAGATTCAGAGCTATGAGAGCTACGCCTTTCAGAAGGATGCCGGAGCGCGGCACAAGCGCGGGCAGTTCCTCAAAGGCGGCTCGTGGTACGACAATCAGGGAGAGGTCTGCGACGCAAGGCTCGGCAGCATCAGTGGAGTTATCCAGGCAATGCTTCCGGAATCAACAGCTACGCGCTTGTCTGGAGGCGCGTAAAGCCTTATATTTGCAGGAGCAGGAAGTCATGCTCCTGCGGCTATCTGGACCCGCAAGGGTACTCCATTCGGAAGACCGCTCCTCACGGGGCGGTTTTTCGTTGTCCACAGTTCAGGCTTCTACACTTTACTTTTATACCCAGGTGCGCTACACTTTACTTGTTCACTTATCCGGTAGCCAACAAAAGCATGGAAATCTACGCAAAGACGTTCTGGAGAGTTATCCCGCGAGTAGCGACGTTCGCAACTAAAGACTTCGATTCTTTGGAAGACGCTCGCAACTACGTTCAGGAGCACATCGACGGCTTCCCAGCGAATCCGAACATGAGCGACGAGAACCGCGAGTATTGGAAGGAGTTTGGTCGAGGACTCCGAATCTATCATGTGAGCCGTAGAGACGAGTTCACTCCGGCTGCATAGATATGACTTACGACATCACCCAGCTTTCGCACGATGACGCACAGCTCGTCGGAGAAATCCTGACACGCGAGCATAAGCGCATCGTCCGCAAGATTCGCAAGGAGGAGGAGAACCTAGAGTACCAGCACGAGTGTCGCGCAAAGTACCAGCGTTCAGAGTTCGATACCTCCTGGAGCGATGCGGTCCGTCAGACCGAGATGAATCTTCAAGTGCTCCGGAGTCAGAAGGGCGAGCTGGAACACCTGTTCCGTCTGATGAAGCCGTAGCTCATTCGTCCGCGCTGCTCCTCACAGGGAGCGGACGCGGGTGCGGGAGCATCCGATTTATTCGATAGCAAAACAGCATGACAGATTTTCCAAAGCCTATTCCGCTCGATGACGAGCAGCCGGTCGATAAGGACGCGGTAGGAAAGCTGCTCACCGATTGGGGAGCAGAGATGAAGGGTCGTACCGACATCGTGGGAGAGGACGGCAATCTCGACCCAGAGAAGTTGAACGCGCTTCCGGAGACGAAGGAGATAGTAGCGAAGCTGAAGGACCTCGGCGTACTGAACCGAATGCACCTCATGGACCTCGGCTTCCTCGCTGCGGGAATGATTCTCATTTTCCGCGAGGAGAAGAACTGCACCGGCTCGTGCGGCGAGAAGATTCCGGTGGACCTCATTGAGGGCATTCATACCGAGAGCGGTCGGACCGTCGTACATCACCCGAAGGGAGGAACCTGTCATCACATCGGAGCAGAGTGCGCTCGCTGCGCCGAGATAGTGCAGGAGGGAGAGGAGGGTGAGTGTGAGTTCTGCGGCGGAGAAGGCGAAGTCTCCGTAGACGGTGTGGATACGGACGGCAACGTCGAGCGAGGAGTCGATACGCAGAAGTGCATCTGCAAAGTGGATAACGGAGATGACCGTTCCGAAGATGTGTAGTAAAGTGTAGAGGTATGAAACAGCCAAAGATTCAGCCGGAGAAGTTCTACTCTGCGACCGAGTGCGTGGACCTGGGCGTTATGTCCGCACGCAACAAGGATACGCAGCGTCAGATGCTCCTCCGCCATATCCGGAATGGTCGTATCAAGGGAACGAACGTCGGCACTGACGCTCGCCCTCGGTACGTCGTTCAGGGGAAGGAACTCTCTCGCTACCTCGATGCCCGCATGCGGCGCGGAGAGTACGAGACGAAGTGATTTATTCGGGTTCGATAGCCAAAATATAAGCATGACACCAGCACCAAAGAAGGAGTTAGAAGTCCGCCCTATTGAGATTGAGGTAGCAGAGGCGGAGACGTTTATTACCACGAACCGCGAGCGTGCGGAGTCTCTCGTCATCAAGACGGAGGAGGATTACGCGGCAGCGACCGACTTCGCGGCAGACGTGAAGACGCAAGGAGCGCACATCGACAAGGTGCGCCGTTTCTTCGTGGACCCTCTCAATCAGCAGGTCGATAACATCAACGCGATGTTCATGCCTCGCGTGAAGGAGGCGAAGGCGGTCGAGGACATCATCAAGGGCGCGATGAAGAAGTACCTCGACGCGAAGGAAGCTGCTCGCCTGAAGGAGCAGAAGCGTCTCGATGACATCCGCGACGCAGCGAACGCGAAGCGCGAGGAGAAGGGCGAGGAGGCTATCGCGGAGCCAGTGCGTCAGGTCGCGCCGGTCGCAACGCACGCAGTCGCATCTAAGGGTTCCTCTACAGCTCGCAAGAAGATGAAGGGCGAGGTCCTCCACATCGAGCAGCTCCCGCCCGACATCATCAAGGCGATTCTCGCTGAAGCCTGGAAGAAGAACATCATCCAGAGCGTCGTGCAGAAGTTCGTCGATGCGGGCATGCACGAGATTCCAGGTGTGCGCGTTTACGAGGATACGATAATCGCGGTCGGTCGCCGCAAGTAGCCTATGACAGAATCTCTCTTTTCCCAGGCTCCAGCTCCGACGTACCCGAAGCCAGGCACACAGCCTCACAAGGTCCTGACGGTACTCATGGACGCGAAGGGTGATTGGGTGAACGGTCAGTATTTCTGCCGCACGCTATGGCTCACGCAGTTCCACGCTGTCATCTTCAATCTGGAGAATCGGTACGGCTGGGTCATCGAGCATAGCGAGTTCAAGGACGACCACGGCTTCAAGAGCTACCGCATCACGAATCGCTATGACTACGATTCACAGCCGAGGGAACTTTCCTAACGCCGACATCCCAGGGATGATGAGCTGCTACGGATTCGAGATTCAGTTCGAGCGTCCGGAGGAATGCAAGGTCAGGTATCAGGGACACGGCACGTTCATCGACCTATGGGACAGCAGGAAGGGACTCACGGCTGGCGTATACGACCGCAAGCGCAGCAGCATGAGCTTTCAGAAGCGGCTCACTCCGGTCCGCCTGGAAGAAATCCTCATCCGCATAGAAAAGGAAGCTGGGGATTAGTGCTTGCAGAGTTCCCAGGAAAAAGTAAAATGTAGGAGTATTACCAGTTAGCGAAATCAGCATGACACAACAGCAAGGTTTGACGAAGGAGGCAATCCTCGACCTTCTAAAGGACGAGAACTATGAGGAAGCGGAACGCTTCGCGGCGTACTGTATCCGACTCCTCATCGAGAAGAAGGACGGGAAGCTGAAGAACCCGTGGATGCAGACGAAGAAGGCGAAAGACCTCGCGCAGCTTTTCAAGCGGGTGAAGGGAGAGGGTCTGGTGTTCGACGGCAAGCACATCACGCTTCAGAACACCGGAATCAGCTACGACTATGTGGCGTACAAGAATAAGATGCTCCTGGTGTATCCGGAGTCGGTGCTCGACCACGGCATCGTCATGGAAGGAGATGAGTTCACGACCGGCAACGAGAGCGGGAAGGTCGTCTATAAGCATGTCATCAAGGACCCGTTCGCTAACCTCACGGACCAGAACTTCAAGGGCGCATTCTTCTTCGTCCGCAACAAGCGCGGAGAGCATCTCACGATTCTCACGAAGGAGGAGATTGCGAAGCACCGCCGCGCAGCAAAGACGGACATGATGTGGAAGGCTTGGTTCAAGGAAATGGTGCTGAAGACCGTCATCAAGAAGGGCGTGAAGTACCACTATGATGACATCTTCACCGGCATCGAGCAGGAAGATAATAAGCAGTACGACCTGGAGAAGGTGATTCAGATTGAGGAAGACCCTGCTGCTGATGCACGCCGCGATGAGGTGCTCAACACTCTTGCTGCATTCAAGGAGCTTGCGCCGCTCCAGGAGTATTACAAGGCTCTGGAACCTGCCCTCATCAAGGACCCAGAGGTGGTGAAGGTCTATAACGAGAAGAAGAACTCATGCTCTCCGACGAAGGCTACCGCATCATAGAAGGCGACCAGAAGACGGATGAGTGGCGCACCCTCCGCGAGGGGAAGCTCACCGGCTCGGTTGCGAAGAAAGTGAAGGGAACCGGCAACGCTTTCCTCTACGAGATGCTCGCGGTCATGACCACGGAGCGCGAGGAGAAGAACGTCTGGAAGGGCGAGCATGTCGAGCGCGGCAACGAACTCGAACCGGAGGCTCGCGCCGCATATGCGAAGGAGAAGAAGCTGAAGGTCCAGGAGTGTGCGTTCATCGAGAACGGTCGCCTCGGATACTCTCCTGACGGTATAGTGATGAGGAAGGGGAGCACGACCTCTATCGAGCGCATGCCGGAGATAAAATGTCCGGATACGAACACCCACATCCGCTACCTCCTGGAGGGCGGGATTCCGGCAGAGCACAGGGACCAGATTATCCACGGATACATCACCGTCCCCGACTGCGATGCGATAGATTTCGTCTCCTACTGTCCGATGTTCATTCACAAGCCTCTCCTCATCGTCGAGACGAGGAGACAGGACTTCATCATGGAAATGGCGACGGCAAAGGTCGCCTACGAGAAGTTCCTGAAGAAGCTCGACGAATCTTATGAAAAAATAATCCTTTAGCTCTCTATGTATCTCAACAAAGTATTACTCTACGGCAATCTCACCCGCGACCCAGAGCTGAAAGCTCTACCGTCTGGTCAGCAAGTCGTCTCATTTGCACTCGCAACAAACCGCTCTTTCAAGGCGAAGGACGGTCAGCAGCAGGAGCAGGTTGAGTTCCACAACATCGTCGCGTTCGGTCGCACCGCAGAGGTCATGGGGCAGTACCTAAAGAAGGGTCGCCCTGTATACATCGAGGGACGCATTCAGACTCGCTCCTGGGAAGCAGAGGGCGTGAAGAAGTACCGGACGGAGATAGTGGTCGATTCCTTCCAGTTCGGACCAAGCGCACCAGGCAATAGCCGTAGCGAGCGTGAGGACCGAGGAGAAGACACGGACGAGCGCGGCGGCTCCGACATCCAGTTCCCCGACGAGGAAATCAACCCAGAGGATATTCCCTTCTAGCGCACCATGATTACCAAGAGCCAAAGCCGCAATATATATTTCCTCGACCGAGATACCGACATCGAGGCTCTCCTGGAGAAGATGTTTCGCGTGCAACGTGCGGAGGCTCTGGTATTCCTGCGCCGCATGCAGGAGCGGCTTCAGGAGAAGTCTGCGGGCGAATACTTCACAGTCGAGGAGATAACGAAGGTGAAGGAGGGGGAGCTGGAAAAGACCCTGCGCTTCTTCCGTGGTGCGGTAGTCCCCTACTTCTTCCGTCAAGAGTACGATTTCTGGGAGGAGGACATTCCTTCCGCAGAGTTGGAGAAGGCGACTGACGAAATCAAGCGGCGCGTCGGCTTCATGCTCTACGATACGACCGGACACATCACCGAGGAAGTGAACTCGATGACTTCCTTCGAGCGGCTGAAGGACCTCGTAGAGTGGCTCAAAATGGTCGAGGAGGTGTGTTTCACCGACAACGGGTACATCTTCCCAGAGAGCAAGCACTATCTCGCCCTGGAGAAGGAGAAGGGGCGTGAGGCGGCACGTCGTCAGACGTTCCAGGAGTTGCGAGAGCAACACCGCAATCGGCACTATAAGCGTGAGGCATAACAATCATCACCATGAGATTTCCATTCACAAAGCCGCATATCAAGGCAACACTGAAGACCGGAGGCGGTGCAACGCGCATCCACATCGACGCGAATAAGGAACAGGCAATCCTGCTCGCCTATCAGCTTCTCTGCGGACTCGCAAAGAAGTTCGGCATGGAGGAGCGTCAGCTCATGAATCGCATCATCAAGCTCGATAAGAGAGTGGTCGCCTTCGACAAGAAGAAGGAGCGGGCGGAGCGATACGGAAAGTAAAATGCTGGAGTACCGGACGTACCAGAAAGAGGCAATCGACCTCGCTGCGGACTTCTTCACGGGGAAGGACCGCACTCGTCCGGTGCTGGTCGAGCCTACGGGCGCGGGGAAGTCCGTCATGATAGGCGGAATCGCAAAGGAGCTGAAGGACGCTGTGCTGGTCCTACAGCCTTCTAAGGAGCTAGTAGAGCAGAACTACCGCAAGTATCAGGAACTCATCGAGGCGCACCCAGAGTTCGAGCCAGCGAGCGTATGGAGCGCGTCAGTCGGTATCAAGGAACGCGGAGCAATCACTTTCGCCACTATTGGGAGCATCTGCAAGGTTCCGGAGCTGTTCCAGGACGTGCGGCATATCATCGTGGACGAGTGCGATACGGTCCCTCCGCAGCAGGATTCATTCAAGAAGTCGGGGAGCTTTCAGAAAGGCTCGCAGTATCGAAAGTTTTTCTCGCAACTCCCGCATGCGCGAGTGCTCGGACTCACCGCTACTCCGTACCGGATGAAGACATATAACGACCCATATACCGAGACGAAATACTCGCAGATAAATCTCCTGAATCGAGAGACTCCACGATTCTTCAATCGCTTCCTGCACATCACGCAGCCGTATGAGATGTACGAGGCGGGATACCTCGCACGCATCAAGCCGCTCCCGCTCGAATACGACGCAAAGCAGCTACGCTTCAACTCGACCGGCGCGGAGTATACCGAGGAGTCTGTGCGCGAGTTCCTCACTCGCAATCAGATAGTGGACCGTATCCCAGGAATCGTGCAGCAAGCCTTCGCAAAGGGTCGCCGCGCATGCCTCGTCTTCGTGCAATCGGTCGCTGAAGCAGAGCAGCTCGCCTCAATCACGCCCTTCTCTGGATACGTCTGTGCGAACACGCCGATTCCGGAGCGCACGCGCCTCATCGAGGACTTCAAGGCGGGGAACCTGAAGACTCTCTACAACGTCGGAACGCTCACCGTGGGCTTCGACTACCCTGCTCTCGACACAATCATCCTCGCTCGCCCTACGATGTCGCTGCGGCTTTTCGTGCAGATGATAGGGCGCGGTATCCGGCTCTACCCTGGGAAGGATTACTGCGCCGTCGTCGATATGTGCGGCAACTTCGACCGCTTCGGGAATCCGGAAAATCTCCAGCTCGTCGATGACCCATATCACGGCTGGGTGCTCCGCAACGGAAACAAGATTTTGAGCGGGCGTAGGCTCTCGGAAGTAGTATCATAGAGACATGAAGGACATGCTCTACATGGTCGAGACGAAAGAGCTGAAGCCGAATCCTGACTTCGTTCGCTTCATCGACTCGGCTCTTGCCGCGCTCCCTGACGACGCTCTCCTTGCGATGAAGGCGGGCTGTCAGTTCGATGTGTACATGGAGGACGAGAAGCTCATCTTCAAGTCGCGGCATCTTATTTCAATACTGAAGGACCCGACCACAGGGAAGGTCATCTCACTAATCGAGAAGCGACGATGATGCGACGCACCGGCATACGCCGACCGACATACGAGGAGGCAATCGCAAAGAAGAAAGCTGCTGAAGAAAGGCGGCGTGCGAATCCGAAACCGAAGAAGGAAAAAACATACGAGGAAAAACTGAAGACGAAGCTCTGGACCATTTTCTCTGTCTGGATTCGTCGCAAAGATGCGAACGTCCACGGGTATGTGATGACGGCTGACGGCTCCTGGAAGCACTGGAAGGAAGTGCATTGCGGACACTTGTTCAACAATACCGAGCGCAACGCGAAGCTGGGAGGGAACGAGCTGTGGTACGACGAACGCAACTTCGCGCCGCAGACATCGAACGGAAACTACTTCAATCACGACGACTCCGCGAAGAAATACATGGCGTGGGCAATCCGGAAGTATGGCGACGATGTAGTGCAGGAAATGTTCCGACTGAAGCAGCGCAAGAGAGTGTTCACAATCGAGGAGCTGGAGGAGAAACTGCGGTACTATAAAGAGAAGGTAAAAGCATTAGACGCATGAGCAAGACAATCACAATCGACCCTGCACTCTCTGAACTCCCTACGCTTTCGTGGGAGGCTCTGAAGAAGACCTTTGAGCCGAACCTGCTGAAGGCGGAGAAGCGCGACATCGCAGACCTGAAGGAGAGTATTCTTACTCTCGGATTCTTCGCTCCCTTCCACATCTGGAGAGAGGGGAAGTACATCATCGACGGAACTGGACGCTATCAGGCTCTCGCCATGCTGGAGTACGAAGGCTATGAGATTCCGCCGCTACCGTACATCTCGGTGAGCGCAAAGAACAAGAAGGAGGCGAAGCAGAAGACGCTCGCAATCTCCTCGAACTACGGCAACATCACGCAGGAGACGTACTCGGAGTTCGTCATCGACCTTCAGGATGTGGACCTGGGCTTCATCTCGCTCACTGGTGTCGATATGGATAAGGTGAAGGACCCTGCTCCTATCAAAGGGAAGAAGGAACGCGAGAAGGGAGAGACGAAGCTAGTGCATACTTGCCCTGCATGCGGTCATGAGTTCAACTAACTTTCGCTGTCCACAGGGCTACACTTTACTTTCTACGCACATGCCCGATACTGAATACATACCAGTAGCAAATAAGCATGACTAGATTTATTCAGCACGTTCTGTTCGTCGTCTGGGGAGTCATCGGGTTCCTCATTTTCGACGCGCTCGGCTTTTTCCTGTGGGTCTTCTCCGGTCAGTATCCAGCAGAGGACGCGCATTACTACGTCGGGATGATTACCAAAACCGTACTTGCGGCTATCCAGTAGGTCCCCTGGACCTGCTCGATTCCGTGATACGATATTCAGGTACAAAGGCTCATGCGTTGTCTTACCTGCCGGAAAAAGCGAAAGCTGAAGAAGGGGTATTGCAGCAAGTGTCGCCCGAAGGACATATGACACAAGACCGAAAATATATAATCTTCAACGTCGTTGTGCTCGCAATACTTATGCTCATCATCACCATTCCAGAGCCAGCGAGAAGCAATGTGCCGATAGTGAAGGCGGACTCCCCTAACACGGAGCAGCCTGAAGCGTCGGCTGAAGACGACGAACCTGCCTTACCGATTCCCGATTGAAGGGGTCAGGCAAGTCTCCTCGCGGAGGCTATCGCCATAGGTGAGACAGGTGGAACGCTCGACTGCTCGAAGCCTGGTGAATCAGGCGAGCGTGGGTGTCATCAGTTCCTTCCGGCAACATGGCGGGCGTATTCCGTGGACGTGTACGGATACGTCGCAGAGCAGACTCCCTCGAACGCGGAGTACGTCGCTGAAACGAAGATACAGGAATGGCTCGATGAAGGACTCACCGAGCGTCAGATTCTCCTCATCTGGAATCAGGGACACACCGGACCGTGCAGGGCTGGCGTGAACAAGCACGGGGTCGCATACGACTCCTGCGGGTACGTCGAGAAGGTGGACCGTATATATAGGGGACTCGTGGCTATCCACATGCCCTAGCTCCTACACTTTACTTCTGGGCGACCGTGCGATACACTTTACTTGTTATCAGGTAGCCATATTCGCATGACATATTTCGCACTAAAATACCTCCTCGCCTGGGCAATAGGTGAGACCGATGCACGCAAGGCGAAAGCTGCGGCAATCATCTCCGAGCGTATCGGAGGAGGAATCATTATCAACGAGCACGAGGTAAAGCGGCTCTTGGAGCTGGTGTAGGCGTATGAATCCCCTCACTCTCAATCGCACGGAGGTTATCGAAGCTCTCCGTTCGCACACATCGAAAGAGGAGCTGGACTCGCTTCTGCCCTCCTCAACTGCATCGCTCCGCGCACACCTCGCGTATCATCTTTCCTCGGATGAGGACAAGGACTACTTCCCTCACGCATACACAGAAGCTCTCCGCATGCAGGAGAAGTGGAAGCAGGAACGAATGCGAGAGAGAATCCTTCGCACGCTTCACATCCCGCGCTCATTCATTGGGTGCGACTTTGCTGCGCCTGAAGGAGACAGGACTATCTTCGCTCGGCGTGGTGAGACTATCCCGCAAGGCTCATGGAACCTCGATGCGTTCAAGAAGAATCCCGTACTTCTACGGAGTCATGGGCGCAGGAGCTTCTTCACTCGCTGGCTCGACCGTCGCCGCAAGCGCAAGATGATTCACTCAATAGTGCGCGACATCCGTGCGGGAAAGGTGCGTATGGAGCCTCGTCTGACCTCCGAAGGATTACTCGTGGAAATATCGCTCGTAAAGAAATAAGAGTATGCACAAACTCTGCGAAGCTGACGAAACAGCACTAAAGGCGTATCTCGTTCCGGAGCTGAACTTCCAGCAGTCGCTCCTCACTGATGTCGAGGAGGCGATAATGAAGGGAGCCGAGGGGGAGTATCTCGACATCCTGCACAAGCGTCAGGAGCGCATCGGAGGACGTATCAAGTCGCTCGTGAATATCCAGCATCACTTTGGTCTATGAAGGTTCAGCTCTATCACGCAACCTGCCCGAAGTCTGCGGACCTCATCGAGCGCATAGGATTCAGGGACCGCATCGGCGCGAAGGTGTCGCGCTGGGAAGGCTCCGGCATGAGCCGTCCTGGATTCGTGTACCTCACCCGCGCCTACTCGATTTACTACGCGGAGAACGCGGCAGGGAAGGACCACATGGCGAGCGTCTTCCTGGTCGAGGTCGATACGAAGGACCTCTATCCGGACGAAGACTTCCTCGCATCTGCTGGGGTGGCGAAATCGAAGACAGGCGACCTGGAGCGGTACAAGGAGTTCGGAGAACTCTCTCTGGAGCGTCTCGGAAACGTCGCCGTGCGTCCGGAAGCAATCCGCATCCTGGAGCGCAGGGACCTCTCTACGGAGGGGCTGTGGAAGTACAGCGACCCGTCGATGTCGCAGATGAACTACGCAATCATGGGAGCCTATTACCGTGAGCTTTCTGATGCGTGGTTCCAGGGTCGGGACCTGGATTCGGTCGAGGGTCCCTTCGGCTCACGCGAGCAGTTCATCGCTGACACCATGAAGGCATCAGCAGCAAAGGGCGGAGGACCAGTCGGAGAGATATGAGAAAAGAGACGAGAGAGCTTCTCGCAGAGCTGGAGCGTCAGGGCTGGAGATACCGTCTGAACAAGCACATTGTCCTATATTCTCCCGATAAGAGTATCCCGCCTATCACGATTGCATGCACCTCCGGAGGAGGTAGAGGGTTCGAGAATGCGCTCGCCTTCCTTAGAAAAAATGGCGCGAAGGTATGAAGATTCGATACCTCGGAAAGCTCATCGACGAAGCAGAGCTGGAGGAGCTGGCTCCTGCTCCTCCGCCTCCGATTGAGTACCACTTCGCGGAGGTGCGCCTCACGCCGCGCTCAATCGACCGCGCCTCACAGCACGTTCCAGAAGAAGTATGGAAGCCGAAGGGGGTCCACACATGGCTCCAGGAGGCTGCGAACGGCGCGTGGGCGAAGGCTCCTACCACGAAGGACCCGAAGGCAAAGGAGATACGGTATCGCGGTCCAGGGAAGCGCATCGAGTTCGTGTTCGAGAGGGACGGAGATGTCCCCGTGCTGAAGACCGTCATCATTCACTAATCTATGGAACCTCTCGCACCGCCGCCGAAGCGCGGCATGACACAGAAGCACAAGGACCTTCGGGACACCGCGATTCGCTGGCTGTACGAAAAGGGCTGTCATATCTATGCGAAGGAAGTTCCGACAGAGAACGGCAACGCGGACGCGCTCGGTATCAAAGCTCCGCGCAACGGACGGGAGACGGTCTACTACATCGAGGCTAAGGCATCGCGCAATGACCTCATCTGCCTGAAGCAGAAGCAGGTGTATCGCCGCTCGGTCGGAGCGCATCGGGAGGAGAAGTGCTACCTCCACATGATGCAGCGACCAGAGGGGCATCTGTTCACCAGCATCACGGTCGAGGAGTATGAGAAAGCGGTCGCTGAATGCAAGGAGTGTTTCGAGATTCGCCGCAAGCACGGCGATACCGGCATCGACTACTACTACCTCATCGTTGCGGACGGAGTGAAAGTTGAGGAAGACCTGTACCCAGGCTGGGGAATCATAAACGAGAAGGGAGAGGTCGTGCGGCGTGCGAAGCGCATGAAGCGCGAGGGCGACTGCAAGCGGCTCATCATCGAGGTCGCGCACGTCCTTGTGTATAAATGCTTCGGGAAGCTGTACCTGGGAGAGTATAATGGGGATACGGGCTAGCCAGGCTTTGACGGCTCTCTGTTCCTTGCATCGTGCATAGCTGCTAAGGCGACCTCAAAGGACGGTCGCAAAAGAGAAATGCAAACAGCATTCGCTCACCGTTCTATCCGACAGTCGCGGACGCACAGCGTTCAGTCGTCTTCGCATAGAACTGTCGCGCCGAGAGATACTACTGGTATCGGTTGCGGCATCATCACAGTAGTTGGTGGAGGAAGAACCCGCCGCCCTTCATCGTAAAAGCTGAAGGTAGGCAGCGAGGTTGAGAAGCCTCGCAAAACGAGCTGACGCGGTACGTCAGATATGCTATGTAGATTCGTGCAGGGAGGGGAGTTCGGACGCGAGTTCGATTCTCGCCTAGTCCACAATAGAGAAGGTCCGCGCATTTCACGCGGACCTTTGCAGTTGGACCCGTAAGCTCTGCGGCTCATGCGGGAGATAGGGATTCACCTCCTTTCGGCTGGAGCACTTCCACGAAGGGAAGGTGCTGCTGCTCGCGCTCTTGGCGCGGAAATGCGATTGGGAGAGTCGGCTGGACCTGTACCGTTCGCGCTCCACAATAGCACTCCGTCTCGCTGGAAGGTTGCCCGCATCTTGGACACATACGCATTGAAAGACCTCCTCTCGCCCGTGTCTCTATTGCTATAATAACAGCAATGCGGAGCAAACTTTCTATTGTCATCATGGCTCATCCGGATAGGGCGCACTTCATCCCCTACCTCCAGGAGCGTCTCGGCGGGAGTGTTCCCGTGGTCTACGACGAGAGGCAGAATATCTGGGACACATGCCGTCGCGCATGGCTCGCAATCGACCGTGAGGCAAGATACGGACTCGTCATCCAGGACGACTCAATCGTGTGCGACGATTTCCTGAAGAAGGCACACCGGCTTCTGAAGGAGGACGCTGTGTACTCTTTCTACGCGGGCGACCTGCTCCGCACGCGCATAACGCGAGCGGTGCGTCAGGGAGCGAAAGAGGTTCGGGCTGGACACATC
>Ga0196971_1000355_pt1 | contig 38834 bp, 55 predicted proteins | sample S1v_1013CmetaG_FD_148660 | JGI IMG/M metagenome (GOLD analysis project Ga0196971, IMG submission 148660) | Soil microbial communities from Anza Borrego desert, Southern California, United States - S1+v_10-13C | ecosystem: Environmental > Terrestrial > Soil > Desert | place: USA: California...
TGGGGGGGGGGGGGGTTCCGCAAGAAGCCTGTTGTGATCGAGGCTGTTCAAATTGAGGGACGATTCTTCTGGCCTGATTGGCTTGCTGAAGCAATTTCTCGAAACGAGGTCGTGACCCACGGTTGCGGCAAGTTCGCCAACGGCCCGCGCTACGTCGAGATTCATACGCTCGAAGGTGTGATGAGAGCCGACGAAGGCGACTGGATCATCAAGGGCGTGAAGGGCGAGCTGTATCCCTGCAAGCCGGACGTTTTCGAAGCAACCTATGAGGCGGTGTAACCAAACCCGCCAACGATAACAGCCCCTCCGAGGGCCTTTTCTATTCGCGGCGCCAATCCTTTCCACCGCCCAACCCGCGACGGTGCGACGGCATGGCTCTTTCGCATGGAAGCAAACACCGGGCGCCGGGCCGAAGGGCCTCATTTCACGGTGCAAGCCATGCAGGCGGGAACCTTTACCTAGTGAGGTAGACATGAAGCCACGTAACTCCTGGGAGTTCGTCGCCTGATGGCTGACGACTCGACTGCTGCAAAGGCATCTGCCGGCGATATGGACGATCTGCTCACCCGAGCACGAGAAGTCTATAGCCGTTGCGAGAGCGCAGAGCAGGAAAACCGCGCCCGGGCTCTTGATGACATCCGCTTCGCCCGCCTTGGCGAGCAGTGGGATGCCAAGATCAGGCAGGATCGTGAAAACGAAGGCCGTCCTTGCCTCACGATCAACCGGATGCCGGCCTTCATTCGCCAGGTCGTCAACGATGCGCGCCAGAACAAGCCGCAGCCAAAGACGCATCCTGTCGACAGCAAGGCCGATCCGGAGACGGCAAAGGTCATTGATGGCCTGATCCGAAATATTGAATACACGAGCAACGCCGACGCGGCTTATGACACCGGCATAGACTGCTCGGTGAGTTCAGGCATCGGTTATTGGCGTGTTGGCCTCGATTTCGCCTATGATGACACGTTCGACATGGATCTCAAGATCATCCGTGTCGCAAACCAGTTCAGCATCTACGGCGATCCGAACAGCACAGCGGTTGATTCCTCGGATTGGAACGACGCCTTTGTCGTCGACCGGATTTCGAAGGAAGAGTATGGCCGCCGCTACAAGGGCAAGAAGAACTATGCGGGCGAAAGTGCCTGTGTAGACTTCTCATCCGATGCCTGGTCGCAGGCCGATCAGTGGATGAACGAGGACGGCGTCCTCATTGCTGAGTGGTGGCACCGCGAAGAGGTCGAAAAGACCGTTTATCTGCTATCCGATGGGACTATTCGCGAGGCGATCACAGAAGAGGACCAGATCCTCATCGACCGCGGCGTCCTCGAGATTGCCAATGAACGTGTCACGAAGTCCTACAAAGTCACGCAAACGATTCTTTCCGGTGTGGAAGTCCTCGCCCGTCGCGATTGGCCCGGCAAGTACATTCCGATCATTCCGGTTTACGGTGACGAGGTTGTCGTCGAGGGCAAGCGCCACTTCTTCAGCCTGATCCACTTCGGCAAAGACCCGCAGCGCATGTTCAATGCGTGGCGTTCGGCTGCGACAGAACTCGTCGGCATGTCTCCGAGGTCGCCCTGGATTGGCCCGGAGGAAGCTTTTTCCGTCGAGCCCGAGCGCTGGGCTACGGCGAACACGAGAAACCATCCGTACCTCATGTATGGAGGTCAGCAGGCTCCACAGAGACAGATGCTCGACACTGGCCCGGCCGCTGGCGCGCTCCAAGAGGCCATGAACGCCTCCGACGACATGAAGTCGGTAATCGGCCTGCATGATGCTTCGCTTGGCGCTCGCTCGAATGAAACAAGCGGCGTGGCGATTACTGCAAGGCAGCGCGAAGGCGACGTTTCGACGTTCCATTTCATCGACAACCTGTCTCGCGCCATCCGCCATACCGGCATTGTCCTTATCGATCTTGTTCCGAAGGTCTACACGACGCCCCGCATCATCCGGATCATTGGTGAGGACGGGACAGAGTCCTCGCAGCACATCAATCAGGAATACCCGCAGATCGGCCCTGATGGCCAGCCAATGCAGGAGCCCGCTATGGGCCCCGATGGCCAGCCCATCATCAAGGAAGACGGCACGCCGTTGATGAAGACCATCATGGCAATGCGCGACCTCCGTGTCGGCAAGTACGACCTGACCGTCTCCGCGGGCCCGAGCTTCACGACCCGCCGTCAGGAGTCCGTCGCCGCGATGACAGAGCTTATGCGGTCCTACCCGCCTGCGGCCCCGATCGTTGCTCCGGCCATTGCCAAGAATTCGGACTGGCCGGGCGCTGACGAGATTTCCGAAGGCTTCAAGAAGCTCGAGGAGCAGCAGGTTCCGCCAGAACTCCAGAAGCAGATGGAGAAGATGGCTCAGGAGAACGAGGCTCTTCAGAAGCAGCTTGCCGAACTTGAGATGCAGAAGGCCGCCGACACGCGCCAGATTGAGGCCCAAGCCCAGGCCAAGATGGCAGAGCTCGCACAAAAAGAAAAGCTCGAGATGAGGCAGCAAGACCTCGATCACACTCTCGAGATGCGTAAGCTCGCCGTCAAGAAGCAGATCGACGAGCAGGCGCTTAGAGACAAGGCCTCGCTCGAGGCGATGAAGAACATGCCGCCGGTCGTCCCGATGCTACAGCAGCCGCCCATGAACGCGGGCTGGCAGCCTTAACCAATCCCACGCGCCAAGGGTTAGCGGCGCAAACCCCGTAAATTGACCAAACCTCAACCCAAATTGATGGAGTCAATTCGTCATGGACGAAGTTGATACGACTACGCTTGCCGTTGGATCGGATATTCCGGCAACCCAGGCAAACGAGACTGCACTGCCGTCCGCGGCGAATAATTACCTCGGCATTTTCGACGACGACAAGGTTCAGGAGCCCGACACTTCGGAGCTTCCCGGTGCTGAAACCGTCACGGAAGGCGCCGAGCAGGGGAATGAGGAAGACACTCCGCCCGATCCTTGGGCCGGATATGTCGACTTCGTGCATGCCGATGGGAACACCTACAAGGTTCCCGAAGCCCTTGCTGACGGGTACTACCGCAACAAGGACTACACCCAGGGCAAGCAGGCGCTCGCAGAAGAAAAGCGAGCCATTGCCGCCCAAAAGGAAGAGCTGACGCGCGCCGCGCAGGTTTCCGAACAGGAACTCAATATCAAGATTGAGCTGAACGGGATCGTCGACAAGCTTCAGCACTACGAACAAGTTGATTGGGATGCGTTCGAAGCTCAGGAACCGCTTGCGGCACAGTCTGAGTTCCGGAAATACCAGCAGCTTCAACAGCAGTTCAACCGTAAATACGGTGACCTGCAGACCGCGCAGACCGAACGCAACCAGATCGTGGAGCGACATCTCGCCAACCAGATCGCGGCAACGACGGAATATGCGTACAAACATCTCCCGGGGATGACCCCGGAACTTGACGCCAAGATCACCGAATTTGCGATCAAGGATATCGGTTTCGATCCGGACACGCTGAAAAAGTCGTACAATCCGCAGATCTACCGAACTCTGTACCTCGCCTTTCTCGGTCAGCAGACCTTGGCAAACAGGTCCAAACCCGCAGCACCAAAGCCAGTCCCGCCCGCCAAGCCGCTCGAGATCGTGTCTTCCAAGACGGGATCCACCGGGCGCAAGTCGCTGGTCGATATGGACATGGATGAGTATGCGGCCGCCCGCAAGGCGCAGCTTGCCAAGAAGGCAGCGCGCTAACCCTCAACCACAGCCTTTCGCGTCGTGATGACGCCATGGCCCTGCGCGGCTTCGTGCCGCCCGATGGAGTTTTTCCATGAGCAATACCACTTTGACTGCGGACATCATTGCCAAAGAGGCACTGGTGATCCTCGACAACGAGCTCGGGTTCCTCGACACGATCCATCGTGCTCAGGAAGAAGAGTTTGACAAGAACGTCAACGGCTACAAGGTCGGTGACACCATCTCGATCCGTCGCCCGGCTGACTTCACCGTCCGTACCGGCGCCGTTATGGATGTTCAGGACGTCATCGAAGGCAAGGTCGGCCTCTCCGTCGACCAGCAGATCGGTGTCGACTTCAAGTTCTCGTCCACGGACCTGACCCTGAAGATCGAAGACCTGTCCGAGCGCGTTCTCAAGCCCGCTCTCGTCAACATCATCAACGAGATGGCGGCCGACTGCTTCGAAACCTTCCTCCCGGAAGTCTACAACTACGTCGGCACGCCGAACCAGGCCGTTGACTCGTTCGACGACTTCTTCCGCTCGCAGGAGCGGCTGAACCTCATGGCGGTTCCGACGAGCGATCGTTACGCGGCCCTCAACCCGACCGACCATGCCCGCCTTCTGGCGAACCAGACCGGCCTCTTCATCAACAAGGCAGAGCGCGCCTACACCAAGGGCATCCTTGGCGAACTCGGCGGCGCAAACGTCCTGATGACCCAGGTCGTTCCTCCGCAGGACTACGGCACGGCGGACAACACCACCCCGCTCACTGACGGCAACAGCCAGGAAGTGACCTACGACAGCGTCAAGAACACCTGGAAGCAGGAACTTCTCACCGATGGCTGGGCAACCACCAAGACGCTGAAGAAGGGCCAGATGTTCACCATCGACGGCGTCTACATGGTCAATCCGAAGACCAAGCGCTCGACGGGCGTCCTCCAGAACTTCACCGTGATGGAAGATGTGACCACGGCTTCGAACGGTGCCAACAACACCGATTTCGACATCTCGCCTCCGATCATCACCTCCGGCCCGCACCAGACCGTTACCTATTCCGGTAACTTCGACGGTCGTACTATCACGATCATCGGCCCGGCTTCCGGTACGGCGCAGACCTATCGTCAGAACGTCGCCTACCACAAGAACGCCTTCGCCATGGCCATCGTCCCGATGGAAATGCCGGCCGCGGTCAAGAATGTCGGCTCGCGCCGTTCGTACAAGGGCATCAGCGTCCGCGTGATCCCGGCCTACGACGCCGTGAACGACATCAGCAAGTGGCGTCTGGATCTTCTCTACGGTCGCAAGACCATCGATCCGCGCCTGGCTACGCGCTTCTCCGGCCAGCCCTAATCGGTTGGGGCTTCGGCCCCTTCCGTCTCCCCGTTTTCTGAACACAAGGAACTCCAACCATGGCTGCAAACCAGCTTGCCGATGGCAATCCCGAAGGCTCTGTCCTCGGACAGTCCGCAACCGATAAGGTCGGCTTCTATGGCGCGACCCCGGTTGTCCAGGGCTCTGCCGTGACGACCCTCGCCACGACCCCGACCGCGACCGATATCGCGACCGCGGTCAATTCCATCATCAGCCGTCTTCAGACGGTCGGCATTATCGCCTGATGGAAATCCTGCTTGGCTGCGGTTCAAGCAGGGTCAAGAAACTGTCGTTGCCCGGCTGCGAAGAGTGGTCGGGCCTCGTCACGCTTGATTTTGCCGATACGCATAAGCCGGACATTGTCCACGACATAGCGGTTCTCCCGCTTCCATTCGAGGACAATTGCGCTGACGGCATCTACGCATTCGAGGTGATGGAACACGTCGGTCAGCAAGGCGACTGGCGCTTCTTCTTCGACCAATGGTCGGACATCTGGCGCATTCTGAAGCCGGGCGGCGTGTTCTTCGGGACATCCCCGCATTGGTCAAGTCGATGGTGCTGGATGGACCCCGGTCATACACGGGCGTTCGGACCAGAGATGATGGTTTTCCTCTCTCAGCCGAACTACGATGCCCAAGTCGGGATAACACCCATGACGGATTACAGGTTCGTCTATAAGGCGGACTTTGATCTCATTCACTCTGTTGTTTGCGAGAACGGCACCTATGAATATGCACTGCAAGCGGTAAAGCCGTCGCGATGCACTACGTAGGCTCCCGCGAACAGCATCGCGTCTATGAGCGCCGGTATCGCGAAAAGCTGAAAACCGACAGCGAGCGGTTGGAGAAAAAGCGGGCCGCGACAAAGGCTTGGCGTGACGCCAACCCCGAAAAGAAGACGCTCTATAGCCGGAATTCTGTCGCCGCGACACGGAAGAACAAGCCGTGGCTGCTGGCGTTTAAGTCTGCGCGAAGGCGGTCCTACAAGTATGGGATGGCCTTCACACTCACACAGGAGTGGGTGGCCTCTCAGTTCGAGTTTGGAAGCGCAATAAGCGGCATTCCCTTCAGTAATGGCATGGGCCCTTTTCCGCATCGATCGACCGGATCGACTCTGAAGGGGACTACGTCCCGGAGAATTGCCGGCTCATCCTACTGGCTGAAAACCTATTCAAAAACCAATGGGATGACGCGGTCATAATCGAAATTTCGAAGGCCATAGCCGCGAGGCATTCATGAAACACGTCTTCATCGCCATCCCTGCCTATACCGGGCAGATCCACCTTGGCACCATGCGATCCATCATGACCGATTTCCTCGCCCTCCAGGCTCGAGGCGATCAGGTCACGGTGTTTGACGAGTGCGGCAATGCTCTCCTGGCCGATGGCCGCGCCGTCATGGTTACGAAATTCCTTGAGGCCGGTGCCACGGACCTCGTGTTTGTCGACTCTGACGTCATCTGGGAAGCCGGCGCACTGCTCAGGCTGGTTGATGCGCCTGTTGATTTCGTCGCGGGCATTTATCCGCAGCGCAAAGATCCAATCAGCTATTCTGTCCAGTGGGTTCCGGAACGCAAGGAACTTTGGGCCGACCCCGAGACGGGCTTGCTCGAGGTGGCCGGTGTCCCTGCCGGGTTTATGCGCGTCACCCGGGCCATGCTCGAGAAGATGATCGCGGCTTATCCCGAGACGGAATTCCATGTCGAAACCATGGCTGACAGCAAGGTCTACGCGCTGTTCGAGTCCTGGCGCGACGGCAACCTGAAATACGGCGAAGATTACAGCTTTTGCCGGCGCTGGCGAGAGATCGGCGGCAAGATATGGATCGACCCCGAAATTCTTATGGGCCATGTCGGCTTCAAGACCTTCCACGGCCACATAGGCGACTGGTTGAGGAGTAGGTAATGGCTATCGCGACCTATTCTGACCTTCAGGACCGCATCCGCGAATGGATGGACCGCGAAGAGCTCACGGACGCCCAGGTGCAGGACTGCATCAAGCTGGCGGAGGCAAAGCTGAACCGTGAGCTCAATGCGGTTGAAACCGACGCTTCAGTTCAAGGCACGGTCGACTCTCGCCAGATCAGCCTATCCGCGCTCAGGCCCCAGGCCGTGCTCGCTGTATGGCGTTTGGACGGCACGGAAGAGCTAAGGCTGCTGCCGAGGGCCGGCGGATCCTTTGAGATCACCACAAGCCCGGGCGTCCCTCTCATCTGGTCATGGGAAGATACCGGAATATCCTTCGACTGCCCATGCGATCAGGACTATTTCTTCCGTGTCCGCTATATCGGCAAATTCGCCCTATCGGACTCCGCGACGACAAACGCGCTTCTGACCAATCATCCGGACATCTATCTCGCAGCCTGCATGATGTGGGGCGGCCTGTTTGTTGAGGATGACAGCAAGATCGCCAAGTGGGGCGCTCTGCTCAGCAATTTCATCGCGGATCACAAGAAGCTCGTCGCAAGACAGCGCCGCAGCGAAATGACCATTTCACCGATGTTTCTTGGCTATAGGCGCCGCAGCAATTCGACGGGCGCCTCGATTGATTACGTCGGCTACGGCGATGACGTCGTTTACTACGAGGACGATTGATGCCTATTGGACGTGTATCATTCATCACAGCATTAACTGGCACTTTGGAGGACGGCGATGCCGCGCTCAAGGCCGACTTGCGCTCTGCGTCGGGCGCTGACACCGACGTCGGCACGGCAACGCAGGAGGCGCTGAGTCTCAAGGCCCCACTGGCCAGCCCGACGTTCACAGGAACTGTCGCAGGCATCACGAAGAGCATGGTCGGCCTCGGTGATGTCGACAACACCTCAGACGCCGATAAGCCCATCAGCACGGCAACGCAGGAGGCGCTGGATGTACGACTTTCGACTTTCGCGAGCCAAGCGGAGTTTGAAGCCGAGACGATCGCAGCCCCGGTTTTAGTCATTCAAGTATCCGGTTATGCTGCGGAGGGAGACGGCGGCATTCATGTAAAGAAGCGAATTTCGGAACCGTCACCTGCGAAGGCGTGGCATTGTCAGAGCGACGACGGGGCGTGGTGGGAGATCGTAAGCGAAATCTCACGAGCGGAGTTCTTCGCCACTACGCGGGCCGGGGCAGACGATACGGCCGCATTGGCGTCTGCAATCGAGTACGCCAAGCGAGACGGCGGGTGCAGGCGTGTCGAATTGCTTGCGGGTGCTTATAAAATCGACGCCGGCAATCTCGATTTGGAGCACGTTGAAATCGGCGCCTGCGGCGTTCCCGGCGCTCGTTATCCGTTTTCTACTGTCGGAACTGTGATCGAGGTCGTAGGCGAGACGAATCCTGGCTTTCTCGTCGGCTACGGCGCCTCGTTAAAGGATGTGACATTCTACTATCCCGACCAAGACGACACCCTCATCGAGTACCCGCCGCTGTTCCGGTCAAAAAACGCGCTTGGCTTCTGCAACTTCGTGAACGTCACAGCGCTGAATCCGTGGAACTTCATGCATGTGACTGCGGTCGCGGGTTCGTTTGGGGCTATCCACTTCTCGGGTTGCCGCATCTTTTCGATCGATACAGACTTCCACTTTGAGCGGGGATCGCCCGAAGTAATTGAATTTACGTCGTGCACGTTCTCGGAAAGTGTCTGGAATGGCGACGTCGACACGACCGTTCGGGACGCAGCGCTGGCTCACGCCGGCACAGACGGCACGTGGCTCAAGTTCGATCCTGATCCCGCGACCCACCAAACACTTGACGGCCTCACGGTCGATGACGCTTGTATCGTGCGCGGCCGCCGTCGCGGGATCGATGTCCTTGCCGGCGCCCTTGGTCCGTGCAGCTTTTTTGGCGAGTGGGAGGTAACGCAGGTTTATCGCAGTGACGATGCCTGCGCATCTTCACCCACTTTCGACTTCTCCCCGAGCTGGCTCTATTGCGGCCTTTATGGTGGAGCATCGGGGCTGACGGACGCGGCGTTCGAGGTCAGGGGCGCATCCACCGAAGGGTACATCAACTTCAGCCCCAGGCTGATAGCCCACACGGTCGGCTCTGTTCTCCAGATTCGAGGCGGTGTCCGCTCCTTCAATTTTGCCCCCGATATCGTTCGCAACTGGGGGCGCGGCGGCGCGGGCACATACTACGTGGCCGATGTCGACAGTACCACCGTCGACTTTATCTGTGAGTTCGGCATCGCAGATATGGTCAATCCAGTCGGGGGCAACACGCACAACGGCGTACTTATCACGAACGCAAACCGGGCGAAATTCAAGGGCACCCATATCCGCGGCGCCAACCAGCCGTACTCCTTCCAGGGCGGGACGGTGTCCTTCGACCACATATCGTCGGCGAGTACTGGCGCTTCGCAGTCAATGCTCATCGGCGCTTCCGCATCAATCCTCGCTGGGGTCGCGAACCTCGACAAACCTGCCGTAACGGGCATGCCGCTTTTTTTGGCGCGTTCGGGCACTGTTACCTACACGTCATCGATTACCGATATCGCTTTTGCGTTCGACGAACCTTTCGACCGGGGCGGGAATTTCTCGACGCCGAACTTCACAGCCCCCCAGGCCGGGGTGTACGAGTTCAAAATTCAACTGGGCCATGACGCGACTGTGACCGCGGCCGATATCTGGATCATAGACATTACCTCGGCCGGAAGCTCTGCGCAAAAAATGAGGTTTGTTTACAGAGTGGCGGCAGCCGCGAACGGTACCGTCTTCTGCAATGCAACGTTTTTTCTTGCGAAAGGTGACACGGTAAAGGGAACCATCCAGCGTTCATCAGGAAGCGGATCGTTCACCCTCATAAATGATGCTGGCTTCAATTCGTTTACCGGTCGGTTGATCGGATGAGAAAACCGGCTGGCTTAGTTCCCGCCACCAGCCGGCCATGACGCAGCCGATCTTTACGAGAGGGACGGCTGCACAAGCAGAGTTTCTCCAAACAGACAAGTTGTCAATAGCCAGCATTTGAACAGCTTCCAGGCCTCCCTCGGGGACCTTTTTCTATGACAGAGGAGCGGTGATGGTCAGCGTAGCCCTTGCGCCATTTGCGCCCGACGCGAGCATTTATAACCCAGGCGCCACGCCGGAGATCGTCAACGCGGTTCCGACCGCGGACGGCTGGGGTCCGCTTCCGGGCACGACGATCGTCTACGGCGTCTATTTCCTTCTGGCCAATGAGAACTTGGCGCCGCTCCTGCGGGAAGACGGCAACTACATCATGGTCGGCGATAACCTCAACGCCATCTCTGGCGATGCCGTTCTCCCGGCCGATGCAACGGGGATGTTCGCCTGCCGCAAACTCGACGGCACCGAAAGTGTGTTCGCCGGCACCGAGACTGCGATCTACCTCTTCGACAGGGACGGCTTCACCTGGGGTGACGTGACAGGATCTTCTGGCCCTTATTCAGCCCCGACACGCTGGTCATTTGCCCGTTTCGGCCAAGTTGTCTACGCTCAGTGCGGCGTCGGCGCCGAGCAGAAGTTCAACGTCGACACGGACACCGAGTTCTCGGACAACGGGACCGCGCCGACCGCGAAGTATATCGCCGCTGTCGGCGACTTCCTCATGCGGGCGAATCTGGAGGGGTATCCTGCACGTGTTCAGTGGTCAGGCCTCAACGATCCGTCGTTCAATACCGCGACGCTCCGGTCGTCCGACTTTCAGGACATGCCGACCGGCGACGAGTGCATGGGCATCGTGCCGCTGTCAGGCGGTGCTCATATCTGGATGCGCAGCGCCGTACACGCGATGCAATTCGCCCTGGAAAGCGGGTTCGTCTTCACGCGCGCACCGATCGATGAGGTGGTCGGCACGAGCGCGCCATATTCCATCTGCCCGATCGGCCAGGACGATTATGTCCTCTACGGCGACACCGGCTTTATCCGCTTCAAGGCCGGCGAATTCAAGAATATCGGCGAGGGCAAGGTCAATCGCTGGTTCCTGCGCAACTGCGACCAGAACGAGCGCCAGAACATCGTCGCCAACGTGGACCCAGAGCACAATGTCGTCTGGTTTGCATATACGACAACGGACGGTCAGCGCATGTCGCTCGGCTACCAATATCTGCATGACCGCTTCTGCCTGTCGACGATGGCTATTCAGGCGTCGTGCAGGGCTCGGACATTCGCCTATGCCGCGGCGACGCCAATCGTCGAGGAAGACCTCGTCCGCTTCGCGATGATCACGACAGAACGTCGGCTGGGGTATCTCGTCGGCGATAATCTGGCTGCGACGCTGATCAGCAATCAACTGGACTTCGCGCCTGATCGGTCGAGGGTGAACGGCGCCAAGCTGATCTCGGACGCGCAGAATGTCACACTGACGCACATGACGACGAACCGGCGCGGCGGCGATCTGCGGATTCGTGCTCCGGTTTCGCCATCGGCGCGCTCGGGCAGGTTTCCGCTCAACGGTGACGGGGAACAGCACAAGTTCAAAGTCGAAATTGCGGCTGGTGAGGAATGGACAACGGCCTCCGCTCTTGACGTTGATGCTCATAGGACCAGCCGCTCATGACCATCTTTGCACAGGCGCCGGGCAGCCGCGAGGCTCACAAGCTGCAGGGCATCGGGACGGCCTACGAGACTCTGGTCGACACGCCGAATAAGCTCTGGACGCTCGAAAGCGTTCACTTCGCCAACTCCCACGGTTCAGCCGTCGGCGTGACGCTTGAGATTTACGACGGCACGACGGCGACGGTGCTTCTGCCGGCCAAGTCGATAGCCGCGAACGACGTCTACACCTTCAAGGATCACAACATCACTCTCGCGCCAAATGAACTGCTGCGCGTGAAGGCATCAACAGCCGATGTCGTCGATGTGACGGCTGTTGGCTACTACGGAAATCAAACGGGCTGACCCGTATTTAGGAGAACCAGATGGGCCTCTTTGACTCCAAGACTCAAACGTCACCCAACATGCCCGGCTATCTTCGGGACTTTCAGCGCAGCGTCATTAAGGACGCGAAGAAGTTGTACGGTTCGGATTACACGCATTCCTATACAAAACCCACTTTCGCTGAGTTCGACGAACGCTCGAAAATGGCGTTCGATGGCCTGACTACGCTGGCCGGCAACAATTCTGGCAGTAACGGCATGGCCCCACACTTGCAGGGAATCATGTCGAACGGCGGCTTTAACGATGGCCAGCGCGAGGCCATCGACGGTATGAAGTCCCTAGCCAGCAATGATGGCCTGAACGAGCTGATCAACAGCAAAAGCGGCCTGACGCGGAGTCAGGACAAAGCGTATCAGGCACTCCAGGGAAACGTTTACGGCAACAATGCTGAACTTCAGGGAACTTTTGACCGAGGTGGCATGACGGAAGACCAGCGCCTCGTGGCCGACCGTTATCGTACAGGCATGAACGAGGAGTTCGGGCTCGATCCTGCCTATTTGAGGGTCAAGCAGCAGTCGCTTGATGCGCAGGCGGATGCCCTGTCGCAGCGCGCCGCAGCCGCCGGTCGTTATGGAGGCGGCATCGACCAGTCTATCCTCGCTCGAGAGCAAGGCAATCTGAACGACCGCATGGATGTCTCGGAACTCGATAAGTACCGGCTGCGCACCGATAAGGCGGCTGGCGACCTGGCCAACATAAGCCAGCAAGGCACCAACACCCAGCTTGGCATCAACGCCGCCCAGCAAGCCGGTTATCAGAATATCGCCGGTATGGGCAATATGGGCGTCGGCCAGCGCGATCAAGCAATCGGCACGAAGAGCGGCCTCCTCAGCAACATTTTCAACTCGGAGAACGTAGGTCTCGATCGCATGGGCCAGGCTTATCAGACGGCTCAGCAGCCCATGATGACGCAGCGTGCGGTTGGCCAGGAATACGAAAATCAGCAGCAAAAGATGATCGACGACGAGCGCCGTATGCACGCCGAGAACGACCCCATGGCCCGCATGCAGCAGTATCTTGCCATGATCAACGGCATGCCGACCGGCACCACGTCGACCACGTCACCGTCATGGGCTCAGATCCTCGCAGGTGGCGGCCTTGGCGTTCTTGGCCTCGGCAGCATGCTTGGCGGCTTTGGTTCTCAACCTTCCGCGGCAGCTGCCGGCGGCGTGGCGGTCTAAGGAGATCAGGCGATGAAATACGCTCCCGATAAGAATGACCCCCTTCCGAAGCACAAGAACGGCAGTAACGGCGGCAAGGACAAGAAGGGCGGCCATGGCCCGACAATGAAGATCGGGTTCATGCCCGGTCAGATTGGCGGGATGGCAGAAGATATGTCGGACGGCGATGGCGGGACCGATGCGAAGTGGCGGGATTATCTCCGCGACGTCTATTCACCCGTAAAGGTGCCGTATTTCAACTTCGGCGGCGGCGGTGGTGGCGGAAATGGCGGTGGCAAAGACGTTCCCGTCACTGGCAACAATGATGGCGGCGGCAACCCGAACCCGGTCGACCCCGGCTTTGACCCATCGCGCCCGCGCAAGATGGTGATGCCCGCTCAGCCGATGCAGTCTGGCTTCCTCCATGTCGGCCCTGCGGGGCAGAGGATGCCGCCCGCAATGGGCCTTCTGGGCCAGCCGCAGCAGAACGCCCAAGCTCCGCGCGGAGGCATGCTCCCGCCCGAAATCCAACTCCTCCTAGCTCAGAGGCGCTGATATGGCTTTTTCGTCCAATCCGATGTTTTCTCCTGAGAATCTGCTGATGCTGTCGGGCAACATTTTGGCCGCGCCTTCGTTCGGTGCTGGCCTCGGCACTGGCCTGAGCCAGCTGGGGAGCAATGTCGCCGCGAAGCAGAAGGAACAGGACGAGAGGATGCGCCAGATGCAGGAGCAGCGCCAGATCGGCAATTTCCTGCGCGAGAAGATGCCGGGACAGGATCTGAGCAACTACACGCCGGGAATGTTGAGCGCTGCGGCGACCAATGTCCTCGAAAAGCAACTCAACCCCGCCAAGCCCGAGTTCAAGGTGCTGGATGATGGAACTTACGGCACATGGGACGGATCGAAGTTCAACGTCTTGGGCAGGGCCTCGAAGCCTGCTGAGCTCCCGGCGGAGTTTCGCAATTTCCAGCTGGCGCAGGAAAACCCCGACTTCGCCAAGCATCTGCAGGAGAAAGACGTCAAGCCAGGTGACAACTTTAAGACCGAGCAGGAGCTTTGGAAAAACTGGCGGTCTGACGCAGATGTCAAGGAATACCAGGGGGTCCGCAATGGCTTCGAGAAGATCCGCGCTTCTGCTATCGACCCAAGTGGCCCCAAAGATCTAGGCATCATCTTCGGCTACATGAAGATGCTAGACCCCACCTCTGTCGTCAGAGAAGGCGAACAAGCATCTGTCGCGAATTCGGGTGGCGTCCCCCAGCAAGTCATGAGCCTTTATAACCGCGTTCTGACTGGCGAAAAGCTGCCAGAGCAGGTTCGGGCCGACATCATCAAGGCTGCCGAGGGGCTGTATACGGAAAGCGCTGGCAACTATGAGGCCGTGAACGAGCAAGTCCGAAACATGGCAGAACGCTACAACGTCGATCCGCAATTCATAGCACCCGCAGAGAAGTACGAACCCATCCCGATTGGCAAGAAAATAAACTCAACGGTGAATGGCAAGCCCGTCACCATCGAGCGGGTCGATGACTGATGGCTAAGTTCAAGATCACAACCGACGACGGCACGTTTCTCGTCGAGGCGGATAGTCCCGAAACGGCTACTGCCGCGCTCGAGCAGCATTCCCAGCGGAATTACACGGGGGAGACTGACGCCAGCGGCGTTCCGGAGGGGATGGTCTATGACAAGGCCACAAACCGTATGGTGGACGCAAAGGCGCTGGCTGACCAGGCAATCCCTGGCGGCTCTCGTCCTGCATCGTGGGTCAAGGGCGTCCCGTTCATCGGTGAATATGCCGACGAGGTTGCTGGCGCCGTTTCAGGAACCCTCCCGACTTGGCTTGGCGGCAATAACCCGGACGATCCGAACCAGACGCCAGAAATCACCACTCAGATGATGCGTGAAGCGGCAAAGACGTATGAGAAGGATCACCCGAACGAAGCGTTGGCCGGCAAGCTTGCTGTTGGTCTGACTACGCTCCCGGCTGCGGTGGAATTCACGCCTGCCGCGCTCGCAAACGGTTCTCTTCTCGCCCGAACAGCAAAAGCGACCGCAACCGGCGCGACCCTCGGCGCGACCGAAGGCGCGGTGTCCGGTTATGGGGAAGGTGAGGGCGACGATAGACTCGATAGTGCGAAAGAGCGGGCTCAGTGGTCTGGCATCATCGGCGGTCTTTTGGGGGCAGCAACTCCAGCGGCGACAGATGGCGCCAAGGCTGCGGTCAAATGGGTCAAGGATGGTAGAACTGTTGATAAACAGATAGAGGCTCTTGGTATAAAGCGCCCCGCTGCCGATACCGTCACCGCCGCTATGAGAGCAGATGATACGCTTGGTCCCGTAGGCGTCAGGCGCCTAGCCAAGGCAGGTGATGACGCGATGCTCGTTGATGCCGGCCCCACTGCCGCAGGCGTGCTCGACACAACGATCCAGAAGGGAAATCTTGCCGGAAGGATTGCCCAGAAGGCTGTGCAGGAGCGCGCGGCGAAGGCAAGCCAGAAGCTCAAGGGCACACTCGACCTCGTCCTCGGCAAGCCTCCCGGTATCGATAAAGCGGCTCAGGACATCGCGTCCAAGTCCTCGGCGGCCCGCAAGGCGGCATATGATCTCGCCTATTCAAAGCCGATCGATTACGCCACTGAAGCTGGGCGACAGGTCGAGGATGTATTCCAGCGCACGCCCAGGTCCATCCTGAAAGCGGCGGTCGATGAGGCGAACGACGCTATGAAGATCGATCGCAGAGTGAACATGCAGATCATGGCCAATATCGCAGATGATGGAACGGTAACTTTTCGTCAGATGCCAAACGTGATGCAGGTCGATTACCTCAAGCGCGCGCTGAACGAAGTGGCAAACGCTAATGTGGATCAGTACGGGCGGAAGACTGCAGCCGGCCTTCGTGCGGCCCAACTCGCTCGCGAACTGCGTGACGCTGCCGTTGAATCTGTGGGTGAATACAAGGCGGCCATCAAGCTTGGGGGGGACAAGATTGAGGAGGATAACGCCCTAAGGCTCGGCTATGAGCTTCTGCGCCCTTCCACGACGCGCGAGGACGTCGCAGCCGCAGTCAAGGGCATTACCGACCCAGAACGCAAGCAACTCGCTCTTGGCCTTCGTCAGCAGATCGACGACACAATGGCCAATGTGACCCAGGCACTGTCCGACCCGAATGTTGACGCGCGAGAAGCTGCCAAGGCACTGAAAGACCTGTCCAGCCGTTCGGCACGAGAGAAGCTCGTGACCGCGCTTGGCGAACGATATGCCAAGCCCATCCTGCATCAACTCGACGAAGCGCAGGCGGCGATAAGCCTCAAGGCCGATGTCGTCACGAATTCCAAGACGTTTGCCCGCACGGAAACGGCCAAGGCCGTCGATCAGCGCAACCCGGATTCGGTATGGCAAAACATCAAGGAAGTCGCCCCGTTGAAGGCCGTCAAGGCGGCGGGAAGGAAGTTCACCGGGTCGGACGAAGCCTCGCGCCTGTCTCGCGAAGAGGCCGTCTATGCCGACATCGCCAAGCTCCTTACCGGAACTCGCGGTCGAGACGCACAGCTTGCCCTTCAACGACTTGAGGCGGCGTATAAGGCTGGCGATCTGAATGCGGAAAAGGCTCGCCAGATAAGTCAAGCGATTGTTGGCGGAGCTGACGTGACAGCATATCAATTCGCCACGCGATGAGAAGGAATAGCGCTACGCCACTCCCTCCCGCGTAAGCCGCAACCCAAAATCCATACTGAGCCATCAGTGACCTCACGCCAGCACTGACGAGCAGACCAAGACCAATCATAATCGGAATGACGATGAGGGTGACGAGAAATCGCATCCCCGCACCATGCCTCAATCAGGGAGATTTGTGAAGATGGATACGAGCCGCATCGAGTTCCTTCCCTTCGAGCCGAGGAAATCAGACTACCTTGCTCCCGCGGACAAAGCGCGCATTCGCCTTCTGGCATGGAGAGCCTTGTCTGGCTTTGAGACCCTTTCGCCAGAAGAAGCGATGCATGGCGCTATTTGCGACCTGATGGACTTGCTACTGCACGCTGCAGACGACGCGCCGGCTGTAGCGCTTGTCTCTCGGATCGAAACCAAGTTGCGGGACGAAACTCTTTTTGGTGACGCTTGGAAACTTGATAGCCGCGACACCAAAGTCCCGGTACTTGGGGATAACCAGGGGCTGAAGGCCGTCGTGGACGACGTACCCGCCAAGGGTCAGGTTGCCCTTTAGGCTCTCGTACAGAATGTGAGGCTCGACCTCTCGTTCAAACGTATCATCATCGTGCCGGAATTTGACGGTCTTCTTCTGCTCTATCGCCTGTCTTAGTGTGAATTCATTCATCTTCCCCTCCCGTTTCCTTCAGAAAAACACGGAGAGCGGAGGGAGTCCAGTCTGGGGCGCTCAGCGCCTCCTCAGAGGAGAAACCTTCTTAGCCAAGAAGAGGGCCGCCAACGATCGCGCCAATGCCCAGCAGCAGCGGCGCTGTACCGACAAGGATACCGAACCAGATGGTGTTAGTTGCGATCATATCACTCCTCGCCCATCATCTTGAACGTGGCCTCGATAATTTGGCGGATGGCTTCGGGACAGTTCGATGGTCGGAATATCCGCATCGTCGAGAAGGACGGAGAGTATTGGTTCGTTGCGGGCGATATCGCTGACGAGCTTGGGTACCGCATGGCTTCCGACCTCACGCGCACTCTAGACGACGACGAGAAGGGTACGCACATTATGCGTACCCCCTCTGGCGATCAGGAGATGACAGTAATTTCGGAGCCCGGCGTTTACCGGGCCATCATCCAGCGCCGGTCAACCAAGAAAATGGATGAGCGGCTTGTGAAACGGGTTGCGCGGTTCCAGCGCTGGGTGTTCCACGATGTCCTGCCGTCCATCCGGAAGACCGGTGGCTATTCACCAAGTGAGACGCAGTTCCAGATACCGCAGACATTCGCGGAGGCGCTCATGCTTGCGGCGAAGCAGGCCGAACAGATCGAGCATCAGGCCGTTGCCATCGCGAACATGACACCCAAGGCGGAGTTTCACGACGCCGTGACCGAGGCAATCAATTCCCAACCGATCCGCGATATCGCAAAGGTTCTCGGCACGGGTCAGAACCGCATGTTCAAGTGGCTGCGCGACTGCGGAATTCTCATGAGCAATAACACGCCCTATCAGCGCTACGTCAATGACGGATACTTTCGGGTTGTTGAGAAGCAATATAAGGACGCTTTAGGCGAGGGTCATACCTATACCCGCACCCTTGTCACCGGCAAGGGACTTTCTTATCTGCAGAAGAAATGGGCTGAAACTCTAGCAAAGAAGGCTGCGTGATGGGCGAAGTAATCCCAATCCGCGAGGAAATGGGTTATACGGTGCGAGATGTCTGTATTCAGGTGTCCCGCTACCCGCAAGACGACGGTACCGGGCTGTATGCTGTCGAAATTCTCTATCCTGACGGCACATGGAAGGGGCTGCACCACTCTACCGATGTCGGTCGCGCTTGGAAATTGGCCGGGCGGGAAGCGGGAGATCGGCGTGTTACGCTGTTGCCCGACTCGATTTGGCCGAATCGGTCTTCTTTGCCGTGAATAACCGGGCATCAGGAATGCCCACTTCAACACTTGGAAAAATTCTGATATCGGTATTCCCGTAATGGTGCGGAACTGGAAGCCCTATCCAGTTGGCAAGGATCACGGCAGGGCAGGCGTGGCGGGTTGTGGCGGGCCGAGGCTGGTCCGGGCCCGGCGAGTCAAGGCCGGTATGGTTACAAAGGCGGTCTTCGGGCCGCCTTTTCCATTGCCAACCCACAAATGACGTGAGAGTCTGTCACCTTTCAACGGGAGGGTGGCATGGCAAAGTTTTGGGTGAGGGCAATTTCTAACCTAGAGATGTTCAATCCGGACCTAAGTGATGTTGTTCGTGGGCGAGGCCAGACGGTAAACGAACATACTCTCAAGATGGGCCATGGGGACGGCTACGCGACGACATTCAAGGGTGACTTCGAACTGAACTCCAAGGGCTTCGCGATAGGTGGGACGATAAGCCGGATCGAGTTCGAAGACGACGACCACTACGGAACGATCATGAGCGGGCTACGGCTCGATCTCGATAAGTTCATCAAGACGGCAAAAACTTCCTCAACGGCAGATGACGCCAAACTTTTCGCCTCGATATTCTCGAAATCTGACCAGATCAGCGGCGCCGTAGGGGATGACAAGATCAGTGGTTTCGCTGGCAATGATACGCTTGTTGGCGAGTTCGGCAATGATGTCATTGCTGGCGGCGACGGCGACGACACGATCATAGGCGGCTCCGATGCGGATAGGCTTACGGGTGGCCTTGGCGCTGATGTGTTCGTGTATGAGCGCGAGTTTGATAGCGACGAGCAGGGCTCAGACACGATCACGGATTTCTCGCAGGCGGATGGCGACAAGATTAGTCTGCGGGACTTAGGCTTCTTCGATTTCGCCACCGAGGTAAGGATAACACATGCGAGCTCGCAGACGCTCGTAGAAGTCGATGTGATGGGCGGGTTCAATTTCCCGCTGTTCATCCGACTCGATGGAAACATAGCACTGACGGAAAGCGACTTCTTGCTCTAGCCGCAGTCTGGGAAGAACACCATCGATGAAAAGATGATGGCGTTCTTGCCGTCTACTTTCGTGCGAGTGAATACATGGACGGTCTTGCCGTCTTCTTCGACGGCTCCTTCCTGGAGGGCGCCGAACGGCTTGGTGATTATCTTCTCCATCGTCTTGTTCCAGGCATCGTAGGTCACGATGAGCGTTCTCTCGCGTTCTTCGATCTTGATGTGCCTGTAGTCGCGGGCTGCGTAAAAATTGCACACCTGCGGCGGTGCGGACGACGCAGCAATCAAAAACAGCGATAGAACGAATTCCATAGAGCCTCCATCGGACGGCTCCTATCATGCACCAACATGCCAAACACGTAAAGGTAGGCCATGACCCGAGCACGAACCGTTGCGGAAGTGATCGCTGGCGAAGCCGTCAGCGGCACGCCTGAAGAGCGCATGGCCGACATGCGCGCGATCGCAAGCGTGATAGCAAATCGCGCGGCGCTCCTCGGCGTCCCCCAGCAAGAGGTTGTCGCCAACCAGAGTGAGTTCAATATATATGGTCAGCCGATGCCGGCGGGAACGACCAATCTCGTGGACATGGCGCAAGAAGCCATCGACTACGTCGCGCAAAACGGCCCGACGACCACCGCAACCTTTTACGCGACTCCCGAAGCCGTTCCCAACCTGCCAGGCGGCTTGAGCTTCGAAACGGAGACAACCGGCCATCAATATTTCACCGATCCGCAGAACCGCGCGATCTACACGCAAAATGGCCTTGTGGCACCGAACCCCTATGCTTACGCGGCCAACTTGACTGAGGTTCCGACTCCTGCAATCAACCCGTCCGCAATCCCCACGGCCAATCCCGCATTTCTCGCCGGCGCGCAATTAGAAGATGTTGACCCGAACTTGGCGCTCGCCGTACCGGACCCGCTGTCCAATCTCCCTGCACCAGACCTCGCGACGGCTCAGAGTTTTGAGCGGGCAGCCCCGGCCACAAACCCTTGGGGAGGCGCGCCGCTTTCGAACGTTGCGGCGTCGGGCTTCCTTGGTAGCACCAATCCCCTGCAAGCGGGCACCAATGTAGCAGACAACGGTGTTCTTCCGGGGCTCCAGTCTGACGGCTTTACACAGGTGGCTGCGGCCGGCCCATTTGGGGGAGACTATGCGGCGCCAGAGGATCGGTTTGCGGCTCCGTCCCAAGCGGGGTTCCTGAACGCCCCGGCTGGCCAGCCGATCAGCCAGGCCGACGTTCAGCGCGCGATGTTCAACGTGACAGCCAATGGCCAGATGGACCCGGCCTTCACTGAAGCAATGATGGGGCCACAGAACCCTGTCGTGCCGTCGTCGGTTGAAAGCCAGACTTTCACGCCTGAGGGGCAAGTCGTTGACATCGCATCCTCGCGCTTCACGACACCCGCTAAGACCTCCCGTATCGGTCAGCAGCCCGCATTCGACACGGCGCGCATGCCAGGGCTCGTGAACCCGACAACGAACACCGCTGGGTTTCTGGGCGCCCCGCAGACGCCGGCTGATCTCGGCAGTTTCCCGGAAGGAGTGACGGCGCAGCGCGGGCCGCCGACCGGCATATATTCGGCCGAGTTTCAGGCGTTGCAGGGGAATACCGAACGTCAGTTGCAGGAGTTGGCTAAGCAGGAGGTAGCGCCCTCTCTGAAGACAGCCTATGTGGAGGATCCGGCAGTCGCGCCGGCCCTGCAGGCGATCGAGCAGCAGACCACAGTGAACGCCCCGGTCACTGGCTTCCTGGGCGCAAATCCCGCGGCGCTGGCGGTTCCCAATTTTTCGCAGGCGGTGAACCCGAGCGTTCCTGCCCTGGCTTCAACTCCAGTCGGCATGTCGGTTTACGAGGTGGGCGAAATCGCCAAGGCGGCTCAAGTGCCAGGGGTCATCGCCGCGAAGATGCAGCCGAGCGTCATTGCTGACGTAGCCCCGACGACAGTGCAACCATCTGCGATCCCGTCTGCAGTCGCAACGCCTGAACAGCAGGCGGCAGGCTACCAACAGGCTGCCGCCACGATGGCGAAGGCCGGGATGCTCAACATCGGCCAGCAGCCGCCGACTGATCTCAGCGGCAATCTCCCGACCAATTTCGACGTCTTGGGCACGACAACCGCGGCGGCCCCTGACCTCGAGACTGTCTCCGTAGCTGATCAGCCGAGTATTGCTGACGTTGAAGGCCCCGCGACCACGGATGCCGAAGATCAGCAGACGACGGACGCGGCGACAACCACCACCGCACCATCGACTGTCTCACGCACCACGCCAGCGGCAACCCGCACGCAGCCTTCGTTCACTAGCCGAATGGCCAAAGCCGTCAATCCCGGCACTGCTCTTGGTGCACTGGTTGGCGGTGGCTTCCTTGGAGTTCCCGGCGCTGTTGTCGGTGGCTTTCTCGGAAATGCTGCCTACCAGAACAAGGGCTTCCTTGATCAGCCGGCGATGTCGATCAACAACATCGGCAGCGGCAGCGAAGCTGTCTACTCCATCTGGGGCGGCGGCCAGCCTCCTGGCACGCAAGCTACGGCCTCGGACGGCCAGCAGATTACGTCAATGGGCAACGGCTATACGGCTGTGACTGGAAAGTCTGGCGTCATCACAGTGTTCGACAGCACCGGCAAGGCCATGAGCTACTTCGGCAACGATCTCGATCAAGATCAGGACGCGGAAGCTGAAACGAGCTCGTCCAACAGCGGCGGCTTGTTCGGCGGCCTGTTCGGCTAACCACTCCTCACTCCCAATCATCACGCGCTCGGCTCCCAACCGGGCGCGTTTCCGTATGGAGACGTAAATGGCAGACCCAGTAGCAGCCAGCGATACCGACACCGACAACACAGACGTTGCCCGCTTCTATACGGAAAACGCAGCCGGCGGCTTCAGGGCGATCGACGAGGATCGTGTCGCCCACTCGGCGGGCATGGACGCGGACGACGCAGGCAAGATCTTCTACGTCAATTCGAGTGGAGAAATCACGCCGCTCGCAGTCGGATCGAACGGGCAAGTCCTCACGCTTTCGAGCGGCCTTCCGGCCTGGGGCATCGCGAACAACGGCGACGTGCAGACATTCACGGCCAACGGAACGTGGACAAAGCCTTCTGGCGCCTCGGTTGTCATTGTCGAATTATGGGGGGCTGGCGGCGGTGGCGGTTCAGGCCGGCGCGGCGCTATCGCAGCGGACAGGTCGGGCGGCGGCGGTGGCGGTGGCGGGGCATACGCAACCCGCGTGTTCAAGGCGTCTGATCTTGGCTCCACTGTAGCTGTAACCATTGGTGCGGCTGGTACTGGCGGCGCGGCAGTCACAACGGACGACACCAACGGCAATGCTGGCGGTACGGGCGGCAACAGCACCTTTGGCACGCATCTCACGGCATATGGCGGCGCTGGCGGCACGGGTGGCGCTGCAACATCGGTTGCGGGCGGCCACGGTGGCGGCGTCCTTGCATCTGGAGCCGGCGCGACCGCATCAGGTGATTTACACGGCGGTGCTGGCGGGACCGGGGCATCCGCTGGCGATCCCGCAGGATATGGCGGCGCGGGCGGCGGCGGCGGCTTGGTTTCCGGCGTGGGCTCCGCTGGTGGCAGTTCCTATCAGGGTGGCGCAGGTGGCGGGGCTGGCGGTGGCCGCCTTGGAAGTACAACTGCATATGCAGGCGGCGCTGGTGGCTCAACAACTGGCTTGAGCGGCGGTGGCGGTTCCGGCGGCGCTGGGGCGTCAACTGGCGGCGCGGGCACGGCTGGCACTACGTTTCGATTCGGCGGCGGTGGCGGCGGGGCGAATGCTGCTGGCGCAGGCGGCGCAGGTGGCGCAGGCGGCATAGCTGGTGGCGGGGGCGGCGGCGGCTGCTCCGACAATGGTTCCAACTCTGGCGCAGGCGGGGCTGGCGGTGCCGGCTACTGCATCGTCTACACCCTCTAATCCCCTCACAAGGAATATCACATGAAAACGAGCACTCAGGGGCTCATGGCAATCATCAGCCATGAGGGCATCGTCACGTCCCGCTATAAGGACTCCGTAGGCGTTTATACGATTGGTGTCGGCCACACAGCAGCGGCCGGCGGCATCAATCCCGCGGCCTTCTCAGGCACGATCACCGTCAAGCAGGCCCTAGACCTCCTCCGCGAGGATATCGTCAAGTACGAGAACGGCGTGAATGCCGCGGTCAAGGTGCCGCTCAAGCAGCATCAATTCGATGCGCTGGTTTCTTTTAACTACAACACTGGCGCGATCGGCAAGGCACAGCTCACCAGAACGCTGAACGCTGGCAACTTCGCGCTCGCCGGCAAGCAGTTCATGAACTGGATCAAGCCTCCCGAGATCAAGCCGCGCCGCACGGCTGAAATGAACCTGTTCCTCACCGGGGAATATCCGCCGGCTGTAGCTACAGTCTACCCCGCAAGCCCTTCCGGTTCCGTTCTCTGGAGCCAGGGCAAGCGGGTGAACATTGCCGATCTGCTCAACGCCCCGGCTCCGCAGCCAGCATCCCCGCCGGCTGTCGTGGACGGCGATCCCGATGCGGGCCACGAGCCGAAGTCGGGGCTGGCGGCCATCATCTCCAAGCTTCTGGATATCATACTGCGGAGGGGCAAGTGAACCCGACCTATATTCGTATCATCCTCAGATACCTCGCCGGGTATCTCGTTCTCAAGGGCCTCCTGCCTCAGGAAGTTGCCGACATGATCGAGCAAGACCCCGAGCTTGCCGGCGCAGTCGGTGCGCTGATCGCTCTTGCCGTTGAAGGCGCATATGCCTTTGCCAAGCGCATGGGCTGGCGGACATGAACCTTCTCGCCTGGCTCGGAAAGCTCATCACCGGCCCGCTCATCGGGGCCATGCTCAACGCCTACAAACTCAGGCTGCAAGCTGAGAGCGCCGAGCAGAAAGTCATAGCCGAGGCTGCGATCGAGGACATCCGCCGGCAGATTGCCGACCGGGAGGCCGCGAAGGAAATCCGCCTCGCGACTGCCACCTTCTGGGAAATGCGGCTTGTTACCGCCCTCGTGGCCGGTTGCTTTGCCCTGCATCTCGCCCTCGTAACGCTCGACACATGCTTCGCCCTTGGCTGGCGTGTCGCCGCCTTCCCCAAACCTTTCGACGAGTGGCAGGGCACGATCTTGCTCTCATTCTTCGGTGTCCAAGCCTTCGGCAAGGGCATCACCGCCATCGCCTCCGCAATCCGGGGCAGATAGGAGCCTACCATGCGCAGTGCATCCATCTACATCACCGCTCTCCTTGCACTCGCGCTCATGGGCGTTGGCGTCAAGCTGTTTCCATTCCCCTCAGCTATTGCCTCGGAAGTGGCAAAGCAGGAAGTCGCCAAGCTCAACACGGCGGCTCCGAAGTTCGACCGAAAGCCGCTCCTGCCTGCGGACGTGAAAGTCCTGCTCGATCGCGGACATGGCTCGGCGGTTCACCTGGGCGGTTCCTTGTGGCTCACAGCGGCCCATGTCGTTGAGAACGCATCCAAGCGCCTCGATCTCCGCTTCAAGGATGGCTCGATCCGCAAGGCCGAAATCCTCTGGGTCTCGAAAGACCGGGACATCGCCCTTCTCAAGGCTGATGGCGACGGCGTGTCGTTCTCCCGGCTCAACTGCTCCATGCCCAAGATCGGTGACGAAATCACCATGGCGGGCAATCCTGTCGCGCTGGAGGACATTGTTGCCTTCGGTCGCGTTGCCGGCGACGAGCGCTCTATCGGCCACTGGAAGAGCGTGATCGTCGTTGCTGGTCCTGTCATCCCGGGTCAATCGGGGGGGGCAGTGTACAACAAGGATCACGAACTCATCGGCATCTCTGTTGGCCTCGCCCTGTTTCCTGTCGGCTTCTCCGGCTCGGCAACGGGCTATGGGTTCGTCGTTCCGGCACCCGTTCTATGCACTTTGCTTGCACGGACGGCCTGACATGACGGAGGCCGAAATTAAATCGATCGCCGGCCAAGCGGCTAGGGCATCCGTCGAGGAAATGTTCCTCCGCTTCGGCATTGAAGCCAGTAATCCTGATGACATCAAGGCCCTTCAGCGCGACTTTGCACACCTTCGAAACTGGCGAGAGTCAACGGAAACGGTGAAACGTCAAGGAATCATAGCGGCTGTAGGCGTCCTCACAGTGGGCATCCTCGGCTTGATATGGACCGCGATCAGCAGAGGGACGGGTTGATGACTCGCCCCGTCATATGGGTAACACCCAACAGCGAACACCGGAAGGCAAAGCGGGAACTAGCCCAAGACGGGCTCAAGCTTGCCGACATGGACCGTCTCGCCCTCGCAGACCTCGGCTGCCTCTTGTTCTCCTATCTCATCGCTGAGGACCAGGATGTCAACAAGACCCACGATATCGTCTTTCGCGGCATAAACCTCCGCGAAATGACCCAGGTCGACATGATTGCGGTCATCCAACAGGTCGCATCTTCAATGAGGTGGCTATAGATGGCAGTGCGTCTCACAGACGAAGAGCGCCAGCGATACGTAGACGCCTTTGAGGCCAGCGGGCGAAACTACGCGGAAGCCGCCCGAATGTTGGGTGTCGCACGTAGCACCATGCAGCACCACATCGCATTAGCAGAGAAGATCGAAAAGCGCGATCCGGCTGTCTCCGCAGGAATGGCCGCTATCGGCACGGGCATTGTTCCGGCTGGTATGTGGGTCAAGACCGCGAAGGATGAAGATGGCGTTTCGCGCTCGGTCTACATCCGTCCGCAGCAGGAAGCCACAGAGGACGTCCTGGAGCGCATCAAGGCTGCGTTCGAGGGTATGGAGCCGGCGGCGCCTGTCACCCCTCCTGAACACGTGCACGCCGATCTGTGCACTGTCTGGCCTGTGATGGACATGCACCTCGGGATGCAGGCGTGGAGTCGCGAAACCGGGCAGCAGGACTACGATCTGAAGCTCGCCTGCCAGGACGTGCGCCACGCCTTCGCAAAGGTTATAGCCCTTGCCCCATCGGCCAAGGAAGCCGTCCTGATCCTCGGGGGCGACACACTTCATGCGGACGACGATCGCGCCGAGACGCCGCAGAGCAAGCACAAGCTTGACGTCGACGGGCGGCAGTTCAAGGTGATCGAAACGGCGATCGCCATTCTCGCGGAGACCATCGAGCGCCTACTTGAAAAGCACTCGTTCCTGACCGTCCGCGTCCTACGTGGAAACCACGATACACATTCCCATATGGTGCTCACCTTCGCCCTGGCAGAGCGGTATCGCAATGAGCCTCGGATATCAGTCGACAAAGACCCTCGCGACCTGTTCATGAAGCAATGGGGGAGATCGGCCATCTTCGCCCATCACGGCGACCGCGGGAAGCCCGACAAGATGGCGCTCTATATTTCGGACATTTGCCCATTCTGGAGCGAGACGCGGCACCGGCATTACTTCGTTGGTCATGTGCACCACGACAACGCAAAGGACATCGGGCCGCTAAGGTATGAGAGCCTTCGCGCCTTCTGTCCGCCAGACGCCTATGCGGCTGGGATGGGGTACGGCGCTCGTCGAGCACTGCAAGCGGTTACGTTTCACAACCGAGACGGGCTTGTTCTCCGGGCACTTGATCCAATTGGCCGGGAAAGTTGAGGCGCGCGAACTCGCCGTGATGCTTTAGAGCAACCCGATCCCGAGCTAGGGCGGCTTCCTCTTCCGTGTCGTATGTCCCGAGATATTTGAACTGTCCGTCCAAAACGATTTGGGCATACCATTTCCCGCAGCCATTCGACTGAACGCCGACAAACCGCGATTGGCTGCCCGGTCTACTCCCCCTATTCCACTTGTTTTGTTGAGATGACGCTATCCGCAGATTGACAATTCGGTTATCAGCCGGGTCGCCATTGGCATGGTCAATTTCTCCTGTCGGCCACTCCCCATAGTGAATAGCCCAAGCTACTCGGTGCGCCTTAAGCGCCTGCTTGAAAAGATTGCCGCGCCGATGCCCCCATGCATTCGTAGCGGTGAAAGCTTCAGTCCCGGCCCGCTTTGCATTCCATGCAGCGCAGGAATGACGGGCGGAATGATCGCCGTCAACAAACATGTCCGGCGTTCTCTCCAGCCAAAACAGTTTACCCGTTTCCGGTTCGTAGCGCAGGAGTTGACGCAATTGTTCAGGCGTGGGAAGTGGTTGCTTAGCCATCTGACACCTCATCCGTGTTGGCGTGGTTAGAGCGCGCTTTGGATTGCCGTCCTTAGCGCGTTCGCGTTTTGTACCATGCGCTGAATCCTATCACAAGACTCGGGGCGAGGTGCAGCGCGTGTCCGTCAACGCCTGATTCTGTATCTCAATTGAGACTCTTCACGAGTTCGTAAATCCCTGTAGCCACCAGTATGGCTGCGAAGGAAAGGGCGGGGAGAGTGAAGCGGTTCATGCAATCATTGCCGCAATCATTGCCGTGAGGGTATTCAGCCGAATCACGGCTATCTCGCAACACTCGGGATTTGCTGCATTTCGGCGGTCTCGGAGTGGCAAGATTCGAACTTGCGACCCCCTCGTCCCGAACAATGATCTATTGCTGCCTGCCATTGTTTTTCCTACCATATTTGCGTTCTTTCGTCTACCTGAATCACGATCTGTTCCGCCCAAACGTTGGCAATCATTGCCGTGGCGGCTTGGGATTTTTGCCTCTGCCGGCGCGGCCGGATGTGAACGCATTGCCGACACCCGACTGGTGATCAGGGTGATGGTGCCCATAGACCCCGTCAAGCATCTCCTCCGTCATTCCTAGAAACCCTGCCGCTTCATATTTGCTTTCACCGGCCTGCATCAGCCAGGTTGCCGCGGTATGCCGCAGGGTGTGCCGGACGACGTCGGAACCGGCCTCGCCAAGCACAGCCTTGACCAGCCGCCGAAAGGCGATCTTGGGATCGGCGGGCCGTCCCTCATACTCCACGACATATCGCGCCCCCATGCGATGCCAGCGCCGCATGTGTGCGAGCAAGCGCCCGGGAATGCGGATAGCGGGCGCCCGCTTGTTGTCTGCGACGACCTCGCCCTCCCATGTTCGGTAAAAGATTCCGTTCTCCAGATCGGCCCAAGGGCGACCGGCTTCCTTGATGAACGACGCCTGCCAAACTCGCCCCGATCGGCTCCCCGTATACAGAGCCGTGAGCAGGAACCGGGCGACGTGTATTGTCGGGCGCTTCTTGTTCAGCCTCCCCTTGACGGTAGCAACGCTCCCCTTGAAGGTTGCCCGCTTTCGATAGGCCGCCCATATGAGTTTCGCCATAACGTCGCGTTCCAGATGCCGGACGCGGCCCCGAGGCTTGGGAGGAAGGGTTACGATCACTTCATGGCGGCATATGTTGTCGGCAATCGCCATTCGGCACGCTGCCCGAAGATCTTCCAGTTCCCGCCTTGCCTGGTTCGCCGTCGAGCGGTGCGCCACATAGGCGGCGCAGGTTAGCGTCGTGATCTTGTCCATCGTCTTGTCACCCCAGAACTCCTTGAGTTTCCGAAGCCGTGATTTGAATTCCTCCCGGCGCTTCACCTTGGGCATTTTGACGGCGGCATAAGCTATCAGGACTTCCGAAATGCCGACCTCTGAGGCGGCGCGGTGCTTCAGGCGATCCTCGGTCAGGAACCTCTTCGCGAGGTATTCCGAGAGCGCTCTTTCGGCTCCTTCTCGGTCATCAAGAGAGCATCCAGTGCTCTGTTGCTTTCCTCCATCGAGGATAAGCCACGTGGCCGCTCTTGTTGCGTCGGCCGGTCTGAGCCAGAGTCTTGCTGGTTTGCGCTCACGCGACATTTCCGCTTCATTTCCTCGATATCAGCAAGCGTTGTAAAGTCCTTGCCGGCCATGCGCATGATCGTGAGGTTGCCGCGTGCGGCCTCCCTCCGCAACCCGGATGGTGTCATGCCGCCGTGCTTGAAGGCAAGCGGGATGATATCGGCCAGCCGGATCGGCGTATGAACGTCGTCGTCCGTCATCTCTCCTGCTTCTCCTCGTTTACCGGGCGGCGCTCTCTAACCGTGTCGGCCAGTTCATCAAGCCAGCCAGCAACCCAGTTAGATTGGTCCCAGCATGTGCCCCATGTTGGCGCATCACAGATGGAGTCTCCATCGCGAAAGGCCGAGCGGCCATTCTTGTAATTCGCGCCCTTACGGTTAAGGTTTCGGATGTAATCGTGGAGGCCGAACATCACGTCCCTCTCTCTATATCGTTGAGGGCGCATGAGATCATGGCGCGGAAGTCTACGACGATCTGAGCCGCGTGCGGAACGACATCCCCCTCATTCGGAATGAGCCTAGCGCCGCTCAAGAGCAACAAGGCGCCAGCGGCTAGTCGCTTGGCATCATCCGGCGGGTCACCATCCGCAAGCGGGACTGCTGCTGCCAGCATCTTTTCGCTCACGTTCTCCCGCAGATACTCCAGTGTCGCGCGGATGGCGGCTCGGGCTACGCGGCGAGACTGCGCATGAGTGTTGATTCCGGGGTGAAAGACGATCCGGTCAACATCCATTGCCACATGCTCAATGATGTCAGTCATACTGGGTAAACTCCAATGTCGGCTTGCCATCCGCGAACCATTGGCTCCATCCGCGGAAGTCCCGCCAACTCTCGCTGTAGGCATAGACGCCTGCCCAACCGAGCAGCCAGAAATACAGGCGATTGTTGCTGAACCGCTGCGGCATCATGATCACCAGTTTGAAGGCGTAGCGGCAGAGTACGAACAATCCCGCGTCACGCAGCCATGATCTCACGCCTCTGCCGACTGGATAGTCCGCGTGCATGCCAGCAGAACGATCTGTTTTGCGGCTCTTGATCTGGTGAGCCTTGATGGCCGCCCTAGTACGGATGAGGTCCATAACCTTCATTGGGCCTTCTCCCCTGCGAGATTACGGAGGCCATCTTGCGCTACCCTCCACATATTCATCGGGTGAGCGCCTGGGTTGTCGATGATCCATTGCAGAGCCGTCCGAGCTTCCTCAAGCTGCGCCTTGAGAGCCTTGGCCCGCTCGAACATTTCGTCACCCCAGCAGGTGTCCTCAAAATCTCCGTCGTACCCGGCAAGGAGATAGGAGTCGGCGCCGACTCGGCCTTGGAGTTCAATGTCCAAATCAATCCAGACGCTTGGCATCCAGAAGAACAACGCCTTCTGCAGGCGTTTACGGTGCGCCGTCTCGTCCTCAAGCTCTCGTCGGAGAGACGCGATCTCGGTGGCGGCATTGTGTAGCAGCCCGGTAATTTCGAACTGATTCTTCTGAATTGAGACTTCCTTCAGCCGGTCGACGAGATCGGTCATGGCTTCCGGCCCTCCGCTATGATCTTTACGTAGGCGTCAAGATAGCCGGTCATCAAATCGCGGAAATCCTCCTGCAACTCTCCTTTGAGCAACTCCCAAATTTCCGGCGGGATGTATTTTGGCTCGTTAGTGACCTCGATTTCAGCGGTCCTGAGCTTCTCCCCCAGCCACTCCAGGGTCGCGCGTATTGCTGCGCGGGCTGCGTCTTCGCACACACGCATCACGGCGGCTTGGCTTTCCTCGGCGGTTGTCGTACTGGCGTCTATCATCATGCTATTTGCCAGATGTACTCCTACCGGGTCGCCGTCAAATGCCGTGGGCGCATTGTTGATCGCCCGCGCTACAGTCTCTACGAGCCCGCTATGTGATGGGGTCATGGCGTCACCTCCGGGCCGGCAGCAAGTGCCTGTGCTTTTTCGAAAAGGCCCATGAGAGCTCCGTCCGGGTTCGGGTGATCACGGCCCGACATGGCTAGGCCGAGGCAGGTGCCTGCGACTTCGCCGAGGAAAAGTTCAAGCTCCTTCATCCTCGCCTCCGCAGCGCTTGCTGGTGCTGCGGTGAACGCTTCCCGCGCCTCGTCGAGTTGCCGCCTGAGTGAGACGATCTCGCGAGCAAGTCGACCAGCGTCATCCGCCCGAGTGTTTGCCCATCGCTCCAATTCTTCAGTCTTCATCATAAGCGACATCGTCGGACTCTCCGGAGATGGTTGTGATTGGCTGGACTGTCTCAACCTTCTTTAGGATGAAGACGAGTTTGTCGGGGTGCACGTCGTCTATGTGATCGCGAACGGCTGGTCGGCTGCCGAAGCGCGTTCTGCATAGACTGCAAAAGTAGTTCTTCCGATCCTCGTTGGGATGCCGGGAGACGATATCTGCCTTCTCTCGCGGGTTCATGCGAGACTCCGATCTCTCAGCCGACCAGTTGCGGCGAGGTTCATGTTGATGATAGCCTCCGCCTGGGGATAGGCTTGATCGCCCATGTCAGACCAAAGGCCGAATATCGCCAATGCCATGAGGTGCGGGTCGATCCCAGCTTGAGCCCAATAGGCTTCCTCGCTCATGGAATGTTGCCGGCGGTGCTCGTCTGCGCATAGGGGCAGGGCCCATCGATCCGGGGCCTTCGTTCCCTTGCCGCGGCCATAATGGCCGTGTCTCGTGCTGTGGAACGAGAGGTGCGCCGCTTCGACACTGGAACGTGCGCCGGTCGCGACACAGGGCAGTGATCGGATGAAGGACAGGTAGCTCTCCCGCTTCTTCGGCTTTGCCTTCGGGAAATAGTCGGATTGGACTTTGCGGATTTCGAACGCCATCACAGCGCCCCCATACGACGGACGCGCAACGTCAAGCCCTCGCGGGTGATGACGATATGGGTCAGGATTTCGTCGGGTTGGCATTCCGCATCCTGAAGATACGCGGCGAGCCTATTGAACGACATATAGCCAGACGACCCAAGCGGATCGTCGTTCTGCAACTGGCGTGTCTGTACGTTGTATACCAACTTACCCATCATCCCCTCCCTGCCAGCATGTGCATGACGCGCGAGAGCCAGCCGCTTTTCCACCGCTCAGCTTCCATTCTGGTCATCCGAGGCTGGGGCTCGTCAGCGTGGGCGATCTCCTTGCGAAGCTGCTCAGTGACGGCATCTCGTTTCAGCAAGTACGCCAGTGTTGACGGTCTTGCGTTAGGGTGCTTGGATAGGTGCGATCGAGCGGTCATCGGCCGTACTCCATCACGTATTTCTTGGCCTCTTCCTTGCTAAGGTGCTCACCTGACCAATCATTGACGATTTCGCCATCAACGGCGTCGATAAGTGCGCATAGAGCGGCTTTTTGCTCCGCCGTGTCATGTTGCGCCATTCGACTCATGGTCTGCGGTCCTGCTTCGAAATAGGCTTGGCCCGCAGCCTGCGCGGCATCAGAGACGAGACTCCAGCCCTTGAGGGTGCCCCATTTCAACAGAAGATATTCATCTTCAATCATCTCACACCCTTTCCTCAGCACGGGACCGGCCAGGAAGATGACCGGTCCCGCGGTTTAGCGACGTCGGATTTGGGGAGGAGACGCCGCGGTGAGCCGACAACGAGGATGCCGGTTCCGTCCATACGACGCCGTGACGGTCGCCGTACTCTTGTATGCAGGTGATGAGGTCGGCCATTTGCTTGACGCTCAGCTTCGAGGAGCTAAAGCCCAGTGGAAAAGGCCCAGATCCATCCAGCCCCTCGCAGAACCGGACGTGATGGCCTAGAACGTGCATGAATGCAGCCTTCCAAGTCTCAGGCGCCCAATGCCTGCCTTCCGGCTTCGATCGGCTTACGTCCGAGAGCATGACCCACATACGTGCGTTCTGGTCGGTCGTCCTATTAGCGGGGCGGACTTGAACGATCGCGTCGACTGGAGCCGCATCAATCAATGACTTGGCGAATTTCTTCTGCGATTGTCCTCGGAGGATGACTGTCTGCGTCATAGCGCGGCCTCAATGCAACTTAAAAGGGAATATCGTCCGACATATCTTCCGAAAGCGGGCGCTGCGGGCTTTCTCGTGCCGCCCGTTGGCTTGGACGCTCGCCGCCGGTTCGGTTGGCATAGCCGCCGCCGCTGCGGTCCTCTTTCTGCTGGTCGCGCTGATCCTGGGGAACGTAGCAGCTCAGGAGGACGCTGCCCCGCTCGTCATTGTTCGGGACGCCGGCCGGGTTGAACGTGCGCCGGAGCATGATGAAATAGCTGTCGTCCTCGTCATTGCGCATGAGAGCGCCGACGTTTTCGAACCGCCCCTTGGTTTCGCCAGTGTTGTGATCGGTGTACTCACCGACTTTCACCACGACGTCACGGATTTTCCTGTTGTTAGCCATTATGCTGCCGCCTTTTCTTCCTGAAGGGCAAGTTTCCGGGCATCGCGAACCTTGTAGATTTCCCGTCCAAGATCGGGGTTCGCGTCACCCACCTTTTTCACGATCAAGGATTCGTCTTTCCACGCCGCTGCCAGAGCATCGTAGGTGGTGGCATTCTCGAATTTCTTGATGATCCGCTTGGCCGCCGCTTCCGGGTTGAATGGGGGCTCGTGGACATCGTTTTCTGAGTAGTTGATGCTCTCCGTGTCGGGATCATCGCCGGTCTCGAGGCCGAGGGCCTTTAGGAGGGCGTATTTCACGGCGTAGGACATCGCCTTGCCCGGCCCCTTGTCTTGCGGGTCAATGCCGTAGCCAAAGGTTGGGACATCGAAGTAGTCGGCCGGGTCGTCGATGTTGACGAAGCGAACCGTGAGAGAGCATTCCGCCCTGTTGCCGTTATGAAGGTGTTCGCATCGGACGGGGTAGTAGACGATCCCGTGCTTCAGAAGGACTGGGCGAACTTTGGCCGTTACTGCGTCATGGGAGACGATGGTATAGTTCATGCCGCGTTTCGCCTCTTTCTGGATGTAGGAGACGTCGGTCATCGCGGCAGCAAGGCGCTGGTGTACGTTGAGCTTCGTGGTCATGCGGCTTCTCCAAACGCAACAAGCATCTTTCGATGGATGGAACGGGTGCGCTCGACATCGGCGCGGCAATAGGCGGCGATGCGGTCGTACTCGCCGTTCGCCCAGGCGCCGGCCACCTTCGACCCGTCCATGTCTTCCTTGCACGGGATGCCAAACGCGGCGCAAAGGGTGTCCATGCTCACGGTGTTGCGAACGCCGGCGAATGCCGTCATGGTGTCGAAGACTTCACGGTCCCATGGCTTGGGGGAGCGGGGAAACCACGCTGGCATTCGAATGCCGAGGACCATGGCTCTTTGCCAGAGAAAGCGGATATCGAACTCTGCTACGTTGTGGCCGACGATCACAGGAGGGAAATTCGTCTTGCCCTCGACGATAGTCTTGAACGTATGAATTGCCGCGGCCTCGCTATCGACGTCACGGGGCCAAATGATGGACCGGGCCGGCTCATCGTCGAAAGCCCAGCCGATGCAGCATATATGGCCGTACGCGCCGTTGAAGCTCGTCTTTGCGATCGCCTCCTCGACGGCCGCAGCCTTATCGTTCTGTTCCCAGGCCTTGATTGTCTCCGGCTTCTTCATCTGGGCCGGGGGCTTTACGGTTGACGCGATACGCGACCTTGCATCATCGGTTTGCGCCGGTATGGTTTCTATGTCGAGATAAATAGTTGCCATGCCTAAGACTCCAGCCAAGACCAAGTTTTCTTGGTTGCTATTGCCGTGATTGCTGATTGAGAGACGCCGAAAGTGGCGGCGATAGCTCGTTGCGATTTCGCGCCCAGCATCGCGCGGATGGAGCGTACGTCTTTTTCACTCAGTGAAGCACAGCGGTTCCGCTGGCCCCGCAGGCTTCTCCCATGGGCGACCATATCATCGCGGTTTTCTTGGCGCGTTGCCCACCTCAGATGTGTTTTATTAACGCATCCAAGATGCCCATTCCCGCAAGAGTGAGCGGCCTCATGAGATGGTGTAGGGGGATCTCCGTTCGCGCACTCGCAAACTAGGCGGCTGACTAAATGAAGCTTGCCAGCAATGCGGATCTGACCATAGCCACCTATTGTCGCGAATGGCCAGGTAAGGCAGGCTTCGCCGTCATAGCTTTTTACCACGTTCTCATAAAAGTCTGCCGCAGCACCCCAGCCTGTGCTGCCGGCTTCAGGGGCGCCATATCTCCACCAGCGGAGATAGTGAGCGTTGCAATACCCGCGCTTCAAGGCAGGTCTAGAACATTTATCTACAATGCACGTCATTCAGCCGCCTCCCTCATGGGTTCAATTCTCGTGTATTCGACCTCGATCTCGCCACGCCCAGCACAGTCCTCGTACCAGATGGCGTGATCTTCGCGGTTGTCAGCGGTGCGCTCGTACTGGCGCTTACGTGCGGGATCGTTGGTGATCTGGGCCATGACGCGGTAATCTGCTGCATCGCGTCGGGCCTGGGCTGCAAACTGGCGGAGAACTCCGGGCGTTGTCATGGCTTATCTCCTTATATCGCTTTGGAATTGCTCGACGAGAGCGAGAGCAGAACGGGCGTGCTTGACTTCGTCCTCGCCCTCTGGGTCCCACGAACCGGCATCTCCGGAATTGACCAGCGCGCAGTAGTGCTCGGTGATTTCCTTCAGAGCGGCGACCAGAGCGTCATGGCTGTTGACTGCGCGGACGATGAATTCCGCATTCGCATTGCCAATCGCATAAGCATCTTGCTTGGCGTCTCTGTTAGCTCGTGCCGGCGGGAACCATGCTTCGGCGACGATCACGCCATCCTTGCCGCAAATCCGGTTCCGCTTTCGCGAGTGGATTGCCCAAGGCGGGCTGGTGTCATGTCGGCTCATTTGCTGCCACCCATGATTTGAGATTGGAATTGGCCTGATCGACAAAAGCCGCGACGGCATAGAGCGAGCAGAAGGAAAGGACTGAGGTCACGACGAACACGATCGCCATATTGCGCTGGTCCGCCTTGACTTGGGCCTGCCAGGCCCTCTCGCGCATATCTGCCTTTCGGAGCAGGATTTGGGCCTGTGAGGGAGAACAGCTGCAGGTGTCGGCTTCGTGCTGGAACGGGACGTGGCAGCTATGCATTGGACTGCTCCCGAATGAGGGCAGCTACGGCCTCCTTGTCGGCATCCCACCGGCGCTCACGATATTCAATGATCAGATCTTTGATCTCATCCACCGTCTGAGCGGCTTCGATCTCGCCGAACAGGTCGCCGAGGTTCCAGAGCTTACAGGTCGCCTCGGTGGCGGCGCGCTTGGCTAGCTCAATTTTGAGGTTGTCGAGGTGATAGTCGCTGAGTTCGAGCGTCTTGTTGTAAAGACTCACGACCCATTCGGATCTGTCGTTTTGCTCATCAGCGATAGCCTGCGCAGCCACCATGGCTTCATCCCGCGTGAGAAAAAGCCGCGCCTCGTCATACATCGTGCCGCTTCCGACGCCTGTCTCGCGGCACATATACGTAGTCTTGGCGCCGGGCACCCATTGGCCATCGCGGAAGCTTGTGTCGTGCGTGTTGTGCTGCACACTCCCAATAGTTACCGCGTGCGCGACGGGCACATATTGCGTATACTCAAGTGAGAGATCCCGGTCGCTCTGAAACCTGGCTGAGCAGCGAGGGCACGCGAATTGATAATTCGTCCCAGCGGGCGAGATCGCCGTCCACTTGCCTTGACCAAGGCAATCGGGGCAATCGCGCTTGAAGGTCTGCGAAGTTGTGGAGGCAAAGAATACGACATCGCCTATTGCATACTTTGTTTCGATAACAGCCATCACGCGGCCTCCGTTTCGGTCGCGTAGTCGTCTGCCCATTGATCGGCATCAAACAGCGCGTCGGTGATTAGGTGATTGTCGCGGAAGGCTTCCCGCGTATACTTGCTGAGTGATTTCCCGGCTCGCTCGGCGGCGATCTCACAAAGAGCCACCTCAAGGTCCGCGCAAATCTCGTGCGCGTCCAAGGCCATCTGCTTGGCGTCCTCGTAGCTGTCGAGTTCGTCCTGTCGGGATTGCGCAGATACGCAAATCCTGCGGTCACGGAGGGCAATCAGCCTGTCGATCGCCTTGTTGATGTCGGACTTGTGGGCGTAGAGGGACATGCTCAAGCCTCCTTCGCAGTGAGGGTGGCTCGGATGACAGCGAGCACCGCGACTTGTATCTGGTCCGCGTTCTGGTCATGCGGGTGCGGATTGCCGCCTAGCGTGACGATGTGCTGCTCTGCGACCAGCAGCGCCTTCTCAAGCTCCTGTACGCGAGAGGCGAGGGAAACGGGGGTGGCGTAAAGCGGGCGCTTGTTGCGGATGGAGCTTTCTGGAACGTTCGGCTCGTAATCCGTCAATCGTTTCACCCACTCACAATATTGCCCGTCGAGGTTCTTGTGCGTGGCGAGTTCGTATGACCAAGCCACCGGCTCTCCCGCCTCTGCCTCTGTTCCCGGCTGGGCGGAGAGGGCGGCTTTGATAGCTTCAACAAATGCTGGACCAGGGCCAAGCTTTCCGCCGTGGCGAGAGTGCCAAGCTTTCCAAGCCGCCGCGATCATCTCGTTCGTCACCAATCCTTCCGCAGATCGGGCGGGGGAAGCGCGGTCATTCCATTCGTACTTGCCGTAGTGGTTCGGCCCGCACGCCTCGCACCGGAGGCATGAGATGCCAACGATCTTGTCGTCGCCGCCAGTCCTCAAGACCGTGCCGCCGCAAAATGGGCAGGGAAAAGGCTCGTCCATCGTGGTGATTGGTGTGTCAGTCATGGGAGGGGATCTCATCGAGCGCGGCGATAAGGGCGTCTGCCAGGGTCACTGCGTCTTTTGCCGCGTCACTGAACGCAAAGCGGTTGGCGGCGCGAGGGCGCTCCCTGTCCAGATCGTCTATAGGTCCGCCCGCGCAGATGCCGGACACGATACCGGCCAGCACCTTGGCGGCGTAATACCCGCGCTTGGTCATCCCGCACGCTCCGTCCGTGACGCCCGTTCCATCGGGCCATCGGACCTCTGGGAAGGGGAAGGCAAATCTCGTGTCCATTTCCGTTTCTCCGGCAGCGGTTGAATTGCTTGTGAAGGGGAGGGCTAATGGTTTTCCGCCTCGATCCGCGAAATGTAGAAGTGGACGCCCGTCGAGCATTCGTTCGTCCAGTCCTCATCGAAGCCATCAGGAACAACCCGCTCGCCAACGGTGTACTTGGTCACGCTGTCGTGCATGGAGATGCCGAATTCAGCGCCATGGACTTCGAGAACGTCGGCAAACTCAGCGCGGCACTTGCGACCGAAAGCGTGTGAGCGCTTCGCGTCGGCAGGGATACGGAGCTTGACGATCACGCCGCCCTGGCACTTCTTCCAGCCAATAACCTCACCCTCGGACGGCAAGATGCGCGTGCGAGCGATAGCGAGGTCTGCTTCTTTTGCGTCTTTGAGGTTGGCCCTGCTGAGGTAGGCCCCGCTGAGGTCGGCCCTGCTGAGGTTGGCCCCGCTGAGGTCGGCCCCGCT
>Ga0196971_1000356_pt1 | contig 38777 bp, 30 predicted proteins | sample S1v_1013CmetaG_FD_148660 | JGI IMG/M metagenome (GOLD analysis project Ga0196971, IMG submission 148660) | Soil microbial communities from Anza Borrego desert, Southern California, United States - S1+v_10-13C | ecosystem: Environmental > Terrestrial > Soil > Desert | place: USA: California...
TGTTCCGCTTGTGGCGGTTTGCCAAGCCGTACAAGGGCCAGCTCATCCTCGGCTTCCTGCTGACACTGGCCTCCACCGCCGCGACGCTGGTGCCGCCCTACCTGTCGATGCCGCTGATGGACGACGTGCTGATCCCGTACCAGAACGGCCAGCAGATCGATACCGGACTGGTCGCCATGTACCTCGGCGGCCTGTTCGGCGCAGCGCTGTTTGCCTGGGTACTGGGCTGGGCGCGCACCTACATCCTCGCGCTGGTGTCCGAGCGCATCGGCGCCGACCTGCGCACCAGTACCTACGAGCACCTGCTGCGCCTGTCGCTCGAATACTTCGGCGGGCGGCGCACCGGCGACCTGATGGCGCGCATCGGTTCGGAGACGGACCGCATCTGCGTGTTCCTGTCGCTGCACCTGCTCGACTTCGCCACCGATGTGCTGATGATCACCATGACCGCGATCATCCTGGTCTCCATCAACCCGTGGTTGGCGCTGGTGACACTGCTGCCGTTGCCCTTCATCGCCTGGATGATCCACATCGTGCGCGACCGCCTGCGTCACGGCTTCGAGAAGATCGACCGCGTATGGGGTGAAGTGACCAACGTGCTCGCCGACACCATCCCCGGCATCCGCGTGGTGAAGGCCTTCGCCCAGGAGAAGCGCGAAGCCGCGCGTTTCCGCGAAGCCAACCGGCACAATCTGCTGATCAATGACCGCGTCAACAAGGTGTGGTCGCTGTTCTCGCCGACGGTGACCTTCCTCACCGAAGTCGGCCTGCTCGTGGTGTGGGGCGTGGGCATCTGGCAGGTGTCGCGCGGCGACATCACCGTGGGCGTGCTGACCGCCTTCCTCGCCTACATCGGCCGCTTCTACACGCGCCTCGACTCCATGAGCCGCATCGTCTCGGTGACGCAGAAAGCCGCCGCCGGCGCCAAGCGCATCTTCGACATCCTCGATCATGTCTCCAGCGTGCCGGAATCGCAAAACCCGGTGCACCTGCCGCGCCTGGAAGGCCGCATCGACCTGCGCCAGGTCGGTTTCCGCTATGGCAACCGGGCTGTGCTGCGTGGCGTGGACCTGGCGATCAAGCCGGGCGAGATGATCGGCCTGGTGGGCCACAGCGGCTCGGGCAAGAGCACGCTGGTCAACCTCATCTGCCGCTTCTACGACGTCTCGGAAGGCGCGATTCTGGTCGACGGCGTCGACATCCGTTCGCTGCCGATCGCCGAGTTCCGCCGCCACATCGGCCTGGTGCTGCAGGAGCCTTTCCTGTTCTTCGGCACCATCGCCGACAACATCGCCTACGGCAAGCCGGATGCGACGCGCGAGGAAATCATCGCCGCCGCCCGGGCGGCCAACGCGCACGAGTTCATCCTGCGCCTGCCGCACGGCTACGATTCGCTGGTCGGCGAACGCGGCCAGACCCTGTCCGGCGGCGAGCGCCAGCGCATCTCGATTGCCCGCGCGCTGCTGATCGATCCGCAACTGCTGATCCTCGACGAAGCGACCTCCTCGGTCGACACCACCACCGAAAAGGAAATCCAGAAAGCGCTGGACAACCTGGTGCGCGGCCGCACCACCATCGCCATCGCACACCGCCTGTCCACGCTGCGCCAGGCCGACCGCCTGGTCGTGCTGGACAAGGGCCAGATCGTCGAAGTCGGCCCGCACGAGGAACTGCTCGCGCGCGGCGGCCACTATTTCCGCCTGTACCAGGCACAACTGCGCCAGGCAGAGAATGAAGCGCTGGCGGATGTCGAGGAGGATGCGGCATGAATCGCTTTACACTGAGCCGCAACACCTTCGGCAAGCTGGTCTTCACCGATGCGGAAGGCGTGCATGAAGGCGTGGTGCCGGTGCGCGCCTTTCCCATCGGCGCACCCGACACCGGCATTGCCATCGTCGATGTGGACGGCCATGAACTGGCGTGGATCAACCGGCTGGAAGACCTGCCCGCCAATACGCGCGCGCTGCTGCAGGAAGAACTCAAGAGCCGGGAATTCCTCCCGGTAATCAACCGCATCCGGCACGTCTCCACCTTCGCCGTGCCGAGCACCTGGGAAGTCGAGACCGACCGCGGCGTGACCAGCTTCGTGCTCAAGGGCGAGGAAGACATCCGCCGCATCGCCGGCAACGCGCTTCTCATCGCCGACAGCCATGGCGTGCAATACCTGATCCGCGACCAGAGTGCGCTCGACAAGGGCAGCCGCAAGCTCCTCGATCGCTTCCTCTGACGCATCTTGCGCATCCTGTCCACCGTGGCGGGATGCGCCCCTCTTGTGCCCTTCGGCAACTCTTGCCGAATTCCATTGCGCCACCGCAAAAGCTGTTCGCTTCGCATCTTTTTGCTTTCCTTTTTGACTTATTTTGATCGTTGCGCGCGTCGCTCAAAACACGATTCTGCATAGCAGAACGCCGCACATCAAAACCAATCAAGAGGAGACAACCAGTGAACAAGAAAATCTGCAGCGGCGGAGCACTGCTGCTGGGCGGGACATTCCTGCTCACCGCCTGTGGCGGCAACCAGACCGACGGCATGGCGTCGGCGGCAACCTCCCTCATGGCTCCGGCCAAGAAAGTCGTTTCCGAGGAATCGCGGGAGCATGACGGGCGTACTTTTGTCGTGCCCGATCCGGCAGCGGCGGGCGACTACGAGCTTGCGGCGGACGGCGGCGCCGGCTTCAAGGCAATGCCCGGCTCCACCGCGGCCACCGACCGCTGGGCAGGCGAACTGAACGGCGCGGCCTACCGCATCGAAGTCCCGAAAAACTGGAACGGCAAGCTGGTGATGTACGCGCACGGCTACGTCGGGCCGGTGCCGCAGCTCCGCGTCTCCATGCCCTCCATCCGCCGCCACCTGATCGAAAACGGCTACGCCTGGGCGGCATCGAGCTACAGCAAGAACTACTACGACGTGCGCGCCGGCGTGGAAGACACCAACGCCCTCGCCGACAGCTTCAAGAAGATCGCCAAGGAACGCGGACGCCACCTGCACGCGCCGCACAAGACCTACATCATCGGCCACTCCATGGGCGGCCATATCGCCGGCGCGGCCATCGAAGAAGAAACCTGGAAGACGGCTGTCAACAAGCAGAAGTACGACGGCGCGGTACCGATGTGCGGCGTGATGGGCGACACCGAACTGTTCGACTACTTCGGCGCCTATCAGCTCGCCGCGCAGACCCTGGCCGGTCATGCCAGCCACCCGGCCAGCGACTTCGGCAGCATCGCCAACGACGTGCGTTCCAAGCTGTTCGTCACCTTCAGCACGGTGCCCACCGCGCAGGGCGTGAAGCTGATGCAGGTCGTCAAGAACCTCACGGGCGGCGAGCGCCCCGTCTTCCTGCAAGGCTTCGGCAACACCGGATTGCAGAACGTGGTGTGGGGCACCTTCGGCAGCGACGGCACCGTCAACGGCATCCTGAACAAGAGCACGCTCGACACCAACCGCTTCGTCTACCAGTTCGACAACGACCCGGCCCTGTCCTACGACGAATCGCAATTCAACCAGACTGTGCAGGACCTGACGGCCGCGCACGACGCCAACCGGTTGCGCTCGGACGGGCTGCGCTGGATTCCGAAGGTGAATGGGCAGTTCAAGATCCCGGTCGTCACGATGCATACCCTTGGTGATCTCTACGTTCCGTTCAGCATGCAACAGATTTACCGCAAGCGTGCGGATGCGCAGGGCAGCGGCGACTGGCTGGTGCAACGCGCGATTCGTGCGCCGAGTCATTGCGACTTTACGGTGCGCGAGCAGGTTGATGCGTTCGAGGCGATGGTGAAGTGGGCGGAGATGGGGATCAAGCCTGCAGGTGACGATGTCGTCACGCCTTCGACTGTGGCTCATCCGCAGTATGGGTGTGCGTTTACCCGGAATGAAGGTGGGGCGGATGATAGTGCTGTCACCGTTGGGACGCGTGCTGTGATTGCGCCTATGTTGGCGGCTTGTCCGGCTTCCTGATTTTCTTCTCTTCGGTGAAGCGGTTTCTGTAGTCACTCCGTCGGGGCTTGCCGGGACTGGCCCCGGCAAGCATCCACGGAGTAGCAACCTAAACCGAGTCACCGAAGAGAGTGCGGTTAAGCGCTCGGTGGGTTTCGCTGCGCTCTACCCACCCTACGATCCTGACCGGGTTTTTCTCTTCTGCGAAGGGAGAGCGCTAAGAAACCCGAGGCTCAGCAGCAACAAGCACACTGCACCGCACCTTATCGACAAGCACGGCATCCATAGACCCCCTCCACCACCGCAAAGCAAACGGCTTCTTCCGCGAATGCCCCACGATGACGAGGTCGATCCCGTGCCGGTTCACGAGGTCGGAAATCACATTGACCGGCTCCCCGACCTCAAGATGCGGCGTCACCCGCAGGTCGGCTTCCTCGAGCAGCTTGCGTCCCGCCTCGAGAACCTGCGCCATGGCTTCCTTCTCGGCCAGTTCTTCATCGATCGTGGGAACGGCGGCGACGAACTCGCCCGCCAGCACGATGGGTGTGGGAGTCACCACGACAAGCAGGTGGATCTCCGACGACACGCCCGGTGCAAGACGTATGCACTCCTGCAAGGCATGGCGACTTTCGGGTGTCCCGTTATAGGCGACCAGAATTTTGCGATACATGACTGCCTCCTTGTGCAGGATGAGGAAATGTTTCTATTTCAATCATACATCGCGCCCTCGGATAGGCAATCGATTTTCGGCAAAGGATTACCGCGCCAGCACCCGTTCGATGTCGCCCACGAGCCGGGCGTCGTTCGGACCTACCCGGCTAGGGTAGCTGCCGACCACTTTCCCGCTGCGGTCGATCAGGTACTTGTAGAAGTTCCACTTCGGCGCCGTGCCGGTGATCTTCGCCAGCTCCGCATGCAGCGGATTGGCTTCCTTGCCGGTGACCGAGGTCTTGGCGAACATCGGGAACTTGACGCCGTAGGTGTTGAAGCAGAAATCGGCGATCTGCTTGCTGTCGCCGGGTTCCTGGTTGCCGAAATCGTTGGAGGGAAAGCCGAGCACGACCAGCCCCTTGGGCTGGTACTTCGCGTACAGGGACTCAAGCCCTTCGTACTGGCCGGTGTAGCCGCAATAGCTGGCGGTGTTGACGACCAATACGACCTTGCCGGCGTACTGGCAGAGATGCTGCGGCGCGTCGTCCTGCAAACGGTTGAAGCGCTGGTCGAGGAGGGACGGGCAGGAGGCCGGCGCGCTTTGGGCGGATGCAGGCGCGGCGACCGTCAGCAGTACGGGCAGGAGAAGGGCGGGCAGCATGGGAAATTCCGGATCGGGTTGGACGATTTCATTCTAGTCAAAAACCGCGGCGTGAGCCGGAAGCTTGCTATTTCTTGATAGCAATGGCTAATATGCGGGAAAAGCGACAAGGACCCTGCATGCTCAAAGTCGTCGTCATCGATGCGAACGCCATCTCGCGCAACCTGCTGACCTCCGTTCTTGTGAATGGCGGGTTCGATGTGATCGGCGACTCGAACACCAGCACCGCCGGCCTGGCGGCCATGGTGAAGCTGCAGCCGCAGCTGGTGTGCGTGGACCTGGGCGGCTCGGATGAGGAGGCCTTCGGGAAGCTCGCCACCATCCGCGACGGCCTGCCCAAGGCCGTCGTCTTCCTCGTCTCCGCCAAATTCGACGCCGCGACCGTCCAGACGGCCATGGAACGCGGCGTGCACGGTTTCATCGTGAAGCCCTTCAACGCCGTGAACGTCCTGGGCAGCATCCGCAAGGCCATCATCAAGCTGGCACAACAACACCGGACCCCAAGCTCCGTGTAACAATCTGCTACGGGCGTAGCCGGTGCGCCCGCTTTTCCAAGGATGACTCCGGAAAATTCCTACACGCCGGAACCGGTGGCCAAGGCATTTGTCAGTCTACTCATCACCTTCCAAAGCGCCGCCCCGCTTGTTTTGTAACGCTCGGAAACATCTCTCGGATGTTGCAATTCCTCAACTTTGTAGGAATTTTCCGAACACTTTTCTCCGTTCTCCGACATTTGTTTTCATCCGTCCGCTGATTTCGAGAAAGCGAACGCGCGGACATAATCCTTATCACTGATTTCCGCCTCGCAAAACGCCGCGGCCCAGACGGCGACCAGGACGGAAACCGAATTCCCAGAGCACGAAAGCCTGAACAACTATTCTTCAAAGAAGGATTCGCAATGCTGACTACCCAACTCTCCGACGCCCGCCCCTCCCCGCTATCGCTGGCAACCCCCTCTCCCGCAGGCGCTTCCTGGCAACGCCAGGCCAAGCTGTGGTCGAACCTGAAGGAAGTGTGCGACCTGCTGCGCATCCCCGCGAAACTGGCGGTGGACGATTTCCAGTTCCAGCACATGCAGTTCAAGGCCGGCCAGCGCATCCACACCATCGGCCAGCCGTTCGACATGCTGTATGTGGTGAACTCCGGTTTCCTGAAGACCGTGATGATCGATGAGCTGGGCAACGAGCAGGTGCTGGGCTTCCCGATGAAGGGCGACATGTTCGGCATCGACGGCATCCATCGCAAGCAGTACGCCACCGAGACCGTCGCGCTGTCCAACTGCGACGTGATCCTGATCCCGTTCAAGGTGTTCGCCGGCCTGGGCCGCAGCCATCCGGAACTGGAAGCCTCGATCTACGCGGTGATGAGCCGCGAACTGGTGCGCGAGCAGGCGATGGTCGGCACGCTGGGTTCGCTGTCCGCCGAAGCGCGCGTGGCACGCTTTCTGGTGTTCCTGTCGGAGCGCTTCACCGAGATGGGTTACTCGGGCACGCAGTTCAACCTGCGCATGACCCGCCAGGAGATCGGCAACTACCTCGGCCTGACGCTGGAGACCGTCAGCCGCACCTTCTCCGCCTTCAACACCATCGGACTGATTTCGGTCGACCAGCGCGCCATCGTGATCCACGACCTGCAATCGCTGCGCACCCTGCGCCGCCTGCCGCCGTCGCGCGTGCGCGCCAAGGCCGATGCGCCGAAGGCCAAGCGGGCCGTGGCCGCTGCTTAAGACTCGCTCACTGCATGTTTCGGACGCCACCTTCGGGTGGCGTTTTGTTTTGCGCATCGTGAACCTGGGCGCATGGTGGGTTTCGCTTCGCTCTACCCACCCTACAGTCCTTGGATGTTCATACCGTCACGTGGTGCATCAAGAATCGTAGGGTGGGTAGAGCGAAGCGAAACCCACCGATCCATCGCCTGCTGGCTCAAACCGTCACGCAAGTCTCGAACAAGTGCTCCACGTCCGCCGCCGGCGCCGGCCTGCCCAGCAGGAAGCCCTGCAGCACGCCGCATCCCGCCGCGCGCAGGAAGTCGGCCTGTTCGGTGGTTTCCACGCCCTCGGCGACGACCTTCAGGCCCATCTTGTGGGCAATGGCGATGATAGCTTCGGTGATGGCGATGTCGTCTTCCTCGTTGGGGATGCCTTTGACGAAGCCGCGGTCGATCTTGAGGCTGTCGAGCGGGTACTGCTTGAGGCTGACGAGGGAGGAGTACCCGGTGCCGAAATCGTCGATCGACAGCGCCGCGCCCATCGCGCGGATACGGTCGAGCATCACCACCGCTTCCGTCGGGTTCTGCATGATGGTGCTTTCGGTGATTTCGAATTCGAGGCGGGAAGCAGGCAGCCCGCTCTCGTCGACGGCGGCGCGAATGGTGTCGAGCAGGTCGCCGGCGGAGAACTGCTTGGCCGACAGGTTGACGGCGATATGCCCGAACTCGTAGCCGGCGTCCAGCCAAGCCTTGCCCTGGCGGCAGGCTTCGCGCAGGACCCAGGCGCCGATCGGCACGATGAGCCCGTTCTGCTCGGCCAGTGAGATGAAGGTGCCCGGCAGGACCAGGCCCAGCTCCGGATGGCGCCAGCGGATCAGTGCTTCCAGGCCGGACACCGCACCGGTGGAGGCCGAGAACTGCGGCTGGTAGTACAGCTCGAACTCGCCGCGGTCGAGCGCGCGACGCAGGCTGTTCTCGAGCAGCAGCTGCTCGAAGGCCTGGGTGTTCATGTCGCTGGTGAAGAACTGGAAGGTGTTCTTGCCGCGCTGCTTGGCGCGGTACATCGCGACGTCGGCGTTCTTGAGCAGCGTGGCCGCGTCATGCCCGTCCGCCGGATAGCAGGCGATCCCGATGCTGGCGGTCACGAACATTTCCTGGCCGCCGATCGAGAAGGGCTGGGCCATGGCGGCGATCAGGCGTTCGGCGAGGTTGGCCGCCGCGCCGGATGCTGGCGGGTCTTCGAGCAGCACCGTGAATTCGTCGCCGCCGAGGCGGGCGGCGATGTCGTTGAGCTTGAGCTGCGCGCGCATGCGGCCGGCGGCGGCCACCAGCAACTGGTCGCCGGCGAGATGGCCGAGGGTGTCGTTGACCGTCTTGAAGCGGTCGAGGTCGATGAACAGCACTGCGAGCTGGCGGCCGGAGGAGCGCGCGCGTTCGATCTCCAGCGCGAACTTGTTCATCATGCCGCTGCGGTTCCACATGCCGGTCAAGCTGTCATGGCTGGCAAGGAACTGCAGGCGCGTTTCGTCTTCCTTGCGGCGGGTATTGTCGGTGAACACGCCGACATAGTTGGTGATGTGGCGATCGGCGTCGCGCACCGTCGAGATCGAGAGCCAGGCCGGATACCATTCGCCGTTCTTGCGGCGGTCGCGCATTTCACCCTGCCAGTGGCCGTCGTTGGCCAGGTCGGTCAGCATTTCCTGGTTGAGCTCGGCGCCGGTGCCGGTCATCATGCGCGACAGCCGGCCGACCGCTTCCGCGGCGGAGTAGCCGGTGATGCGGGTGAAGGCGGGATTGACGGCTTCGATCCGGCATTCCGCGTTGGTGATGACGATGCCTTCGCTGGCCGATTCGAACACCCGGTTGGCCAGCCGTGACTGGTGCTCGAAGGCGACCTGCTGGCTGACGTCGAGCGCCACGCCCATCACCGCCGGCCGGCCTTCGTACTCGCAGCGGCTGCCCTGCACGTCGGCCCACACGACACGTCCGTCGCGGCGTACCGCGCGGTAGGTGTAACGGATGCTCCTCACCTCGCCGGTCAGGCGGAGGCGATGGTTTTCCTCCAGGATGGGAACGTCGTCGGGATGGGTAATGCTGGCCACGGGTGTGCCGATCAGCTGTTCGGGGCTGTCGTAGCCGAGCAGGTCCGCCGTCTTGCTGTTGGCGTAGGCGATCTTCCCGTCCTGCACCACGTAGAGGCCGACCAGGGATTGTTCAACGAAATTGCGGAACTTGCGCTCGGATTCCCGCAGCGCGTCGTCGTTCTGCAGCGCCGGGGTGGTCACGCCCAGCCAGACTGCCGCCGCAATGGCGGCCGCAAGTGCCAGCACCAGCCAGTACGGCAGGTGCGGCGCGGCGAGCGCCGCGGCGGCGGCGAACAGGCCGAGCGCAATCCCGAGCCGGCGGCGGGACAGGCGCTGCATGCGTTGGTTGATGTTCAGGTAGACCGGGAATTCCATGCTCGCTCATTCTCCGGACGAGCTGTGCCGGCGCCCCGGCGCAGGGCTGGCCGCGATGGGTCGTGCCATCTCCTCATCCCATAATTTATAGTTATCCGCCCATGGTACCGACGCAGTTGTAAACCGGCAACACCTTCGCCCCATGCAGCGATTTTCTTAGAGCGATTCCACCAAAAAGCAACAACAGGCAGGTAACAATCAGGCAACTTCGGGCCTGCGCACAGGCTCTGGCGCCGTCGCCTCGCTGGCCTTCTGCACCGCCTGTTCGGCCACTGCTTGCGCCAGCCCCTCGTCTGTCAGCGGACAACGGCCGGCACGGATGTGCAGGGCGGGATGGTCGGCGAAGAGTTCGGATATCCATTCGACGAAGACGCGGACCTTGGCCGACAGGTGCCGGTTCTGCGGGTACACCACGTGCAGGGGCAGGGGTTCGATGGTCCAGTCTTCCAGCAGCAGCTCCAGCTCTCCGGACTGCAGATAGGGGCAGAGGGCGAATGCCGCCATCTGCGCCACGCCCATGCCGGACAGGGTGGCCGTCATGTAGGCGTTCGAGTCGTTGACGGCGATGCGGCCCGGCAGGCGCATCTGGATGCGTTCGCCGTCGCGCGCAAAGTCCCACTCGGAGATCTTGCCGGTCTTGGCGGAGAAGTAGTTCACGCAATCGTGCCGCAGCAGGTCGTTGGGATGCTGCGGCCGTCCGTGCAGCGCGATGTAGGAGGGGGCGGCGCAGGTCACGAAATGGAGCTGCCCGATGCGCCGGGCGACCAGCGTGGAGTCTGCCAGCACGCCGCCGCGCACCGCGAGGTCCACGCCTTCCTCGATCAGGTCCACCGGCCGGTCGCTGCAACCGACTTCCAGGTTGATGTCCGGGTAGCGCGCCAGGAACTGCGGAAGCGCCGGCATCAGCAGGTGCCGGCCCAGCGCGGCGGGCACGTCGATGCGCAGCCTGCCGCTGGGACTGGCATGCGTCTTCGACAATGAATCCTCGGCATCGCGCACTTCGGCCAGGATGCGCAGGCAGCGCTCGTAGTAAGCGGCGCCGTCGGCGGTCAGGCTGATCTGGCGCGTGGTGCGGTTGAGCAGCTTTACCGACAGCGCCGTCTCCAGGTTGCGCACCAGTGTCGACACCGTCGCCTTGGGCAACTGCAGGATTTCGGCGGCACGGGTAAACCCGCCGGCTTCGACCACCTGCGTGAACACTTCCATCGCCTGAAGCTTGTCCATCTTCATTCCCCTTCTTGTGACATTCGCTGACGTCAGGGTGAAGCAGGCTACTGACATGAGGCTGTCAGTAGCCCTTTCGTACATTAGCGGCTGGCGTGCAGGCGCGGCGGATTTCCGCCTGCCGGCGCTCCTGACAGGCGCGGGCAACAGGAAATCCTGCGCGCAGGCCGGGGGCTCCGGCCAGGCACATCCTCAGTATTGTTCAAATCCCTGAACAGTCAATTCGATTTATTGCTGTTTATTCAGATTCTAGAACAAAGTTATAGTGCGGCCCATGACATCGAGGGATCGCACCGTGAAGAAGGACTGTCCGCAAACAGACGCAGTTGACGTCAAGGTAAAGACCCTGGCGGCGCAAGGGGCGCAGGACAAGCTCGTTACGCGCTTGTACATCCCTTCCGCGGCGCAAGGGCTGGACAGCGGACTGATCGTCTTTTTCCCGTGCGGCGGCTTTGTCACGCTGGAAATGGAGGATGCCGAGGGATTTGCCATTGCACTGGCGCAGCGCACCGGGCTGCGCGTGCTGGTCTCGGCATACACGACGGCGCTTGAGCGGCCGTTCCCGGCTGCGGTCGAGGATGCCCACGCCGTATTGAAATGGGCAGCGCGCAACCGCGCGCGCCTTGGATGGGACGGCAGGCTGCTGCTGACGGCGGGCATCGAGGCCGGCGGCAACCTGGCGGCGGTGTCGGCCCTGGTGGCGCGCGACCGCGGCGGGCCGGCATTGAGCGGCCAGATCCTCATCATGCCGATGCTCGATCCGGGCCTGACCAGCTGCTCGATGCGCTCGGCGGCGGAACAGGGCGGTGGCGCCCGCGCGGCCAGCGCCTGCGCCGCCGGCTACCGCGGCTACCTGCCGCGCGCGCTGGACCGCACGCATCCGTATGCGTGCCCGATGCAGTCGAGCCGCATGAAGGGGTTGCCGCCGGCGCTGATCCTGTCGGCCGACGACGATCCGCTGCGCGACGAGGGAGAACAATACGGCGCGAAGCTGGCGTCGGCCGGCATCAGGACAACGGTCAGGCGGCTGCCGCCGATCGAACTGGAAGCGCCGGATGCGCGATGCAATTGCGCCCGGAAGGACACGGTGCTGCAAGAGATCGCCGCATTCATCGCCGGACTTTAAAAAATCGCTTGACCCTCCCATTACGGGAGGGTTGAAGCTTCGGGTTTCAGGAAACAAAGCATAAGGAAGAACACCATGAGGCAACTATCGTCACTCTCCCCCGCAGCCCGCGCCGCGGCTGCCGCCACCATCTCAAGCGTCCTTGCGGCGCTGGTGCTGTCGGCGTGCGGCAAGCCGAACGCGCAGGAACTCGGACAGCAGCCGCAGGGCGGCCCGCCGATCTCGGCCGCCGAAGTCCTCGAAAAGAGCATCCTCGAAACCCAGGAATTCTCCGGACGCCTGGAAGCGGTCGAACGGGTGGACGTGCGTCCGCGCGTGTCGGGCTTCATTGCCTCCGTCAATTTCAAGCCGGGCGCGGAAGTGAAGAAGGGCGACGTGCTGTTCGTCATCGATCCGCGCCCCTACGAAGCCGAAGCCAACCGCGCCGAAGCGGCGGCGCTGGCCGCGCGCGCCAAGGCTGACCTGGCGAAGGTGGAGCTTGCCCGTGCCGAAAAGCTGGTGGCGGAAAAAGCCATCGCGCAGCGCGAGGCTGACGAAAAAGCCTCCAGCGTCAAGGAACTGGAAGCCACCGCCCGCGCCGCCCAGGCCGCCTATGAAGCCGCCAAGCTGAACCTCGGCTTTACCAAGGTCCATTCGCCGATCAACGGCCGCGTCAGCAAGGCCGAAGTCACGACCGGCAACCTGGTCGACGGCGGCGTGGTGCTGACCTCGGTGGTGTCGAGCGCCCCCATCTACGCCAGCTTCGACGGCGACGAGCAGTCCTACCTGCGGGTGGGCGCCATGGCGCGCAAGGGGATTCCGGTGGCGGTGCGCATCGGGCTGGCGAATGAAACCGGCTTCCCGCATGAAGGCAAACTCGAATTCGTCGACAACCGCGTCGACCCGGCCACCGGCAGCGTGCGCATGCGCGCGGTGTTCCCGAACGCCGGCAACGAACTCGCTCCGGGCCTGTTTGCGCGCGTGCAGCTTGCAAGCGGCAACGGGACCGGCGGCGAGACCAAGGCCGCGCTCATCAACGACCGCGCGGTGGGCACCGACCAGAACCGCAAGTTCGTGTTCGTGGTGAACGGCGAAGGCAAGGCGGAATACCGCCCCGTGAAGCTCGGCCCGGTGGTCGACGGCCTGCGCGTGGTGCGCGAAGGCTTGCAGCCTGGCGAGAAGATCGTCGTCAACGGCCTGCAGCGCGTGCGCCCTGGCGCGCCGGTGACGGCGCAGATGGTGCCGATGGACGCCGATCCGAACAAGCAACCGGCAAAAGCCGAAGCCAAGGCAGATCAAAGCCAAGCGAAGTCCTGACCGGAAGGTAAACACCCCCGCCTGACCCATGGATTCCCTCCCTCACAAGGGGAGGGAGCGGGCTCGCTCTCGCTTTCGAAACATACCCAAGAGAGAACACAATGAACTTCTCCCGATTCTTCGTCGACCGCCCGATCTTCGCGGCCGTGCTGTCGATCCTCATTTTCGTGGCCGGCGTGCTGGCCATCTTCAAGCTGCCGGTGTCCGAGTACCCGGACGTGGTGCCGCCTTCGGTCGTGGTGCGCGCGATGTACCCCGGCGCCAACCCGAAGGTGATCGCCGAAACCGTGGCCGCGCCGCTGGAGGAACAGATCAATGGCGTCGAGAACATGCTCTACATGTCCTCGCAGGCCACTTCCGACGGCGCGCTGGCGCTGACCGTCACCTTCAAGATCGGCACCAACGTCGAGCAGGCCGAAACCCAGGTGCAGAACCGCGTGCAGCGCGCGCTGCCGCGCCTGCCGGAGGAAGTGCGCCAGATCGGCGTGACCACCGTCAAGAGCTCGCCCAACCTGACCATGGTGGTGCACCTCTCTTCGCCCAACGGCCGCTATGACGATGTGTACCTGCGCAACTACGCGGTGCTCAACATCAAGGACCAGCTCTCGCGCATCCCCGGCATGGGCGAGGTGATCCTGTTCGGCGCGGGCGACTATGCGATGCGCGTCTGGCTCGATCCGCAGAAGGTGGCCCAGCGCAACATGACCGCTTCGGACGTGGTGCAGGCCATCCGCGAACAGAACGTGCAGGTCGCCGCCGGCGTGATCGGCGCGGCGCCGGCCAAGAATGCCGAGTTCCAGCTTGTGGTCAACACCCAGGGCCGCCTGAAGTCGGAGGAAGAGTTCGGCAACATCATCGTGCGCACTGGCGCCGACGGCTCGGTCACGCTGCTCAAGGATGTCGCGCGCATCGAACTCGGCTCGACTGATTACGCGCTGCGCTCGCTGCTGAACAACAAATCGGCCGCCGCCATCGCCGTGTTCGAAGCACCGAATGCGAATGCGCTGCAACTCTCGGCCGACGTGCGCGCCAAGATGGACGAACTGAAGCAGGACTTCCCGGAAGGCGTGGACTACAGCGTGGTGTACGATCCGACGCAGTTCGTGCGCGAGTCGATCCGCGCGGTGATCAAGACCCTGCTCGAAGCAATCGCGCTGGTGGTGCTGGTGGTGATCGTGTTCCTGCAAACCTGGCGCGCCTCCATCATTCCGCTGGTGGCGGTACCGGTCTCCATCGTCGGCACCTTCGCGGTGCTGCTGATGTTCGGTTTCTCGATCAATACCCTGTCGCTGTTCGGCCTGGTGCTGGCCATCGGCATCGTGGTCGATGACGCGATCGTGGTGGTGGAAAACGTGGAACGCAACATCCAGAACGGGCTCACGCCGCGCGATGCCACGGTGCAGGCCATGAAGGAAGTGAGCGGCCCCATCATCGCCATTGCGCTGGTGCTGTGCGCGGTGTTCGTGCCGATCGCCTTCGTGTCCGGCTTGTCCGGCCAGTTCTACCGCCAGTTCGCGCTGACGATCGCGATCTCGACCGTGATCTCGGCCTTCAACTCGCTGACGCTGTCGCCGGCGCTGGCCGCCGCGCTGCTCAAGCCGCACGATGCGCCCAAGGATGCGCTCACGCGCGGCATGGACAAGGTGTTCGGGCGTTTCTTCAACTGGTTCAACCGTGCCTTCGGCCGCGCCTCGCAGCGCTATGAAGGCGGCGTGAAGCAGGTGCTGGCGCGCAAGAGCGCATCGCTGGCGGTGTACGTTCTGCTGTCCATCGCCGCGGTGCTGGTGTTCAAATCGGTACCGAGCGGCTTCGTGCCGGGCCAGGACAAGCAATACCTGGTGGGCTTCGCGCAATTGCCGGATGCGTCCTCCCTCGACCGTACCGACGCCGTGATCCGCCGCATGTCCGACATCGCCCGCTCCGTGCCCGGCGTGAAGGATTCGGTGGCCTTCCCCGGCCTGTCGATCAACGGCTTCACCAATGCGCCGAACGCGGGCATCGTGTTCTTCGGACTGGAGCCCTTCGACAAGCGCGGCGCACCCGAGCAGTCCGGCGCCGCCATCGCGCAGCAGATCAACCAGAAGCTGGCCGGCATCGAGGATGCCTTCATCATGGTCTTCCCGCCGCCGCCGGTGAACGGCCTGGGCACCATCGGCGGTTTCAAGCTGATGGTGGAAGACCGCGGCAACCTCGGCTACGACAAGCTGTATGAAGCCGTGCAGGCGCTGCAGATGAAGGCATGGCAGACACCGGAACTGGCGGGCGTGTTCTCCAGCTACCAGATCAACGTGCCGCAACTGTTCGCCGACGTCGACCGCACCAAGGCCAAGCAGCTCGGCGTGCCGCTGTCGACCATTTACCAGACGCTGCAGATCAACCTCGGCTCGCTGTACGTGAACGACTTCAACCAGTTCGGCCGCACCTACCAGGTGAAGGTGCAGGCGGATGCGCCGTTCCGTTCGCATGCGGAGGACATCGCCCAGCTGAAGGTGCGCAACAACAAGGGCGAGATGATCCCGCTGTCCTCGCTGATGAAGGTCAAGGACAGCTACGGCCCGGACCGCGTGCAGCGCTACAACGCCTACGTCTCCGCCGACATCAATGGCGCAGCGGCCCCCGGCTTCTCCAGCGGCCAGGCACAGGCGGCGATGGAGCGCATTGCGAAGGAGGTGCTGCCCAAGGGCATCACCTATGAATGGACCGAGCTGACCTACCAGGAAATCCTGGCCGGCAACACCATGGTCGTCATCTTCCCGCTGTGCGTGCTGCTGGTGTTCCTGGTGCTGGCCGCGCAGTACGAAAGCTGGACGCTGCCGCTGGCGGTGATCCTGATCGTGCCGATGTCCATCCTGTGCGCACTGCTCGGCGTGAAGCTGACCGGGGGCGACAACAACATCTTCACGCAGATCGCGCTGTTCGTGCTGGTGGGGCTGGCGTCGAAGAACGCGATCCTGATCGTGGAATTCGCACGCGAGCTGGAAGAGCACGGCCGCTCGGTGGTGCAGGCCGCGCTGGAAGCCTGCCGCCTGCGTCTGCGCCCGATCCTGATGACGTCCATCGCCTTCATCATGGGTGTGGTGCCGCTGGTGTTCTCTTCCGGCGCGGGCGCCGAGATGCGTCATGCAATGGGCGTGGCGGTGTTCGCCGGCATGCTGGGCGTGACCTTGTTCGGCCTGTTCCTGACCCCGGTGTTCTATGTGCTGCTGCGCACGTTTGCGAAGCGTTTTGAAAAACAAGTGCCGGCTTATCTCTCGAAGCCGGAGGGAGCCCAATGATGATCCGTTCATTGCACACCTTACCTATCGTTGCGGCGCTGGTGCTCGCGGGATGCGCAGCCCCGGTCCTGCAGGATCCGAAGATCGAGGTGCCGTCCGGCTTCAAGGAGGCCGCCGTCGATGAAGGCCGCTGGAAGCCGGCCGAGCCGGCGGAAGCGCAGCCGCGCGGCGAGTGGTGGAAAGTCTTCAACGACGGCACGCTGAACCGCCTGATCGACGATGCCACCGCCGCCAATGCCAACCTCGCCGCCGCGGCGGCGCGCGTGAAGCAGGCGCGTGCGATCGCAGGCATCGCCGAAGCCGACCGCATTCCGTCGGTAGGCATCGAAGCCGGCCCGCAGCGCGGCCGCGCATCGCCGGTATCGCTCGGCCTGCCGGAAGGCACGCCGATGCCGGTCGTCACCTCCTATACCGCGAGGCTGACCGCCAGCTATGAAGTCGACCTGTTCGGCCGCGTCGGCAACAACGTCAGCGCCGCCCAGGCCGACGCCGCCGCCGGCGAAGCAACCTTCCGCTCCGTGCTGCTGGCGCTGCAAGCCGATGTCGCGCAGACCTATTTCCGCCTGCGCGCCACCGACGCCGAGCTCGCCTTCCTGCGCGAGACGGTGCGCCTGCGCGAAGAGAACGTCCGCATCAACCAGCGCCGCTTCGACCTGGGCGACCTGGGCGAACTTGATCTCGCGCGTTCGAAGACGGAATTGTCGACCACGCGCTCGGAAGCGATTGCACTGGAACGCCAGCGCGCGCAGCTGGAGCACGCCCTGGCGGTATTGCTGGGCAAGCCGGCCGCTGCCTTCAGCGCCGACAGCAATCCGCTGCTGGCCTCGTCCACGCTGCCCGGCATTCCCGCCGGCCTGCCGTCGGCCCTGCTGGAACGCCGTCCGGACATCGCCGCCGCGCAGCGCGCGATGATCGCCGCCAATGCCCGCATCGGCGTGGCGAAATCGGCGATGTTCCCTGCGCTGCGCCTGACTGCCGCCGGCGGCGGAGAGTCCGCGGACTTGTCCGACGTGTTCAAGTGGAGCAGCCGTACCTGGCTAGTCGGCGCGCTGTTGTCGATGCCCATCATCGACGGCGGCCGCAACCGGGCCAACATCTCCCGCGCCGAGGCGGCGCTGGAAGAATCGGTCGCCGGCTACCGCCAGAGCGTGCTGACGGCATTTGCCGAAGTCGAGGACAACCTCGCCGGCCTGCGCACGCTCGCCGGACAGGCACAGGCGATCGACGAGGCGGTGGCCTCGGCGCGTCGTTCCACCGATCTGGCCGGCAAGCTGTATGAGGCCGGGCGCTCCAGCTACCTCGACGTGATCGATGCCCAGCGCAACCTGGCGGCGGTGGAACGCAGTGCCGTGCAGCTGCGCGGCGCGCGGGCGACGACCACGGTGGCGCTGATCCGCTCCCTCGGCGGGGGCTGGTAACTGCATCCGAAGCCGAAAGGCTGACGTATATGAGCGGCCGGGCGGCGCGCAGACATCCGCGCAAGGCCGGATCGCTTGAGAGGCAGGGTTCCGCAGGACAGGGAAACCCTGCCAAGGAGACAGAAGGGCGCGATCTTGAAAAGCAAGGGCTGATTGTTTCGGATTCAGAAATGGTCCATTGCCTTTATTGCTGTTTTTCAAGTATCGCGCGATAGCTAGACTGTGCTTCATCGATGAGCACACGACGATGCGACTCACGAAAGACGCGATGGAAAGCAGGATGTCCTGACCGACGCGCCGGAGTCATTAACTTCTTTGGAGAAAAACATGAATGCGAAAAACCTGATTGCCGCTGTTTCCCTGCTGACCGCCGCCGGTTCCGTGCTGGCCGACCAGACCTACCCGTTCGTCGAGCACACCAACGTGACGTCGAGCCGCACCCGCGCTGAAGTCGTGGCCGAGACCAAGCCGGCTGCCAGCAGCGAGTTCGTCGAACACAAGAACATTGCCTCGACCAAGACCCGCGCCGAAGTGCGCCATGAACTGGCCTACCAGCCGGTCGGCGGCGCCCCGTTCGTCGAGCACACCAACGTCGCTTCCAGCCGTACCCGCGACGAAGTGCGCAACGAAGCCATCCAGGCAGCCAAGGGCACGCAAGTCAAAGGCGCCAGCTTCGGCGGCTGATCGCCCGGCAAGATGTGCGGGAAGCGCTTGAAACGTTTCCCGCCCCACGAAGTCTCCTCCAGACTCTCCGAGAGTTGGATTTCGCCCGCAGCCCTCAACGGCCGCGGGCTTTTTTTTTGTTTGCGTACAATGGAAGCCTCTCGTCCCCTTCCCGGCTTGCCATGAAGATCCAGTACGCGTCCGACCTCCATCTCGACCTCCTGCAGGACCGCTTCCCCGGTTACCGCGCCGTCGAGCCCGCCGAAGGCGCCGAGGTGCTCATCATTGCCGGAGACATCCATCACGGCACCGCGGCGGTGGAGACATTTGCCCACTGGCCGGTGCCGGTGGTCTATGTTCATGGCAACCACGAAGCCTACGGCAGCAGCGTCGGCGAAACCACGAGCGCGCTGCGCGCCGCCGCCGGCGGCCGGGTGCACTACCTCGAACAAGGCGAATATGTCCTCGGCGATGTCCGCTTCCTCGGCTGCTGCCTGTGGACCGATTACGGCATATTCCCCGAGCAGCGGCAGGCTGCGATGCAGGAGTGCGAACAGCGCCTGCTCGACCACCGTGCCATCCGGGAAGGCGAGGCCATGTTCGGCGCCGCCGATGCGCAGCGCCTGCACCAGGCATCGCGGGCCTGGCTGGCGAAGAAGCTGGACGAACCTTTCGACGGCCGCACCGTGGTCGTCACCCATCACGGCCCGCATCCCGGCTCCATCCACCCGCGCTACGCCGGCCAGCTGCTCAATGCCGGCTTCGTCAGCGACCTCACGCCCCTGCTGGGCAAGGCGGCGCTGTGGGTGCATGGGCATGTGCACGACAGCTTCGACTACACGGTGTCGGGCACACGGATCGTCGCCAATCCCCGCGGATACGCGCTGAACCGGCATGCTGCGGTGTCGCCGCAACAGATCCAATGGGAGAATCCGCATTTCCAGCCGGCGCATTTCGTTAATATCTGAGCCACTGGCAAGGCGCTTCCTGTTACGCTGTCGGCTGCACTATTCGCGCCAAGATGCAATAATTGCCGCAGAGCAAAGCGTCTGGCAGCGCCGTTCAGGATCGGGGATCCCAGCATGGACAAAGAGGTTTTCGCGGCTTTCAGGCCGAGGGACGGGGGAGACACTACGGCAGGCACCTCCACTGCCGCGCGCGCCACCGCTGAAGAAGCGCTGCGAGCGAGCGAAGAAAAATACCGTGACATCCTGGAGACCATCGAGGATGCGTATTACGAGGTCGACCTGCAGGGCAACATGGTCCTGCTCAACAGCGCCTTTTGCCGCATGGTCGGCTACGAGGCGCATGAACTGATCGGCCGCAACAACCGCAGCTATCAGCCGATCGACGTCGCCGCCCGCACCTACCAGACCTTCAACCAGGTATTCCGCACCGGCGTTCCGGCCCACGCCTTCGACTGGGAAATGATCCGCAAGGACGGCAGCATCGTCGTCGGCGAGGGCTCGGTGCAGCTGGTGCGCGACCTCAATGGCGAACCGGTCGGCTTCCGCGGCATCCTGCGCGACGTGACCGAGCGCCGGCGTGTGGAACGGGCGCTGCGCGAGAGCGAAGGGCGCTACCGCAGCATCATCGAGAGCATCCAGGACGCCTACTACGAGGTCAACCTCGCCGGCACCATGGTGATGTGCAACAGCGCGTTCTGCCGCATGCTCGGCTACGAGTCGCACGAGATCGTCGGCCGCAACAACCGCCAGCTGCAGCCGCCAGACTTCCATGGCCGCATCTACGAAGTGTTCAACAGGGTCTACAAGACCGGTATCCCGACCGAGAGCTTCGACTGGCAGATGCTGCGCAAGGACGGCAGCGTGGTGACCGGCGAAGGCTCGGTGCAGCTGGTGCGCAACAGCAGCGGGGCACCCGTCGGTTTCTGCGGCATCCTGCGCGACGTCACCGAGCGGCGCCGGGTCGAGCATGCGCTGCGCGAGAGCGAGGCCCGCTTCCGTTCGCTGACCAACCTCACCTCGGACTGGTACTGGGAGCAGGATGCCGACATCCGCTTCACCCGCATGGAAAGCCGCGACGCGAACGCCGCCTCGGTGCGGGATTTCTTCCTCGGCCGCACGCCCTGGGAAACCGGCCTGCGCATCGAGCATGAACGGGGATGGGATGCGTTCCGCGAGCTGATGTTCGCGCGCAAGCCCTTCCGCGACATCATCTTCCACCGCACGCTGGAGTGCGGCACTCCCTATTTCGTCAGCGTCAGCGGCGAACCGATCTTCGACGGCAGCGGCGATTTCACCGGCTACCGCGGCGTGGCGCGCGAGATCACCGACAAGAAGATCGCGGAAGAGCGCATCCAGTACCTCGCCACCCACGACGGCCTCACCGGCCTGCCCAACCGCATGATGTTCAGCGAGCTGCTGTCCGCCGCCATCCGCACGGCGCGGCGCTACGATCGCCGCTTCGCGGTGCTGTTCATCGACCTCGACCGCTTCAAGTACATCAACGATACGCTCGGGCACCATGCCGGCGACACGCTGCTCAAGGAAGTCGCCGACCGCTTCAAGGCCGCACTGCGCAGCAGCGATATGATTGCCCGCCTCGGCGGCGACGAGTTCGTGGCACTGGTGCACGAAACCCCGGAAGAGGATTCGGTGGCGGCGGTGGCCCGCAAGATGCTCGCCGCCGCCGCCCGCCCGTTCACCCTGGTGGAACGCGAATGCCGGATCAGCGCCAGCGTCGGCATCGCCATGTACCCGCGCGACGGCGACGACGAACAGGCGCTGATGAAGAATGCCGACATCGCGATGTACTTCGCCAAGGAAGAGGGCAAGAACAATTTCCAGTTCTATTCCAAGGAAATCACCACCCAGTCGCTGGAGCGGCTCACGCTCGAAACCAACCTGCGCCGCGCGCTGGAGCGCGACGAGTTCAGCCTGCACTACCAGGCCAAGCGCGACCTCGCCACCGGCAGGATCACGGGCGTGGAAGCGCTGCTGCGCTGGACCAACGACGAGCTCGGCAGCGTGCCGCCGTCGCAGTTCATCCCGCTGGCCGAAGAGATCGGCGTCATTGTCCCGGTCGGAAAATGGGTGCTCAAGACCGCCTGCGCGCAGAACATGGCCTGGCAGCGCGAGGGTCTGCCGCCGGTGTGCATGGCGGTCAACCTCTCGGTGCGCCAGTTCGCCGACGAGGATCTCCTTGGCGACATCGCCGCCATCCTGCGCGAGACGGGCATGCCGCCCGGATTGCTGGAACTGGAGATCACCGAAGGTATGGTGGTGCACAACCCGGAGCATGCGCAGAGGCTGCTCAGGGCGATCAAGCAGATGGGCGTGCGGCTCGCCATCGATGATTTCGGCGCCGGCTATTCCGCGCTCGGCCAGCTCAAGCACTTCCCGATCGACACGCTCAAGGTGGACCGCTCCTTCATCCGCGACGTGGTCGACAACCCGGGCGACAAGGCGATCACCGGCGCCATCATCTCGATGGGGAAGACGCTCAACCTGACGGTCGTGGCCGAAGGCGTGGAAACCGTCGAGCAGGAAAGCTTCCTGAAGGAGCATGCCTGCGACCAGATGCAGGGTTTCCTGTTCAGCAAGCCGGTTCCGCCGGGCGACTTCGCAGACCTGCTGCGAGCGCAGCAAAAGAAGGATTGAAACGATGGCCGACCTCGACGCGATCCGCGCCCGACTGCTCGCCTTCCGCGACGAACGCGACTGGAAGCAGTTCCACACGCTGAAGAACCTGATCATTTCGCTCAACCTGGAATCGGCCGAGCTGCTCGAACTGACGCAATGGAAAACCGATGCGCAGCTCGACGCGCTCAAGTCCGATCCGGGATTCCGCGAAGCGCTGCGCGACGAATGTGCGGACGTGCTGCTCTACCTGCTGCTGGTGGCGGATGACGCCGGCATCGACCTGCTCGATGCGGCACAGGCGAAGATTGCCAAGAATGCCGCGCGCTATCCGGTGGAGCAGGCATTTGGATCGGCGCGGAAGTATACGGAGTTGAAGGACGCGGCGCGCAAGAAGCCGGATGCGTGAGGGGCGCTGGCGGGTTTCGCTGCGCTCTACCCACCCTACGATTCTCTATAAAGGACGGTAGGGTGGGTAGAGCGAAGCGAAACCCGCCATCACGAAAGGACCTCCGGATCGGCGGAGCGCAGCGAAACCCACATCACCTAAACACGCGCCACACCCGCACTCCGTTAAGAGCATTCAGAATCCGATAATTATTTTTCCCCTCCCCACCCCTCACCTCTAACATTCTTGTTCGCGCATCCCAGTCCCCGCGCATTCCATCGCAGTTCCCACCGATACATCCTTTTCTCGGAAGAACACAACATGACGGGCATCGTTTCATCCTTTTACAGAGCAGCGACTTTTTGCTGGAATCTCCCGGACGTGAACGACAAGGCCGAACTCGACACTGCTGCGCCTGATCGCCCGCACGCCGACGGTCCGCTCACGAACATTATCGTCGATGGAAAATGGTGCGACTCCGGCGCCAAGGTTGAGGCAGCTGATTTTCGAGAGAAGGTCGATGCGGGGGCGACAGACGAAGGCAGCGCTACCGATGGCTGCAGGTACAAAAGCCTGGAGGAATTTGTACAGCCCCGCACCGTTCGCGCGGCCCATTCTTCCGTTCTGCCCGTCGACGCTGCCGTACAGACGGTGACGATCCTTACGTCCCCCGTCGAACCCGTTGAGACGGTGATACAGCGAGTCGCGCATCACAGGGAAAAGATTCTTGCAGCCCTTAAGGAAGCGTATATTTTTGGGCGTAATCACCAGGATGAGTCGAAAGATTTCCTTAAAACGGAGATGTTTAAAAAGGCACTCGCCATCGCTACGTTGCTGCCCCATGCCGAAACACAAAGGCTAAACCAGGAAGCCCTTCTCGATGATAATTTTAAAAATCTCCATCTGCTCTTCTCCTACCATGACAGGCAAGTCGAACAATACGAAATCAATGCGTCGCTTGCCTATTGGAAGAAAGTCCTTGGTGCACATGTGCATGCCTATTGGGAGGTCCTCCAGCTTTACTGCGAGACTAAAGCGGAGAAAGACCGGAAAGACGAATTCCAGCTTTTCCTGGACACGGCAAGACTGGCCGGCGTTCCGACCCTGACCCTGTTGCATTGGAAGAATCACTGGATGGCCTTCATCGCCGATATGCGCGGTGCGAAACCCGTCTTCTATATTTTCGATACGAACGCCTCCGTGTACGAAAGCGGAAGAAGGCATGCCTTTGAAGAATATCTGGGGTACCTTTCCAAACTGTCGAAGAACGAGATCAGTCCCGCCAATACCGTGTACTGCGGGTATGCGATGCAACGACACACGCCGAACGCGTGCGGCGTGCTCGCCTGCTGGATACTGGAACAAGTCGCGCTGAAAATGGCAAGTCATCCGGAGATCCCGATCGCTGCGCTGTTCGACGCCTGCGTCAAGGACTGGCAGCCGACCGGTGCAAAAGAGGCGTCCCAGAAGCGATTTGTGCTCCACTGGCGCGCGGAGCTGCTTGCGCGCCTTCACGCATAGCGCACCAGTAGGGCGAAATGACTGCCGTGCCGCCGGAATCGGCGAACACGGCCGTTGAAGTTTACAGGGGAAGGAAAGTGATCAATCTCAATTCGAACTTGCCTGCGGCCTTGCCACAGCGCGTCGATAACACCAACGAAGCGCAACTCGACAAACGGGCGAGAGAATCGGCGTTCATCGAACAAGTCAGAGACGGGCGCACGGATTTTTCCGGCGTCGATTTTTCCGGCATCGAATTGAAAGAGATGAAAATGTCCAACCTTAACCTGACACGATGCGATTTCAGCAATGCAAAGCTTCTACGATGCGATTTTATTTCCACCCGTCTTGATCGCGTCAACTTCACCAGTGCGAATCTCACGGACTCGAGCATGACTTGGTGCGAGGCAACCGATATCGCCATGGAAAACGCCTGCCTGGAAAGAGTGTGTCTCAACGATAGCAAATTCACCTCCTGCCGTTTCTCCAACGCCAACCTGACCCGCGCATTCCTTACCCGAAGCACCTTCCATGACTGCAAGTTCGATCGCGCAATGTTGTCGTTTAGCACTTTTAGCGACAGTCATTTTGTGGGCGCCGACTTCAGTCGAATAATGAACGTAGGCAGGGGACAGGTTGAGGACTGTACCTTTCGGAACGTTTCGTGGCAGGACGGAAAGGTCCTTTTGAACTTCTGGAACGTCAAGTTTGAAGATGTCAGCTTCCACGGGCTTTACTTTGGAGGGGTCCGTTTCAGTTATTGCGATTTCCGGGGGCCGATCGACTTTGAAAGCTGCTGGGGTTTTGACGACCTCGCAAGCTGTACCTTCGAGAACGTCAATTTCCTGCCTTTAATCGACCCACCGAACATGTGGGCACGAGTAAGCGGTTTCGAGAAAGAGCGCCTTCATTATGAAAAGTACCGGCCGATTTGGAAGTCCGTCATCAATTGGAAAGATGTGTACAGACGCAGCCGCACCCTGAAACTCGATCTTGCAGCCTATGCGGAGAACATCCTCGACCTCGACCCGGTAACGCGAAAGTTCCTCAGGGAGAAAGTCACGTCACTCTTGGATGAGAAGCGTGAGCTGGCGACGCCCGATGCGATCGAATTGTTCCATCAAATCAAAATGATCGATGACGAGATGACGGAAGCGGAGATCCGGGAAAAACTCGCTTCCGAAAAAAGGGAGCGCGTGCTGTCGTCGTCGAGCAGCGGCTCCAAGAACTCCGCTCTTGTGCTGGAGAACGTCAGCAGCTGGAGCGTGAACTCCACCAGGTCGAGCATCGCGTTGGGGAACAAATCGCAGAATGGCGGAGTTTCTCCGGGCACCGACAAGGACGCCAATTTTTTACATCTGTTCGGCTAGGCGCCAACGCATGTGAAGCACCCGGCGGTTCTTTATAACGGACCGTAGCGTGGGTAGAGCGCAGCGAAACCCACGGAGATGCCTCTCGCGCCTGCATGACGGGTTTGGCTGCCGCTCTACCCGCCCTGCGGTTGCTGGTGCGCTACCGCGCATGCCGGGATGCGCAGGACGAAGCGGGCGCCGCCGCCGTCCGCGTCGTCGACGCCGATGCTTCCGCCGTGCAGGCGCAATGCCCTGGATGCGATCGCCAGCCCCAGGCCGAATCCGCCGGTCGCGCGGTCGCGGCTGCGGTCGAGGCGGTGGAAGGCTTCGAACACCCGCTCGCGCTCCTCGACGGGAATGCCGGGGCCGTCATCCTCGATCACGACTTCCACGCTGCCCCCGGACAACCTCGCGGCCGACATCGCCACCCGGCCATTCGCATACTTCACGGCGTTGGCCAGGACATTGCCCACCGCGCGCGCAATCAGTTTGCGGTCGCCCGTCACCATGCCCAGCCCTTCCGGCAGCGACAGCGCCAGCTGTTTGCCGCCGAGCGCATGGCCGACCTTGCCTGCACACTGGCGCAACAACTCCTCCATCCCGAAGGGTGCGCAGCGCAGCGTCTGTCCCTGGTCCAGCTTCGCCAGGTCCAGCAGTTCATTGACCAGCCCGTCGAGTTCCTGCACATCGTCTTCCATGACCCGGATGCGCGTTTCCAGGTCTTCCCGGTCGCGTGCGCCGCGCAGCAGTTCGAGACCGAAGCCGATGCGTGCGATCGGGGTGCGCAGCTCGTGCGAGACGGAATGCAGCAGGTTCTTGTGCGCGCCGAGCAGTTCCTGGATCCGACCCGCCATCTGGTTCATGCGCGCGGCAAGCGGAAACAGTCCCGACGCCTTGCGCGTTGCCGCGCGCGCCTCCAGCCTGCCTTCCCCCAGGTTGTCCGCCACTTTCGACAGGGCGAGCAGTTCCAGCCAGTGCCGCCGCGACCAGAGCCCGATCGGCACCAGCACGCACAAGGCGACGATCGCATAGCGCAGCAGTTCCATCTTCAGCTCGAGCCCGACGTCGATCGGCAGGCCGCTCACCTGCAGCACCTCTTCCTCGCTGCCGACATAACGCTCGCCGGCGAGGTCGACACGGCGGTAGAAGGATTTGGCATCGATGTCGAGCACCAGTTCGCCGCGCTGCAGGACAGCGTGCCGCGACGGATCAACCTTGGAACGGGCAGCGTCGAGCGGCAGCAGCTCCAGGCGCAGGCCGGATACTTCGCGTACCTTGTTGAGCCGCACCAGCCATTCGTCGGCCGGCGCCTGGTCGATGTATTGCTCTAGGAGGAAGATCGGCCCGGAGGCTTGCTTGCGCGCGATGTCTTCCAGCGGGTCGCCGAACACATGGCGGATCGCGAAATAGATCGCGAAGGCCGCGACCGCAATGGCGAACAGGATGAGGGGAACGATCCGGAAAAAAATCCGGTTCATGCGTCCCAGGCGGAGGGGCTGAACAGGTAGCCTTCGCCCCACACGGTCTTGATGCGCTCGGCGTCCGGATCGTCGAACTTGCGGCGCAGGCGCGAGACGCAATTGTCGATGCTGCGGTCCAGGCCGTCGAACTCGATGCCGCGCATCTTCAGCAAGATTTCGTTGCGCGACATGACCTGCCCCGCTGCTTCCGCCAGCACCAGCAGCAGCTTGAACTCGGTGCTGTTGAGCACGACCGGTTCGCCGCGCCAGGTGACCGTGCGGTTCTCGCGCGACAACTGGAAGGCGCCGAACACGATGTCTTCGCTGCGCGCCGTTGCCTGCCCGCGCCGCAGCAGCGCGCGCAGGCGGGCCAGCAGCACGCGCGGCTGCACCGGCTTGTTGATGTAGTCGTCGGCGCCCTGTTCGAGGCCGGACACTTCGTCGTAGGTATCCTCGCGCGCGGTCAGGATCAGGATGGGCACGCTGCTGATCTCGCGCAGCTGGCGGCACACCACCATGCCGTCCAGCCCGGGCAGCATCAGGTCCAGCACCACGGCATCCGGCCGGGTGTCGCGAAAGCGCGCAAGCGCGGCGTCGCCGCGGTTCACCACGTCGACGGAAAATTCATAGCCGGCAAGATATTCGGCCACCAGCGACGACAGCTTTTCGTCGTCTTCGACCAGCATCAATCGGTACATATTTTTCTCCCTGCGCGAATTGTATAAGAGCGAGCCGATCCATGCCGATTGGAAATATTTAAGTACAAATTCGCGACAATTTCATGACCGGCACGGGGGGATTTTGCGAAACAGGCAACGTAGGATGCCATGCAGGTTCCCACTTTCCGAGGAAAGAACATCCATGACCCCCAGCAGACTTCTCCTTGCCGCACTGTCCGCCATCCTGCTCGCCGCCGGCTGCGGAGGCGGTTCCGGCAGCGCGGGCGCCGCCGCGGACGGCCCGGGCACCTTTGCCCCGGCTTCCAACATCCTGCCGCAGTCCGAAGCCGGCGTGCCTTACGCGCAATTCTCCGCGCCGCTGTCGCAGACCGCCATCGCCGAGCGGCGCATGGTCACCGTGCGCGACGCCGAGGCATGGAACAGGCTGTGGGCCGAACATGCCGGCCCGGGCATCGTCCACCGCCCGGCGCCGGAAGTCGATTTCTCGAAGAAGATGGTGATCGGCTTGTTCTTCGGCGCCGGCAGCGCCTGCGACAGCTTCGCCATCGACACTGTCAAGCGGAAGGATGGCCCGCCGCGTATCGAAGTGGCATGGAAGCAGACGCCATCGCCGGAAGTGTGCGCAGCCGCCGTCGTCAACCACGCGGTGCTGATCACCGTCCCGGCATCGGCGCTGCCGGTGGAGTTCGTGCCGGCACTGGAAGTCGCGTCCGATCTCGTGGTGCGCACCGGCTGGTCATTCGGCTTCTGCCTGGACAAGTGCGAAGGCCAGGCCGAGATCCGGCAGGACAGCGCCACGTTGCGCGTCACGGACGGCAAGCAATCGACGCAGCAGGAACGCGCGGTATGGGGCGCGGTGACCCGCCAGGAATGGGAAACCCTGCTTGCCACCTTCGACACCCTGCCGGACGTGACGGTCGGTTGCCCGGACTGCGCCGATGAAGGGCGCGAGTGGATCGAGGTCGAGCACAAGGGCGGCAGGAAGCGGCTGGACATGAGCTGCGGCGTCGTCGTCCCCGAAGCGTCGCGCCTGCAGGAAACCGTGCGCGTCATCCGCGCGCGCCTGTCGGTGGCGCTGGGCTTGCCGGAATTCTGCAATCCCGGCAGTGTGGCCTTCGAGCGCATCGCGCCCTCGCTGTTCTCGTCCGATATTTCCGAGCAGCGTTTTGCGGCCGTCAGGGATGCGGCCGGCTGGGCCGCGCTGTGGCAAGAGCACAGCGGCGGACAGGCGCCGCTGCCGGCGGTGGATTTCTCGCAGCAAATGGTAGCGGGCGTTTTCATGGGACGCGAATCGATCCCCTGCGGCAGCACCAGCATCGAATCGGTGCGCCGGCGCAGCAATCCGGACCGCATCGAAGTCGGCTACCGGGTCCTCGATCCGGGGCCGGTGGCCTGCATCGCGGCGGTGATCAACCAGTATGCGCTGGTGACGCTGCCGAACTCGCCGCTGCCGGTGGAATTCGTCAGGCTGCCGTCGCCGTAGCGCGCTTAGGCAAGGGATGACAGGGGGAAATGCCAATACAATACCGGGGATATGCCATCCCGGAGATTTGACGACGTGACCCCTGTTACCCCTGCCCGACATCGCATGCGATTCCTCCCGCTCCTCGTCCTTGCCGCCGCACCCGTGCTGGCGCCGGCCCAGACGCCGGCCGCGCGCATGATGCCCGACGGCAGCAGGGACATGTACATCGGGCTCGGGGTCTCATCGGCGCCGCGTTACCGTGGCGCGGACGCGCGCGAGACGGATCCTGCTGCGTTGTTGCAGGTCCAGTGGAGCAACGGCGTTTTCCTCTCGGGGACGAGCCTCGGCATGCACCTGTCGGATGCGCCGGCGCTGGAGTACGGGCCGCTGGCCGCCGTGGAATCGGGCCGCAGTGCATCGGGCAGGCAAAAGCTTTCCGGCATCGGCGGCATCGGCGCGGCCGGTCTCATCGGCACCGCCGCGCCCGGCATCGATTCCGGCTCGGGCCGGCCTTTGCGCTTTACCGACATCCGCTCTACGCTCGGCGCCGGCGCCTTTCTCAACTATTACCTGGACGAGAGCCTGCGCCTGACCGGCAACCTGCTCTACGGCGTTGGCGAAAGCCACGATGGCTTGCTGCTGCAGGCCGGCGTGCAGAAATCCTTCGCGCCCGCCGCGCATCACCGCATCGCGCTGTCGGCCGGCGCAACCTGGGCCAACAAGCGCTACATGCGGGAATACTTCGGCGTCGACCCCGTTGCCTCCGGCAGCGGCGTGTCCTATGCGCCGTCTTCCGGCCTGCGCGACGTGCAGCTCACCCTCAACTGGAACTGGGAATTGAGCAATACCTGGCTGCTGAGCTCGCAGCTGTCGGCCACCCGCCTGACCGGCCCGGCCGCCGACAGCCCCTATGTAGACCGCCGTACCGGCTTCGGTGTGCGCACCGGGCTGGCCTATCGCTTCTGATCGACACCATGACCCTCGCGCGTGCATTCCTTCTCGCCCTGCTGCTGCTGACCGGAGCGGCCGGCGCACGCGCGGCGGACGAGGCGCAGGACGGCGAGTGGATCAGCTACCGCGACGCCTACCGGCAGATGATCCGTTTCGAGAAGTACGGCAAGCCGAAGCACCTGGTCCAGCACCATCTGCAGGTGGTGCCGAAGGACAAGGGCGTGTCGCTGGAGGGCGCGCGCCTGACGCTGACCGGGCCGTCGCTGCAACTGAACCTGCCGCTCGATGCGGCCGGGCGCGCGGTGTTTCCGTTCCTGAAATCTGCCTATGACGACAATGCCCGCATCGTGCTGAACCGCAAGGCCGGGCAGTACCTGCTGCAGCCGCGCATTTCGCTGGCGCCGCGCGCGGACGGCACCTACGAACTCGGCGACCTGCGCGCCGCCTGCGAGCAGGCCCTCGACTACCTGCGGCACGCGGGCCGCCCGGGCATGCAGGACAAGGCATGTTCCGGTGTGCGCTTTTCCTATCCGAGGGACGCCAGCCCCGTGGTCAGGCTGCGCGGCGCGGCGCAGACGCTTGCCGTCGAGGAAGCGGCGGCGTTCGCGGATGCCGCCGCGCCGCTGTTCAAGACCGTGAGCTACCGTTTCGGCGACGCCGACAAGGGAACACTCATCACCGAGGGCGCACCGGTCGCGATCGCGCCGGAGTTCAGGTAAGTCAGGTACGTCAGGCAGGAGAGCCGCCGAAGGCTTCCTTCGAGCGCCGCTCCAGTTCGTCCGGCGGCACATCCTCGACGTGGGTGGCGATCCACCATTTGTGGCCGAAGGGATCGGTGATCATGCCGCCGCGGTCGCCGTAGAACTGGTCCGCCACCGGACGCTCCAGCTTGCCGCCGGCCTGCACCGCCTGGTCAACCAGCGCGTCCACATTTTCCACATACAGATGCAGCATCACGGGCGAGCCGCCGATGGTTTCCGGGCTCTGCGCGCCCATCTCGGGAAACTCGTCGCTCAGCATGATGGCCGAGTCGCCGATGCGGATTTCCGCATGGCCGACCTTGCCGTCCGGGCTGGCCACACGGAAGGTCTCTTCCGCCCCGAAGGCGCGCTTGTAGAAGTCCAGCGCGGCTGCCGCGTTCCGGATGGTCAGGTAAGGCGTCAGCGTGTGGTAGCCCTCGGGCACCGGTTTTACCTTGTTCGTCATTGCACAATCCTCCGCTCGCTCGTTGACAGGGGTGTTCGCCGATTTAAGCACCCTCATGCGGGTGCGTACTGATCAAGACTAAGAAGGAAGAGTAAGCAAGCCCTGCTGACAGCGTCATGTCAGGAGCGCGGCGGTCCGCCCGGCAATGTCCGCCCCCAATGCCACGCCCATGCCGTTGCAGCCGAAGCCGAGCACGATGCGTTCCGACACGCGCCGCACCAGCGGCTGCTTGTCCGCGGTAAAACCCATGATGCCTGCCCAGCGCTGCGCAATGCGCGCCTTGCGGCCGGGCAGGATGAGCTCGTTCAACAGGCGTTCGAGCGCCTGCTGCACCGGGTCGGTGACGGCAAGTTCGGTCGTGGCTTCCGCCGCCATGTGCAGATGGCGCGCACCGCCGAGCAGCACGCGCTCGCCGATGTTGCGGAAGTAATAGAAGCCGCGATCCAGGTGGTAGGTCCCGTGCCACGGCAAACCGGGTATCGGCTCGGTCACCAGCACCTGCCCGCGGGCGGGAACGATGCCGCACTCCGGCAGCAGCTCCCGCGTGAAGCCGTTGGTGCAAAGCGCGACACGCGCGGCGCGCAGTGTCAGCGGCGCCGGTGCGGCGGCATGCACCCGCACTTCGCCATCCCCTTCCTCCAGAGAAACGACGCGAACCCCGGCAAGCAGGCTGATGTCCTGCTGCGCGGCAAGGCGGGCCAGTGCCTGCATCAGCATGCCCGCGTGCAGCTGGCCTTCGAGGGAATTGCCGACCAGCACGCGCACCTGCGCGCCGAAACCGCTGCGCGCCGGCGCTATCGGGTCGGCGTAGAAAACCTCATGACCAAACACCGGGTGCAGCAATGCATTGACCTTGTCGAGACTGTCCAGCGCGGGCAGCTCTTCTTCGCGCAGCAACTCGAATCCGCCCCGCTGTTCATAACCGAGCGCCGCATCGCCCACGCGCTTGCGCAGGCGTTGCAAGCCCTGCCAGCGCCGTTCGACGAGGGCGGCTGTCGCTGACTCGCCCATCGTGTCGCAGTCATGCAGCAGCTCGCTGAGGCTGCCGAAGCAGGCAAAGCCTGCGTTCCGGGTCGAGGCGCCGCTGGGCAACACCCCCCGCTCCAGTACGCGGATGCGTGCATGCGGCAAGCGTGCGCGCACTTCGAGCGCGGTCTGCAGACCGACCAGGCCGGCGCCGACCACGATGACGTCGGCATCGAGCATCACGTCCTGTTCCCAAAAGCTGGGCTGCATCATCGTTTGTCCTTTCCACTGTCATGGTAGGACAGCGCGACGGGAAGAAAAATATTTCCCGAGGGCAGAAAGCCGCGTCGCTGCTGCGCCGCAGCGTTGATCGTCGACCGCGATGCAAAACCAAACTCTTGCCCCTTTGTCCAACCTGTCGCCTAACAGAAAAGGGTATGAGAGTGGACAACAAGAATCCGCAAGACCAGAACCCGCGGCAAGCCTCGACCCGGAGCCGCTCACTTCCCCGTCTCTTCCTGCTCATCTTCCTGTATGCCTTCGTCCTGCTGACGATCGCACTGGCCGGCGGCCTGTATTACGCCACCGCCTACCTGGCGAAGATCGTGCCGCTCACGCCGAGCGTGGAAGACTTGCTCGAAGCGCGCAGGGCCCAGCCCAGCATCCTGCTGTCGTCCGACGGCACGCACCTGGCGACCTTCAGCCGCGGGCAGCAGGAGCAGGTGACGCTGGAAAAGATTTCGCCCCATGCCATCCGGGCGCTGATCGCGACCGAAGACCATCGCTTCTACGCGCACCGCGGCGTCGACCTGACGCGCACCGTGTCCGCCGTCTGGCAGACCTTGCACGGCGACGCGCAGGGCGGATCGACGATCACCCAGCAGCTGGTGCGCAACATGTTTCCGGATGAAATCGGGCGCGCGCGCACCATCGATCGCAAGATCCGCGAGATTGTCACCGCGATCAAGATCGAGAAGGCCTACACCAAGGACCAGATCCTTGAAACCTACCTCAACACCGTGCCCTTCCTGTACAACGTGGTCGGCATCGAAATGGCGGCGCGCACCTATTACGACAAATCGGCGGCCGATCTCGACGTGCTGGAAAGCGCGACCCTGGTCGGCATGCTCAAGGGCACCAGCTATTACAACCCTGTGCTCAATCCCGACCGGGCGCGCAAGCGGCGCAATGTCGTACTGGCGCAGATGGCCAAGCGCGGCCTGTTGGAGGACGAGGTGTATCTCGCGCTGCGCGAACAGCCGCTGCAAGTCACCCTGAAACGCCAGGCCGATCCGCTCGGCCACATCGCGCCGCACTTTGCCGCGCACGTGCGCCGGCAACTAATCGAATGGGCCGATGCGAACGACTACAACCTGTACACCGACGGCCTGGTGGTGCACAGCACGCTCGACGACACGCTGCAGGAAAAAGCGGCAGAGGCCGTCGAGCGCCAGTCGCAGGTGCTGCAGGACATCGCCGATGTCGAATGGGGCCGCGCCACCGACCGCGTGGCCTCGCACACGCCTACCGCCTACGCGGCGATGCGAAAGAAAGTCGAGCCTTTCCGCCACTTCTGGAACGAGCGCGCGGACCTGGTCGATGCCTTCGTGCGCGAGTCGCCGGAGTTCAAGCGCGCCGTCGCCGGGGGCGATTCCGCGCGCTCTGCCCTGGCAAAGCTGAAAGCGGACGACGATTTCATGGCGCGCCTGCGTGAATACAAGACACGCCTGGAAGCGGGCTTCGTGGCGATGGACCCGGCCACCGGCGAGGTCAAGGCCTGGGTCGGCAGCCGCAGCTTCCAGCGCGACCAGTTCGACCATGTGGCGCAGGCCGAACGCCAGCCGGGATCGACCTTCAAGCCCATCGTGTACGGCGCCGCGCTGGAACTGGGATTCGCGCCCGACCGCATCTATCCGGACGGCGAGGTCGAGATCCGCGCACCCGATGGCAGCGTGTGGAAGCCGACCGACATGTCCGGCTTCAGCGGACGCATGATGAGCATGCGCGAGGGGCTGATCTTTTCGAAGAACACGATCACCGCGCAGGTGATGCAGGATGTCGGCATGGAGCATGTGATCGGGCTGGCGCGCGCCATCGGCGTCACCAACAGCCGGCTCGATCCGGTGCCTTCGCTGTCGCTGGGAACCAGCCCCGTTACCCTGCTCGAGATGGTGTCCGCCTATGCGACGATCGCCAAGGTCGGCGAATACCGCAAGCCGGTGCTCGTGCGCAAGATCACAGACCGCGACGGCAAGGTGCTGGCCGAGTTCGCCGCCGAGCCGCAGTACGCGATGTCGAAAGAGACGGCGATCGAACTGATCGACATGATGCGCGGCGTCGTTCGCCGCGGCACCGGGACCGAAGTGCGCAACCGCTTCAACATCGCCGCCGATATCGCCGGCAAGACCGGCACCACCCAGAACAACACGGACGGCTGGTTCATCCTCATGCACCCGCGGCTGGTGGCCGGCGCCTGGGTGGGCTTCAACGATTCCCGGGTGACGATGCGCAGCGATCACTGGGGACAGGGCGGACACAACGCCATCCTGCTGGTGGGCGATTTTTTCCGCAGCACGCTGAAGTCGAAGCTGATCGATACCAAGGCGAAGTTCCCGCAGCCGAAGCGGCCGCCGCCGCTCATCGTGAAGTCGCCGGATGATGCGGAGCTCGAGGTGCCCTCTGGCTACGGCGTCATCACCCGCAGCGGCGGCGAAACCGCCGTGGTCGTCGGGCCCGAGGGATCGCAGACGGTGGAACGTGCGCAGCAAGGCTCGCGGTCCGATGAACTCGACCGCTTTCTTAGCGGGCTGGGCCGCGATCCGGCCACCGGCATGCGGACCGAGAGCAGCGGCAGTGGTGATACGGGCACGCGCGGCGGCGGCTTGTCCGGCGGCGATGCCTTTCCGGAGATGAACGGCCGTTAGATATCGCCGGGCACCAGCGAATACACCGCTGCCGCTACCGGCGTGCCGTTGACCAGCAGCCGGTTCCTGGCGATGCACTCGAAAGTGGCGCCGAGTTTTTCCGCAACCGCGCGGCTGGGCAGGTTGTCTTCCGCGGCAACGATTTCCAGCCGGGTCAGTTTCAGCGTCTCGAATCCGAATTGCGCGATGACACGTGCGGCACGCGTGGCAATGCCCTGCCGCTGCTGGCTCTCGCGCACCCAGTAGCCGATGTTCCCGGTGTTGTGCACATGATCGATCTGGTTGATCGCCACGCCGCCGTACAGTACCGCGCAGTCCTCGGAAAAGATGCCCACATCATAGGAAAAGCCCATGTTCAGGCGCACCGCGCACTGGCCGATCCAGGCACGCGCTTCCTTGGGGCCGTATCCTGCGTGACACCACGGCAGCCACGGCCCGACCGTCTCCACCGATTCCCGCACCGCGGAGGCGAACGCCTCCGTATCCGTGATACGGAAAGGACGGATGCAAAGAGCGTCGGCAATGATCGGTCGCATGGCAGTGCTCGCGTTTGGTCGCCCGAGCATAGCATTCCCGCCTGCGGCAATCCAGATTGCCGGCACAGTTCACGCGTGGCAAGATGCTCGCACTCATCAGATGGCAGGATGCAATGGATACGCTCACCAGCATGAAAGTGTTTGCCGCCGTGGTCGAGAACGGCAGCTTTGCGGCCGCCTCCGATCGCCTCGACATGTCGCGCGCGATGACGTCGAAGTATGTCGCGCACCTCGAGGAACACCTCGGCACGCGCCTGCTCCAGCGCACCACGCGCAAGCTGACCTTGACCGAAGCCGGCACCACCTACTACGAGCGCTGCGTGCAGATCCTGGCCGACATCGGCGAAGCAGAGGAAGGCGCGCTGCATCTGAACGAAACGCCGCGCGGCACGCTGCGCCTGACGGTGCCGGTATCCTTCGGCATCCACCACATGGGCGCGGTGATCTCCGACTACATGAAACAGTATCCGGACGTGAAGGTCGACATCCTCGTTACCGACCGCCGGGTGGACCTGCTGGAAGAAGGGCTGGACATGGCCATCCGCATCGGCGCTTTGTCGGAATCCGGGCTGGTGGCAAGGAAGATTGCCTCGGACCGCCTGGTGATCGCGGGGTCGCCGGAATACCTGCAGCGCCACGGCGCGCCGCGCACGCCGGAAGATCTGGCGCGGCACAACTGCCTGACCTACACCTACGCGGCCACAGGAGACGAGTGGAGGCTGCTGGGCCCGGGCGGCTTGCATACCGTGCGTGTATCCGGCAGCCTGCGCGCGACCAACGGGGACGTGGTGAAACTGGCCGCGCTGGGCGGCGTGGGATTGATGCGCCAGCCCCTGTTCCTGTGCGGCGAAGAACTGCGCAGCGGCCGCCTGCAGGAAGTCCTGTCCGACTACCGGTCGGACGAGCTGGGCATCTACGCCGTTTATCCCAGCCGCAAACACCTGCCGGCGAAGGTGCGCACCTTCGTCGACTTCATTGCCGCGGCATTCGATCTCAAGAGCGAGTGGGGAACGCGCGTCACTCAGTAGCCGCCTGATTCCTGCATCGTCTTCACCGCGAGGCCGACAGTGGCGAGCACCGGCACGGCCGTCAAGACGGCGGCGGTGATCCATGAACCCGCGCCGCGCAGGCGATCGATAGAGGCGACCAGCGGGTCGGCGGCCAGTGCGCCTCCCAGCAGCGCGAGGTACAGCGGAGAGAAGCCGGCATACAGGTAGGCATTTGCCAGCAGCACGCCGAGCAGCAATACGCCGGTGCCGGTCGCCGCCGCCGGGAAGGCGACACGAACGCGCGGCAGGTTGAACAGTGCGCAGGCGGCCAGCGCCGAGGCCAGCGCAAGGCTTGACTGGCCGAGTGCGGCGCTCGAATCGAGCATCAGCGCCAGCCCCGCGCCGCCGGCGACGATGGCAAGCAGGGGAGCCGGCGTCGGCCGGTCCTCACCGGTCGTGGCCAGCAGCGTCCACGCCGCGGTGATCAACACCGCACCGGTGGCGGCGAGCATGAGGGCCTTGGCCATGCCAAGGCTGGCCAGCGCCGGCCACACGACCAGCGCAAGCGCCACGAGGGAAACCGCGAAGCGGGAGAGCAGGCGGGCGGGCGCCACGGCCGCGCCGAATACCGCCATATAGGGAAGCCAGTCCATCGCTGTCTTGGGCACGGGTGCCCACTGCGCATGGAAGGCGGAGAAATACGCCGCCACGAAACCGGCGGCGATCGCGAGTGCGGGGCGGCGCAGCGCAAACAGCAGCACGAGCGCGACGCCGAAAGGCACGAGGGCGCTCTGCAAGATCAGGGGGATGGCGAAGGACGCGTCGGGCATGGCGGGCTCCTGTAACGAAACAGCGGGCCCGCAGGCCCGCCGGTCGCACTTACTGCTTGATGGCTTCGATGTTGATGCGCAGTTCCACTTCGTCGGTGGCCGCCTTGTTCAGGCCGTAGCTCATGCCGAAGTCGCTGCGCTTGATGGTCGAGGTGGCGACATAGCCGGCACGGGTTTCGCCCTTCATGCCCGGGCCGGAGCCGATGTATTTCAGCTTGAAGGTGACCGGCTTGGTCACGCCGTGCAGGTTCAGGTTGCCGGTGACGCTGCCTTCGCCGGCGTTGTTCAGCGTCACGCCGGTGGAAGTGAAGCTCATGGTCGGGAACTGCACGGCGTTGAAGAAGTCCGGACTCTTGAGATGCTTGTCCAGGCCGTCGTGCCTGGTGTCAACGCTGTCGGTCTTGACGTCGACCTTGATCTTGCTGGCTTCCGGTGCGCCGACGACGAGATCGCCCGAGATGTCATTGAAGCGGCCCATGAAACGGGAGATGCCGTTCATGTGCCCCACTTCGAAATAGGCGACCGAGTGCGCGGCATCGATCTTGTAATTGCCCGCCGGCGCATTGGCGAAGGCGGCCGAGGACAGGATGAGGCCGGCGGCGGCCAGCGTGCGGATCAGGGTCTTGGTCATGGTCTGGTTTCCTTTCAAATGGGGGTTGCCTCGTCGATGCATCGGCGAAAGCGGCGCCGAACAATTCGCGTTGGGATGTGTTGGATTCTATTGCCCGCCATCCGGGAGATAAACAGCCCGACAAGAACGAGACTGTTTCACGATTGTTGACAATCCGTGCAGTGGACTGTCTACATGCGAGAAACAATGTTGTTCTCCCCGGGCGGTTTATCTCCCCCGCCCGCACGCGCTACAGTACGGTTCACTCTGAAAATCCCTCTTCATGAAGCAGCAACTGCGTACCCTTACCCTCATGCTGGCCGGCCTGGCCATGCTCGGACCTTTCTCCATCGATACCTATCTCCCGTCTTTCGGCGCGATCTCCCAGGATTTAGGCGTGCCCCCTGTCTATGTGCAACAGACACTGAGCGCCTACCTGCTCTGTTTCGCCGGGATGATGCTGTTCCACGGCACCTTGTCCGATTCCTTCGGGCGGCGGCCGGTGATCATCACCTCGCTTGCCGTGTTTACCGTGGCATCCATCGGCGCCACGCTGGCGACCAACCTGGGCGCGCTCATCCTGTTCCGCGCCTTGCAGGGGCTGTCGGCCGGCGCTGGGACGGTGGTCGGGCGCGCGATGATCCGCGACCGGCTGGGCGGGGCCGAAGCGCAGAAGATGCTGTCGGATGTGACCGTCGTATTCGCGGCGGCGCCCGCGATTGCGCCCATCCTCGGCGGCTGGCTGCAATTGTGGTTCGGCTGGCGCTCGGTGTTTGCTTTCCTGACCCTCATCGGCCTGCTGCTCGGGCTCGTCTGCTGGCGCGCGCTGCCGGAAAGCCTGCCGGCCAGCCAGCGCCAGGCCTTCCACCCGCGCCAGATCCTCGGCAACTACTGGACGGCCT
>Ga0196971_1000357_pt1 | contig 38672 bp, 38 predicted proteins | sample S1v_1013CmetaG_FD_148660 | JGI IMG/M metagenome (GOLD analysis project Ga0196971, IMG submission 148660) | Soil microbial communities from Anza Borrego desert, Southern California, United States - S1+v_10-13C | ecosystem: Environmental > Terrestrial > Soil > Desert | place: USA: California...
GCATCTTATGGCAGAAGCCTTGATCAAGTACGAGACTATTGATCGTTTCCAAATTGACGACATCATGGATGGTAAGGTTCCGCGTCCACCGCAAAGCTGGGGTGAAGCGCCTCCGAGTGGCGGTGCTACGGGCCTAGGGTCGAAGGAGACTCCCAAAGCGAAAGGAACCGGTGGTATCGGTAAGGCAGCTGAACAGCACTGATCCTGTTTTTGGGTTCGTAACAGACCCCTGCACCGTTTCGGGTGCGGGGGTTTTGTTTTTGTAAGGATCGCCTAAACTAGCCAAAATGAGCTTTATGTTTAGTTGTTGGACCATTGGCGGGCAGCAAGCCATTGGTCGGGGTTTTCGCGGTTGGAACGCTAATGGGGGCGGCGGGACTGATTGCGTAATCTCCATGCTTCACGAAAGCAGGTCGTATTAGTGTGTCCCAAAGATTCCGACAGATCAGCTATCGCTTACGGAAGAGCGTCAAAATAATTAGATTCTTTAGATTAAAGGACAGCAAATGAAAAAAGCATACTTTGGTACAGACGGAATTCGCGGCAAAGTAGGGGAATATCCTATTACGCCGGACTTTGTGCTGAAGTTGGGCTGGGCGGCGGGCCGCATATTTTCACTAGATCGCCATCACTCCAACGTTCTGATCGGAAAGGACACAAGAATTTCCGGCTACATGTTTGAATCTGCTCTGGAGGCGGGTCTTGCGGCGGCTGGGGTTAATACTCAATTGCTTGGTCCAATGCCGACCCCGGCTATTGCTTACCTCACTCGGACGTTTCGGGCTCAGGCGGGGATAGTCATCAGTGCCTCGCATAATCCGCACTACGATAATGGAATCAAGTTCTTTGGGCCCGATGGGATGAAACTTCCGGACGAAATCGAACTTCAGATCGAGGATCAAATAGACAAGCCGATGACGACGGTGGAGTCATCGAGCATTGGCAAGGCCTCTCGCATCGGTGATGCCGTGGGGCGTTATATCGAATTTTGCAAAAGCACCATTCCTTCTCGCATCGAATTTAACGGAACCAAGATCGTTGTCGATTGCGCTCATGGTTCGACTTATCACATTGCGCCCCATGTATTTGAGGAGGTTGGTGCGACAGTTGTGGCTATCGGCGCTCAGCCCAACGGTTTAAATATAAATGACGGCGTCGGAGCTACCAAACCCGAGCAGCTCAGTCGGACGGTGTTGGAAGAGCGGGCGGATTTTGGAATCGCCTTAGATGGAGACGGTGATCGGCTGATCATGGTTGATCATAAAGGAGAGATTGTCGATGGCGATGAGCTTGTTTACATCATCGCTAAGTCGCGCCTGGAGAGCGGCGGATTAAAAGGTCCGGTAGTCGGTACCTTGATGAGTAACCTGGGGTTGGAGCATGCGTTGGAGGCACTAGGATTGGAGCTTAAACGCGCTGCCGTAGGTGATCGTTACGTGATGGAAATGATGCTTCAGCACGATAGCGTGCTCGGTGGTGAAAGCTCAGGACACATCATATGTCGTGATAGGATCACGACGGGCGACGGTATTATTTCCGCGCTACAAATCATGGCAGCGATGCACGAGTCGGGAAAATCGCTCAACGAATTGAAAAGCGGCATGGCTAAATACCCTCAGTGCCTGCTGAATGTAAAGGTGCGGGAGAAAATCAATTTGGATGAGCTTGGGTTGGTTCAGAACTTGAAAGACGAAATTCAGCGTGAACTCGGCAGCAAAGGGCGTATTCTCCTTCGGCCTTCGGGAACCGAGCCTTTGATAAGAATTATGGTAGAAGGCCAAGATGCTCGTATCGTTCGCGCTATGGCAGATCGTCTGGCGAATGCAGTCTCGTCGGCGCTGATTTTGTGAAGCTTTCGAGGCGAGTCGTTAGAGTCTTGAGAACTTGATTTGGACAGAATGAGCCGGGGATATCAGCCGATGCGTATTTTGCACACAATGATCAGGGTCGGAGAGCTAGACCGATCGATCCGCTTTTATACGGAAATTCTCGGAATGAAATTGTTAAGAAAGGAAGATTATCCTGACGGAAAATTTACCCTAGCCTTTGTCGGCTACGGCGACGAACTTCGCAATTCGGTGATTGAATTGACTTATAACTGGGGAGTTGAGCGCTATGACCTGGGCGATGCCTTTGGCCATATTGCGATTGCGGTCGATGATATCTACCACGCTGTCGACCGTATCAGGCAGGCGGGTGGCAAAATTTTGCGCGAAGCCGGTCCCATGAGACACGGTAGCACGGTCATTGCTTTCGTGGCGGATCCGGATGGTTACAAAATCGAATTAATCGCGAAGTGAGAATAAGCGGCTGTCTAAGTTGGTTGTTATGCTTTATTACTACCAAGCTGATGTCGGGATATTCCGCCTGGCTAAACAATTAGAGATTTGTTTTAATACAGGCCGAGCGTCGGTCTTATAACAATAAGGAGAAAGAGGATGTCAAAAGGGCAAAATTTACAAGATCCATTCCTAAATGCGCTTAGAAAAGAACATGTTCCCGTTTCAATCTATCTCGTAAACGGGATCAAGTTGCAAGGTAAAGTCGATTCTTTCGATCAGTACGTGATCATACTCAAGAACACTGTAAGCCAGATGGTTTACAAGCATGCTATTTCTACGATTGTTCCGGCGCGCCAGGTTCGCCTGCCACATGCGACGGAAGGACTAGAAGACGAAGGGTAATCGAGGGCTCCGCCTAAACCGTAAGATGGTTATGTCGAGATTGGCCGGGGAGAAGGGTTTAGTTGTTTGAAAGGCCGAAGTCCGGTGAGCGTGCTGTACTTGTTCACTTGACTGCTCAGGACGATACCGAAGCTCTTGTAGAACTTCAGGAACTTGCGTTATCCGCAGGTGCGCAGCCTGTAGCTGCTGTGACAGGCAAAAGACACGTGCCTGATCCGCGTTATTACATCGGTAAAGGAAAGCTTGATGAGTTGGCCCGGCTTGTCCGGGAGAACGAGGTAGAGCTAGTCCTTTTCAATCATCCTCTAACCCCGAGTCAAGAGCGTAATCTAGAGAAAGAACTCTCGGTCAGGGTCATTGATCGTAACGGCTTAATTTTAGATATTTTTGCCCAGCGAGCCCAGTCTTTTGAAGGCAAGCTGCAGGTCGAGCTAGCTCAATTGCGGCATCTATCTACCCGTTTGGTGCGTGGCTGGACTCACTTGGAACGTCAAAAAGGGGGTATAGGTCTCCGCGGTCCCGGTGAGACGCAGCTTGAGACAGATAAGCGCCTTATCGCGAGCCGAATACGGCAGATTCAAAAACGTTTGGAAAAAGTCGAACAGCAGCGTAATCAGGGGAGAACCGCGAGACGGCGGGCCGAGTTGCCAGTTATCAGTTTGGTGGGATATACGAACGCCGGCAAGTCGACTCTTTTCAACGTGTTGACGGGGGCTGGAGTTTATGCGGCGAATCAGTTGTTTGCCACGCTTGACCCCACGTTGCGTCGCCTGCAATTGACACCGAATTTGACGGTTATTCTCGCCGACACGGTAGGGTTTATTCGGCATCTGCCCCATGAATTAGTTGCCGCATTCCGTTCCACCTTGAAGGAGGCCGCCGAGGCGGATTTGTTACTTCACGTGATCGATGCAAGTGATGAGCGTGCCGATGAAACCGTATTCGAAGTCAACCAAGTCCTGAGCGATATTGGGGCTGACCGAGTAAGCCAGATTCAGGTCTTCAATAAGATCGATCGACTTGCGAATATTGAGCCGCACATTGAGAAAAATGAAGATGGCGAGGTCAGGAAAGTCTGGTTGTCCGCAAAGACAGGTGCGGGTTTGCCGTTGCTCCAGCAAGCTTTAGAGGATCTTTTTCGCGGCGAAGTGATCCACCGGAGAGTTCATCTGGCTCCAGCAAATGCGGGACTGAGGGCAAAGTTATATGGCGCTGCGCGGGTCTTGAGAGAGGAAACCGACGGAACTGGGGGTTGGGACATGGAGGTCGAGCTTCTCAAAAGGGATGTGAGATTGCTGCATGAGATCGACGAGCTCAAGGCTTCAATAATCGCTTGAAAAATTCATGCCTGTAACTATTCCAAAGCATAGGGGTTCTTCTGGCATGCAGCAGTAGAAGATGGTCCATAGACTAAAAGCGCACGAGTCCATTTTCAGTCGATTAAGTGACTCCGGCCGTTCTATTGATACTGTGGACCTTCGAGAAGCGTTCCGTGGCTTCTTCGCAAATGCTTGTTTTGTATATCCAACCATTTTCCTAGATAATTCTCGTATTCGGGCTGTAATTGCAGCCTAGTCGTTGCTCTAGAAGAGCGTCAAGATCTGTACTATAGGAGTCATCCAATGTCCTGGAATGAACCGGGCGGTAATAAAAAAGATCCTTGGAGCGGTCGCGATCAGCAGGAGACGCCTCCCGATTTGGAGGAGGTTATGCGTGGATTGCACGAAAAGATGGGCAGATTTTTCGGCGGTGGCGCAAATGCGCCTATGAGGACGATCGGTTTATTTCTCGTGGTTGCTTTGGCCGTATGGGGGTTGACCAGCATCTATCTCGTGGATGAAGGGAGTCGCGGCGTTGTGACGCGATTCGGCAAATATGTCGATACCACCATGCCCGGGCTGCATTGGCACATACCCGCGCCGATAGAGCGGGTTCAGGTGGTCAATATGGAGCAGCAACGTTTTCTGGAAGTAGGCTATCGCTCCGGCGGTCGTCAGCAATCGCTCGGTTCGGTGCCCAAGGAAGCTCTCATGCTTACCCAGGATGAAAATATCATCGATATTCGATTGGCTGTTCAGTATCAGATCAAGGACGCGAAAGATTATCTTTTTAACGTTGCCGATCCGGATGAAACCTTGAAACAGGTGATCGAAAGTGCGCAACGTGCGGTAATCGGGAAGAGCACGATGGATTTTGTTTTGACCGAAGGCCGGGGGCGGGTCGCGGAAGAAATCAAAAGCGAAATTCAGCAAACACTGGATCAGTATCAAACCGGAATTAGAGTGAGTAACGTGAGCTTGGTGGATGCTCAGGCTCCTGAAGAGGTTCAGGCTGCGTTTATGGATGCCATTAAAGCGAGAGAAGACGAGCAACGTCTGAAGAACGAAGCCGAAGCTTACGCGAACGAGGTCGTCCCCAAGGCGCGTGGCGCCGCGGCGCGTCTCCTGGAGGAGTCGGAAGCACACAAACAACGGGTTATTGCTAGAGCCGAAGGTGATACGGGTAGATTCAAACAGTTGCTGGCGGAGTACGAAAAAGCCCCGGAGGTTACCCGAGAGCGCCTGTATCTCGACACCATGGAGGAAGTTCTAGGACAGACGAGTACATTGTTGGTCGACGTCAAGAACAGCAACAACTTGCTGTATTTGCCCATAGACAAACTTCAAAAGCCTGCATCGTCTTTAGCCCCGCCCAAAGACACCGAAAGTACCATGATTACCACTCCGGAGATATCGGACGGCGGGACTACTAGGAATATCCGCTCTACGACGACTCGAGGTCGTGAAGGAAGGGGGCAATAATGATTAGTAAAAACACCCTAATTCTTTCTCTCATTTTCGTCTTACTGGTCTTGGGGGCTACCTCCATATTCACCGTTTCGGAGACGGAAAAAGCCTTATTGCTGGAGTTTAAGAAAATTGTTCAAACCGACTTTGAATCCGGATTGCATTTTAAGCTTCCGTATCAAGAAGTGAAGAAGTACGACGATCGGATTCTCACATTGGAGTCCAAGCCCGAGCGTTTTCTTACCTCGGAAAAGAAAAACGTTATCGTTAATTGGTTCGTGAAATGGCGGATTGAAGACGCCACAAAATACTACAAGGCAGTGGGTGGCGATAAAGCAGCGGCGAATATTCGCCTCGATCAGATAACGAAAGACGCGTTGCGGAACGAATTCAGCAAGCGAACGATTCGGGAGGTGGTTTCCTTGGAGCGGACCCAAATCCGGGATCTATTGATCAAGACGGTTAACCCGGTAGTAGATGATTTGGGAGTCGAGGTTATCGATATTCGTGTGAAGGGAATCGATTTGCCGGAAGAGGTAAGTTCATCGGTATACCGGCGGATGGAAGCCGAGCGGGCCCGGGTCGCGAGAGATTTTCGCTCTCGCGGTGCAGAGGCGGCCGAGCGTATTCGTGCGGAAGCCGACCGTCAGCGGGAAGTGATACTTGCCGATGCCTATCGGGAGGCTGAAATCAGACGCGGTGAGGGCGACGCCACAGCATCAGAGGTTTATGCTCAAGAGTATGGCAAAAACCCAGAATTCTTTGAGTTTTATCGAAGCTTGTACGCTTATAGGCAGGTATTCAAGAATGAGAACGACATGATCGTGTTGGAGCCTGATTCGGAATTTTTCCAATACTTCAAAAAGCCAAAATAACGAGATCGTTGCACCCCCGCACATATCGTTTTCTGTCTCTCCTTCGTCCCGTCAAAGGGACGAAGGAGGGCGGGCGGCTTTGCTACTAGCAAGCATTCTTGCACGGCACAACCATGGTGCCGGTATAAATCTCGCGATAATACAACTCATCGCATAATCCATTCAGACCCATTTACGTTTACTGAACTTACTGAATTCGATTTGATGTTAACCGAAGATAATTGGTTGTTGCCCGAGGGCATTGATGAGGTTTTTCCCGAAGAAGCCGCGCGTTTGGAGCATCTGCGCCGAAAAATAATCGACTTGTTTGCCGGTTGGGGCTACAGGCTGGTAATGCCACCTCTGATCGAATTCATAGAGTCTCTTTTGATCGGTTCTGGCAACGATCTTGATTTGCAGACATTCAAGATCATCGATCAGATCAGCGGTCGGTTGATGGGAATACGGGCCGATATGACACCGCAGGTTGCACGTATCGATGCGCGGAATCTCGGTAGCGATGCACCGACACGGCTATGCTACATCGGGACTGTGCTGCACACGCAATCGGATCATCTCGAGAAGTCCCGGAGTCCGTTGCAGGTTGGGGCTGAGTTATACGGCCACTCGGGCAATGCCAGTGATTTGGAAATTATCCGCCTCATGTTGGAGATGCTTGCCATGGCGGGCATCGAGGACGTGCATCTGGATCTGGGGCATGTTGGCATCTACCGGGAGTTAGCACGCCAAGCCGGTTTGAATACGCAGCAGGAGGCAGAGCTATTTGAAATTCTCCAGCGAAAAGATCATCCGGGCTTGGTTGATTTGTTGGATACGCTAACGGTTAATCGCTCCTCCGCAGAAATGTTGAAGGCGCTTGTCGATCTAAATGGTCATGAGGGTGTCATAGAGGAAGCTGGAAAGCGGTTGATATCAGCCGGTGAGCCGGTACATCGGGCTTTGGTGGATTTAGAGTCAATTTCCCGAAGCTTGAGGGGTTTTTTTCCGGCTTTGCGTATCAACTTCGATCTTGCGGAATTGCGTGGTTATCACTACAAATCTGGTGTCGTATTCGCCGCTTTCGTGCCGGGTTATGGCAGGGAAATCGCGCGCGGCGGACGTTATGATGAAATCGGTAAAAATTTCGGGCGTGCTCGTCCAGCTACTGGTTTCAGTGCCGATTTGAAGGTCTTGGCACGATTGGCCGTAGCGGGAGACGATCTGTCGAGTAGTTTGCGCATTTTTGCGCCTGCCGTAGACGATCCCGATTTGCATGAAAAGGTGCGTAACTTGCGTGGCGCAGGGCAAACGGTCATTCAAGAGTTGTCTGGACAAATAGGCGATGCTCAAGCAATGGCATGTTCACACTACCTCCGAAAGCCGGGGCTAATTTGGGAAGTCTTCCCCGTTGGTGATTGAGCCACAATTACCTCGAAAGTAAAAACATCAAGCTGGAATCAAGAATGGGTAAAAACGTCATAGTCATCGGTACCCAATGGGGAGATGAAGGTAAAGGTAAACTTGTCGATTTGTTGACCGAACGCGCAGATGCAGTCGTACGTTTTCAAGGTGGTCACAATGCGGGACATACCTTAGTAATCGACGGCCACAAGACGGTGTTGCATTTAATACCTTCCGGGGTTTTGCGGGAACCAGTCAAATGTTTGATAGGCAACGGTGTAGTGTTGTCGCCTCACGCGCTGCTGGAGGAAATCTCTTTATTAGAGAAGGCTGGTGTTCCGGTTCGGGATCGGCTCACGATTAGTGAAGCATGTGCCTTGATACTGCCCATTCATATAGCACTGGACGTAGCGCGTGAAAAGTTCCGCGGCGATAAGGCCATAGGTACGACGGGAAGAGGTATCGGCCCGGCTTATGAAGATAAGGTATCGCGGCGAGGGCTCCGAGCCGGTGATCTTCTGTATCCAGCCGTCTTTGCCGAAAGGTTGCGAGAGCTCTTGGATTACCACAATTTCGTGCTCGGCAGGTATTACCAGCAGTCACAACTCGATTACCAGCAAGTGCTGGACGAAACGATGGCGTTGGGCGAGCAGATTAAACCTATGCTAGGCGATGTGGCGGGTATCCTGCACGGTTACCGCGATGACGGTAGGAATGTTCTCTTCGAGGGGGCGCAAGGAGCGATGCTGGATATCGATCACGGCACTTACCCCTATGTGACATCTTCTAATACAACGGCCGGGGGCGCAGCATCCGGCAGCGGCATGGGTTTGTTGGATTTCGACTATGTGCTGGGCATCACGAAAGCTTACTCGACCCGCGTAGGGAACGGACCGTTTCCGACGGAACTTTCGAATGAGGTCGGCAAGCATCTGTCCGCGAAAGGTGCGGAATTCGGCGCCACTACCGGGCGAGCACGCCGGTGCGGCTGGTTTGATGCCGTTTTGATGAAGCGCTCGGCGAGGCTCAACAGCCTAAGTGGATTATGCTTGACGAAGTTGGATGTTTTGGACGGGCTGGAAAAGATCGGAATTTGCACGGCCTACCGATACAAAGGAGAGGAGATTCGCACCGTACCTATTGGTGCAGATAGTTATGCGCAGTGCGAGCCCGTGATCGAGGAGCTTTCAGGATGGCAAGAATCGACCGCCGGCATCACCTCGTATGAAGATCTTCCCACGAATGCTAGGGCTTATATCGAACGGATTGCGGAACTGGTCGATGTACGGGTGGATATTCTTTCGACCGGTCCTGACCGCAGTGAGACGATTCTTCTGAAGAATCCCTTTGATTAAGGGATATGAGAAAGGATGGTGCCGAGGAGAGGACTTGAACCTCCACGGGTCTCCCCACATGAACCTGAATCATGCGTGTCTACCAATTTCACCACCTCGGCAGCGGTGAGTTACATTGAGCAACTCAACTGAGGCGCGAATTTTGTTACTTGTCGGTCGAATTGTCAATACCGAAGGCCTTGAAGCGAATTGCCGGCTTCCTGAGCGGTTGTCGGGCCGAGGCTCGTCTGAAGCAAATTAAACAGCAAGAGAGATAGGAAAATTATCCATGACCAAGTCCGCCCCTAAGACGGCCAGAGGGTTTAGGTTTAAGGATCCGTTTGCGGAGCGGGAGGCGGGAAAATATGAGCGCCCCATCCCCAGCCGGGAATTGATCCTGCAGGTGATGAAAGAACAAGGCGTCCCTTTAAGAGTTGAGGACGTTGCCGGGATATTAGGCGTACAAGAAGGCGAGGATATCGAATCGCTACGTCGTCGCCTCAATGCCATGGAACGGGACGGGCAGATACTGAGAAACCGCCGCAACTACTATTGCATTGTAAATCATAAAGATCTCATCGTCGGACGGGTAATCGGCCATCCCGATGGATTCGGTTTTCTTCGGCCCGACGAAGGCGGCGATGATCTTTTTCTCTCGCCTAAGGAAATGCGCGCGCTCATGCACGATGACCGGGTGGTGGTTTGCATCCGCGGAGTCGACCGCCGCGGGCGGCGAGAAGCCGGCGTTGTAGAGGTATTGGAACGGAATACCCATAACGTCGTAGGCCGACTGTACCTGGAACAGGGAATAGCATTCGTCGTCCCTGACAATAAGCATATAGCTCACGACGTCCTTGTTCCCGAGGAATACCGGAACGGAGCACTTGCGGGGCAGATCGTGGTTGCGGAGATCATTGAGCAACCCACTCGACAACGTGATCCCATCGGCGGAATCAAGGAGGTTCTGGGCGATCATATGGCTCCCGGGATGGAAATCGAAGTGGCGATTCGCAGTTTTGATCTGCCTTCGGAGTGGCCGGACGCCGTGTTGAACGAGGTTGCGGGTCTAAGCGCGGAAGTCCCGGAGCAGGCCAAGGCCGATAGAGTCGATTTACGCCATCTGCCTCTAGTGACCATTGACGGAGAGGACGCCCGCGATTTCGACGACGCCGTATACTGCGAAAGAACCCCGAAGGGGTGGAAGCTGTATGTTGCGATCGCCGACGTTTCCCATTATGTTCGGCCAGGAACCGCTCTCGACGACGAAGCCAAAACCCGGGGCAACTCGGTGTACTTTCCCGATCGGGTCATTCCCATGCTGCCGGAGGTGCTTTCCAACGGTTTGTGCTCGCTCAACCCCGAGCAAGACCGGTTGTGCATGGTCTGCGAAATGTATATCAACACTGACGGTGCGATTGTCCGCTCGAAGTTCTACTCGGGGCTGATGTACTCTCACGCGCGACTCACTTACACCGAAGTCGCCCGCATCCTCGTTGATGGCGATAAGGCCCTGCGGAAAAAGTATCGTACCCTGGTTCCTCATTTGGAAGAATTGCATGCGCTCTACAAAGTACTGCGGCGGGCGAGAGAGGATCGAGGGGCGATGGATTTCGATACCCAGGAGTCCTACATCGTATTCGGAGAGGGCAAGAAAATCGCGCAAATCGTGCCGCGGGAGCGTAACGACGCACATCGCCTGATCGAGGAGTGCATGATCACCGCCAATATTGCCGCAGCGCGCTACCTTGCCCGGCAAAAACTTCCCCATGTCGTTCGTGTCCATGAGGGGCCAACCGCCGAAAGATTGGCTGATCTGCGTGCCTTTCTCGGAAAAGTCGGCTTAGGACTGGGAGGCGGCGACGATCCGGGGCCGAAGGATTATTTTGAGGTGTTGGATAACATCACCGGCAGGCCTGATGAGCACCTGATCCAGACCGTACTGTTACGCTCGCTGGCTCAAGCCGTTTATAGTCCGGAGAAAAAAGGCCACTTCGGATTGGGATTGGATGCCTATACCCATTTTACGTCACCCATCCGGCGCTATCCGGATCTGCTGGTACATCGCGCTATTCGTTACTCGCTCGAAAACAAAAATAAAGAAGAGTTCGGCTATTCCCATAATGACATGGTGCTGATGGGCGAGCATTGCTCGTATACCGAGCGACGCGCCGACGAGGCGACCCGCGATGTGGTTGCCTGGCTTAAATGCGAGTACATGCTCGATAAGTTGGGAGAAGACTTCTCAGGGGTCATTTCCGCCGTTACACCGTTCGGTTTTTTCGTGGAGCTGAAAGACATTTTCGTCGAAGGATTGGTTCACGTTTCGACTTTGGATAAAGACTACTTCCATTACGATCCGATCGGTTATCGGTTGGAAGGGCAGCGTAGCGGCGTGACTTATCGGCTTGGCGACAGCGTTCGCGTGATCGTTGCCCGCGTAGATTTGGATGAGCGCAAAATCGATCTTGAACTGGTAAAACGCTCCGAGTCTCCAGCGCGCCGACCGCGGAAGAAAAAACGCAGATCATGAAGAATCGGCGTCGCATTGCAGGTCTTCATGCAGCGGAAGCCGCTCTTGAAAACGCCCCGGACAAAATCATCAGCGTCTGGATCGACCATCGGCGGGAAGACGGCCGTATTGCGGCGATTGCACAGAAACTAGCGTCCCTTGGAATTCCGGTTCAGCCGGCCGGAAGAAACCAGCTCGATTCCCTGGCCGAAAGCCGAAACCATCAAGGCATTGTTATCGAGCTGAAGCTGAGCGGCGAACTCGGAGAATCGGAGCTTCAGGACGTCTTGGCGGAGCTTCCAAATCGACCATTTTTTCTCGTTTTGGATCACGTGCAGGATCCCCATAACCTCGGGGCCTGTCTACGTACTGCGGATGCCGCCGGAGTGCAGGGCATCATTATCACGAAAGACCAGTCGGTGGGCTTAACGCCGACAGTGGCCAAAGTCGCCTCCGGCGCCGCTGAAACCGTGCCGGTTTATCGGGTAACCAACTTGAATCGAGTTCTCGGTTGGTTGAAGGAGGCGGGGTTGTGGATCGTTGGCGCTGCGGGCGAGGCTGAGCAATCCCTGTACGAGATTGACTTGGCCATTCCATTGGCTTTGGTGATTGGAGCCGAAGGAAAAGGCCTGCGTCGCTTAACGCGCGAGTCCTGCGACTTTTTGGTCAAAATTCCTATGTTCGGTCAAATCGAAAGCTTAAACCTGTCGGTTGCAACAGGTGTATTGCTTTTCGAGGCCGTGCGGCAGCGTGCGCGGGCGAACCGGACTTAACGATTTAAGTCGTGCTGACTAGCCTGGATTGTTAGGCTAGGAGTAGACGGCTTGAATCCGTGCCTGGTCATATCAACATTGACATAAATCAACGGAGCCAGCGCCAGTACCGCCAAGCCCAGAAGTTTTGCACCTCTCTTCACTGCATACCGTGGTTCCAGGTGCATCCAACACCAGAGGTAGATTTCGAGTGCCATAATCGGACCTTTTAGGTGTTTGTCTTGACAAAATCAGGCTAATGTGAGTATGACAATCTTGCAACTGAGAATAGCCTTTTGATGATGCGGCAAAAACGCGCACCCGTGTTGACTTGGAGAGCGCCGCACGTCGTAAATGTTTTTAGGGCTTATTGCCAAAAGTTTCGATGAATAGGTGCGGATTCTTTGTTTGCCGGCTGGACCATTTTAAAATAGATTCATGTTTAGCCGGATCAGGCTAGCCCAAGAACTCCCGTGAGCGGACGTCTTTTGACAATCGCTCGTTTTCATTCAATCAAAATGTCTTCATCGTCGGCATCCATTACGTTTAACGATACAGTCCGTGCCTTGCAATGGAGCGAACGAGGGCTCCGCTTGCTGGATCAGCGCAAACTGCCAAGCGTTGTCGAATATGAGACATTCGATAACGCGAAGGGTGTGGCCGAGGCGATTAGCTCAATGCGCGTGCGCGGAGCCCCCGCTATCGGCATCGCCGCCGCCTATGGCGCCGTGTTGGCGGCACGTCAACGGTATCGGGAAAATCCGGATACTTGGAAAGAAGCGATCGAGGCGGATTTGGCTAAGCTTGCCAGTTCGCGTCCCACCGCGGTTAATCTATTTTGGGCGCTTGACCGTATGCGCTCGGAAATCGAAAAGGTTAACGGCGATCCTGAGCCACATCTGTTGAAAGCCGCGTTTTCCATCCACGACGAAGATATAGCGGCCAACCGGGTGATGGGGGACTTGGGGGCCTCTCTGCTCGTGGGAGCCAGCGGCGTTTTGACCCACTGCAACACGGGCTCTCTTGCGACAGGCGGCTATGGTACGGCGCTTGGCGTGGTTCGAAGCGCTTACCGGCAGGGTGTTGTGAAAATTTTCGCGACCGAGACCCGGCCGTGGCTGCAGGGCGCTCGGCTCACCGTTTGGGAGTTGGCCCAGGACGGTATACCCGCTACGTTGATCGCCGATTCCGCTGCGGCTTATTTGATGAAAACGGGCGCAGTTCAGTGGATTGCCGTCGGCGCCGATCGAATTGCCGCAAACGGCGATACTGCCAACAAGATCGGCACCTATGCCTTGGCGGTTGCCGCTCGCCATCACGGGGTGAAATTCATGGTTGTTGCGCCAACCTCGACGATCGATTGGCGGACAGAGACGGGAGAAGATATCAAGGTTGAGGAACGAGACCAGAACGAGTTGCTAAACGAATATTTCGCAAGATCAGGCAGTGTCATAACGGCCTGGAATCCCGTGTTCGACGTGACTCCGGCCGCATTGATAGATTGCATCGTCACGGAGCGGGGTATTGTGCGGAATCCGGATCGCCATGCCATGAAGGTTCTGGCGGATGCTCGGTAAGCCCTGTGTTTCGCCCGCTTGCGGGCCCGGATCGACGCCACTATTCCTTTACTTCCCGTGAGACAGTTGTTAGCCATAGCCTTGGGGGGATCAGCGGGCGCCCTGATGCGCTATTGGATCGCTGCCGGCGTCTATGGCTTCTTGGGAAGGGGCTTTCCGCATGGAACCCTGTTTGTGAACGTATCAGGGTCCTTTCTTATGGGACTCTTGACGGAGTTGATGCTGCAGCGTTTTCCGTTGGCCGCGGAGTACCGTGCCGCCGTGCTCATCGGCTTTTTGGGCGCTTACACGACGTTTTCGACCTTCGCGATCGAAACGTTTTATCTCATTGAGGAGGGAAGCTTAGGGAAAGCCGGGGTGAATGCGGCACTCAGCGTGATTCTTTGTTTGGTAGCGGTTTGGGGCGGACTGCTCCTTGGCCGCCGGCTTTTCACCGGTGAGCTCTATCCCTGGCTGGGATACGGTTTTCCCTACGTGAGATTGTTGGTTGCGGTAGCCTTGGGGTTGATTCTGGGATTCTTCGCCGAGCTTGCTTTTAATCGCTTGGCATTCACCGTACCCGTACGTACAGTCATTTTGGTTATGTTATTGGGGTTAATGACTATCCTGTCCACAGTGGCGCTAATTCCTGATTTTTCAAAAACACGTATTGAGTTCAACGGCTTGCTGGGGTTGTTCGCGGTGAATGCCGTTGGAGCTGCGTTGTCGGTTTGGGTAGGTATGCTCGCAGGGAGGCAGATGTGAAAAGTCGTCAATTGACTGTTGTACGTATTTATATTCGGGAAGGGGAGCATATCCTCAACAAACTCATTCGCTTTCTACATGAAGAGCAGAACATCTCCGGTCTGACCGTACTGCGGGGTGTACTGGGCTTTGGCGACAGCGGTCAGTTACACCCCGCGTCGCTGGTTGACCTGTCCCTGGATTTACCGCTGGTGGTGGAATTTTTCGAAGAGCCGGAGCGCGCCCAGCAGGTCATCAAGAAAGTGATTGAGTGTTTCGGCTTGGTCCACGTGGTGTGCTGGCCCGCCACGGGCTGGGTCACAGAAGGCTGAAGGCTCGGGCCTGTTCAAACCCTATCCTCGTTACGCATCATGGCTCCCGTGAACCCGCGCGAATCTCCCGTGCGTTCGGCGCGCCGTAGGTGGTTTTTAATCATGACTTACGCAAATCTCACTCAGGATAACCGATGTTAGATCCACGTCTTTTCCGCACTCAATTGGATGAGGTCGAAGCGCAATTGGCGCGGCGTTCCTTCGAGCTGGACACCGAAGCGTTCCGCGAATTGGAAAACAAGCGCAAGGAGATACAGAGCCGGACGCAGGAATTGCAGAACGAACGTAATACCCGCTCCAAGCTCGTCGGCCAAGCGAAAGCAAAAGGAGAGGATATCCAGCCTTTGCTTGCGGAGATGCAGCATCTGGGCGACGACCTTAAACGGATGGAAGGCGAATTGGAAGGAATTCAAGCGAAGTTGGAAGAATTGCTGCTTGGCATACCGAACGTCTTGGACGCGGATGTTCCGGATGGCCGGAGCGATGCGGACAACGTGGAGATTCATCGCTGGGGCGAGCCGCCGCAGTTCTCATTCGGACCGAGCGACCATGTCGATTTGGGAACACGGCTGGGCGGTCTTGATTTCGAAGCGGCGGTCAAAATCACGGGCTCCCGGTTCGTGACCCTCAAAGGCCCTCTGGCCCGTTTGCAGCGTGCCCTGACCCAGTTCATGCTCGATACGCATACGCAGGAGCATGGTTACGCGGAAACCTACGTGCCGTTCATGGTGAATGCGGAAAGCTTGCGCGGTACGGGGCAGCTTCCGAAATTCGAGGAGGATCTGTTCAAGATCAACCGTGAACCGCCGTTCTATCTGATTCCGACAGCGGAGGTGCCGGTTACCAATCTGGTTCGCGATGAAATCCTCGATGCGGAAACGCTTCCCTTGAAGTTCGTCTGTCACACCCCGTGTTTTCGGAGCGAAGCCGGCTCTTACGGTAAGGACGTGCGTGGCATGATTCGCCAGCATCAATTTGAAAAAGTCGAACTGGTCCAGATTACGAGGTCTGATGACTCGGCACGTGCTCACGAAGAGCTGACCACCCATGCGGAGGAAATCCTCAAGCGCTTGAGGCTGCCGTTTCGAAGAATCGTTTTATGCGCCGGCGATACGGGCTTTTCTTCGGCCAAAACCTATGATCTCGAGGTTTGGCTACCGGGACAAAATGCCTACCGCGAAATTTCGTCGTGCAGCAACTTCCGAGACTTTCAGGCGCGCCGCTTGAAAGCCCGCTGGAGGAATGCGGAAACGGGCAAGCCCGAGTTGGTTCACACCCTGAATGGTTCGGCGCTTGCCGTCGGCCGCACCCTCATTGCCGTGATGGAGAACTGTCAGGACGAAAAAGGACGGATCAGAGTTCCCGAGGTTTTACTGCCATATATGGGCGGAATTGAAGTAATAGGCTGAGCGAAAGATGGAAGATTCTCAAAATAATCTTATGCCCGACGGCCCAGACCGGACGCTTGCATTGGCGAAGCTAGTCGAATCCATGCGTTCGGTGACAGGCTCGGAAACGGCGGCCATCGCCAGTGAAAAATCCGTCGGGGAAGCGGATTCCATTCAGCATAGATCACGGGCTCGCGTGGAGCACCTCGAGAGTCTCAGGCAGGCCAACATCGAGCAGATCCTTCGGTTAGCGGGGCAGGAGATCGATCCTTCGGTATCCGAAGATCCGGTAGATAAAGGGTGGTTGATCCATTTTTTCGAGTCGGCCAAGAACTCCGGAGATGATTTGGAGCATCGCATCTGGGCGCGACTTCTTGCCGGAGAATTAGCTTCACCCGGCGGCTTCTCCAAACGCAGCTTATCGACCCTGAGCCTGATGGATCGGTGGGAGTTGGAAGGCTTTATCGAATGGTGTGCCTTCGCCTTCGCATTTGAAAGCGGTTGGCGGTTTATGTTCGACGACGACGTCCTGCGTCGGGAGATGTGGACTTACGGTAGAGATCGAGACCTTACCCATCATTTCGTCAATATCGGCTTGCTTTCGGCTGAAACCAGTCAGCTCAGGCCATCGTCGTGCTCGAAAGGCTTGCGTCTTCGTTATTCCGGAAAGCTTTACGAAATCCGTACGGAAAAGGCCGGCTCCATGGAGCATGTATCGGCCGAGTCCGGCGCCAGTTATCGGCGATTCACCGCCGTGGGGCAGCAGTTGGCCGAAGTCATACGAACGAAATCGTTCTACGGCTATGCGCGCAGTGTTCTTAAAGTGTTGGATAAGGAATGGAGTCTTCGATTCGAAGTGATCGAGTCGCCGAGTGATACCTAGCGACGCAATTGGCGACGGGCTATAACTCCCCACTCAGTCGCTTCCGCATCGCTCTTCGGATTAATCGTGTGACTGGATTTACACCAAGACGTGAACGACATCACAGAAACGTTGCAGAATGATATAACCATTTCAATGGAAACTTTGTCTTTTTAGAAGTTTCATTTATTATGAAACCGCATCGTTCCTAATAACCAATACGGAGGTGAAGGATGCGGAAGCTTCGACTGATTGCTAACTCCCTTCTGTCGATCTACTTGGCGTCTTCCTGTACTGTTGGTCATGCCAGAACGGCAAGTCCAAAAAACCCAGCAAGCTCTCAAAAGGGCACTGCATCGTACTACAGCGATCGTTTTCAGGGCCGGCGAACAGCCAGCGGCGAGCGTTACAACAAGAACGGTTTCACCGCAATGCATCGGTCGCTGCCATTCGGTACCCGGCTCCGGGTGACCAATCTCAGCAATAACCGCAGCATAGAAGTGCGCGTCAACGATCGTGGCGATCCCGCGAATAGGCGGCTACTTGATCTTTCGCGGCGCGCAGCCAGTGAGCTCGGATTTATAAGAGCGGGGCTCGCCCAGGTTAAGCTTGAGGTTATCCAACCGGGAGACGGCTAATTCGTGGCCTTGCGATAAGAGCTATTTCCCACTTGCCGGTTACTCGCCGTAACCTAGGGATTCCACATCCACGAGCCTGCCATTCTCGAATCGAAGCAGCTGGACGAATCGATTTGGACCGAAGTTGTACGTCCATTCGTCGATCGTGACTGGCACGTACCGCTCGAACTCTAAGCCCGAGCCGTACAATCGCACAACCCTGAACTCGATGCGGGAGTCCGTGAATATGGGCTCCCCGCACTTGCTGAGCACCTGGAGCTTGTAATCGCCAAGGGTTACCAGCCGCGAGCCGCAACGTAGCGCCCAGGCTGACGGCGCTAACAAGCACAGACACAGACCGGAAAGAAGAATGGCTTTTTTCATGAATTATTGGACTGTGAGATAGCGCTTATTCTTGACCAAAATTCTCGGAAAAATCATAATGACTTTAGATTCGATAGGCGTATCGAGGTTACGATTTGTATGAGCGAAGAATCCATTAAATTTACCGACAGTGCCGCGGCCAAGGTGAGCGAACTTATAGCCGATGAAGGTAACGGTGATCTGAAGCTGCGGGTTTACATTACCGGCGGCGGCTGCTCAGGTTTCCAATATGGTTTCACCTTTGACGACATGGTCAATGAGGACGACACCCAAGTTGTAAAAAATGGTGTCACAGTCTTGATAGATTCCATGAGCATCCAATATTTGACGGGTGCCGAAATCGACTATACCGAGGACTTATCCGGATCACAATTCGTCATCCGTAATCCCAATGCGGCCACCACATGCGGTTGTGGCTCGTCCTTCTCGGTTTAAACTTTCTCACCCTAAAGCTCTTGTAACAGATCGGTCGTCCGGTCACATCTGGCAGATTCCACGTCCGGAAACAAGCCGTAGTCCTGCATTGTTGGACAGGACATTAACGGGCTTGAGTGAGTACCTGCGGTTTCGGCTGCAGCCTCAGGGCCGGTCAAGTGAAGTACACAATCTCCGGGATTTTGCCATCAAGGGCAACTACATCACGCCTAACATATCGGCACTAGCATCACCGGAAGCGCTTCCAATACGATCGCCAGCAGTGCCAGCCCCCCGAAGGCAACGGTCATCCAGTCGATGAAAGCGGGTGTCGCAGGCTGCGGGCTACGGTGGTAAAGATTCCGCCAGGCGGGGAGAAGTATGACCAAGATCCCCGCTATCGCCATCACCGTAGCGATGGCGACCGTCCACGACACGATATCAATCCCCAACCAGCTTAGATCCTGGAATCGCCGCGCACACGCCAGAGCGGTGAAGATGTAGACAACCCCGAAATGGGCACCCCAGATCAAGACGCCCGAGAGCATCCGAAGCGTGTTTGTGACGAAGTGGAGTGCGGCAGCCATGGCGGTTCACCCGAGGAAGCGCGGAGACAGATGGACCACGGCTAATGCAATCAGGCCCTGGACCACTGTGTAATGCCAGAACAGCATGGTGTTGTCGAAAGTGGCTCGGCGTTCGCGGTTTATGAGTCCGCACACCGAGCGGGCGAAGGTATAGAGGCCCATGATGACCACCACGGTAACGAAAAATCCCTGAATCGAGATGACGGTATAAACGATCGCGGCATAGCCGGAATCGGTCGGCCGCAGGCCTATCTGCCATTGGCCCCACAACTCGGCCACCAAGGCACCGACGAGCAGGGGGACGGCTAAAAGCAGGGCCAGGCGCACCGTCCAGAACCTGTTCGATTTCAATGCGCGGCTGGCGTAAGCGATGGCCGCACTGCTGAATGCTGAAAGGCTTGCCGTCGCGAGCGGATAAGCCACTTCCGGCAGCGATTCTCCGCCCTTGGGCCAGAATCCCGGCGCCACGGTCCACAGAAAATAATACGAGAAGATCAGGCAGGCGAAGAGAGAGGCCGAGACTATCATCAGCACGACCATGGCCCACCGGGAATGCGACATGGAGCCGGTCACGTAGACCGGCAGCTTGATGCCGCCGCCGATGTCCACGGGAGGATGACTGGGTCCGGGGTCGGTTTCCCATACCCACCGGATAATCATGGCGACGGCGAACACACCGAAGAACAGTGCAGGAACCACCAGTTTCACCGTCAGGAGCAGGAAGAACGCCGCCGTGCCGAAGGCCGCCAGCACCGGGAACCAGCTTCCTGCCGGCATCTGCAAGATGTACAGGGGCCGGGCGTCGATGGGACTGGTGACGATGGTCTCGCGCGCGCCGGTAGGCGCGCCCGGCAGGTAATAGCGGCCAGCCTCGACGTCCTCCGCCAGATTCGGCTGATCCCAAAGCGGCTCGCGGCTTTCGACGATGGGAATGCTGCGCATGGCGTAATCGCCGCCGGGCAGCCATTCGAGGGTGCCGGCATCCCAGACGTTGCCCGCCTTTTCCGAACGGAACGGTCGGAAGTTGCGGATGAGATCGACCAGGAACACCAAAACGCCCGCACCGATGAGAAAAGCGCCGAGGGTCGAGATTAGGTTGAGGGTGTCCCAACCGACTTCTGTCGAATAGGTATAGACCCGCCGCGGCATGCCCAGTAGTCCGGTGACGTGCATCGGGAAGAACGCCGTGTTGAAGCCGATGAACATCAATCCGCACACCCAGCGGCCCAGCCGCTCCGATAAAGGCCTCGTGCTCGCGTAAGGCGCCCAGTAATAGAACACCGCGAACAGCGGGAACACCATGCCGCCGAACAGCACATAATGCAGATGCGCCACCACAAAATAGGTGTCGTGCACCTGCCAATCGAAAGGCACCACCGCCACCATCACGCCGGTGAGCCCGCCCAGCACGAAAATGAATAGAAAGCCCAGAGTAAATAGAGCCGGCACCGTGAGCTTCAAGCGTCCAGCGGCAATGGTGGCGATCCAGGCGAACACCTGGATGCCGCTCGGAACCGACACCGCCATACTGGCCGCCGAGAAATAGCTCATGGAGATCTGCGGTAGCCCCACGGCGAACATGTGGTGCACCCACAGGGCGAAACTGAGGAAACCCGTGCCTACCAGGGCCAGCACCACCAATCGGTAGCCCACCAAGTGCTTGCGCACCATGGTGGGTATGATCATCGACACGATTCCCGCGGCCGGCAGGAAGATGATGTAGACATCCGGGTGACCGAAAAACCAGAAGAGATGCTGCCAGAGCAGAGGATCGCCGCCCTTCTCCGCCACGAAGAATGGCCACTCGAAGCTGCGCTCCAGCTCCAGGAGTGCGGTACAGAGGATCACCGCCGGGAAGGCGACCATGATCATCCCGGCGAACACCAGCATGGCCCAGCAATAGATCGGCATCTTATCGAGGCTCATGCCGGGCGCGCGGTTGAGCAGCACCCCCACCACGATCTCGATGGCCGCAGCGATGGCCGTGATTTCGATGAAGCCGATGCCGAGGAGCCAGAAATCGGAGTTGTCGCCGGGCGAGAACCCATAACTGGTCAGAGGCGGATACATGAACCAACCGCCCTTGGGCGCCAGGTCGAAGAAGAGACTGCAGAAGAACGCCAGTCCGCCCGCGAAATAGGCCCAAAAGGCATAGGCCGACAGCCGCGGAAACGGCAGATCCCGCGCCGCCTGTATGTTCGGCAGGATGAGCACGCCCAGCGCCTCCACCGCCGGTATGGCGAACAGGAACATCATGATGGTGCCGTGCATCGTGAAGATCTGGTTATAGAGGTCTTGCCCTAGAAGATTATTTTCCGGCACCGCAAGCTGGGTGCGCATCAGGAGCGCCAGCACGCCGGCCAGCAAAAAGAACAGAAAGGCCGTGCCGACGTAGAAGATGCCGATGTACTCGTTATTGACGACGGTGATGAAGCTCAAGCCCGAGGGCGGCCGCCAGATTTTTTTGAGCAAGGGAAGCTCGTAGTCCGGGCGGGGCAAGGAGTTTGGATAATCCTGGTTTTGGTCCATTCATTGCTCCTCAGCGCAGTCGATACAGCAGGAATACCCCGCCGAGGTAGGTCGCGAGCACGGCCAGGGAATCGTAGCCCATGCGGAAGATGGTTCGATCCCGGCGCTCGACCAGCCCGGCTATGTACAGCGTAGTCACCACGATCCCCAACAATGTTGCGACGGCGGCGAACCGCCCGACCTCGTTCAGCGCCGGCCCGCCACGGTGGATGGCGTCCGCCAGGAACACCAGCGCCACGCTGAAAAGATTGGTGCCGAAGATATCCGACACGGCCATCTCGTAACGGTGCAGACGCACCGCCGCCAATACGGTGCTGACTTCCGGCAACGAGGTCGCTATTGCCACCAGCAGAACGCCGACGAAACTCGACCCCAGGGCCGTCTTCGTGGCGATGGCATCGCCGGATTCCGAAAGAAAAAAACCGGCGATCAGAATCGCTAGGCCAGCCGCAACCGTTCGGGCCGCGACTCCGGCGAGCGGGGTGTCCGTGCTTTTGCCGTTATCCGCTTTCGGCGTACGGTGGCCGGACTGCAGTCCATCCATGCCTTTCGGATGCCATTGAAAGCGCCCCTGGGATCTATGGGTCATCCACACCGCCAGCAGGTACAGGACGAGAACGCTCCAGCACCAGCCGCCGACGCCGAACAGGGCTATATCGCCTACCGTAATGCCGGCGGCGATCAGTGCGAGCAAAAGGATGGACAGGCTGCCCTGTAACATAACCACGGGGTCCGGGACCACGGAGGTCAGCGCGTCCCGCCCGATAGCCGCATCGGCTACCGCCAGGATTGCGAATCCGAAAGCGATCCCGCCGAGCAGATTGTTTACCGCCAGCTCCAAATTGCCGGCTGCCGAAGCGACCACGGTAACCGCCGCTTCCGGCAAAGACGTGACCACGCCCAGCAGAACCAGGCCGGTAAACGCGTGGCCAATGCCGGTACGTTCCGCGATCGTATCGGCATGACCCGACAACCGAGTGCCGGAGACCCAGACGACACCGGCCGAAACAGCGAACACGGCGATGCCGACCCAGAGCGGTGCGGCTTTAAAATCCAACGGCATCAGAGTAACCCCGGAACGGCATTCATCGCAGGCGCTCCAAATAAGCCGCTGGCGGACGCGCGGGCAAGCGCTGGGCGGCGAGCCAGGCGTCGAAATCCTCCGGCGTCTCGACCACCACCAGGAACGCCATGTTCGCGTGCTGAGCCCCGCAGTATTCGGCGCACTGCCCGCGCCACACGCCCGGCCGGTCGGGGCGGATGCTCAGCGTCGTGACATGGCCGGGAATCATGTCGATCTTCCCGGCTAGGTTGGGCATCCAGAAGCTGTGGATGACATCGACGGTGCGGAGCCTGAATTCCACCGGCCGGCCGGCCGGAAGGTGAATCTCGTTGGCGGTGGCGACGTCGACATAGCCCGCATCGGTCAGGTAATTAACCCGCCACCAGAATTGCTCGCCGACCACCTCGACGCGCAGCGCCGGCGGTTCCGGTGGCGCTGCGATATCGCCCGCGACCTTCAGGGTATGGATCAAAAGCGCCGACAGCAGAGCCACCGGAAAGGCCAAGCCGCCGATGATGATCGCACGGCGGTGCCCCAGCACGCGGCCGGCGCGTTCCGGCGCGGACATGGAATAAGCGGTCAGCGCCATGACCAAAACGAAAATTGCCGTGGCTCCGCCGAACAGCAGCCAGGTAATAGCGGTGATCTCGGATGCGACAGGCGAATGAGGGTCGAGGGCTGACTGCAGGCCGGCGCCCGCGGACGCCGGCAGTGTTGCCAGTACCGAGGCCGAACGAAAACGGGCGATCATGGCGCGTCGATACACAGGTCGTCCGCGCGGACGCGCCGAAGACCGGCACTAACCGCGAGGCGGAGAGTCGAAAATTCTGTAGCGTCGGAAGGCGTTTCGTCCCGGATGATCATCGGTCACTCCCTTGGCCGGATCGTTGAGCCAAACGGCGGAAGCCGTTCCCTCGAATTTTGGAGCGTACTCACAGAAGACCATGGCACTGTCCCGAAAGTTTCTGATCCATGCCGCCATCACTGTCGTCCTCTTGGGTGGGCTGGGGATATTGGGCGCGGCCGTCGTCGTGCTCGGCGGTGTATACAACGTCGCCGCCATCTATCAGCACACCCGGCCGGTTTACGAAATCCTGGATTTTGCGCTGGACCGGTCGGTCGAGGTCCGCATCGGCGGCATCGTTGCGCCGCCCTTGGAAGATCCGCTCTTGGCCGAACGCGGCTTCCACATCTACCGGGACAAGTGCGTGCAGTGCCATGGCGCGCCCGGCGTGCCGCCCGACGATATCGGCAAGGGCATGCTGCCGCTGCCCAACAACCTGGCTCAAACGGCGCGTGAAAAATCGGCCGAATACATCTACTGGGTGGTTGCGAACGGAATCCGCATGACCGGCATGCCCGCCTGGCAGTACCGCCTCAACGAGCGGGATTTATGGGCCGTGGTGGCCTTCGTGGAGCTGTTGCCGGAATTTTCCCCGAAGGAGTATGGAGAATGGGAGCGAAAGGCCGGCGAACGATAAAAAAAATCAAGGCGTTGCGCGGGCTCTTCGCGGCATTGACGCTGCTGAGCGCCTGCGGTCGCTCCGACGAACCCGCGCAGGGCACGGGGGGCGACCCGGCCCGGGGCCGGATCGCCTTGCAGCAATATGCCTGCACGACCTGCCACATCATTCCCGGTATCGTCGGTGCCAAAGGCCTGGCGGGTCCGCCCCTGACCGGCTGGGCCAATCGGATCTACATCGCCGGCATCCTGCCCAATACGCCGGACGACCTGGTCCTGTGGCTGCGGGACCCGCAGCGTATATCGCCCGGCACGGCCATGCCCAACTTGGGGGTGACCGAGCGGGACGCATGGGACATGGCCGCGTATCTCTACAGCCTGAAGTAATCCCGTATTGGACCCCGGTTATCTGAAGCGGGCGGCGCTCCGATTCGATGGCCGAGGACGCCAGGGCAGGCGGGGACAATCCGCCCCGCGAACTTTCCCGGCACTGGTCGACCTAAAAAACTGACGTCCTAATTCGAGAAGCTCACCGCGGGAGGATACTCATGGAACGGTTTGGCGGACTTCGCGCCCTTGGCGCCGTTCTGATCATGATGTCGGCGGGATGCCAGCCCGTACCCGTACCGAGGCTTACCCCGGCGCCCGCGGCGGAGCGCGTACCGGGGGAGCCGGGCGCCGCCCGCGCCGAAGCCGGCGGCGTCCGTATCGCAGCCGGAGCCGAAGCGTGGCCCGGCTCGGATACCATCCATCGCGAGTTGACCCCGGTGCGGGTGTCCATCGACAACCGAAGCGCACAGCCTCTGCGCATCCGCTACGCGGAGTTCGCCCTGGTGAGTCCTTCGGGGGAGCGCTTCGCCGCGCTGCCCTTTTACCGGAAGGAAAGCCAGGTGAACGTCCCCGCCGTGCCGGCCCCGTACCCGCCCATCGCCGATCCCGCCTTCGGCTATACGAACTTCTACGTGGCGCCCCGGTATCATTCGATGTATCCGGGGCTGCAGCCCTATCCCGGCCCGTTCGAGTACGATTCTTCTTACTACGACACCTATGGCGACTATTGGAAAGAAGGTGCCCTGCCGACCGGGCGCATGATCGATCGCGCCTTGCCCGAAGGCGTACTGGAGCCGAATGGCCGGCTCGACGGGTGGCTTTATTTCGAAAAGGTGCGGGATGTGCCGAAGGTCACCTTCCGTACCGATCTGGTGAACGCCGAAACCCGCAGGATTTTCGGCGAGATCCGGATTCCATTTACTGTGCGTTAGACCATTTTCTGATCTGGTATAGCGTCAGAAACAGCGGGCGCTACCCGTCTTAGCCCCGTTAGAGCGCCTCCGAGCATCGCCGCCTGGGACCGGATTAGCCCGAAGGGGCGCGGCACGATGCCGCGCGGCGACAAAGGCACAGGGACCGTGCCTTTTGTCAGCCCGGTCCCAGGCGGTGACGCGCAGGATCAGGGCGCTCTTCGGGTGGCCTTTTCTTTGGGTACTTTCTTTTGGCCAAGCAAAAGAAAGTACCCCGCGTGCGGGGCGGCTCCCCGCTCCAAAACAATCGCCGCGATTAGCGGCACCTTGGGTCGTGCTTCTAAATATCTAACATCGCTTTGCCTAAACAAAAGCCGCACTAGAAGCTGTCTTCAAGCGTCACGAGCATCTTCAGAACAAGGAGCGAACCACAGGGACGTTTTTCATCGGTATTTCGAACCCTTGAGCAACGCGGGTATGGCGGTGCGTAGTAGTTTGAACACAGCTTCTTAGAGCGGATCTCCGATATGCCGATCCCAACCCCGCATGGAACGGGTTCTGGGGATGTTTCCCGTTTTTGCGCTTCGTCATTTCGGCCTCCACGGTTTTCGAGTTGATGGACCGGGGCTCCGCGGCCGGCAATTCGGCCGCCCGTCCGTTTAAGCAAAACAAACGATGCGGTGACGAAACATCGGATCGAATGTCTTAATTTTCATGGACGACACTCGGTTTCACAACCACATTGGAGGCGTGGCTATGGGCGGCATTTTACGGTTTCTGGGCAGTGCGATCGGCATCATCTTCTTGATCGGCCTGTTAGTCTTGATTGGGCTTCTGATGCTGATTTTCTGATCGGTGATGCGCGTGCGGGCTTGGAAGCACCTTTGGCTTGGAGCCGTAGCGGGGGGCTTGTTTACCGTGGCGGCTTTGAGCGCGACGGCCAGTGAAGCTGTGCCTCCCGCCGTGCCCGGCACGGGCGCCCGGCCACCGTTTGCCGGAGAGTCCAGCGCTCTGCCGACGGTGTTGATCGTGCCCGGGACATTCAGCGCCGAGCGGGTCACCGATGGCTGTTGGGTGCAGTTCTACACGGGCGACGATTTCACGGGAACCCAACTGAACATCATCGGCCCGGTCGACATGCGCAGCATGGAGGGTCCGTTCGGCGCCCGCTGGACCGGTCTGGAAAGCGCCAAGGTTGGACCGCGCGCCCGGGTAACCGTCTTCGCTGGCAAGGACTTCGAACGGCGCAGTTTGGTTCTCGAACCGGGACAACATATCCCCGACTTAGAGAAAAGCCGGGGACGGAGCAGGTTGGGGCTTTTTAAAGATATCAAATCACTGCGGGTGATTTGTCTGCCGTACCGCTGATCCGGTGCGCCTCGCCATATCCCAAAAATATTGGCAGCAGGCTCAGACCCGCTCCCAACTATGGAGCGGTTATTGAGTGCAGGTAATCTTCACGGACTCAATATCCTCGAACAGCCCCAGTTTCCGGTCGTCGAGGTTTTTGATGCGATCGCCCGGATTGAGGGTTGCGGTGCGGTTCCGGTAGTCCTCGGCGTCGTAGATCGCTACCCTGGCCTTGGGGCCGACGATTACGCTGTCGAGACCGCCCCAATAGTAGCGACGATTGAAATTCATGTTGGGCAGGTCGGCGGGGCCGACTAGAGTCAGTTGATCGCCCTCGAAGTTTTCGCCGTCGAAGAACCGGGCCCAGCAACCGCCATCCATCGTGTCGACATGCTGTGCCACGGGGATCAGCACCAGGACGGGCACTTTGCCCTGCCCTTCGTTTTTGGCTTTGGTGCCGGTTTGCTTCTGGCCCTGATCCTCCGGCTTTCGATCTCCCGCTTGAGCTCTGTCTTTCGACTTTTCCGACTGGGCCAGCGCTGTATCGTTCGCTTGGGCCGGGGGCGGAGCGGTGATCCCGCGGCGAATAACATGGTGCCAATAGCGATCGCCAAAACGGAATTCCTGGACTTCATGGGACGCCTCCTGCGTCGGTGCACTATGCCGAACAAAGACGCATGTTTATCCGTCTCCTCGTAAATAAAAACGACTCGAAACCCGTTTAATCGTTCCGCCCGCAGCAATGGCGGAACGATTGAGCAAGACCGTGGCAAGAAACGGGCAGCCTTCAGAGTTCTTTCGGGAACTCCCTTGGAAGGATCATTTCTTGGCTGTTCGGGTCACAGACGATATAGGTGCCGGCGTAAGGAACGGGATTGCCTGAAAGTACTATTTTCGCGGAACACTAAGAGGAGGTTCGCGTGCAAGCGTGGAAGCGTTTCTTATCGAAATCCGTGGCGAGCACGGTGCCGCGGCCCGGCGAGAGGATTCCGGATTTCAGGAGCGCGCCTTGGAGGAGATCGTTCGAAAATATCGACGCGCCGCGGATAAGCGGCCGGCCCTGACCCGGTGGTCGGGCTCGGATTTCCGGTTGTCGGCAAAGTCGAATGGCGCGGAGTTCAGCGCGGGAAACGGAGAGCGTGTTCGGTGGGCGGTTCCGACGGCGGAGGATCTTGGCTGGTCTCGCCGTTTTGGCCGTCCTGGTGGTGGCCGGTTACTGGCTCTGGGCGCGGATCGTCGATGAACGGAAACCACCGGAGCCGTCACAGATTCCTCCCGTTACCGTGGCGGCGGCCCGTGCCGAGGCGGAGATCTGGCGAACCGAGTTGGACACCATCGGCAGCCTCGTTGCCGTGCACGGGGTGCAGGTGACCACGGAGGTGGCGGGCATGGTGGAAGCCATCGGATTCGAATCGGGCGCCGAAGTGGAGCAGGGCGCGGCCCTGGTGCAATTCAATACCGATGTCGATCGGGCGCGGCTGGAGCGCCTGGAAGCGGAGGCTCAACAGGCGCGCCGCGATTTGGCGCGGGCCCGGGAACTGGTGCAGCGGCGTTTCGTATCGCAGGCCGAACTGGAACAGGCGGCCACCGAGGTGGAAACTCTGGAGGCCCAGGTTCGGGAGCAGCGGGTGCTGATCGGCAAGAAACGGGTCGAGGCGCCCTTCGCCGGGGTTCTCGGGCTCCGCTACGTGAATCTGGGGCAATACCTCGAACCCGGTCAGGCCGTCATCGATTTGCGGTCCATTGCGCCCATCTACGTGGATTTCACCTTGCCCGGCCGCCATTACGCCGAGGTCGGGCCGGGACTGCCTATCCGGGTGCGGGTCGACGCCTATCCCGAGCGGGTCTTCGAAGGCGAAGTCAGCGCGGTCAGCCCGGAGATCGACCGGGAGACCCGCAATTTCAGCGTGCGCGGCAGCCTGCCCAACCGCGAAAGACTGCTCCGGCCGGGCATGTTCGCCGACGTGGTCGTGACGCTCCCCGACGAGCGCAGGGTGGTGGCCGTTCCCGCCACGGCGATCAGCTACAGCCCGTACGGCAATGCGGTGTTTTTGATCGGGGACGAGCTTCCGGCGGAAGAAGCCGGTCCGAAACCGGATGGCCAGACGGTTCCTGCGCCGCCGGGTGGTTTCGATGGAAATAAAAATCCGGAGGCATCTTCTGCCGAAGTCCCGGCGGGGCGCGTCTACCGGGTCGAGCGGGCCTTCGTCACCGCCGGCGAGCGCCGGGGTCTCTGGGTGGAAATCCTGAAGGGCGTCGAGCCCGGTGACCGGGTGGTCACGTCGGGTCAGCTCAAGCTCGGCGACGGGGCTCGGGTGGTCATCTCGGACCAGGACGTGCTGCCGGAGGTCGAACCCATTCCGAAGGGGCCGTGATGGGTGGCTTTACCGACCTTTTCATCAAGCGGCCGGTGCTGGCCTCGGTGATCAGCCTGGTGATCCTGATGCTGGGATTGCGGTCGATCCAGTCCCTCAATGTCCGCGAGTACCCGGAAACCTTCTCCTCGGTCATCACCATTTCGACCCCTTATTTCGGTGCCAACGCGGAACTCGTCAGGGGGTTCATCACCACGCCCCTGGAACAGGCCATCGCGACCGCCGAGGGCATCGACTACCTCGAATCCACCAGCGTCCAGGGTACCAGCAGCATTCGGGCGCGGCTTTTGCTCAATTACGATCCCAACGCCGCGGTCGCGCAGATCATCACCAAGATCAACCAGGTGCGGAACCAGTTGCCGCCGGGCAGCGAGGACCCCATCGTCACCGTCACCGTGGGCGAGCCGACCGCCGCCATGTACATCGCCTTCTACAGTGACCGGTTGGAACGCAACCAGGTGACCGATTATCTCAACCGTGCGGTTCGGCCGCGCCTGGAAACCCTTATTGGCGTTCAGGAGGCGCCGGTGCTGGGCGGGCAGACGATCGCCATGCGCATCTGGCTGGACCCGAAGCGCATGGCGGCGTTCCGGGTCACGCCGACGGACATCCGCGCGGCGCTCGAGGCCAACAATTTCCTGGCGGCGGTGGGGGATACCAAGGGACCGACCCTCTCGATCTCTCTGGATGCGGATACCAACCTCCACTCGGTGGAGGAGTTCGAGCGGCTGGTGGTGCGGGAGGAGGACGGCGCGCTGATCCGGCTGCGGGATGTGGCGGACGTGTCCTTGGGCGCGGAATCGTACGAAACCTCGGTGTATTTCGACGGGGTTCCGGGGGTGTTCATTGCCGTGGAAGCGGCGCCCACGGCCAATACCCTGGACACGGCGGCGCGCGTGCGGGAAGTCTTCCCCGATATCCAGCGGCAATTGCCCGAGGGCATCCGCGGCGTCGTGGTCTACGACAGCACCGATTTCATCCGCGACTCGATGCGGGAGGTGCTGGTTTCCCTGGTCGAGGCGCTGGCCATCGTGACGGGGGTCATTTACCTGTTCCTGGGATCGGTCCGTGCCGCCCTGGTGCCCGCCGTGGCCATGCCGCTTTCGCTGGTGGGATCGTTGTTTTTGATTCTGATCATGGGTTTCAGCATCAACCTCTTGACCCTGTTGGCGCTGATCCTCGCTATCGGCCTGGTGGTGGACGACGGCATCGTCGTCGTGGAGAACGTCCACCGCCACATGGAGGAGGGGAAGAGCCGGCTCGAAGCCGCACTCGAGAGCGGGCGCGAACTGGCGGCGCCCATCGTCGCGATGAACATCGTGGTGGTGGCGGTATACGCGCCCATTGGCTTCATGACCGGACTCACCGGGAACCTTTTCACCGAATTCGCGTTCACCGTGGTGGGGGCGACGTTGATATCGGGCGTCGTCGGCCTGACCTTGTCGTTCATGCTCTGCTCCAAGCTGTTGCGGCGGGAAACCGAGAAACGCGGGCTCAGCCGTTGGGTGGACGCTGGATTCGGATGGGTGGCGGATCGGTACGGACGCCTTCTTCATTACACTCTGGAGCTGCGCTGGCTGGTGCTGCTGTTCGGGGGAGTCGTGCTCGTCGCCTGCTATTTCCTCTATACCGCCGCCGAAGACGAGCTGGCGCCCACCGAGGACCAGGGCTTTCTCATCGTGCAGGCCACCGCCGATCCGAACATCTCCATCAACCACCTCGAACGCTGGACCCGGCTGGTCGGCGAGGTCATCGAGAATTTCGACTCCACCGACCATTCGTTCGTCATCAACGGTGTGGCGCCGGGCGGCGGCAATGTGGGCAGGACCTACCAGGCCTTTGCCGGCATGTCCATGAAAGACTGGGAGGAACGGGAGCAAACGCAATTCGACATCATGCCCGAATTGCAGAATCGAGTGGATGGCGTCGCCGGCCTCCAGAGCGCGGTGTTCCCGCCGCCGGCGCTGCCGGGCGCCGGCGGCGGAACCCCGGTACAGTGGGTCATCGGCTCCACCGAGGAGACGGAAGCGCTCTACGAGGCGGTGCAGCGGGTGCTGGACCGGGCGCGGCAAAGCGGCAAATTCGCCTTCATCGAAACCGATCTCCATTACGACCGGCTCCAGGTGCAGGTGGAGATCGACCGTGCCAAAGCCGCCGATCTCGGCATCGACATGCAGCAGCTAGGCGGCGATCTCGCCACGCTGCTGAGCGAAGGCTATGTCAATTATTTCAGCATTCGCGGTCGCAGCTACCGGGTCATTCCGCAGGTGGAACGCGCCTACCGGCTCCGCCCCGAACAGCTCGAGAACTATTATCTCCGCGCCCGGAATGGCGCCCTGATTCCTGCCTCGACCATCGTCCGTCTGACGCAAACGGTCCAGCCGCGGGAACTGGCCCGGTTCAACCAGCTCAACGCGGCGACGCTGTCCGGGGTTCCGGCGCCGGGGGTCACGCTCGGCGAGGCGGTGGAATTTCTGCGGACGACGGTGACCGAGGCCTTGCCCGGCGAATACGTTACCGACTGGAAGGGGCAGTCGCGCCAGTACGTGCAGGAGAGCGCGGAGCTGGTAACCGCCTTCTTCCTGGCGGTGATCCTGATTTATCTAGTGCTGGCCGCGCAGTTCGAAAGCTTCCGCGATCCCGCCATCATGCTGGTGAGCGTGCCCATGTCCCTGGCCGGCGCCCTGCTGTTCATGGCGCTGGGGGTCGTCACCGTCAATATCTACACCCAGGTGGGGCTGTTGACGCTGATCGGCTCCATCATCCGGCACGGGATTCTGTTGGTGGAATTCGCCAACGAGGTCCAGCGACGCGAGGGGCTGAACCGGCGCAAGGCGATGGAGACCGCGGCGGCGATCCGGCTCCGCCCGATCCTGATGACCACGATCGCAACCCTGGTCGGCATGATTCCGCTCTGGTTCGCTTCGGGACCCGGCGCCGAAAGCCGTTTCGCCATCGGCTTCGTGCTGGGTGCGGGCATGGCCATCGGCACGGTGTTCACGCTATTCGTGGTACCGGCCTTTTACACCGTCATCGCCAGTGAGCGGACCGGATCGGAAAAAGGGGAACAAGGTGAGGAGAACTGAAACCTGTTGTGCCTTGATCGTAGGGTGGGTTAGCGTAGCGTAACCCACCGATTCAAGGCTGCTCGGTGGGTTACGCTACGCTAACCCACCCTACAAATAGTTGTAGGCCGGATTAAGCCCTTCGACTTCGCTCAGGACAGGCTCCGCGTATCCGGCGTTTTCATCCGTCGCGCGCCGGGAACGGCTGCCGCCCCTTCGACAGGGCTCAGGACAGGCTTATCCCGGCCTACATCTGTCCCACATGCGGCGTTTTCGTCCGTCTAGCTACTACCAATAATACGGACGGCCATAATAGTCGTGGATCTCGATTTCGTAGCGGCGGTTGACCGGTTCCGTCGGATCGAATTCGGGCCCGTTACGGATGCTTTCGGCATCGAGTTCGACATGCAGACGCTGTTCGGCCCAGTCGATCAAGCCGAGCCACGGCGTCGCCACCAGAACCTTGCGCCCCGGCAGCCAATTGCCCGTGTCGACCACCAGATAGCGTAGCGCCCATGCCTGATCGTCCACGATGAAGTCATTCACCTGACCGATGTCCCGGTCGGTGGCGGCGACGATGTAACCGATCACTTCCTCGACCGAACGCAAATGCTCTTCTTTTTTTTCCTGAATTTCGGCTTCGGCGCCGACCAACGGTTCCGGCACCGGGTTGACGACCTCGGCGGGCCAGGGGTAAGCGCCGAAGCCGCCGGGTCCGACGCCGTAGGGTGGCAGGGAGTAATGACGCCGATACTCGATCTCATACGCCCGGGAAACCGGGGCGTGCTCATCCAGTGGCGGAGAGTCTTCGATTTGCTGTTTGGTCAAGTGCACGGGCAGACGGCGGCTAGCCCAGTCGGGTTCGTCGAGAAAAGCGGGAGAAACGACCACCTTGCGTCCGGGTAGCCATTTGGAGGTCTTGGCCACCATGAAGCGAACCCCCCAATCGCGATCGTCGAACAGAAAATCGTCGCAGCGGCCGATTTCGCCGTCGCTCGCCGCCAGCACGTATCCCACAATCTCCTTGACGCTTCTCAGCATAAATCCTCCAAACTCGAAGCAACCGGCCCGGCACACTACCCAAGGCTCCTCTTTTAGGTAAGGGGCGAGGGAGGAAAGTTTCCGGGGCGAGCGTTCAGCTTTCGTTCTCCGTCTCCTCCACGACCCGCTCCCTTTGCAGCCAGCGGGCCAATAGCCACCAGAGCAGTGCCCAGGCGGCGCCGGCCATCCAGCCGGCAGCCACGTCGGACGGCCAATGCACACCCAGGTATACCCGGCTGAAGCCGACCAGCAGGCTGAGCACGATGGCCATCGTCAGCACGAAAAACTTGGTGCGCCGATCGGGCAGTACTCTGGCGAGCAAGGCGCCTAGCGTCAGATAGGTCGCGGTGGCTAGCATCGCATGGCCGCTGGGAAAGCTGGCGGTGTAGACGTATGCGCCATGGGGCACGAGGTCGGGGCGGGGGCGGTCGAAGCCGAGCTTCAGCGCCGTGTTGATGAGCAGACTGCCAGAGACGGCAATGGCCAAAAGGAGCAAAGCCCCGCGCTTCCGCAGGAGGGCGAGGTAGCCCGCGACTCCGAGGGTGATGAATACGATCACGCCGACGCCGCCCAAGGCGGTGAAGTCCCGGAACAGCTCCTCCAGCCATCTCGGGCCGAGGGGATCGGCCGGGTCCGCGGGATTCCGCAAGGCCAGCAGGATAGTGGTGTCGATGGCATGTGTCTGGCCTTCGGTGACCTCGTCGGCGAGTTCGATGAACCCCCAGAGTCCCCCGGCAGCCAGCAGCATCAGCACAAGGGTTCGAAACTCGCGGGCAACGGCCGACCCGGCGGCGCCGAGCAGCGGCCTGAGCACGGTGGAGAACCGATGATTCATATGCATGGCGAATTCTTGCGCCTCTCTTGGCTATCGTTGTTTGGACAATTCCGTAGACTCCCCGGCAGGACGGGCCGGGATAAATCCGCTTTCCGGTTGGTCCTTATAACTAAGTCCCCGTAAAAAAAGGCCTTTCATTCGACCGAACCGGTGGGGAATCCGTAAGGCGCTGTTGGCCGCTCGGCTGCTCGGGATAGAACCGGGTGCCGGAGTTGAGAGGTCTGCGGCTTTGACGGGAGACGGCTCGATCAGGTTCTTTGACAAGGCCAGGACGCCGGGAAGGACGCGATGATGGATCGTGAAACCGCCGAGACACGGAGCACCAGCGGACTGCTGACAAAGCGGACGTTGATCGTCGCGGCTGTGGCTGCCGCGGTTATTGCGCTGCTTCTGGCGGTGTGGCAAGTGGCGCAGATCCTTCTGCTGATTTTCGCGAGCCTCCTCCTGGCTCTGTTTCTCCGCACGCTCGCCGAGTTCATCAGTCGGCATACGCCGTTGTCCGTGGGCTGGTCGCTGGCGGTGGTGGTTCTGACGCTGCTGGGCGCGCTCGTGCTGATTTTGGCGCTATACGGCCCCGCCATCGCCGACGGTTTTTACCAGTTGTTCCGGCAGTTGCCGACGGCGCTCGACCGGCTGCGGGGCACTCTCGAGCAATATCCGTGGGGACCCGCTCTGATAGACAGGCTATCCAGGGCGGGGGGCACCCTGACCAATCCTCAGCAGTTATCGAGAATCGCCGGGATTTTTTCGACCGCATTCGGTGCCTTGGGCAGCCTTTTCGTCGTGATCGTGCTGGGACTTTATTTCGCCGCCGATCCCAAAACCTACATCGACGGCGTGGCACGCCTGTTTCCTAAAGAGCGCCGAGGGCGTGTTTGGGAGGCGTTGAACCGGATAGGCCATGCTCTCCGCTGGTGGCTGATCGGCCGGATCGCCGCCATGCTCGTAGTGGGAATTATAACGGGCATCGGGCTGGCGGTGCTGGGGGTGCCGTTCGCCTTTATTCTGGGTCTCGTCGCCGCTGCCCTGGATTTCGTGCCCAATATCGGGCCGCTCATTGCGGCTGTGCCGGCGATGATGGTTGGCCTCTCCCAAGGCGGTCCGACGGTGCTCTACGTGGCCATTCTCTATTTCGTGATCCAGGGATTGGAAGGCTATCTGATCACGCCCTTCATCCAGCAGAAGGTCGTTTCCTTGCCGCCGGCCCTCCTGCTGGCCGCTCAGCTCATCATGGGGACGGGTCTCGGCATTCTCGGCCTCCTGCTCGCGCCGCCCCTGGTGGTCATCATCATGGTGCTGGTGCAGATGCTGTACATGAGGGATGTGTTGGGGGAATCCGTCGAGATGCCTTAGAGGGTGAGTGAAAAGCTTTTGTCTTTGCTTGCCCACAGACAAACAATGCACGTCTGAGTCGGCTTGATCGCGATAGAACTTTCAAACCGAATTGAAGTCACTCAATTAACCTTAGGCATTGTTTTGCAATGGAATCAGGAGGAAATGCCATGGCGACGCAAGATATCACCGAAACGAAGGGAATCGCCGGCCAGGAGGTCACCCATCCCCAACGGGGATCATTTCTCAGTCCCTTTGACGAATTCGATCAATGGTTCGATGAGCTTCGGCGCAACTGGATGCAGCCTTTCTTCTTTGGTCGTGGCTAGCCAAGGCGGGGCAATGTTCGGCGGCCGAAAGCCGCGGGCGTCCAGCGTTAGACCATCAAGATGGACTGAACGTAGGAATAGCCGCACTTCCCACCACTCGTTGTAAATTTGCAGTATCGGATTACCGTCAGTCCGTAGATCGGGCACGACGGCGCCCCCAGTGCTTGCCGTGACCCGCTGTCGAACGTCTCGGCGAGTACTTTCAACAACCCGTAGCTATCAGGAGTGAAGTTATGGAACTCAAACTTGGAAAAACGCTCATCCTATCCACACTTTGCAGCCTGGCCTTGATGGGCGATGCCACCGCGCAGGCACAGGAGGAGGCGGCGCCGATCGCGGGCCAATCTACGCTCGGCGTTACCGTTATCCAGCATGAAGTCATCGCCAAGGGCTGGCGAGCCTCGAAGCTGATCAACGCGAATATCTACAACGAGAATGATCAGAAAATCGGTGAGATCGACGATTTCATCGTGGCTCCCGATGGATCGTTATCGGTCGCTATCGTGGATGTCGGCGGATTCTTGGGGATGGGAAAACGCCATGTCGCCGTCCCGGTAGATCAGTTTCGCTCTACCGGTGACAAGGCATCAAGGATCGTTCTGCCTGGAGCCAGCAAGGAGGCGCTGAAGCAGTTGCCCGAATTCAAGTACGTCCAGTAGCCCCTAAACTATCGCAGAATCGGTGTTTCAGCCGCGGATGACGCTGGATTGCCGACATCCGCGGCTATGCGAGAGATGTTTGAAACCGGCAGTCCGAGTGAGGGACTCTCATGAAAGAATTACTTGAGCAAGCTTGGTGGATGCTCGCCGTACGCGGGGCCATTGCCATCCTCTTCGGCATACTTGCCCTTATCTGGCCCGGCCTCACGCTGCTGTGGCTGGTCGTCCTGTTTGCGGCCTATGCGCTGATCAGCGGTGCATCAGAGGTCGCCGCCGCCGTGAAAAACCGGGCAAGGAACGAAAACTGGTGGCTGATTCTCCTGCTGGGCCTGGTCAGCCTAGGCGCCGGAGTGATCGCTGTCTTCCATCCGGACCTGACGGCGCTGATTTTTGTCCTACTGATGGGCGCGAACGCGCTGGCGACGGGTGTGCTCGACATCGCCTCCGCCATCCGGTTGCGCAAGGTCATGGAAGGCGAGTGGCTGCTGATCCTCGCTGGAGTCGTCTCCATCCTCTTTGGCATCCTTGTTTTCCTGTTTCCCGGCGCGGGAGCGCTAGCCCTGGTCTGGCTGATCAGCTTTTACGCGGTCGTCACGGGTGTTCTCTTGCTCACGCTGGCCTTCCGTGCGCGGGCGTGGATGAGGACCGGAGAATTGAGGCACGCCTAACGTCACCGGCCTATATCTCATTATTGCCCACCGCGCATAGGCTCTGGCACGACCTCATGCTGCCATACGATGGGAAAAACAACGGCCGCAAAAGGCCGGTTTGATACCCAATGCCAGTCGGTTAAGACGCCAACTTGGCCGGCTGGCTGATGGTCAAACAGGCTCATGATGTTTCATGGGCCTGTTTTTTATGTCCCTCCAAAGCGGTCTTCAGGAAACCAGGAGCCTGACGCCTCCTCCGGTTGAACGCTTTGCCGGCGTCATGGATCCGGACTGGAACCTCCAGACATGATCGAGCCAGACGGCAAACTGCGGCGTTTCGACGGCAACGGCAAGCGCGGCGACGATTCGGGTTGGTATGTCTTGCATGGTGACGCTGTCCCCGCAGGCTGCTTCGGCGACTGGCGGACTGGACTATCTCAAACCTGGCGTGCAGATATCGGGCGCAGTCAGCTCGGACGGTTCATCCCCACGGGCGTGGGGGTGAGCGGCGGGCTTAGGAGCCGCGAACGCCCGCCCTGGATGGGCGGGCTGGCTGAGGCCACAGGGAAGTGTGCTTGCGGTGCCACTGAAATGACCACCCGGTTCATCCCCACAGGCGTGGGGAACAGACTGAGGGAACGGCGGACGCGGCGTCGAAATCCGGTTCATCCCCACAGGCGTGGGGAACAGCGCTGTCCACGGGACAAGCCGACACCGAAGCGCGGTTCATCCCCACAGGCGTGGGGAACAGCCCACACGCATACCTATGCCGGGAACACTAGCCGGTTCATCCCCACAGGCGTGGGGAACAGGCTCGCCTCCGCGTCGCGTTACTCGGCCGGCGTCGGTTCATCCCCACAGGCGTGGGGAACAGGATCACGCCGGGGCAGACCGTCAGCGTCGGCGCGGTTCATCCCCACAGGCGTGGGGAACAGCTCAACCATCAAAGCGCTAGAGCATTTTCATATCTAGTCGGTCTTGAAGAATTCGATTTTTCTTTGAAATTGTAAGCTGGTTAGGTTGAGCTTTCTCCCATAACCGGGCCGATCAATGGTAGTGATATCCTTATGGATTCTCTGAGCGCGGACATCAGCCAGGCATAAAAAGCCCTCAGGAAGGCCAGCAACAGCCGGATGTTTTGGCCGACGCCGGCCAGGACGGCATTGATGGCATCACCCATGGCGCCTTTGAGCCAGTTCCTGGCCAGATGACGCCCATCGTTTTTCATGTGGCCGATCACCGCCTCGATCATCGATCGTCGGTTCATGGCCCGACGCGCAGCCCGGCTCTGCTTGCGCCGCCCGGGTCGGTGCATCGTGACGTGGGCGGGCACATCCGTATTGCCGCGATAGCCCTTGTCGGCCCAGGCCTGCCATATGGTGTGGTCGGTGAGGATTTCCGCCTGTTCGATGACCGTGCTGATGGTATGACCGTCATAGGGATTGCCCGGCAGCGACCGGCAGCCGACGACCCAACCTTCCCGCGCAGTCACCGCCACGCCAACTTTGACGCCGAACTCATAGGGCGTTCGCGCCTT
>Ga0196971_1000358_pt1 | contig 38459 bp, 36 predicted proteins | sample S1v_1013CmetaG_FD_148660 | JGI IMG/M metagenome (GOLD analysis project Ga0196971, IMG submission 148660) | Soil microbial communities from Anza Borrego desert, Southern California, United States - S1+v_10-13C | ecosystem: Environmental > Terrestrial > Soil > Desert | place: USA: California...
ACTGAGCCGGGCGGGGGCGGCGGCGGGGCCGTGTACGCCGGCGGGGTGGGCGGGGCGGCGGGAGCGGTGCCGTTGGCGGCGGTGGCGCCCTTGCTGCCATCCAGCGCGCGGAGCAGTTCGGCTGCTTCCGTCGCGGTGATCTTCTTGTCAGCCACCATTTGGAGGATAATAAGGCGTTCATCCTGAGACATGGTGCACGTCACCTTCCGTTCCTAGTTGTGCAGGCGAATCTCGCCCGTTTTGGCCAGTGCGCTCACGTTGCCGCCGCCCTCTCCGATGCGACCCTGCAGGAACTTGCCCTGCGCCTGGCCACGGGGGTCGGACTCGAAGTGCGTCTGGTTGGCCAGGTCTACCGAAATGGCCCCGATGGAGGTCTGCAGGGTGGTGTAGAAGCCGCACTCGGGCCCCACGGCCAGGTCGACGTCGCCCACCTTGGTCTCCAGCGTCCAGTTGCTGACCGGGCCCCGGGCGGCGACCTTCAGGTCGCCCACCTTGATGGAGATGGCCAGGTTGGTGCCGTACGGCACACGAACGATGTAGTCGATGCGGGTATCCTTGACGAGGAGGACGCCCACGCCCACGATGTGGGGCCTGGAAACCATGACCGCGACGTCGCTCCCCCGGCGTTCCAGGGTGACCCGGGTGGCCTCAGCCCGCTCTTCGGCGTCTTTGGTGTCCTCGCCCCAGACCTGCTTCTTCACGTCCACCTCAACGGCCGTTCCTTCGCAGAAGACGACCTCCACGTCGCCCACCCTGTTCTCAAGCACCAGGCGGTCGCCGGGCTGAGCCGGCATGCTGAGCGATTCGGACCGCTCCACGGACAGCTTGTCGATACTGACGCCCATTTTGATGATGGGGGGCCCGCCCGCGGGCCGGTAATGCTCGTGGATCAGGTCGCGCTTGTGTTCATGCTGGTGCTCGTGGCGCTGGGCAAGGCGCTCCATGCGCTCAGCCATGCGGTGCGCCTGTTCAGCGGCCCGTTCCGCGGCACGTTCGGCGGTCCTGGCGGCCCGCTCTTCGGCTCGCGCTGCCTTCTCCACCGACTTCTCCACCGAGCGCCGCACCTTCTCTTCGATGGAGTCGAACAGTTCACGGCGGCTGGGGTCGTTCAGCTTGCGCTCCAGGCGAATCTCCAGATGCCGCAGGGTGCTGTCGAGCCCCCGCAGGCTGTCGCCCACAGCCTGCTCGATGATATCCCCCAGATCGCCCACCGTAGTTTTCTGCTCCGTGGACTTCTGGACGGTCTCGGTCGCGGCGCTCTGCGCCGCGCGCTCGGCCTCGTCGATCGCCTGAAGCAGCTTGTCTGCCTCTTCCGGCGTGATCTTGCCTTCTGCCACCATCTGCAGAATCAGCTTGCGTTCCTCGCTCACGATTGCCACCGTCCTACCTCTCTGGGATTAGAGGGTCTTCAGCTGCTTCAGCGCCTCTTCGCTGGAGATCTCGCCCCGGTTGAGGGCGTCCAGAATCTCCTTGCGGCGGGCCTGCTTCCCCTGGGTTACCTCTTCCGCCGCAGCGGGATCCACCCGGTAGCCCAGAGCCTCCAGGACGTTCTCCAGACGGCCCCGGACCGTGGGGTACGAGATGCCGAGCTCCCGCTCAACCTCCTTGATGTTCCCCCGGCACCGCAGGAACGTCTCGACGAAATCGAGCTGTTCCCGGGTGAGGCGGGCGAACTTGCTCAGCTCGAACGTGCCTTCCAGAGCCGTGTCACAGTGGGTGCAACGGAGACGGGTCACTACCATTTCGCTGTTGCACACCGGGCAACGACCGGGCATCTTGCGCGCCTGCATACGTGGCCACCTCGCTTACCTGCATTCAAATTGTTAAGCCCAACCTTGATATCGTTAAGGGTCTCCTTACATCTCGGATAATACCCGCGGGCAGGACCGCTGTCAAGGCAATCCCTTCAAAAAGTTAAGGTCCCCTTTCATGTTGTTAAGGACCGTCTTTAAAGACGTATCCGCTGGCAGGGCTGGTTCGTCTTACCGTTGGACAGTCTCCGAAGGAGCGATTTCCTTATGCGAGTAGTACTCGGCGTACTGGTGGGCGTCATGTGGGCGGTGGTACTGCTGGGGGGCGCCTTCCGCCCTCAAGCCGCGGCATCCGACGGACATGAGGCCCCGAGAGCCGGCTATACGGCACCGCCGCTGGAGCTGCAAGGGATGGATGGCCAGGCTGTCCGCTTGAGTGACTACCGGGGCAAGGCCGTCTTCTTGAACTTCTGGGCATCCTGGTGCGGCCCGTGCCGCATGGAGATGCCGGAAGTGCAGCGGCTGGCGGCGAATCTCCCGCCCGACTCGGCCGTTCTCACCGTTAACATGACAGACCAGGAGCAGTCGCTGGAGGCCGTTCAGGCGTTCTTGTCCAGCAAGGGCTATACCTTTCCTGTAGCCACTGACCCGGATGGGAGTGCTGCAGCTGCATACGAAGTGGTCTCTCTCCCCACCAGTCTCTTTGTCAGCCCCGACGGGGTGGTCACAACTCGCATCAGCGGTCCCCTATCGCTGGGAGCCATGACCGACTACCTGAAGGCAGCCAGGAGGTGACCTGCCGTGCCCTTTCTGCCTGATGTGGTGATGCTGGGGCAGTTGCCCCTGACCGTAATGGCCCTGACCGGACTGGCCGGTGGAGCAATCGCTTATGTACTGACCCGCGGGAGCGCGGCCGCCGACCTGTTGCTGGACCTGATTCTGGGCGGAGTTCTCGGGGCCAAGCTGATCTATGTGCTGATGGACCTTCCTGGTCACATCGCCAATCCTGCCATGCTGATTCTCTTCCCATATGGCCCCCTCGCCCTGCCCGGCGCCGTGGTCGGAGCAGCAGCTCTGGCTGGGTGGTCGCTGCGGAAGCGGGCCGACCGTCTGACCCTGCTTGACCAAACCGCCGTGCCGCTTGCACTGGGACTGGCCATCGCCGTCGCCGGGTGGAAGGCGCCGGGCTCCTGGGCCTTTGCGCCGGCCCTCGGAGCCGCAGCGCTGGGCGCCTGGCTGGCCCCCCGGCAGACCGCAGTGCCCGGAGCTCGCTCTGCACAGACTGTCGTGATCCTCTGCTTCGCCCTGGTGCTGGCGGACCTGGCGCGGCCGGGCAGCAGCATCTCCGGTCTGCAGGTGGCCGCGGCTTCGGCGGGAACGCTGGCCTGGCTCTGGGGAACCAAAGGGAGCGCAATGAAAAAAGACTCCGGGCTATAAAATGCCCGGAGTCTGCTCATTCTTTAGCGAAGCACCACAAACTCATAGCCCTCTGCCTTCATGCGGGTGATCAGTTCAGGGAGCGCATCGGCCGTGTGCTGCAGGGTGTCGTGCATCAGCACAATCGCGCCGCGGTGCAACTGCCGCATGGTGTCGTCGATCACCTTGTTGGGATCCTTGCGACCGTTCTTCACGCCTTCCCAGTCCAGAGAGCCGTCGGTCCAGTTCAACAGTTCCATGTTGTACTCTTTGAGGAGATCCAGCAGGGTCTGGTTGTAGGCGCCGAACGGTGGGCGGAAGTACTTGGGCCGCTCCCCCGTCACCTTTTCGATGGTGGCGATCAGCGGTTCAATCTCCGCCCGCATCTGCGCGATGGGGAGCCTGGACATGTTCGGGTGGGTCATGGTGTGCGGGCCCATGGGATGCCCTTCGCGGTGAATCCGCTCCACGAGGTCCATGTGCTTGGCACCGTAACCGGTGATGAAGAACATGGCCTTGATGTTGTGCTCCTTCAGGGTATCAAGGATCCTGGCCGTGCTGCCCGTGTCGGCGGGGCCGTCGTCGAAGGTGAGCATGACAACCTTCTTCTCCTTGCCCGCCGGGTCGTCGGTGGTCAAGGGAAGACCGATGCCCCGCGGATACCACTTGATCTCTGCGGGCTTGGGGGGCTCGGGTTCGGGTATGGGCAGAGTCGCGTCGCCCGTGTGGGCCGGGACCGTGGGCTGGGTCACTACGGTTGCTGGGGTTGTGTCCAGGAGCCCTTTCGACGAGAGCGTGGCGGAGCCGGGGAGAATAGTGCAGGCGGACAGCGTCAGCGATGCGGCAACAACGAGTGGCAGTAGCCCCAGCTTCATTTATCTCTATACCCTTTCCACTGCAGAAATGGGAGAAAGGGGACGGTCTGTAAGTCAATCGTAATCGGGCTGCGGGGTGAATGTCAAAGCGTAGACTAATTCCAGAAAGATAGCCGCTATTTTCGGGGACTTACACTAGCTGCAAGGGCAGTCACCTCCTCTGCGCTAATGGCGCCCAACCGCCAGACCGAAATGCCGGCCAGGTTGTACCGCTTGGCCAGGCCCACCTTGACCGGGAGGGTTTCGGGGTTCTCGTAGGCGGTGACGATTCCCAGCATAAGCTTCTCGCTGCGGTCCGTCCCCAACTGCTCGAGGGCGAGCTGAATCGCTTCGTCAACCATTTCTGATGGTTCAGGGTTGCCGTCTTGTGTGTAGTCATGCGCCATGACCTGGAGCAGGTCCGCTTCCAGAGCCAGTGCCGCATAGTCATAGCCGTGGTAGGCGCCGTTGAGTGGGTGGACCGAAACAATGGTCTCCCTGCCTGCGGGCCGGAGTCTGGCGGCCACCGCAGCCACAAAGCGGGTGAAGCCCCGGCGGATGCGCTGCAGCTCCTCACCCCGCTCGGTCAGCCCGAGCCCCTCCATATCAAGGACGACACCGTCGAATCCCTTGGCCTGCACTACGGCCGCGACCTCGGCGGCCGCCATGTCGATGCGCCGGTCGTTCAGCACCAGAGCTGTCAGGTCGCCCTTACCGTCCCGTGCCTGGATCATGAGGTGGCGCCGGGTGCTTGCCCGGGCTGCCTCGTCAAGCAGGCGCTCGCCGGTCACATCGCCGTCGGGAACAGGCCAGCGGTACTCGCCGTGCTCCAGATCCACCTTGTCGTCGGCCGTGAGAGTCGCCCAGCCGTAGGCCACGTCCGAGAACCGGGGTACCAGGTCGCGGTCTGCGTAGCTGCGCAGGGCATAGAAGGCCATGGTGCGCATGGAGCGGACCGGCGACTGAACAGTGACGGTGCGGCTCTCCTGGATCCAGCCGACCCTGGCGCCAAACGCCGTGGTAAATGCCCGCAGCGGAATGAGGGTGCGGCTGTTGACGATCATGGGCGCCACATCAAGCTGAGCAGGAACGTCATCGACCAGCATGCTTTTCTGCCCGATGGTAAGCCTGAGTGTGTGGCCCAACCCACGTGCCTGAACGCTGCTGCTCTCCTGATCCCACTCGACCTTGACACCGAGCGCCTCCGCGATGGCCCGGAAGGGGACCATGGTGCGGCCTTCGATGATCACAGGGGCGACGGGAAAGGCGAGGGGATAGCCATCCAGCAGAATGCGGGGCGTCACGTCGGGCTCTGCGCCTGCGATGCCTGGCAGCATCGCCGTCACCATTAGGGTCAGCACAAGGGCTGACAGTATACGTTTCACGCTTAGGCTCCTCCAGCACTTCGTTCAAAGTTGGACATACCGATCGCAGGGAGGCCTCCTAGTGGATTCCATCACCCACATTGTGCTCGGCCACGCGATGGGCGCTCTTGCCACGGGCTCCTCGCCCACTGTTCAGACAGCGGCCTACTGGGGGGCCTTCGTCGGCAACTCGCTACCTGATATAGACGTTCCGGTTGGCTATCTGGTTGGCCGCGGTTGGGCCTTTCACCGCAAGTTTACGCATACAATTCCTGGCATGCTGCTGTTGACGGCCGCGGCTTCCGGGACGATCACCCTGGCGGTTCCGGGCTCAAGCTTCTGGTGGACATGCCTGTGGACGCTGGCTGGTGTGGTGGTCCACGTATTCCTGGATTGCCTGAATCTCTTCGGTACCAGACCCTTTTGGCCCTTTTCCGATCAGATTCTAGGCGTGGGGGTCCTGTTCATTCTGGACCCAATCATTTGGGCTGGTATGGGAATGGGCTCCCTGGCTCACCTGAGGGGGTGGGCTGGCGCTGAGGCTATGCGGCTGCTGTATGTCCTGTTCTGGGGGTACGTGGCGGCCCGGTGGATCATGCTGGCCCGGCTCAGGCGTACCTTGCGCACGCCTGACACCCGCCGTCTGGTGGTGGCGCCGTTTCTTGCCGGGTGGCGCTTCTTCCGGGAGCGGGGCGGGCGGATTGAGTTCGGCTCGGTCGGTATCCTGACAGGGCGGGAGCATCTGCTGGAGGCCGTGCAGCCGGCCAGCGGGCCCGCTGTGGATGCCTCGCGGACGGTGCCGGCGGTGGCGGCCTTTCTGCGCCGGGCCAAATTCCCGGTAGCGCAGGTCGAGCAGCGGGACGACCGGTATCAGGTCGTCTGGCAAGATCTGTTCATGCGCACGCGCGGCCGACCCGCCAGGCCGATTGCGGTGCTGTTGGATGCGCAGCTGCAGCCGGTTGACTGACTGCGCGTGAACGCCCACCCGATGGGAGTCGGGTGGGCTTGACTTTAAGCCTTACTCGTCCAGCTTGCCGCCCAGGAACTCGAGAACCCGCTCCGCGGCGTCCCGCGTCATGCCGGGCAGCGCCGCAAGCTCATCGACCGACGCTTCCCGAATGCGCTTCAGGGAGCCGAAGGTCTTGAGCAGCACCTTCTTGCGCTTGGGTCCGATGCCCGGCACGTCGTCGAGCCTGGAGTGGGTGCCGGCCTTCCGGTGCAGCTTCCGGTGGTAGGTAATGGCGAAGCGGTGAGCCTCGTCGCGCACCCGCTGCAGCAGGAACAGCGCCTGTGAGCTCCGGGGCAGGCGAATCCACTCTTCGACCCCTTCGTGGCAAAGCAGCTCCTCTTCCTTGGCCAGGCCAAAGGTAGCGATGTGCTCCACGCCCAACGCCCGCATGGCGTTGCGGGCATAGGCCAGCTGGCCCCTGCCGCCGTCGATGATCAGCAAGTCAGGGAAGGCGGCAAATTTGGGTCCCTCGCCCGGCACGGGCAGTTCGGTCAGTTCGGCAATGGGCTGCGTCTCCGGGGCGGCCTCCTCATCGGTGGCGTACTCCTCTGCCTCTTCAGCGGCGACTTCGGCAGCGATAACGCCCTCTTCCAGATCCTTGACCCGCCCTTCCACCATGGCGGCACGCTCGGCCAGCCCCCGCTTGAAGCGGCGGGTGATCGCTTCGGCCATGTTCAGGAAGTCGTTGTTCTGGTCGACGTGCATCTTGAACCGCCGGTAGTCGGACTTCTTGGGCTTGCCGCCCTCGAAGACGACCATGGAGGCGACCACTTCGGACCCCTGGGTGTGGGAAATGTCAAAGCACTCTATGCGGAACGGCAGGCGCGTGAGGCCCAGCGACTCCTGAAGCTGCTCCATGGCGCCTTCGGTGGCCGCCAGTTCCTGCTCGCGCTGCTTGTAGCGTTCGGCCATGCCCTCCCGGGAATTTTCAGCCACCATCTCCACGAGCTCGCGCTTGTCGCCCCGCTGCGGGCGCCGCAGGATAACCCTACTGCCCCGCTTCTGCGACAGCCACTCCTCCAGAATCTCCGTCTCGTCGAGATCATCGGAGACCAGAATCTCCTTCGGGATGAAGGTGGTCTGGTTATAGTGCTGTTCAATAAAGGCGCCGAGCACATCGGAGGCCGTCATCTCGTCTGCGCCGGCCATAATGAACTGGTCGCGGCCCACAAGCTTGCCCTGGCGCACGAAGAAGACCTGCACGCAGGCCTCGTCGTGGCTGCGGGCAAAGGCGATGGCGTCCAGATCGATCAGGTCCTTGGTGATGATCTTCTGCTTCTCCGTCACTTTCTCAATGGCCAGCAGCTGATCGCGCAGCTCGGCGGCCCGTTCAAACTCCAGGTTCTCCGCAGCCGCTTCCATGCGGGACCGGATCCGGTCCACCACCTCGTCCGCCCGGCCTTCCAGGAACACCGCCAGGTCCTTGACCACCTGGGCGTACTCCTCCTGCTTGTCGAAGTCGGCCAGGCACGGGCCCAGACATCTGCCGATGTGGTACTGCAGACAGGCCCGCGGGTGCTTTGAGGGGTCGTTGCAGGTGCGCAGGGGGAAGAGCCGGCGCGCCAGCTTCATGGTGTCCCACATTGGCTGGGTCGACGTATAGGGACCGAAGTATTTGGAACCGTCCTTGCGCATACTGCGGGCCACAAGCAGCCTGGGCCACTTGTCAGCCGTGGTGAGTCGCAGGTACGGGTATTGCTTGTCGTCGCGCAGCCGAATGTTGTACTTCGGCTTGTGCTTCTTGATCAGGTTCGACTCCAGAATCAGAGCCTCAATCTCGCTGGCGGTGACGATGTGCTCGATGCTCGCAATCTGCGCCACCAGAGCCAGCGTCTTGGCCGTGAGGTTCCGTGACGACTGGAAGTACTGCCTGACCCTGTTCTTGAGGCTCCGGGCCTTCCCCACGTAAATAACCCGGCCCTCTGCGTCCTTGTAGACGTAGCAGCCGGAGCGTTCGGGCAATAGCTTTAGCTGCTCCTCCAATTCCACAGGCCTCACCTCGCTTTGACCCTCTTAGTTTAGCATAACTGAGCCGCTGTAGCGAAAACACCCCGCCGTGCGGCGGGGTGCGTGCTTACCGGGGAGCCATCATCGATTGGTAGGTGAAGTTTGTCATGGGCTGGTCCGCTGCTTCAGCCGCCTTGGCTGCATGCTCGCGGGCCTGTTCCCGGCGATAACGCTTCAGTGTGGTGATCTCACCCTGCTCTGTGTTGCTGGAGGCTGAGACCGAAGCCGCGTTGTTGGTCGCATCCGGTCTGGCTGGAGGCAGTACCGGGATGAGTGCCATCCAGAACACACCGGCGGCAACGGCCAGTGCAAAGGCCGGGCGCCAGTTAATGAGCTGATGCCATAGCCGCTTCCGTTTGTCGGCACGAGCCATCTCACCGTCAAGGCGCTCGCTGATCTTGGTCCACATTTCATCTGGGACCGAGACCTTCGCAGCCTCCCGGCGCAACTCGGCCCGTATGGCAGATTCGCTTGGTCGCACTGCGGTCACCCCCACTGTGATCAGACCGGGTTGTTGGAGAGGCGGGCATACGACAGGGCCACCAGGTCGGGGCGACCCATTTGGCGGGCCATATCGTTGCGCAGCAGCTCGCGGGCTCGGTGCAGACGGGACTTCACCGTGCCGGGCGGGCACCCGATTACTGCAGCGATCTCCGTATCCGAGAACTCGTGGAAGTACTTGAGCACCACTACGCTGCGATGGACGGGGTCCAACTGGCCGATGGCACAGCGCAGCAGCCGGCGTTCTTCACTCTCAAGCACCGCTTCCTCGGGCTGCCATTCACTGGACACCTGTGCGGCGCCCTGGTTGAAGGTGGCATCCGGAGCGGGGTCCAGGTCCTCTTTCACCTTGCGGCGGCGCAAGAGGGTAATGGCCTCATTCACAGCGATGCGGTAGAGCCAGGACTTAAAGCTCGAACGGAACTGAAACTTGGCGATGGAGCGGAAGACCTTCAGAAAGGCTTCCTGCACCACGTCCTGGGCGAGACACGAATCACGCACCACCAGGTAGGAGAAGCGGAAAACATCGTCACGGTACAGATTGAAGATCTCTTCAAAGGCCAGTCGGTCTCCGGCCTGACACCGCTCAATAAGAAGGGTCTCTGCATCCGAACCGTATATGGGCTCCAGTTCGGCCATTACACTCACCTCCGTCCAGCACACCGGAACGTGCGTAGGTGTGTCCGAAAAGATAATACCACTGGATGTGTTTGAAGATAAGATGCAACGCGCGTCGGAACCGTTCACTTTTTCGCGCGGGTAATTACCTCTCCCACAACTCGGGAACGCCCTGGCGCCACTCGTAAATGTAGATCCGTGCCGCCTTGTTCTCGCCATCAGATCCGAAAGAGACCCGCACAGCCCAGCCGGCGTAGTCTTTGGTCTCGCGAACCAGGGCGGCCAACTCCTGGCGAGTGGGCACCTTAGATGGGTTGGCCTCGCCGTAGCGCACCAGCGCCTCCAGAATCACCCTGGCGGCGTCGTAACCGTAAGTCGCATAGCCACGGGTCGGCTTACCCATGACCGTTTCGAACTTCCGCCGGAATTGCTCATTCGGTTCAGCGGTCAGCCCGGTGAAGAAGACCCCCTGGCCGGCATAGCTCTGGAACCGGGCACTGTTGGCCAACGCCTGGCTGCCGAGCACAGGCAGGAGAACGCCTTCCTGCCTGAGCCCCTGCACCAGCCTGAGCCCCACATCGCTGGAGCCGGCGTAGTAGATGGCATCGGGCTTGGCTGTGAGCAGTTTCTGCTTAAGGGCGGCCCAGTCGGTGCTCAGACCCACGGTACCCTGGCCCGCCATAGTGAGACCGGCGCCTGTGGCCGCCTTGCGGAAGTCGCTGATCAGGAGCGAGGCGGCAGGGGTACCATCATCCAGCAGATAGGTGCCCTTGACCTTCAGGGTTTGAGCGGCAAAGTCGGCCAGCGCTAACTCCTGCTTGTTGCTGTTGGCCACCAGCCGGCTGAAGTGCCTCCAGCCGAAGGAAGTCAGATCGCCGGCGCCGGCGGTGGGCGCAACCACAGTGAGCCCGGACGCCTCCAGCACTTCCGCGACAGACTTGGTGGCAGCGTTGTCGAGACTGCCCACCACGCCGATCACGTTGGGATCGTAAGCGGCAGCGGCGGCCTTGTCCCGGGCGGCGGAGGGTACCCCGCCGTCATCTTCCCGGCGCAGGGTGACCTCGTAGCCGACGCGCCGCAGAAGCGCATCCATTTCGCGCAGGGCCAGGTCGGCGCCGTCTGCGAGGTCGTCGCCCTCAACCCCGTACATGCCGGTCCGGGGTGTAATGCTGGTGAGGACCACCGGCACGGTGCGCACGGCCTTCTCGAAGAGGCAGGAGTTGCCGGGCGTCTGGGAGAGCCAGCCGGTAATAAGGGGGACCAGGTCGTCGGCAGGAACAGCCCACGAGGCTGTGGTGCTGCCGCCGGAGGCGTTGACCATGCCCACGACCCTGCCGGTGGACTTCAGAACCACCGGCCCGCCGCTGGTGCCCTCGTGGACGACCGCATCGTTCAGCTGGATCAAGTTGCGGAAGTAGCGGCCCTCTACGGTCTGGCCCACACCCAGCTTGGCCACGGTAGCAGCCTGGCGCACGGGTGAGCCGATGCCTTTCGGGCTGCCCAACACGTATACGGAGTCGCCGGGCGTCAAGCTCTGCGACGAAGTGAACTCCAGATGGTCGGGCCAGCCCGCCAGCTCGGGGACGTAAATCATGGCGGCGTCGGTGACCGAGCTATACGGCAGCACGGTGCCCTGATGCGGACGGCCGTTGTCGTCCGTAACGGTGACACAGCCCCGGGAGCCTTCCACCACGTGGGCCGCCGTAATGACGTGCCCCTTGTTGTCGATGATGAAGCCCGACCCCGAGCGGTCACGGGCGTCAATGGAGACCACCGAGCGCAAGTATCGCGTGACGGTAGGGCTGTTCTCCTTCGGGGTGGGGTTGGCAGGCGATGCGTTCAGGCTCGACGAACTGGCCGGGGGCGCAGCCGCCAGGGTCTGGAAGGGCCAGTGACCGGACTTCAGGCGGTAGCCGCCAATCGCGCCGCCCGCAAAGACGAACAGGAGAATGCCGATAAAGACCCACAGCGCAACTCGGCCGGCAGGCGACGTTTCGCGCCGGCGAGATGGAGTGGATGCCGTTTTCTCTGATAGGGGAGTACCGCAGCGATCGCAATAGCGCGCTTCGGCGGATAAGGCGGCCCCGCAGGCCGGGCACATGGAACGAGAAGGCACGTTCCTTCCTCCCTGGTGACAGTGCATCTGTGTAAGTTTCTAGGCAAGCGCGGTCTTTCCTGCCGCGAACTTTGTCGCCTGTGGCGTTGGACCACTTTGGACAGGATTTCGCGCCGTGTCAGGCGAAATCAACTTAGAGAAGTGACGACGTCTTTAAGTATATCATCCAAGCGTAAACGGGGGCTGACGGATTGGACGAGAAGGTGCACCCAAATGATGCGCCCCGCACCATGAAGATACTACTCTGGCTGGCGGGCCTGGTGGTGGCGTTCTTTGGGGCCATAAAAGTGGCAGGCTGGGTGGCCGGCCAATTGGGACTGTCGCCGCTGGCAGCCACTTCCCTGGGCCAAGCGGCCATTCTTCTGGTGGCCGTCGGTTTTGCCCTGGCGGACGGAGTGGGCTTTCGGACGCTGGGAGCGACAGCGCGGTGGAAAGGATACGACCTGGCGGCCATTCCGGGCGTAATTGGCATTCACTTCGTCGGCAGCGCCATTACTACGGTGATGCTGATGCAGTTTAAGCTCCTGGACATGAATACAAAGGCCATCGGATCGGTGATGCGCGAGTTCACGCAATACGACGCTGGCGTGTTCACATTGGTTGCCCTCGGTTTGGCCCTGCAGGCAGGTATTGGCGAGGAATTGCTATTTCGGGGCTATCTGCTGACGCGCCTGGAACGTCTGGGCTTGCCAAGTTGGCTCTGCATCCCCATTACGGCGCTCGCTTTCGGTCTGGCTCATGTCTCGGGCTACGGACTGCTGCCTTCCCTGAGCAAGGCCGTCTGGTTCGGCCTGCCGACAGCGATCTACTTCTGGTATCGCCGCAACCTGGGCCCCCTGATTGTGGCCCACACGCTCATGGACTTCCTCAGCTTCATGGCCATGTACGTGGCGCTGAAGTTCCTTCCGACGGCCGTGTTCTAGGCGCGGAACTTGTCGATGAGAAACACAAACGGACCGTCTTCCTTCGACAGGAAGACGGTCCGTTTGCTGCTATCCTGGTATGGGAGCTGCAGCGGAAGCCTAGCCGCGAAAGGAGGCAGGCCAGTGATCGACCTAATCATCGATGCACTGATGATCGTGCTACAGATCGTCAAGCTGGTACTCTCCGCTACCAGGTAGCGGCCAAACCTACTTAGCCTAAACCGAGCCAGGTTGGCCGTCAACTGACAAAGCCAGGCGGCGACCGCAGGCTCCGGCGCTCGGGCTAGCACCCCGAGCGCCCCGTTTCCATTCTCCCCCTGGATCAACCAGCCTATGCGCCTGTGTCTGCTAATCGTCGCCGGCTGCCCCGGCCTGCATGATCTGCAGGTCACGCTGCCGGTCCATGTGCCGCTTGAGGAACTGGCCCGTGTAGCTCTCCGGCATGTCGCAGAGGTGCTCCGGCGTTCCTTCGGCGATGATGTATCCGCCGCGGTCGCCGCCCTCGGGGCCGAGGTCGATGACCCAGTCGGCCTGCTTGACCACGTCCAGGTTATGCTCGATCACCAGCACCGTATCGCCGTTGTCTACCAGACGCTGCAGCACTTCGAGCAGCTTGTGCACGTCGGCCGTGTGCAGACCGGTGGTCGGCTCGTCGAGAATGTAGATCGTCTTGCCCTGCGACCGGCGGGAGAGCTCCGTGGCGAGCTTGACCCGCTGGGCCTCGCCGCCTGACAACTGCGTGGCCGGCTGGCCGAGCTTGATGTAGCCCAGACCCACGTCCTGCATGGTCTGCATCTTGCGGTAGATGCGCGGGATGGGCCGGAAGAACTCCACCGCATCATCCACGGTCATGTCGAGGATTCCGGCGATGTTCTTGCCCTTGTAGTGCACTTCCAGCGTCTCCCGGTTGTAACGGGCGCCCTTGCAGACTTCGCAAGGCACGTACACGTCGGGCAGGAAGTGCATCTCAATCTTGATGATGCCGTCGCCCTTACAGGCCTGGCAGCGACCGCCCTTCACGTTGAAGGAGAAACGGCCCTGCTTGTAGCCCCGCATCTTCGCTTCGGGCGTCTGGGCCATGAGGTCACGGATCAGGTCGAAGACGCCGGTGTAGGTGGCCGGGTTCGACCGGGGCGTCCGCCCGATGGGCGACTGGTCGATGTCGATGACCTTCTCCAGGTACTCCAGACCCTCAAGGGCGTCATGCTCACCGGCCCGCTGGCGTGCGCCGTTCAGGTCGGCCGCGAGCCGCTTATAGAGAATCTCGTTCACCAGGGTCGACTTGCCCGAACCGGAGACACCCGTCACGCAAGTAAAGGTGCCCAGGGGCAGCCGCATGGTCACGTTCTTGAGGTTATGCTCCCGGGCGCCCTTCAGGTTCAGCCACTTGCCATTCGGCTTGCGGCGCTGAAGGGGAATGGCAATCTCCTTGCGGCCCGCCAGGTAGTCTGCCGTGGCTGATCCGGGGCACTTCATGATCTCGTTCAGGGGGCCGGTGGCGATGATCTCGCCGCCGTGCACGCCGGCGCCGGGGCCGATGTCGACAATCCAGTCAGCGGCCAGCATGGTGTCCTCGTCATGTTCGACAACGATGAGCGTGTTGCCCAGGTCCCGCAGCCGCTTCAGGGTGGCGATTAGCCGCTCGTTGTCACGCTGATGCAGGCCGATGGAGGGCTCGTCGAGAATGTAGAGAACACCTACGAGATGCGAACCGATCTGCGTGGCCAGCCGGATACGCTGTGCCTCGCCGCCGGACAGAGTGCCCGCCGCCCGGTTGAGGGTAAGGTAGTCAAGCCCCACATTGACCAGGAAGCCCAGCCGCTCATTGACCTCCTTGAGGATCTGGCGGCCAATAGCCGCCTCCCGGGGCGTGAGTTCAATGGTCCCCAGGAACTTCTGGGCGTGAAGTACGTCCATCTCTGTGAGCTGGGCGATGGACAGGCCGCCCACCTTTACGGCGAGCGACTCAGGCTTGAGGCGCTGCCCCTTACAGGCCGGGCACGGCTTCGAGGTCATGAACTCCTCGATCTGCGTGCGAATGTAGTCGCTGGTGGTCTCCTTGTAGTTCCGCTCCAGGGTGCGCACGGCACCGTCGTACTGCGCTTCGTACCACTTGACCTGGCCGTACATGTTCTCGTAGCGGAACTTGACCTTCTTGTCGGGATAGCCGAAGAGAAGGATATCGGTGAGTTTCGGGTCCTGCTCGTCGAGCGGGACGTTCTTCTGAATGCCCGCTGTCTCGCAGACCGCATCGACCATGCCGAGGAAGAACTGCTGGGTGGAATTGGCCCAGGGTAGAATCGCGCCGTCCTCGACGGACTTGTGGCGGTCGATGATCAGGTCGGGGTCGATTTCGGTGTTGTGGCCCAGCCCGGTACAGGCGGGGCAAGCGCCGAAGGGGCTGTTGAAGGAGAAGATGCGGGGCTGGGGCTCGTCGATGGACGTGCCGCAGTCGGGGCAGGCGAAGTTCTGGCTGAAGAGCATCTCGCCACCGCCGATGACGTCCACGGTGACAATGCCTCCGGTCAGCTTCGTGGCCGTTTCGATGGAGTCAGCCAGGCGCTTTTGGATCTCGGCCTTGACCACCAGGCGGTCCACTACCACCTCGATGGTGTGCTTCTTCTTCTTATCCAGCGCGGGCGGGTCTGTGGTCACGTCCAGCACTTCGCCGTTGACGCGCATGCGGACGTAGCCGCCCTTGCGAATGTCCTCGAAGACCTTTTCGTGCTCGCCCTTCCTGCCACGGACCAGCGGCGCCAGCACCTGAATGCGGGTGCCGTCGGGCATCTGCAGAATGGTGTCGACCATCTGCTCCACGGTCTGCTGCGAAATGGGCTTGCCGCAGGTGGGGCAGTGCGGCCGGCCAACACGTGCATACAGCAGGCGGAGGTAGTCATAAATCTCCGTAACGGTGCCCACCGTTGACCGCGGGTTCCGCGACGTGGTCTTCTGGTCGATGGAGATCGCGGGCGAGAGTCCTTCGATATAGTCAACGTCGGGCTTGTTCATTTGCCCGAGGAACTGCCGGGCGTAGGCGCTCAGCGACTCCACGTAGCGACGCTGGCCCTCGGCGTAAATTGTCTCAAATGCGAGGGAGGACTTCCCCGAACCGGAGACGCCTGTGAAGACGATTAGCTGTTCGCGAGGCAGCTCCAGGTCCACATTCTTGAGGTTGTGCTCCCGAGCGCCCTTAATGATGATTTTGTCTTTCGCCACCGGTTGAGACCCTCCCACGGGCGCCCGTCGGGCACCCCGTTTTTGACTTCGCAATTGTACCACTCTCGAACAAGTGTTTGCAACCGAACGTGGCCTTACTTTTGGACGAGTCCACGGTCGTGAACGATATCGCGCGCGTCTCCCGACTCGAAACACGCTCGGTCTGAAGGGGCAACTGCACGTGGCTTATTTCCAGGACCTCTGCGCACAGTTCCGCCGTTTCCCCACGGCGATCCGCTATTTCTACCTCACGGACATGCTCTTTGCATTTTCCGTTTCCATATTTGGCACCCTGTTTAACCTGCACCTGCTGTCGATCGGGTACACGGCGGACCACGTGGGCCAGTTGCAGGCGGTGTCGGCCATTCTTATGGCGGCCGTGGCCATTCCCATCGGGCTGACCGGCGACCGGTGGAATAGACGCACGCTCTACATTGCTGGTTCATTGTTCTTTGGTTTGCCCTACATTGTACTGCCCTGGGTGTCCCAATTCCCGGTGCTTATGGCCGTTCAGGCAATGTCTGCCTTGGGTCACACGCTTATGCAGGTCAACGAGAGCGGCATCCTGGCAGGTGAAGTGGACGCCAGGCAGAGGGCTTCCGTCTTCAGTTTCATGATGATCAACTTCTTCGTCTGGCAAACCGTGGCCACGCAACTGGCAGGCTTCCTGGCCGACTGGCTCCCTGCCGGACCCAGCACGGTGTATCAGTGGCCGCTGGTGATCGCCGGCGTTTGTGGCGTCGTGTCGGGCATTGGGCGGGCACTGCTGCCCTTCCGGAAGCAGGAGCCGGTGGGGCGCCGGCTGAACCTTCGGCCGAGCCGAATCACGGTGAAGCTGGCCTTGGCGGCCATTCTCAGCAGCGTCGCCATGTCGCTCACCATGCATTTCTCGAACGTGATTCTAGCGAGCCGATTCGGCTACCCGGCCAGCACCATATCGACCGTGCTGATGGTGGCCGGCACGCTGGGCTGGCTGGGTTCCCTGCTGGTTCCTTGGTCGAGCAGCCGTATCGGAAACATGCGGGGCGCCGTCACCATGATAGGGCTGCAGGGATTTGCGCTCATGGCGATGGGGTTGGCCGGGCAGCCTGTGGGTTTCTTGCCCGCATTCTGGTCCCGGGCCATTCTGGGGAACATGCAGGCGTCGCTCTGGATGGCCTTTGTCATGGATGTAACGGCGGAAGACGAACGTGCTACCGCTCAGGCTTATATCATCTGTGCCCGCAGTATCGGCACAGCGGCTGCGGCCAGGGGCTTCGGTGCGGCGCTCGCAGCCGGCAGCTTCGTCCTTCCTTTCACGGTGGCAAGTCTGTTTGCTTTTGCCACTGCAGCATTCATCTTTTTCACATTCCGTAAACAAGCCTTGACTGCAACGGCTGTGGTAAGGGCATAATGTCCGTGGGAGGTATTGATCTGTCTCAGCTTATTCAAGTCATAGATAGCCGCGGCCGCGTCTTGACCCCTTGCCGCCGAAAGGTGGCAGACAAGGAGGTCCGCCTGAACCGCGCCAAGTGGATCGGGCCTGACCGGATCCGCCTGCGTTTTGACCCGTTCGCCTACCGGTACATTCGGCTGAAGGTACTGGCCCGCGACAACCACACCTGCTACTGGTGCGGTGGCCCCGGCAACACCATGGACCACGTGATTCCGTGGTCTCAGGGAGGCCGCACCACTATGGATAACTGCATCTGCGCTTGCCAGGAGTGCAACGGCGAGCGCGGCGACATGCAGGCCGATGAGTTCGCACGCAGGCGTAATGTTGCGGCGCCGCGTCTGCCTGGCGGACAGGCTCCCGTGAGGCTGCATCTGGTGCGGACTGCGGCGGTCGTGCCGGCGAAGCGGCATCCCGCGATGTGGGATTTGCTGCATCCGTGTGCGGTGGGCGGTGTGCGCCGGCCGGTATGGTAGGGGCTTCTGTCGGGCAAAATGGTTGACGGCCCGGTGCTGTGGGCACCGAGCCGGGAGGCCGCCGTGGTGTTGTTAAGGGATAGGAGTTTCAGCAAGAGGGCCAAGAAGATTAGCCAGAAGACCATCTCGCTTAGCTTGCTCATGCTTCCACCCCTTTCCGTTCAACGAGGCGGCCGCCGCCAATACATACGAGGGGACTCGCGGATCTGTTCGCGGGTCCCCTCGTGGTTTGGCAAAGGGGACTCATCCACTTGCTACGTGTGTACGTTCTGTTCCCCTGCTCGTGTCACCGCTTCCCTGGCGGGTGTTTGCGGTTCCATCGCGCGTGTTTGCAGTTCCCTCGCGGGTGTTTGCAGTTCCCTCGCTGGCGTTGTCCGATCCCCCTGGGGGGGTTGCGGTTCCCTTGCGTGAGCTTTTGGCTCCCTGGCGGCTGCTCGCTGTTCCCTCGCGGGTGATGGTTGCTCGCGTGTGCGTGATGTCTTGTGCGGCGTGCGCGTCATCAGTTCCATCACGCGCGTGTGCGGCTCCTCCACGGTCTCAAGGCGCTAACCTTCGGCCGTGTGCTTCCATCGCTTACTAGGCCTTGCCTTCTTCATCTATGGCGTCCTCGGTCTCCTCTTCCTCCTCTGGCTCAGACCTGACCCCTGGACGGCGCACACGCGGGACGGTGACGGCCTTCGTCCAGGCCCCCGCAACCGAGTACCCGGCCTCCTCGTCGTTGACAACCTCCGTACTCATTTCGTACCAAACGTCGCGACGAAGGTCGATTCCGGCTTCCTCAAACAGGGGCTTGAGCTTCCGGATCACCGGCGCCCCAGCTGCCTTCCTCGCAAAGGCTAGGGGATAAACGTCCTTCGCATCCTCCTTCGCCGGGCTGATGATCAGGTAGACGACCCCGTCGATTTCGCGAATAATGACCTCCACCTTCGTGGGCTGCCCGAGGCCGAACTTCAGCTTGGCGGCTTCGCTGAGCTGTACTCCCATGGCCGTATTGCCAGAGATCGTGCCAGGAGACCCGGCCCTGATCCCCGGCTTGTCCCCATATAGGGGGAGTTGGATGCGGTCGGGACTGACGCGAATCGCCTTGCCACCAACCAGCTTCTTGATCTCCATAGTGCACCTCCAATTAATGACGGCCGCGACCGTACTATCATAAAGTACGTCGCGGCCGTCGTCATTGTTCGATACGTGCCTCTATTTCGGCGAATCCTGGATCAGTTCCAGCCAGGCGATCACCTGCTGCTGCACGGCCCAAAGTTGGGTGAACTGAGTGTGGGGCTGGTTCTCGACATAAGCAACGGCGGCCACCTTCCCGACGTACCGTGCGGGGACTGCGGAGTTGCGGCTGTACCCCAGGTCGGCGCTGTAAAGCGGCACGACCTCATCGCCATCCACCTGCCACTCGGTCCTGCGGTACAGGCCCAGCCAGTCCTTGCGCTCGGTGATGCCGCCCAGGGTGGAGCGCCCCTTACCGGCGAGCACGTACTGCTCTACGCCGTAGTCCTTGCCGTTCAGCAGGCGTTCTTGGTAGGGCGGCGCCCTCAGGGCCAGTGTTCGATTGTGGGCCGCCATGCCCTGGTTCAGGCTCATGTCGTAGGTGTAGCGGGTGGTGCCTCGCACCAGGTAGCCTTCCGGATACTGCTCGAAGTAAGCCTTGCCCGGGCCCAGCAGGTAGACCGACGGGAAGTTCTGTGACAAGGTTTTCACGTCTCCGGGGGCCAGGGCGGACCACCTGGTGCCTGGGAGCTTCATGCCGAGGTCCCAGCCGTACTCCAGAGCCCTGTAGGCCATGGGCGAGCCCAGCCAGGGGGTGGCCAGAGAGATGGTGGCCTTGACCTTGGTTGCGCCGCCCCGGACCACGTAGTCCCGGGCCACCAGGCCGCCCATGCTGTGGCCGACCAGGATAACCTTGGTGGACTTGGTCTCGGCAAGCGTCCGTTCCACGTAGTGGCTCAGCTTGTCCGCCGAGACGGCGAGGTCCAGCCTCCAGTCGAACGGGAAGACCCGAACGTCGTTACTCTGGGTCTTCAGCGCGCTGATCATGCTGCTGTAGATGTCGGTGGCGTTGTGCCGCATGACGTCGCCTACGCGAATGTCGTAGCTCGGCTGATAGGGCGAGGAGCCGTCTGCCTGAAGGCGAAGGGGCTGTAGCCAATTCATCTGTAGGAGGTTCAGGCCGGGTATGTGGCTGCCGATCAGGCGCCAGGTGTTGACCCAGACCAGTTCGTTGCGATTGTAAAGCTCGGTGCCGCCAATACCGGGAATGAAGATGACCGGCAGGCGGTCGGGCGAAGCGGCCAGGGTTCGGCCGGGGTGCCAGGCGAGGATGAGTACGGCCAGCAGCAGGGCGGCAACGACTTGCTTTAGCTTGTGCATCATCGTGTCCCCGTTCTTAGTAGTAGGTCATAGTCTCAGTTCGTGTTCATCATATCCTGTTAACAGAATCACAGCAACTGCTATCGACTGGAAACTGAAGAGAATCAAAGAAACTCGGTCGAATTCCACTGATTGGCCGTGATAATCGAAGCTCACTGCGCCATTTCGCCGCATTCGGCCGTTCCTCGCCCTTAACGATCTCTCGCAACTGGTTCAGTCATAGAACACCGGAGCAGAGAGTCGGGCTGACCGGCCGGGAGTCCCGCCTCACGGCTACGAGCAAGCGCCAAGGATGGCGCACACATTTGCAAGGAGGCAACGATTCATGCGTATTAGCAACAACATGGCCGCCCTGAACGCCTGGAAGAACATGTCAAACAACGGTGTTAACCTGCAGCGGTCCCTGGAGCGGCTCTCTTCCGGCACCCGCATCAATAAGGCTGCTGACGACGCCGCCGGTCTGGCCGTGTCCGAGAAGATGCGCTCCCAGATGCGTGGCCTGAGCATGGCCGTCCGCAACACGCAGGATGCCGTCTCGCTCGTGCAGACCGCCGAAGGCGGCGCCAGCAAGGTTCAGGACATGCTGCAGCGCATGCGTGAACTCGCCGTTCAGGCTTCCAGCGACACCCTGCAGGACACCGACCGGGCCCAGCTGCACCAGGAGTTCGGCCAGCTTCGCAGTGAGATCGACCGCACATCCAACACTACGGAGTTCAACGGCATCTCTCTGCTGAAGGGCGGCGGCGCCGGTTTCGGCACCACCGCCTCGAACACCAGTCTGGCCACTGTCGCTGGCGCGGGCACCGCCGCCAGCAATCTCGTGGTCAACGTCACCCAGTCGGCTGCGAAGTACACCGTCACCGGCACGGGCAACACCTACAAGACCAACACCGCAGGTACCGACGGTGAGTACCGCCTCCGCATCAAGATGAACGGCGGCGCCGCTGCTGACGTGACGCTGGCTGTGGCCGATGGCACCACGATCGACGCCGCGGCTGTGGCCACTGCCGTCAACGCCAGTGCCATGGGCGCCGACGCGAACGGCGTCGTGGCCAGCGTAACCAGCGACGGCCACCTGCAGATCGTCTCGAAGCAGACTGGCACCAGCCAGACCCTCAGCTTCCAGGAGTATTATGACGCTGACACCGCTTCGGCGTTCGACACCACGGACGCCGACACCGACGGCTGGTATGACAACCTTACCTCCAACGTCTTCTTCGCCGCCGGCCAGCAGAAGCAGCTGGCCACCGGCCAGAACCTGGTTGGCACTGTCGACAACGGTACCTCGGTCACCGCGCTGAACGGCCAGACCAACTCGGCGGTTCAGGTGGGTGGCGGCTCCGGCCCGACCCTGAACTTCGTCGCCGGCGCTACCGGTCGTACGGAGATCAAGACCATTGACAACTCCACCACCACCGGAATCACCGTTCAGGCGGGCCCGAACGCCGCCAACAACACCATCGCGCTCGACATCGACGCCCTGAACCTGACCACTCTGAATCTCTCTACGCTTGATATCTCCTCCAAGGCGCAGATTGGGGCCACCACGCCGCTCTCCACGCTGGAGACTGCCATCTCCAAGGTCAGCACTGCCCGTGCCAAGATGGGCGCCCAGCAGAACCGCCTGGAGAACGCCATCAGCACCCTGCAGACCCAGTCTGAGAACCTCACGGCCGCCGAGAGCCGCATCCGCGACGTCGACATGGCCGCCGAGATGGCTCAGTTCACCAAGTTCCAGGTCCTTCAGCAGGCCTCTACCGCCATGCTGGCGCAGGCCAACCAGCTGCCGCAGGGCATCATGTCTCTGCTCCGCTAAGCATAGCAGCCGCCTAGTTACGGGGACGCCGTCCCCCCCGGACGGGGGGACGGCGTCTTTTTCACTCGGCCTGACCGCAATGGCACAGGTCGCCTGAGGAGGGGTACCGTTGGATTTCGCAACAATTGGGGGGCTTGTATTCTCCATCGTCGCCATCGCGGTCGGTGCAGTGCTTGAACATGTGGTCTTTAGCTCACTGCTCGGCGAGAGCGCCTTCCTCACCGTAGTTGGCGGCACCATTGGGGCGACAGCCATGTCCCACACCATGCATGAGCTCAAGAATCTCCCTCGCGCATTCGGTATGGCGCTAAAGCCTCCCAAACTTGACTATCACGGCATGATCGAGTATCTGGTCGGCCTGGCTGAAAAGGCACGGCGCCAGGGCCTGCTCGCGCTGCAGGAGGATGCCGAAAAGGCGACACACCCGCTGGTCAAGCGTGGTCTTACCCTCGCCGTGGACGGCAGCGACCCAGAGGCCGTGGCCGAAATTCTTGAGTCCATGAGCGACATGGAAGCCGAGGAAGTCGTCCACGCGTCTGCCGTTTTCGACACCGCCGGCGGCTACTCACCGACGCTGGGCATTATGGGCACCGTTATGGGTCTCATCACCGTTATGGGCCAGCTTGACAAGCCTGAAACGCTTGGTCCCGCCATCGCCGTTGCCTTCTTGGCTACCCTGTACGGCGTAGCGTTCGCCAACCTGTTATTCCTGCCCCTCGGCGCAAAAGTCAAAGCAGCGGTAAAGGAACAGAGCAAGTTCAACGAAATGCTGATGTTAGGCGTCACCGGCCTTCAGTCCGGCGAGAACCCCCGGAACCTGCGGGAGAAGCTTTCTGTGTTCGCTCCCCACGGCGCCAAGAGCAAGGGCAAGGGCAAGGCCCCCAAGGAGGGCGCGGCACAGGTGGCTGAGGAGGGAACCTGATGGCAGGACGCACAAGGCGGCGCCGGGGTGGGGACCACGGTGGCGGTGGAGGGGGCGGAGGCCACGGCGGCGCGTCTGGTCGCTGGCTGGTCTCCTATGCCGATTTCATTACCTTAATGTTTGTGGTCTTCGTGGTACTGTTCGCGTTTGGTAAGGCAGATCTGGCCAAGTTCGGCACCCTGGCCAAATCGCTGCGGTCGGCCATGGGCCCCGCCGGGCCGGACCTCACCGGCCTGCCCGTCCGGTCGCTCCAAGGTGAGGCGGCGCCGGTGGTGCCACCGGAGAAGCCTGGCGGCGTGGACGACCTGCCGGACTGGTCCCAGGAGTTGATCACCCCCGTTCCTGAAGGCACGCGGCCGGTAATTCCGCCTGTCCAGCCGCCTAAGGAGACGCCGCCTGTAACGGAACCGAAGCCTGCAGATACGACCCCACCCGCAATCACGACACCGTCTCCGCAAAAGCCACCCCCTGACCCGATGAGCGGGTTGGCCAAGGCCTTTCAGGATCTCCCGGGCACTCGGAGCGGCGTTCTGATTGTGGCCCTGCAGGAACAGGGGATTCAGATCAGCGTGGCCGGTAGTGTACTCTTCGAGCCGGGGCAGACGAAGCTCAAGGTCGGAGCCCTCGGCTATCTCGACAGCGTGGCGGCCACGCTGGAGGGCGTGGAGCATCCGATCATGGTGCGAGGCATGGCCGATGAGGAGTCTTCGTCGACGCTTTCCCGGTGGGATATGGCGGCCTTAAGAGCCGGTGAGGTGGTTCGCTACCTGGTGGAGCAAAAGCAGATGGCGGCAGATAAATTCGTGACCATTGGCTACGGTGGAGGCGGCGCCGGCGGTGAGATGGACCGCTACGTCCACATCGTGGTAATGCGGAAGAACGGTACCCCATAAACAAGCTAGCCCGCCGGAGATCCCGGCGGGCTTTCTGTTGGCCTTGTTAACGCCGGGTATCGACCCAGCGGGACTGTGTTTGCGAACCGACGAGCCGCTGGAACGAGCCGATCGTATCCCGGGTGAGGTTCATGTCTGTACTCGCCTTACTTAGGGCCACTCGGGTTTGGGCGATGGCCTTCTCGAGCACCAGCTGCTGCCCGGTCAGCCTCTGCAGGGCGGGTAGAGCGTCGGGGTCGGGGGTACCTTCCTGTGTCAATGCCCCCGCGGCCTGCACAATGCTCTCTCGCACCTCCAGCAGTTGAGCCAGGTCGCTGAACGCGCGCTCTGCCATGGGTGGACGGAGCGTCGCGAGAATGGCCTCACCAACGGCGAAGGCCTCCCGGTACAACTCCGAAAGCAAACCTGGGTTGGGCTCAGCCACTGGTCCGTACTCCCCGGGCCATACGCACCGTGCGGGCTGCCTCTACCCACGCGCCATGCAAGTCCATCAGTGCCAGGGACACTTCCCGGTAGGCCGAGGAGTCTCGCTTGATCAGCGCCTGTCCAAGCCTCCAGCACCAGTAGTCATACAGCTTGGTCAGGTTCACGGCGATCTCTCCGGCCTGCATGTCCAAAGAGGACGCGAGCTCCTCGAGAATGCGCTGCGCCTTCCCGGTGTTCAGGCTCGCCTCGTCCAGCTTTCCCGCGGTCAGGGCAACCTCTGCCTTGTCGACAAACCGCCTGGCGCCGTCGTACAACAGGGCGACCTGCTCTTCCTGGCCAGCCGTCTCCGACTGGTAACCTCTGTACTGCTGCAGTGCGTTCACTATGTTCGCCCTCCCGCTGCTACTTAGACTGGAGCGAAGCCAACTGCCCAGCGAGGGCGTTGCCCTGCGACTGGAGCTTGGAGAGAGCCGCTTCCATTCGGGCAAACTGCTCGCGGAGCCTCTTCTCTCTCTCGACCAGTGAATCGCTCATCCGTTTGATCTGCTTGTCGGCTGCGGAAATCTGGGTGGACAGGCCCTCATCGCGCATGTCCAAGGTCCCGTCAGCCTGCAAGGCCATGTTCACTGTACGGTACGCGTCCAGCGCAGCCCCGCTGTTGTATTGGTGAACCTGGAGTTCCGTGACCCGGGCAGGCTTACCGTTGTAGGTGGCCGTGACCAGAAGACGGATGGCGGTGGTTGATACGCTGGCGAAATCGAGGATTTTCACGGAGCTGCTGTTGTCAGTAACGGTAGAGATGGTCTCCCAACTGTTGTCAGGCTTCCGATACTGCAGCTTGTAGTCCTTTATCCCGTCGGAGACCTTGTACTCATCTGTGTCGGGCAGATACAGCTGAATCTGGTCGATCGTCGCCTCTGCGAACCCTACGGCAAGCCATTCCTCGGTGGGCGGGCTCGCGTTTGGGTCGGGGACCCCGCCGCTTTGCCAACCACCACCCGCGGAGCCGAAACGGGCACCGGCAGTCTCGCCGTTGAAGGCGTCGGCAGCAGCAAAGACCTTTGTCGGATCACCAGGGTCGAACCCGACCGAACTGCTAGTCGCCAGGCCACCGTTGCCAGTCAACGCGACATTCTTTCGCAGTGATCCGAATACGCGGGCGACACCGTCGGCGTCCGCTTCCAGCTTGCTCTTGAACTTGGTTGGGTCGAAAAGTATCTTGCCGTAGTCATCGGTACCGTAGGCCCCGGTGGTGATGCCGATGTCACTCATCTGGCGCAGGTCCGCCGGCAGGCCTGGTACGACGTTGGACAGGGCACTGCGCAAGGAAGTTTGCAGACTCCGAGCCAGAGCATCACCTTGAAGTATGCCGGCCTGCTTGGTATCGGCATCATAGTTGGTATTCCGGCGCAGGAGTTCCATGGTGCTGTTAAGCGCATTTACCCAATCCTGTACAAGCCCTGCCACCTTGTCGCCGTCGCTGGTGAGAGTGATGGTCGTGTCGGCAGTTGTCGGGGGCACGGCGCTGGGATTGCCCGCTTTCTTGAGGGTGATCGTCAGCGACGGAACTACATCCGTAATGGTGTTGGTCGGCTTTTCGTAGCTTACACCGTTCAGCTTGAACACGGCGTTCTTCGGAGGAACCAGCTCCGTCATGACGCTGCCGTCGCCGGCAATCAGTCCGATGGCCTGGGCCAGGCCTGACTTCACCGTAACGGGGCCAGTTGTGACACTGCCGAGCTGAAGGTTCAGGCCGGGATGGTCAACCAGGCCGTCGATGACATTGCTGGTACTGGTATAGGGGATCCCGTTGATCGTGTACTCGGCATTCTGACCGGGAGTGGTTTCGTGCTTGAGGCGCCCGTCGTTCCCCATAATCCCGATATCCTTCAGAATGCCACTGTCGCCGGTGAGCGAGAAGCCCTTGCCCGGCGCGACCGCTGTCAGGCGCAGATGCGTACCGGTTACGTCAGTGTAGGTGTCGGCTGTCACTTCGGACTGCACACTGTTGATCATCGACTTTAGCGTATGGACGTTGGCCCCTGCAGTAGCGTCAATCTTGTACGCAGCCGTATCGGTTGTGATGGTGAAGCTCCCGGAATAGGAGACCCCTTCGTCCACCCCATCAGACTCCAGTTCGACACTTTGCGCAAGCTTGGCTACTGTTACCGTCCAGGTGCCCGAAGCTGAGGTGCCGGCGGCACCGACCTTGCCCGGGTCCGAACTGGCAACGCCGGGCATTTGGAGGGCCCCCGCCACCCCCGTGGCCTTGGAGGTCAGCACCAGGCGGTAACGAATGTTGGCTCCGTCCATGACCTGGACCACATCGGCCGACGCATTGATGCCGACCGTATGGTTGATCTTGTCCCGCAGAGAGTACAGGTTGTCACTGGCAACCACCGCAATCGCCTTGCCGTTCAGCTGAAGCGGACCCTCTACGCCCAGCGGGTCTGTCGGCTTGTTACGAAGCGTACCTGCCACCACCTGCGCCGTGGCCAGTTGACTGACGGACAACGTGTGGGCGGTCAGCGAGGCTCCGGTGGCCGCCGTAACGGTGGCGACGCTGTCGTCTGACAGGGTGGCTTTCCGCGCCCGGAAGGCGCTGGAGAAGCGAATCGCGTCGACTTTGGAGCGGAGTGCAGAAAGAGAGGAACGCACCTCGCGCCAGACATTTCGTTTCGTCTCCAGCTCGGCCTTACGTGCCTCCTGCTTCATTACCCGGCTGTTTTCAAGGTCCAACAGCTTCTGGATGATGCCGTCAGTGTTCACACCGGATACAAGGCCGCCGAGGCTAAGGTTACCCACGCAATCACCTGCTCTCTTTCTTAGGCCTTCTTGTCAAGGAGGATCCCCAGCGTATCCTCCATCCGCGAAAACGCCTCGACCAGCTTCTCGGGAGGGATCTCCTGCAGGACCTCCCCGGAGTCTGTGTCAATCACCCGAATAATGATGCGGTTGGGCCGTACTACCTCGAACTGGAGTTGGTGGTTAAAGGCCTGAACCGCCTTGTTCATCTGCTCGACGACCTGGCTTAGCTCTTTGGCTGGAATCTCATCTGGTTTGCGGTCCTGGGCCTGAGACTGGCGCCCCGGAGGCTGTGCAGCTGTCACGTTCGGGGTGATCAGCGCCGAAGTCCCTTCCGCAGCGGGAGCGGGCTCGCGCTGTGGCGCTAATTGCGGGGGGTTAATACGCATCTGGCAGTCAGGCCTCCTTAACGCAGCATGAAGTCGATTAGCGAGGTGGGCAGCGTCTTGGCGAAGGAGGCCAGGGCGGCCTGGTATGCGCTCTGTGCTTCGGTCATTCGTAGAACCGCAGTCTCCAGATCACCACCGGTGAGGTCGGTTAGCCGTTCCTCGAGAACGAGGACGGCATCTTGTGCAAATTCTTCGTACTGAGAAACCTGTCTCTGCCGAATGCCGAGGTCGGCCCGAATGAGGTTGAGGCCGTCAAGCGCCTTCTTCACCTCGATCGCCCTCGGTCCAGTAACATCCAGAGTACGGCCGGCCCGCAGGTCAGCAGCGATGTCAGTCAGGGTCTTCATAAAGTCGACCGGAGTGACGAGCTTACTGCCTGGTACGTTCACAGCGATAGACAGCCCGGGGGCGATGTCACGTTGGATCAACTGGTTGTCGCCCACCGTGTAGGCAGCTGAGCCGCCAGGGCCGTTGGAGAAGGGCTGGGTGTCCGTTTTCCATCCGGCGAACAGGTACTGCTCGCGGTGCTGATTGTTCAGCTCACGCATGAGCGATTCCCGGATGATCTCCACCTGACGGGCCAAGGCCTCGCGAGATTCGGGCTCCTGGGTGCTGGGAGAGCCCGCTTGCACTGTCACCTCGAAGACTGCCTGCAAGCGATCGATCATGTTGCTGACGCTGCTCTCGGCTGCCACCAGCCACTCGCGGGCATCCTCACCGCTTCGGGTCGCCCGCTCCAGGCGGAGCTTGGCCCCTGACAAATCCATGGCCTCCACGACCCTCTGGGGGTCTTCGGACGGCCGCTCGAGAACCCGTCCGTTCACGGAAGCCTGCGCCTTGGCGTAGTTCTGCCGGAGCCGGCCCAGGTCGTACAGCGACTGGTTCATCAGCATGGCGTTAGTCACTCTCACAGATCTTCACCCCCGTTAGCGGCGGACTGCGTTGAGCAGATCGTCGAGCATCTGGTCCATTACCGTGATCACCCGGGCCGCCGCTGCAAAGGCTTTCTGCTCCATCGTGAGGTGGGCGACTTCTTCGTCAAGGGAGACACCCCATTGCGCCTGGCGCTGACCTTCTGTGATCTGTTTGTGAGCTTCCGCCGCTTTCATGTCCTGCGTAGCAGCCGCCGACTGGGTACCGATCCAGCCGATCAGGTTCCGGTAGAAGGATCGGACCCCTTCCTGCTTGCCAGTGATGATGGGCGACTCAATTATGGGCTTGTCAGCCAGTGCGGCAATCAGTCTGGCGTTGTCTCCATCGGACGGAAGGCCGGTGGAGGTACCTGCCACGGCGAGCGTGGCCGGAGTAATGTCTGGATTAACGGTGATATCGGCTGGCGCAGCGCTGAAGTTGAAGAACGCCTCTGGCACGCCGCCTCCCAGCGGATATCCCAGGAGGTGCTGATCGTTCACGGCGTTGCCAACGCTGCGACCCAGATCGTCGATATGCTTCTTCAGCGTTTTCAGGTCACCGTTCCGAACGGTAACAAGCCCCTCTATGGTGCCAGACCCGTTATAGGTCGGGGTGGTGTAGCCGGCCCAGGTAGGAGTCGGTCCGTCCACCGTATTGGTTAGCAGGAGTTTCGTGGTGATGGGCCCGTCTAGGACCACCGTGGATCCGACCACTACTCGCACAGTGCCGTCTGGCTGGTCCATGGCCATGGCGCCCGTCAGCTCTGCCAGCCTGTCCAGAGCCACATCGCGCTGGTCCCGGAGCTCGGCGTCGTCCATGAAGTTGCGGCTGAGATTGGAGATTTTGATGTTAAGGTCAAAGACACGAGAAACGAGGTTGTTCACCTCGTCTACACGAGTGAGCAGTTCCTCGTTGACGGTCTGTTCCACGTCAGCCAGCTGTCTATACGTCGAGCGAATCTGCTCGGCGAAGACGGAGCCTTTGTTAATCACCTCGATGCGGGCAACTCCGTCGCTGGGGTTTTCAGCGAGCCCTTGCCACGCGTCGAAGAAGCCGTCCAATGCCGACCGGAGACCGCCGTTTACGGGGTCACCGAAGATATCTTCCACTTTCGTCAATACGCTTTGGCGGACTTCCGCATCACCCAGCTTGCCGGCAGTCCGGCGGAACTGGTCATCGATGAAGCGATCGCGGAGCCGGACAATCCCAGGCCCCTTCCGAAAGCTCTCCGTGAAGGGAAGCACGTCGCGGCGCGTATAGTCTTTGTCGTTGGCATGCGCAATGTTGCTTCCATGCACAGTGAGTGCGTACTGTGCCTGCTGCATGCTGCGGACGGAATGGTTAAACGAGCCAAACAGGCTGGGGATCCTCACGGGAAAAACCTCCCGAGCGTTGATTGTCTATGTTCGCCGGTTCAGCCGGGACGGCTTGCTGTCGCCTTGTCCCAAGGTGCCAGGATAGGCCACAGGCTTGGCCGAACCATCTCCAAGAATGAGCCGTAGTAGGAAGTCTGTGCGGTGGAGTTCCTGCGTGAGGAGGCCCCGGAGGTTCTCCTTCTCCCGCTGGACCTCGGCGACCAGCTGATGCATATCCTCAGGCGAGCCGTCAAGCTCGGCTGACTCGAGCGCGTACAGCAGGTGCTCATGGCGCATGGCTACTTCCAGCACCGCCTGGTGGTCGCCGGCGACCACGTTGTCGGTCTGCTGTCGAACCAGTTCCCGCATTTCGGTGAGAATGGCAGTGGCGCTCATGAGTCAAGCACCCTGGACTTGAGCAGCTTCTCGGCCACTTTCTCAGGCGAGACGTTGTACGTGCCCGCCTCGACTTCGGCCTTAATGCGCTGGACCAGGTCCATACGTACCTCAGGTGCAGCCTTCAGCTTACTCCGCAGGGCGGTTGCCTGTTGAGCCTTTTGGGACACGCTGACGCTGTCAAGCTGCCCAGGTGTCTGGGTGCCCTGTGTTTCGGACGGGGCAGTCGTGGGACGAGCCCCGCCTACCCGGTACGCCTCTCCAACTCCCTTGCTGGGACGTTCGATTCTCATACAGGCAACAACCCCTCTCGTATTGCTCTATGACTGCAAAGAAGAGCCGCCAAAGTTAAGCCCTCTGGCGGCTATTGTGGCGCGATTAGCTGTTACTAGATCTTGTTTTCTCCGCTTTTCGGGCCCAACCGACTAGGCTGTGACTTTCTGCGAGCGCAGATTGAGCAACAGGAGCACTTCGCCCCGGGGAATGCCCACCTGCTGAGCGATCTCGGTGGCAGTCAGACCCTTGTCGGAGTGACTCCACACGGCGGACCTGACTTCCTGGTAGCGGGGCATGGAAGCGGGCGGAGGCACGTCAGGCTTGTGCGCCACGGCGGCGTGCTGGGCCGGTGCCTCGGGCGGCGGGTTCTTGCGGGGACGACCCCGCTTTTTCGGTTCGGGAGGGGCGGGCTGAACCTCAGCCGCCACGGGCTTGGACGGCTCGGGCATGACCGGCTCCACGGCAGGATGGGGAGCGACCACGGGCTCCGTCTGGGGCATGGCGACGGCAGCCTGCGCCACCCGCCCCTCGACCTGGTCCACCATTTGCGTGAGGCGGTCCATGCGCTCATCCACCCGGTCCAGTATGGCTTCGGCATTCATGGAGACTTCGGCGGAGAGCCGCTCCAACCGGGTCAGTTCGGCGTTGAGACGACGTTGGCGGGCCGTGAGCTGCATGAGCACCCAGCACATGGCCCCGATAGTCGCAAGGCCAAGGAACAGGTAGATGACCGTTGTCATGGCGTTCGCCTCCCACTCGCTTTACGAGACCATCAGTTCCTTCAACCGAGCCAGTTTGCCACGCAATCTTAGGATGGCCCGGCTGTGAATCTGGGAGACGCGGGCTGCCGAAAGCGACAATAGCTGGCTGATCTCTTTGGCCAGGAGGCCTTCGTAGTAGAACAGGGCCACCACCAGCCGTTCCTGCTCTGGCAACGTGTCGATGGCCTGCGCCAGCCGGTCGCGGCGTTCGGCCATCTGCGAGGAGAGCAGGGGATCCTCGGCGCTGGGGTCTGCCAGGCGGTCGCCCAGGGAGGTGCCTTCGCCGTCGGCGTCCAGCATGGTCTCTTCGAGGGAGAGCACGCTGAGGCTGCCCGTCTCGGCGATGCGCTCATCCAGCTGCTCCGGAGAGATTTGCATGGCTTTGGCCAGCTCGGCGTTGGTTGGCTCGCGGCCCAGGGTCAGCTCCAGCTGCACGTGTGCCTTCTCCAGCTGCCGTACCCGCTTTCGCAGGGCCGGGGCCCACTGGAGCGCCCTCACGCCCTGGAGGCACGCGCCGCGTACCCAGGGAATGGCGAAGGTCTCAAAGCGCACGTTGCGAGCGGGGTCGTACCGGTCGACCGCCTCCAGCAGGCCGAAGCAGCCGTGGCCCTCCACATCGTCCTGGTCAAAATGGGAGGGAAGCCCGACCATGAGGCGACCGGCGACATACCGCACGAGCCAGAGGTACGTCTCAATCAAGCGGTTGCGGGCGTCACGGTCCTGGGTGTCCCGCCAGCGCTGCCATAGTTCTTCATGCTTGATCGCCATCGCCAGGCCTCCTTCCTCTGGTGCTACCCGGCGGAAGTGCCGCTGCGGGTGAACAGGCTGGTCAGGCGATCGAAGAAGCCTGACGTGCGGGACTTGGGCGGTGCCTCCGCACCGGTGTGGACGCCCAGCAGCCGCTGCGCCATGAGCTCAATCGAACGGGAAGCCGGGGCCCCGGGGTAGCCGACGAAGAAGGGAACCTGATGCCGCACGGCCTGCCACACGTAGGGGTCCCGGGGTACGGTGCCCAGGTGCTCCACCTTCAGGTTCAGGAAGTCCCGGGCGGTCATAATGATCCGCTCGGCGGCTACGTTTGCCTCTTCCACCCGTTCGGCCTGGTTCACAATCAGCTTCATGTCGATGCTGGGCCGGCGGTGGGCCAGGGCCTTCACCGTGGCATAGGCGTCGGCGAGCGACGTGGGCTCGGGGGTGGTAACCACGAGCACCTGGTCGGCGGCCAGCACGAACTCCTGGACGGTGCTGCTCAGGCCGGCACCCGTGTCCAGAATCAGGAAGTCAGCCTGGCCTTCCAGCTTGGACAGGGCGCTGACGAAGAAGCGAAGTTGGTCGTCGGGCAGGTTGGCCAATTCCTCCACTCCTGACCCGCCAGCGATGAGCTTCAAGCGGCTGGGCGTGGTGTGGATCAGTTCGAGAATCTCCCGCTCGCCGCGGAGCAGGTGGCCCAGATGGTAGGGGGAGACGGTTCCGAGCAGAATGTCAGCGTTCGCGAGACCGAGGTCGGCGTCCAGCAGAATGACTTCCTGACCCGCCGCGATCAGCGCCTGAGCCAGATTGATGCTGATGTTGGTCTTGCCCACGCCGCCCTTGCCGCTAGTGACGGCGATGGCCCGAGTGCGTCGCTGCCGGGTGCCGGAGGCTTGCGAACGATATGCTGCGGCCATTTCGCGCAGACGGGTCGCCTGGTCGAGCAAATCGTTCACGCTCCCATGAGGATTTTGGAGAAGTCCGCCTCGTCAGCGGGCGTCAGATCATCGGGCACTGACTGGCCGTGGGTGACATAGCTGAGCGGGTGGTTGCAGCGCATCCGCACATTCAGCATGAGGCCCGGGGCCGAAGCCTCATCCAGCTTAGTAAAGGTGAGACGGTTGACGCCCATGGGCAGATAGTAATCCAGGGAGTCAAAGACGTCCTTCGGATTGGCGGTCAGCGAGAAGCAAAGGTGCGTCTCGTCGGGCCGCAGTACGGAAAGCAGCTCTTTCAGTTCAAGCATGCGTTGCGCATCTTTGTGGTTGCGCCCGCCGGTGTCCACCAGAACCAGGTCGCGGTCTGCGGTTTCGCTCAGCGCCCTGGCCGCATCCGCCGGGGTGTCCACGGCGTACATGGGCACGCCGAGAATGTCGGCGTAGATCCTCAACTGGTCGATGGCGGCGATGCGAAACGTATCTGACGTGATCAGGCCGATCTTCATGCCCCGCTCCAGGGTGAACTGGGCGGCCAACTTGGCCAGCGTAGTGGTCTTGCCCACGCCAGTGGGTCCGATGAGGGCCACCACCTTGCGCTCACCGGGCACCGGAACGATGGGGGCGCCGGGGCCGATTAGCCGGGTCAGCTCCCGGCGCAGGGCCTCCTGGCCCTCGGGACCGTCGCTGCGGATGCGCTGGCCGATGTCCAGGGCTGCCGTGTGGTCAACGCCCCGCTCCACCAGCTCCTCAAAGACCTTGCGGCTGAAGCCCTGAAGCTGGTGCACGGGCGCAGGGCCGAGGCCCCGCTCCAACAGCCGGGCGACTGTGGTCCGCAGGGAGGCCATTTCCCGTTCGAGGTTGGTCAGGTTCATCGGCTGTAGTGCCGTCACCTGGGCCTGGGTCGGCGCCGCTGCCGCCGTTGCCGCGGCCAGAACGGGCGACGTTGCCGGGGCGGCATGATGCGCTGCCGGGTGGGGCTTCGTGCCCGCACTGGGCTTGCCGTTGGCCGGCCTGTCTACGGCCACCGTCAGCTCGGTCACCTGACGCTGGAAGAAACCCATGAAGCCGCCAATCTTCAGCTTCTTGCTCTCTACGATCATGGCTTCGGTGCCGAGTTCGTTCTTCGCCTGAATCAGCGCTTCGGCGAACGTGGGCGCAATATAGCGCTTGACCTGCATCATACCCGGATCACCCCCACTGCCTCGATCTCGAGTTTGGGATCAAGTTCTGCGTACGACAGGACGATAAGTCGGGGGAAGGCGTGTTTGGCGATCCGTCTGAGTACGGGGCGAAGGGCGGGGGCGCAGACCAGGGTTGGCGTCTGCCCCTGGGCAGCCATGGCCTGCGCATCGGCAGCCACCGCCTCGACCAGCCCGTGGGCCAGGTTGGGGTCGAGAGCAGGCCCGCCGGCACGGCGCTCAGCTGCCGCCAGAAGCTGCTGCTCCAGGTCGGGCGCGAGGGTCAGGGCATAGATCACGTTGCCGAAGCCGAGGTGATTGACGATCGTCCGGCCCAGAGCCGCCCGGACCCGTTCGGTAAGCTGTTCCGCATCCTTCGTGATGGGCGCCCAGTCGGCCAGGGTCTCGAAAATGAGGACCAGGTCGCGAATGGGTACGTTCTCGCTGAGCAGGTTGGCCAGCACCTTTTGAATCTCGCCCAGGCTGAGCAGTGTGGGCGTCAGCTCTTCCACCAGGGCCGGGTGGCTTTCCTTGACGGAATCGACCATGCCACGGACTTCCTGGCGGCCGAGCAGTTCGGAGGCGTGGTCCCTGATCACTTCGGTCAGGTGTGCCACCACCACCGCGACGGGATCGACCACCGTGAAGCCCATTAGCTCGGCCCGCTGCCGTTCGTTCGGGCTGATCCAGACGCCGGGGAGGCCAAAGGCTGGTTCCACCGTCTGCTGGCCGGGGAGCGTTTCGTCCAGGTCGCCGGGGGACATGGCCAGCAGGCGGTCGGGCTGGAGTTCGTACGCGCCGATTTCGATGCCGCGGAGCTTGACCACGTACTGGTAGGGCGCCAACCCAAGATTGTCGCGCACACGAATGTAGGGAATCAGCAGGCCGAGGTTGGTAGCGACCTGCTTTCGCACAGCCACGATCCGGTCGAGCAGGTCGCCGCCCTTGGCGGAGTCGGCCAGGGGCACCAGGGCGTAACCCAGCTCGATCTCCATCGGATCCACGGCCGTGAGTTGCACCGTAGTCTCCGGCGGTGCCTCGCTGGTAATGGGCAGGGGTTCGGGTTCAGCCGGTGCCGCAGCCCTGGCGTCCTGCCGGCTCTTGATCGTCCAGCCCAGGAAGCCCAGCAGGCCGCCGACGGTCACGAAGGCCAGGGTGGGCATGCCGGGAACCAGACCGAGCACACCCACAACGCCGCCCGCCATCATCAGCAGCATGGGGTTGTTGGTCAGCTGGCCGACCAACTCTTCGCCCAAACCGGACTCACCGGCTGCCCGGGTTACGATCAGGCCCGTGGCGGTCGAGATTAGCAAGGCCGGAATCTGGTTGATCAGGCCGTCGCCCACGGTCCGGAGCGAGAAGTGGCTCCAGGCCTGGGCGAAGTCCATGTTCTGCTGCATCATGCCGATGATGAGGCCACCGATCAGATTCACGGCCACGATCAGCAGTCCGGCGATGGCGTCACCCTTGACGAACTTGGAAGCACCGTCCATGGCGCCATAGAAGTCAGCTTCCCGCTGAATATCGCTGCGCCGCTTGCGGGCGTCACCGTCCGAGATGAGGCCGGCGTTGAGGTCAGCATCGATCGCCATCTGCTTGCCGGGCATGGCGTCCAGGGTGAAGCGTGCCGCCACTTCGGAGACACGCTCGGAACCCTTGGTAATCACCACAAAGTTCACGATGATGAGGATGAGGAAGCCGACAAGGCCTACCGCCGTGTTGCCGCCGATGACGAACTCGCCGAACTGCTTGATCACCTCGCCGGCTTCACCGGTCAGCAGCAGCGTGCGGGTGGTGGAGAAGTTCAGCGACAGCCGGAAGAGGGTCATGATCAGCAGCAGCGAGGGGAATGACGAGAACTGAAGCGGGTGGGCCGTGAAGATGGAGACCAGCAGAATGACCAGGCCTGCAGCTACGTTGAAGGTCATGAGGATGTCCAGAAGCATGGCGGGCGGCCGAATCAGCATCATGGCGATCACGAAAATGATCGCACCCGCAACGACTATGTCATTTCGGCTGAACGACGGCGCCGGGTTCTGACCTGTCAACGATTATCACCTCTGGCGCCGCCGCTCGCGGCGCAGGCTGTAGACGAATGCGAGGACCTCGGCGACGGCCTGGTAAAGCTCGGGTGGCACCGACTTGCCCAGATCGACGGTGGCGTACAGTGCCCGGGCCAGTGGCCGGTTCTCGACGGTCGGCACCTCGTGCTGCTTGGCAATCACCTTCATGCGCATGGCCAGAAGGTCGGCGCCTTTCGCAATGACCCGGGGGGCTGCGTCCTTGCCCGCTTCGTACTTGATGGCTACGGCGAAGTGAGTCGGGTTCGTAATGACCACGTCGGCCGTGGGCACGTCTTTGAGAGCCTTGCGGCGCCGGGCCAGTTCACGGGCCCGCTGGCGCTGCTTTTGCTTTAGTTCCGGGTTGCCTTCTTGCTCTTTGTGCTCTTGCTTTACTTCTTGCTTGGTCATGCGCACGGACTTACGGAACTCCCACCACTGATAGCCGTAGTCCAGAATGCCGATGGCCAGCAGGCCGAACCCGATGCTCTGGAGTCCCGCCACCGCCTTTGAAGCGATGCCGGTCACGCCGGTGGCCACGTTCTGGCCGAGGAGCCCGGGTATCTGAGGAATCGCCTCTGCAATGTCCTGGTAGGCGATGTACCCTACGAGGCCCAGTTTCAGCAGCGCCTTGGCCAGGTCGACCAACGTATGGGTGGAGAAGATACGGGCAAAGCCCTGTAGGGGGTTCATTCTGCTGAGGTCAGGCGTAATGCCCTTTGTCGAGAAGAGCAGTTGCGTCTGCATAAGGCCCACGGCCACACCCACCACCAGAATTACGGCGGAAATGGGAACAGCCACGCGGAGCAGGATCAGGGCCCAGGCCTCGAACACCTTGCCTACGGTGTCGACCGTCAGTTCAGTCGGGGCAAGCCCGCTGAGGGTTTCGGTCATGCCCTGGGCCAGGTTGTTGTAGATGGAAGGACCAAGGCTGCGGAGCCCCAAGGCGGCGACCAGAAGGCCCAGACCCGCCACCAGGTCCTGACTTCGTGCGGCACGGCCCTCTTTCCGGGCCTGCTCTAGTTTTCGTGGACTTGCTTCCTCGGTGCGTTCTTCGGCAAAGAGCTGGAGGTACAGACTGGGTTCCCCCCTCTGTTACCGCATCAACTGGAGCGTGCGGAGCAGTTCCGTATGGCCCCGGTCGAAGAGCTGCTCAAGGAAGCCGGAGAAGTAAGGCAGCATGATCGCCAGGAGGAGCAGCCCGCCCACGGCCTTCACGCCCATGCCTACGGAGAAGATGTGCAGTTGAGGGACCACCCGGGCCAGGCCCGCCATGGCCACCGAAACCAGGAGCATCATGCCCATGAAGGGGAGCACCATTTGAACGCTGGCCACCAGGATCTCGGCGAACATGTTCGCCACGTAGAGCGGGCCCTCCACCACCGACGTCAGCCCGGCCACGGGAATGGTGCCATAGCTCTCGGCCAACCCTCGGAGCAGCCAGTGGTGACCGTTGAAACCGAGGTAGACGACCACGCCGAGCATCTGAAAGAAGGTGCCCGTAATGGCTTCGGACCTGCCGCTGACCGGGTCCATAATCTGAGCGTTGAGAAAGCCCAAGTCCATGTCCAGCAGCCCACCCGCCATTTGCACAGCGGCGAAGACCAGCAGATTGACGAAGCCGATCATCAGGCCCACCAGGAGTTCCAGGACGCAGCCTGCGATTAGCGCGGTCCCGGTGGTAGCTTCGGGCGTGACCTTCACCCCCGGCAAGATCAGCAGGGCGAGCAGAAAGGTAAAGGCCACGCGGGTCTGGCCCACCATGAAGCGGCCGGAGAAAATGGGCGAGGCGGTGGTCACGCCGGCGATGCGGCTGGCGATCAGCATGAGCAGCGGAACCTGCGCCAGCAGTTGCTCCATGCTACTTCACCAGGTGGGGGAGCAGCTCGAATGTGCGCTGGGTGAAATCGACCAATGTGCGGAGCATCCAGGGGCCGAAGATGGCCACGCCCGCAAGGGCAGCCAGCACCTTGGGCAGAAACTGCAGGCTGGCTTCGTTGATCTGGGTGGTCGCCTGAAACATGGCGACGATCAGGCCGGCCACCAGCCCCAGGCCCAGGATTGGGGCTCCAACCATGAGGGCGATCTTGAGCGCCTCCTGCGACAAGCTAAGCGCATAGTCCGGCGTCACAGGCACCCGCCCCCCCTTCTAGACCTGGAAGCTCTGAAACAGCGACTTCACCACCAGATGCCACCCGTCGACCAGCACGAAGAGCAGAATCTTGAACGGCATGGAGATCAGGGTTGGCGGGACCATCATCATACCCATGGACATCATGGTGCTGGCCGTGATGAAGTCGATGATCACAAACGGCAGGAAGATGACGAAACCCATGGTGAAGGCCCGCTTGAGCTCACTGATGGCAAATGCCGGGACCAGTGTCATGAAGGGAATATCTTCGGGCGTCTCGGGGGACGGCGCATCGGTGATCTCAATCATGAGGGCCAGATCTTTCTCGAAGGTCTGGGGGAGCATGAACTCCTTCATGGGCTTGGCTGCCGCATCGAACGCCTGTTGCTGCG
>Ga0196971_1000359_pt1 | contig 38313 bp, 39 predicted proteins | sample S1v_1013CmetaG_FD_148660 | JGI IMG/M metagenome (GOLD analysis project Ga0196971, IMG submission 148660) | Soil microbial communities from Anza Borrego desert, Southern California, United States - S1+v_10-13C | ecosystem: Environmental > Terrestrial > Soil > Desert | place: USA: California...
GCGATCTGCAGGACCAGGCCGGCGAGCACCCACGCCAGCGGGCCCGGCTTCCCGGTATCCGCGTACGCGACTTCCACGCTTGCGCGGCGCCTGGCCCATGCGGTGACCAGGTGGGCGACGCCGAGCACGCCGAGCAGCGCGCCGGTCAGGCGCATCCCGACGGCGGGCCCGACGCCGTGGCCGACGCCCGCCGCCAGGCGCAGCGAGTCGCCGAGCACCAGCGCCGCCAGGACCAGCAGGACCAGGCCGACGATCAGCGGCGCCCGCCAGGCGGGCAGCGTGTGCGCGCCGCGCCCGGTCATTTCGCCAGGCCGATCGAGGTCAGCACTTCCTTGACGCGCGCCTGGTCGCTTTTCAGGAAGGCGGCGAACTGGTCGGCGGGCAGGTAGGCATCTTCCCAGCCGCGCTGCTTCAGGACCTTCGCCCATTCGGGCGACTTGACCGCCTTTTCCACCGCGGCGCCGAGCGCCTTGCTTTGTTCGGCGCTGATCTTCGGCGGCCCAACGATGCCGCGCCAGTTGACCAGTTCGACGTCCATGCCCTGCTCCTTCAGCGTCGGCACGTCGACGCCCTGCAGGCGCTTGCCGGTAGACAAGGCAATCGCGCGCAGCTTGCCGGCCTTGATCATGCTTTCAAACTCGTTGTAGCCGGATATGCCCGCCGCGACGCGCCCGCCGAGCATCTCGGCCAGCGCCTCGCCGCCGCCGGAGAACGGCACATAGTTCAGCTTGCTGGCGTCACCGCCCGCCGCTTTCGCAATCAGTCCGGCCAGGATGTGATCGGCGCCGCCGGCGGAACCGCCGGCCCATACCACCTTCGAGGTATCCGCCTTCAGCGCGGCGGCCAGATCCTTGATGCTCTTGTGCGGCGAGTTGGCCGGCACCACCACCACCAGCGGATCCGCGGTCAGCCGCGCAATCGGCGTCACCGAATCGAGGGTCACCGGCGATTTGTTGGTCAGCACCGCGCCCAGCATCGTGATGCCCATGGTCATCATCTGGTTGCCGTCGCCGGACGCGTTATTGACGAACTGTGCCAGGCCGACGGTGCCGCCCGCGCCCGGCACATTCACGACCTGCACGTTCTTGGCCGCCCCGGTGGCGACCATGACTTGCTGCAGGGACCGGGACGCGCCATCCCAGCCGCCGCCCGGCGCCGCCGGCGCAATGATCTTCAGCTCCAGCGGAGCCTGGGCGAACGCGGACGCCGAGGCGGCCAGCGCCACTCCCAGCGCGACGGCGCGTGCGGTGATTTCGAACACTCGGTTCAACTTGGACATGTCACATCTCCTTGAAAAGGGCGCCACAAACAGGTGCAGCTTTCATTGTTGTCAGATTTCCGCTGCCTCTCCATGAGACAGAGCAACGAAGCAGCGCGGGCGCTTGCCGGCACACGGTATTTCAATGTAGGACACTTTGCATATTTTTGCCATGATATGCAATAATGGAGTCATGAGCATGCTTCCCACCCTGCCGGCGCACCTGGACGTGAACGGCCGGCGCTTCCGGATCATCGATCTCCCTTCCCTCTTCGGCGCGCATCTGGGCAAACTCCCTCTTGTGCTGCGCATCCTGCTGGAAAACGTCGTGCGCAACATGGACGGCGACGAAAGGGATGCCGCGGTGCGGGCCGTCTTCGGATGGCTCGACCATGGCACCAGCGAGGCGGAAATTCCGTTTCAGCCGTTACGCGTGCTGATGCACGACACCACCAGCACGCCGGCGCTGGTCGACATCGCGGCAATGCGCAATGTACTGGCCGAGCACGGCGTCGACCCGGAGCGCCTGAATCCCGGCGTTCCGGTGGATGTGTCCGTCGATCACTCGCTGGCGGTCGAGGCATACGCGCGTCCGGACGCGGTGATGCTCAACCTGCGGCACGAGATGCGGCGCAATGAAGAGCGCTACCGTTTCCTGCGCTGGGCATCGGCCACGCTGCGCGGCGTGCGCATCCACCCGCCGGGGACCGGCATCATGCATACGATCAACCTGGAGCAGCTGGCGACGGTGGTCGCGGAAGCGGCGCCGGATAGCGATGGCGGCGCCGAGCGCTGGGCGGTGCCCGACACCCTGATCGGCACCGACAGCCATACACCGATGATCAATGGCATCGGCGTGCTCGGCTGGGGTGTCGGCGGGCTGGAAGCGCAAACGGTCATGTTCGGCATGCCCACCATGCTGAGGATTCCCGATGTCGTCGGCGTGCGGCTTACCGGCATGCTCGCGGGCGGTGCCAGCGCCACCGATCTCGCGCTGACCGTCACCCAGCGCCTGCGCGAAGCCGGCGTGACCGGCGACTTCGTCGAATTCTTCGGCCCCGGTGTGGCGACGCTGAGCGCTGGCGACCGCGCGGTGGTGGCCAACATGGCGCCGGAGTATGGCGCGACGACCGGGTATTTCGGCGTCGACCACCAGACCCTGGCCTACCTGCGCGCAACCGGACGCCGCGAAGACGCGGTGGCCCTGGTGGAAGCGTATTGCCGCCGCGCCGGGCTCTGGTTCGAGCCGGATGCGGTGCCGCGATATACCCGCACCGTCGATATCGACCTGACCGCGATCGGGCTGCATGTGGCCGGCCCGCGGCGTCCGCAGGACCTGTTGCCCCTGGCGGAAGTGCCCGCGGTGCTGCGCGGGCACGCGCCGGGCACCGCGCCCGCCATCGGCGGCCTGCCGGAATTTCCTGTCGCCATCGCGTCGATCACCAGTTGCACCAATACCTCCGATCCCCGGCTGCTGGTCGCCGCCGGCCTCGTCGCGCGCAAGGCGCGCGCGCTCGGGATGAAGCCGGCGCCCTGGGTGAAGACCTCGCTTGCGCCCGGCTCGCCGGCGGCGGCGTCCTACCTGAAACGGGCGGGCGTGCTCGCTGATCTCGAAGCGATCGGTTTCGGCATCGTCGGCTATGGATGCGCCACCTGCATCGGCAATTCCGGCGCGCTGACCGGTCCGATCCGGCAATTGATCGGCCAGGGAAGCGGACGGCCGGTCGCCGCGCTGTCCGGGAACCGGAACTTTCCCGGCCGCATACATCCGGATCTCGACCTCGGTTTCATCATGTCGCCGGCGCTGGTGATCATCTTCGCGCTGGCCGGCGAGGCGGGGAAGAACTTCGCCGGCGAGCCGGTCGGCCGGTCGGCGGCGGGCAAGCATGTCATGCTGCGCGATCTGTGGCCGACGCCGGAAGAAATCGACGCCACGCTGGCGGCGGGGCTGGCGCCCGACGACTATCGCCGCGATTTTGCGGCGGCATCGAAGAACCCGGTCTGGCATGCGCTGGACGCGCCAGCGTCGCCGCTGTTCCCGTGGGACGAACGGTCGAATGTGCTGCAGCGGCCGCCGTTCGCGTCGCTGGAAGCCGGCAGCCTGCTCGGCAATTACAGCGCCTATCCGCTGCTGGTCCTCGGCGACGACATCACCACGGATCACATCTCGCCCGCCAGCGCCATCCCGCCGCACAGCCTGGTCGCCGATTACCTGGTGGCGCGCGGCGACGACCGGGGCGACCTGAACGTGTTCGCCTCGCGCCGCGGCAACTGGCAGGTAATGCTGCGCGCGGCATTCCACAACAAAAACGTGGTGAACCTGCTGCGCGCAGGCCTTCCGGTCGCGCACACGGTGCACATCCCGAGCGGCGCGGCGATGCCGGTCTGGGCCGCGGCCGCGCGCTACCGGGAGGACGGCGACGCGGTCGTGATCGTCGCCGGCGAGCGCTACGGCACCGGGTCCTCGCGTGACTGGGCGGCGAAGGGCGTGCGCCTGTTGAACGTCCGCGCCGTGCTGGCGCTGAGCTTCGAGCGGATCCACCGGTCCAACCTGATCGGCATGGGCATTCTCCCGGTCCGGCTGCCGCCGTCATTCCGCGACCTGGCGCCGGTGGCGGCGGGCGACCGCGTCGAAGTGCTGGCCGATGCCGCTTCGATCGCGCCGCGCTGCGCTGTCACGGTACGGATACACCGGGCCGGCGGCACGATTGATACAATCCCGGCCAAAGCCGCGGTCGAAACCCGGCTGGAAGTCGACCTGCTGAAAGCCGGCGGCGTCATTCCCCTCATCCTTGCAAGAACAATCGAAGTAAGCCGGAAAGCAAGCCTGTCATGAAGCCGATCGCCGCGCGCATCGTCGAGATCATCCAGTCCGAGAATCTTGCGGTCGGGACCCATCTTCCGGCGCAGATGCTGGCCGACCGCCTTCGCGTGTCGCGCCAGCCGGTCAACGACGCGCTCGGCCGGCTGTGCGAGGAAGGCATCCTGTCGCGCGAACCGAACCGCGGCTACTTCCTGGCCAGGGTGCCGCTGCAGCCGCTGCCGGCGCTGCAGGAGAACGACCTCGTGACCGCCGCCTATTTCCGCATCGCCGAGGAACGGCTGTCCGGAAAGCTGCCGGATGCATTCACCGAATCGATGCTCAGGCAAAGGTACCGCCTGACCGCGACGCAACTGTCCGCGGTGCTCGGACGCATCGCACAGGAGGGCTGGGCCGAAAAGAAACCCGGCTACGGCTGGGCGTTCTCGTCGATGCTGACCAGTGCGGAAAGCCTGGTGCAGTCCTATCGCCTGCGCCTTGCGGTGGAGCCGGCGGCGCTGCTGGAGCCGGGCTACCGGCTGGACCGGCTGGCAATCGAACGCTGCAAGGCGGCCGAGCTCCATCTGCTGGAAGGCGGCATCGACACCGATACGCCGGACCAGCTGCACGACCGCGGCGTGCGCTTCCACGAAACGCTGGTGGGAGGTTCCGGCAACCCGTTCTTCATCGATACCATCCGGCGCGTGAACCGGGTGCGCCGCCTGCTCTCGTACCGGTCGACGCTGGACCGCAGCCGCTACAAGCAACATTGCAAGCAGCACCTCCATATCCTCGAACTGCTGCAAAAGGAAAGGAACGAGGAAGCGTCGGAGGCGGTGGCGGAGCATCTGCGAAGCACGGTGAAGAACATCACGAAGATCCGGAAACTGCTGGACAAGGCCTAGGCGCGTCTTGCTTGGGCGCAAACCGGTAGTCCTGTGCAAGCGCGGCATGCGTCGCCGTGGAACGAAGCCGGCGGCAGAATGCCAAAGTGGAATGCCTGCCGTAAATGATGTCGCGGCCGGGCTGTCGATTGAGGTTCCAATGTCAGCAATCTTTCCCAAAACCCCGACCCTGTCCAGTGCCGAAACCGATGCCGCGCCGGTGTGCGAATGGGTAATGCCGGTCGACCTGCTGCGGCGGGTATATGCGAAGACCTGCGCCGCGCTGCCGCCGGGCATGCCCGACTGTCTCGAAGTCAGCGTGACGCACTTCCGGGACGGCACCGAGCGCTGTACCGCCGCCATCTATGGCGAGCGCGTGTACCTGGTGCATTACGCGTTTACCCCGGACCGGCGCAAAGGGGATTGAGCGGGAGGCGTGCGGGGCGAGTGTCAAGCACCAGTTCCCGCTCCTGCGATCGCATCCGCCCCGCTTGCCATCGGAGGGACGCACCGGCCACGGTCGCGCAGGCCTTTTCCTGTCGCGCGCCGGTTCCGCGTTCAAAAAGCGCCGATGCAGCCGCTGCCGCGCATGCCGGTGCAATGAAACCGCCGCATCCTTCCGTTCCGGTCATCGCACGTCCGCTTGCACGTTGCCGCGCCGGAGACGCTCACTTGCCCCGGTCAACCAATCGAATCCCGAGGTAAGCTTCCTCCTTCTTGCCCCGTTTCTGGAAATTCCTGACCGTGATACGGTCGCCGGAGCCTGTCCGTGCGATCGTCAGCGTCTTCCCCGACAAGGCGTAAGTGAACAGCTTGTCTTCGCTCACGTAGACGTCGCCGGACTTCCTGCCACCGGTCAGCACTGTGCCGTCAAAAATGATGCGCCCCGCGCCGTCGTCATCGTCCTGGATGACCTCGTTGCCGCAGCCGGACTGGATGATGTAGGTATCGAAGCCCGCGCCCCCCGCCAGCACGTCGTCGCCGGCTCCGCCGTCCAGGGTATCGTCGCCACTGTCGCCGTACAGGAGATCCGATCCTTCGCCGCCGGCGAGCGAATCATTTCCGCCGCCGCCGGAAAGCACGTCGTCTCCGCCGGCCGCCGTCAGTGTGTCGTCCGACTCGCCTCCCGCCACCACGTCGGCCACGCCGGTCCCGGACCAGCTGCCGGTTTCATACTTCCCGGTATCGATCGTGCTCCCGCCGGCGTCCCCGCTCGCCTCTGTCTGGGATTGCGCTGCCTGGTAAATGTTCGTGGAAACAAAAGTGCTGTCGTCCATCCGGTCCGCGAGCTCGGGATAGCGGCGCTGCAGGTCATCCAGAATGACAAGCTTTGCGGGGTTCAGGATATCCGTCAGCGTCTGCACGCGCGGAAAGGCAGAAAACCGGGAATCGCGGTTGGCCTCGGCGATGAGGTTTCTTTTCCCCTGCGAGCCGTCGGGATTGACGCCCCAGTTCGATTCGTCGAGGAGGATCCGGTCGCGATTCTTTTGCAGCATCTGATAGACCTGCTGCGCCTCCGCGAGGCCGGGGTCGGCATTGTCGTAGAGGCCGAATATCTGCGATTCGACGAGGCGCCGGATGCGCAGCCCCGCCTCGTATTTGGCGTTGGATCCCCATGCGTTGTAGCGCATTTCGAACCAGGCCGCGGCACGGTCCTGCGCGCGGACCGCATCATAAAATCCGGTCATCTTGCTGCTGACCGTGCCCGCTCCGCGGTTGTAGGTGATCGACACGAAAGCCGCCCTTTCATAGGACAGCGGCATTTCCAGGCTCAGTGCCGGGCCCTCGTACAGCGGGATGCACGCATACAACAGCGCGTTTCCTTCGTCTTGCGTCAGCGTCTTGTCGAACCCGAGCGCCAGCCCGGTTCTTGCGCTCGCATCGGCACTGTCGATGCGTTGAAGCAGGTTCCACTGCGACTGGCTCAGTGCGATGCCTGAAGCCTTCCACAGGCTCACGTTGCCGCTTCTGTTGAACGTATAGCCGTAACCTATCGTTGCCCTGCCGTCTCCTATGTCTTGCACGGTCGCGAGCAGGCTTTCGCTGGTCTTGACCAGCCTGCCCACGTAGATGTTGTAATCCGACTGGCTGAGAGCGCGGTACGTTAACATTTCCCCTCCGATGATGGCTCCGAAATGACTCCATGCGCAATACGGCAGGCGCTGCGATGAAATCGATGCGGACGTACCTCCTGCCTTGCGTGGCGACTTTGTATTTAACCGCCGGCAAAGGTCCCGGTCCATACGGTATTGCCCGTAAGCAGCCTGCCCGGACGTGTGTTCGGTGCCTGGCATATTTCGCTCTGCCGCACGCTTTCCCCGGCCGCTTGCGCCGGTTAGACGTCCCCCTCTAATCCCCCGCCCCGCACCTTTGACGAAAATCCTGCCCCCGCTGCCCGGCTATGAAACACTGACCCGTCCCCCTTCGTCAGTCATCCCACACAGGAGAAGCAATGAAACAACTCAGCGGTCTGGATGCCGCCTTCCTGCATCTGGAACTGCCGGAAATGCCCATGCATATCGGCGCCCTGCATCTGTTCGACCTGCCGCCCGGCTACCGCGGCAACTTCTACGACAACGTGAAGGCCCATGTGGCCAACCGCGTGCACCTGGCGGCGCTGTTCACCAAGAGGCTCGCCAACCTGCCGATGGATTTCGCGAACCCGGTCTGGGTCGAGGACACGGAGGTCGACCTCGACTACCACATCCAGCATGTGGTGCTGCCCGGGCCGGGCAGCATGGCGCAACTGGAAGCCTGCGTCGGGCGCCTGCATTCCCAGTTGCTCGACCGCAGCCGGCCGCTGTGGGAGTTCCACGTGATCGAAGGCTTGAAGTCGGGACAATGGGCGCTCTATACCAAGGTGCACCATGCGGCGGTGGACGGTGTCGGCGCCGGCACGCTGGCGCGCGTGCTGCTCGACCCGACCCCGGAGCTGCGCGAATTCCCGTCAGCGACCGGGCACGATGCGGACCCGCCGGGCATGGGACGGATGGTGGCCGGCGCACTGCGCCACACCGCCGAGCAATACTGGAAGATCGTGAAAACCCTGCCCGCCGCCGCCAGGGCGGCCGGCGCGCTGGTGCTGCCGTCGCGCGCCAGCGGAAGCAAGGGCATCGCCGGCGTGAAGAAGCGCTTCACGCCGGGACCGAGGACGCCACTGAATGTCGCGGTGACCAGCCAGCGCAGCTTCGCGATGGTGCGCGTGCCGCTGGTCGAGGCGAAAGCCGTCGGCAAGGCCTTCGGCGGCAGCCTGAACGACGCGGTGCTGGCGATCTGCAGCGCCGCGCTGCGCCGCTACCTTGCCGCGAAGGATGCGCTGCCGGGCGAGCCGCTGAAGGTGCTGATGCCGGTGAACCTGCGCGCCGAAGGCGATGCGAAGCTGAACAACCAGTTCAGCTTCGCGCTGAGCAGCCTGCCGACCCACCGGGGCGGCGCGCGCGAGCGCATGGAAGAGATCGTGCAGGCGTCGACGTCGATGAAGAGCACGTTCAGCAAGGTAAAGTCGGCGCTGCCGACCGACCTGCCCAGCCTCGGCGTGCCATGGATCATGAGCGGCATAGCGTCGCTGTATCACCGCTCGCGCCTGGCGAACCGGATGCCGCCGCTCGCCAACGTGCTGGTCTCGAACGTGCCCGGCCCGCAGGCGCCGATGTACATGGCCGGCGCGCGCATGGCGAGCTTCTATCCGCTGTCGATCCCGCTGCACGGCATCGCGCTGAACATCACGGTGATGAGCTACAACGGCGCGCTCGACTTCGGCCTGACCGCCTGCCGCCGCGCATTGCCCGACCTGCGCGAGCTGGCGAAATACATGAGCGAGGCGCACCTGGAACTGATGGCGTTGCTGAAGGAGACGGAATTGACGGAGAACGTGACGGTGATGCCGCTGCGGCGCCGGGCGGCGGGCAAGGGCGCGCGATCTGCGCCGCGCTCCCGCGCCACGGTGACGCCCCTGCCGCTGAAGCCGCGCGCCGGCAAGACGGCGGGCCGCGCGAAACGGGCAGCAAGGGCCGCCGCCTGATACCGGCGGATGCTGCGCCTTGTCGACGCGCACAAGGCGCAGCGCGCGTAGCATTCCTCCCGCCGCGCAGTTTCTACGCTTCCTGTTTCTACGCTTCCTGTTTCTACTCTTCCTGTTTCTTCTTCTGTCCCGGCGCGCCGCTCTTGCCGCGCGCGCGGGTTCCGGTTCCCGCATTGTCCCGCGTATAGCCCGATGCGCCCGGCGCCGGGTCGGCGCTGCTGCCCGACGGGCCGGATGCGCTGCTGCCGCTCGGGCCGCTTGCGCTCGCGCTGCTGCCCGGGCCGGTCGCACTGGTCGCCGTGCTGCCGCGCTCGCTTTGCGTGCCGGCGGAGGTGCCGCCGGTGCCGACGGAGGATGCGCCCACGCCGCTGCCGGCGGTCGCGCTGCCGCCGCTGCCGACAGTGCTCGCGCTGCTGGCACTGCTGCCGGTGTTGCCGGCGCTGCCGGAAGTGCTGGTGGTGGTGCTGCTCTCGGCCTTGCGCACCCCGGTGCCGCCGTCTGCGTGGCGGCCCGCGGCAAAGCCGCGGCTTTCCGTGGTGCTGGTCCCGCCGCTGTCCGCACCCTGCGCCTGCGCGTTCATCGCCGCGGCAAGCGCGGCGGATGCGAGCAGGCTCAGGCTGAGTCCGTTCTTCATCTTCAATTCTCCTTTCACGACATGTCGCGCGCAGCCCCTTGCCGTCACGGCGGAAGGGCTGCGCACTTCAGGACACGCTGCGGGTTTTAGCAGCGGCCCTGCTTCTCCAGTCCCGGCGGGCAGTGCTTGTTGCTCTTGCGCTGTTTCTTGTCGCCACGCCGGTCGTCGCTGTCGGCCGCACCTGCGCCGTACGCGCTCGAACCGCCGGTGCCGACGCTGGAGCCGCTGGTGCCGCCGGCGCCTGCAGAAGAGCCGGCGCTGCCCGAGGCGTTATCCGAGCCGGCCGTGATGCCGCTGGTGCCCTGGGTGGTTCCGGCGTTGCCGCTGCCGGCGGCGCTGCCGCCGGTACCGAGCGTGCTGGAGCTGCCGGAGGAACCGCCGGAGCCTGCCGCGCTGCCGCCAGTGCCCAGCGTCGAACCGGTCGAGCCGCCGCCTGCGGAGCTGCCGCCGGTGCCGAGGGTGCTCGAGCTGCCCGAGGAACCGCCGCTGCCTGCCGCGCTGCCGCCGGTGCCCAGCGTCGAACCGGTCGTGCCGCCGCCAGCCGAGCTGCCGCCGGTGCCAAGGGTGCTCGAGCTGCCCGACGAATCACCGCTGCCTGCCGCGCTGCCGCCGGTGCCCAGCGTGGAGCCGGTCGTGCCGCCGCCTGCGGAGCTGCCGCCCGTACCGAGGGTACTGGAGCTGCCGGAGGAACCGCCGGAGCCTGCCGCGCTGCCGCCGGTGCCCAGCGTGGAACCGGTCGTGCCGCCGCCTGCGGAGCTGCCGCCGGTGCCAAGGGTGCTCGAGCTGCCCGACGAATCACCGCTGCCTGCCGCGCTGCCGCCGGTGCCGAGGGTACTGGAACCGCCGGAAGAACCGCCACTGCCGGCGGCACTGCCGCCCGTGCCCAGCGTCGAGCTGGCGGAGCCGTTGCCGGCGCTGCTGCCGCCGGTGCCAAGCGTGGTGCCCGACTGGGCAAAAGCGGTGGCGGAAGCCGCCGCGATCAGCGCCGCGGCGAGAGTTGAAAGTCCAGCGTACTTGCTTCGCATTCAGATTCTCCTGTTGATGTGAACAACATGCCTGCGCGCCGTCTTGCCTGCCGGTGATCCGGCCAGCGCTGACGCGCAAGCGTGTCCCCAATGGAGTCGCCCTGCGGGAATGCGGTTCTATCCATCTCGTAACAAATTGTCAGCGAGGGAGGAGTGGCTTGACGCGGATACAGAAGAAAAACAGCGGTGCGCCGGGTGGGAAGACGACTGCGCTGCGCAGCCTGGCGCGCCGCCGATTCCGCTATGTCCGCACCGGTTCCGGCGTGCCCGCCGCGCGCCTGCGGCTGCCGCGTTCCGCTTGCGTCATCTTCTTCATCAGCCGGAAGAAGCCGAACGGACCGAGCAGCACGCCGGCGGTTTTCACGCCGCCGATCATCGCGCCGACCACGCCGGGCGACATCACGTCGCATCCGGTCAGGTACAGGTTCTTCACCGGCGACTGCGCATGGGTCCAGGGCTGGAACAGCCGCTCCGCCGTCGCCGGCAGGCCGTAGAACTCGCCATGCGGATTGCCCTGGAAATGCTCCATCGTCAGCGGCGTCGACACGTCGATGTAGTCGACCAGGCCGGCGAAGCCGGGTATGCGGCGGTCGACCTTCGCGATCAGCTCGCGCGCGATATGCTGCTTGAGCTGTTCGTAATCGGCGCCGCGCTTCTTCCAGCGGCCGCCGGCCCATTGCGCGAAGCGTTCGTAATGCGCGAAGGTGATGATCTCGGCGGTGTGCGACTTCGCCTGCGGGTTCTTCATCGACGCGAAGGACAGGTAGTAGCCGAGCGCGGCGATGCCGGCGGCGGCGGCCTTGTTGTGGTCGTAGCCGTCGTAGACCCAGTGGTTTTCGCCGCGGATGCCGAGCGTGGACGGCGAGTCCTTCAGGCCGAGGTAGACGCTGATCGCGCTGGTGCCCGGCGGCAGGCTGGCAAGGCGGTCGCGGAACGGGATCGGGATCCGGCGGGGAATCAGTTTGAGATAGGTATTGACCGCCCCGGCGCCGGAAATCACGAGCGGCGCGCGGTAGTCGACCGGCGGTCGGTTCGGCTTGAGCGTGGCAATCGCGCGCGCGCCGGTGGCGCGTCCCTTCTCGATCAGGATTTCGGTGACCGTCTTGCCGGACAAGACCTGGCCGCCGGCGCGTTCGATCACCGGGATGATGGCGCGCGCGATTGCTTTGGCGCCGCCGACCGGGTACCAGCCGCCGCGCCAGTAATGGGTGACGACCAGCGCATGCATGCCGAATGCCGCCTTGGCCGGCGGCAGGCCGTAGTCGCCCCACTGCGATGCGAGCAGCGCCTTGAGCTGCGGATCCCGGAAATGCCGGTTCAGGTAATCCTCGACCGTGAGCGCGGCCAGTTCCCCCTTCCAGCGGAACGCCAGCTTCAGGAAAGGCCGCAGCGCCGCCGGCATCGCGTCACCAAGATGGCCCAGCGAGTACCACGCGGCGGCCGCCTTCACATCCTCGAAATACTGCGCGATCGCGGCGCGCTCGGCCGGATAGCGGTCGGCCAGCCGTTCGCGGTAGAGCACCGGATTGGACGGAACCTTGAATTCGAAATCCGGGTAGACGAATTTCTCGAACTCGTCCGGCATCTTGTTCCATTGCAGGCGGCCTTCGGTCAGATAGTCGAACACCGCCTTGCCGCTGCCCTTGTCCATGCCGCCGATGTAGTGCAGGCCGACATCGAACTCGTACTTTCCCTTGCGCTTGAATTCATGGGTCTGGCCGCCGATGTTGAAATGCTTTTCCAGCACCAGCACCCGCTGGCCGCGCTCCTTCGCGAGCAGGGCGGCGGCGCTGAGCGAACCGATGCCGGAGCCGATCACGATCGCGTCGTACTTGTCATTGCCCATTTGCATCAAATGTCCTCCAAGGCGGTTGGGCGACATACATGTTATCGCCGCTTACATTCACGCTTCAAGATAGTCCTGAAAAGCGGCACCGTCAATTAAAATGTGATCATTGATTACTTTACTCACGCCTCATGACCAAGACCACCAGGACTTACCATCATGGCGACCTGCGCAATGCACTGATGGACACGGCGCTCGCCCATATCGAAGCGGCGCGGGAAGTCAGCTTCACCTTGCGCGAGCTGGCCGGCGCGCTTGGCGTGAGCAGCGCCGCGCCGTTCCGGCATTTCCCGAGCAAGCGCGCGTTGCTGGCTGCGCTGGCGGAAGCGGGATTTGCGCGGCTGGCCGCGCGCTACGACGAACTGGATGCCGCCTTCGGCGCCGACCCGGTCGACTGTTTCCGCCGCAAGGGGGTCGCGTACGTGCAGTTCGCGGTGTCGCATCAGGCCTATTTCCTGACGATGTACCACCCCGACCTGGGCGACAAGAGCGAGTTTCCGGCGTTAAAGGCGGCGTATGACCGCGTGTTTTCCAGCATGCGGACGACGGTCGCGGCCTGCCGCGAGAAAAACCTGCTGCGCGACTTCGACGTCGGGCAGATCACGCTGACCGCGTGGTCCACGGTGCACGGCCTGGCGTCGCTGCTGATCCAGGGCCAGCTGGACGATCTCGGCACCGACGCGACGGACGAGGCGGCGACACGCGCGGCGGAAGCGGTGACGATGATCACCGGCATCGGATTCCTGAAGCCGGGACGGGCCGCGTCGAAAAAGTAGGGACAGCCCGCTCCTGGTATTTTTGCTGCCGCACGGCATGCACGAATACCGGCGCGGGTGCATACTTCCGCTACGTCCCCGGAGAAAATTCATGCATCCCGCTTCGCCCCGCCGCCGCCTGCTGGTGGCACTGCTCGCGCTGTTTCCCGCCCTGTCCGCCGCCCTGACAGCCGGCGCCGCGCGTGCCGCCGAAGCCGGCCCAGCGCCGCGCCTCGAAGCCGAATTGCTAGATGGCAGCCGTTTCTCCCTGGCGCAGCGGCGCGACGGCATCACGCTGGTATCGGTGTGGTCGCCGGAATCGCTGTCTTCGCGCAAATGCATATGGGAATTGCAACGCTTCGCCACGGCGTACGACGCGCGCGGGGTGCAGGTGCTCGCCGCCTCGACGCTGGACAACCCTGCCGCGCTGCGCGCCTTCGTTGCCGAGCGCAAGCTGACGCTGCCAGTAGGCATACTCCGCGGGCATGAGCTTGGCCCGCTGGACGAGCTGCGCTTTCCGCTGGTCTATGTGTTCGATCGTAACGGCCAGCTGCGCGCCGCGCATGCCGGGCTGTACTCGATGCGGGTGCTGGAACGGCTGGTGGCGCCGCTGCTTCCGCCCTGACGGCGACATCCTGTTTCTGCCGGCAACGTCTTTACTTCCGGGCCTCACCGCAAGGAGCCGCCCAACAGCAGCGTTGATCTGCACCAGCGCTGCCAACGCCTGCGAAACCAATGACAGCCGGATGCGGCGCTTCCGCCGGGCGCCGGCGATCGCAGGGTTGGCGCGGATGGCCGGGCTTGGCTACACTCCTTCTTTTCGAGAGGAGAGCTGCCGATGACCCCGAACGCACTGCTGGACTGCCAGGACCAGGGCCGCCTGTGGCCGCATCCGCCGGGCGCGGTCGGCGGCGCCGACCTCGATGCCGCCTACCAGCAGGCGCTGGCGGTGCGGGCGCTGCGCGTCGCGCGCGGCGAGCGCCCGGTCGGCTACAAGATCGGCTTCACCAACCGCACCATCTGGACGCGCTACAACGTGTTCGCGCCGATCTGGGGTCCGGTGTGGGACAGCAGCGTGCGCCACTGCGACGGCAGCGGCACGCTTTCCCTGGCCGGCACCTGCCAGCCGCGCCTGGAGCCGGAGATCGTGTTCGGCATGCGCGCGACGCCGAAAGCCGGCGCGACGCCGGACGAGCTGTTCGATGTGGTCGAATGGCTCGCGCCCGGCTTCGAGGTGGTACAGTCGCACCTGCCAGACTGGAAGTTCAGCGCCACCGATACCGTGGCCGACTCCGCGCTGCATGCGCGCCTGCTGGTCGGCGCGCGGCTGCCGCTGCGCCGGCTCGCGGCTTCCGCCGCCGGACTCGACAGCCTCCTGGCCGCCGCCGAGGTCGAATTGCTGCACGACGGAAGCATGGTGGAGCGCGGCTGCGGCGCCAACGTGCTCGACAGTCCGCTGCAGGCGCTGCACCACTTCCTGGGCGAGCTGCGCCGCTGCCCCGGCGCGCCGGACCTGCAGCCCGGCGATGTGGTGACCACCGGCACCTGGACCGATGCCTGGCCCGTCGAGGGCGGGCAAACCTGGACCGCGCGCTTCAGCGCGCCGCTCGGCGCGCTCACCGTGACGCTTACCTGACAAGAGACGATGAAGAAGACAAAAACCCCGCCGTCCGCGAAATCCGCGCCGCCGGCAGAAGAGCGAGACGAAGCGCTGGCCGACCGCCTGGTCGCGCTGGCGATCGACCTGCGCGAATCCGATGTCTATGCGCAGTTGCCCGAGCCGCTGCAAAAGGCACAGGCCGACCTGCGCAGGACGGTACGGAAATGCCTGCAGCAGCAGCGCGAACAGGCGCTCGATGAAGCGCTGGAGCGCAGCTTCGAGGAAGACGACAAGGCCTACCGCGTGCTGCGCGAGAACGTGGAAGAACTGTCCGGCACGCTGCTGCTGCGCCGCGAGGACGGCCCGGAGCTGGAAGTGAACGCCTTCGTCGTGCCGCTGTTCGTACGCACCGCCGGCGGGCTGCGCAGCGAGCAATGTTTCCAGGACGAGCAGGCCTTCGCGGCGCTGCGCGACAGTTTCCAGGAAGGCGGGCTGGAAAGCCGCAAGGCGCAGGTGGTGCTGGTCAGCCACGCGTATCACCTCGATGAAATCGAACGGATCGGCTATTGCCAGCTCAACCAGATGGTGCATGAAGCCTGCGAGGCGATGACGCGCAGGAAGGCGCCGGCGGCCGAGGCGATCGCGCGCAGCATGCGCGGCTGGCCGGCGTCCGGTTTCGGCGCGGAAGACAGCGCGCTGGAATTGCGCTTCCTGCTCGGCTTCGCGTTGAAGAGCATGGACGATCCGTTCTACCACGTGCCGGAGAAGGAGGCCGCCGCCGACCGCTACTTCGAGGCGCGCGCGGAACGTTTCCGGAAATGGTCGCAACAGGTGCTGCCGCTGCTCAGGCGCTGCCTGGTGACGGACGGGCGTGACATGCAGATCGATTTCCTGTACCAGGACTTGTTCCACGGGGGCAAGGAAGCAGCGCTGCGCGAACTGGAGATGCTGGGGCTGCTGAACGAACTGCAACAGATGCTGGAGACGCAGGGCCTCGCGCCGCAAGACGTCAGCGCGATCGTCGGCCCGACCGAGGCGGACGACGGCGACGCATTGCGGGTGAGCCTGCAGGCGAAGGCGACCAACGCGCCGCTCGGCGCAATCGACAAGCCGCTCGCGCGCTCCGAGGCGGTCGAGGCGGCGGTCGCGGACCTGGCGGACGGCCTGGAGAGCGTCGGCATCGCGGAAGTGCTCCTCACGCGGCGCTTCGACATCGACGGCGCGCCCGCCGGCATCCGCCCCTACCGCAGGTGAGCCGCGCATGAACAGGAAGCTTTTGCTGGCCGCTGCGATCGCGGCTGCAGCAGTCGGCACCGTCGGGCTGCTGCGCCAGGGACAGGCGCCGGATACGGCCTACATCGATCCTGCGGACAAGGAGCTCGTTTCCCGCGGCAAGCCGGTGTATGCACAGCACTGCGCCGCCTGCCACGGCGCCAACCTGGAAGGCCAGCCGGAATGGCGCAAGCGCCGCGCCAACGGCCGGCTGCCGGCGCCGCCGCACGACGAGACCGGCCACACCTGGCATCATCCGGACCGGGTGCTGGTCGATATCGTGAAGCATGGACTGGTGCCGGGCAAGACGGCGCCGGACGGATACCAGAGCGACATGCCCGGCTATGCCGCCGCGCTCTCGGACCTGGAGATCAACGCGGTGCTGGCCTACATCAAGAGCCGGTGGCCGGCCGAGGTCCTGGAAATGCAGAAGAACGTGACCCTGCAGCAGGCAAACAAGTAGGCGCCCGCGCTCACGGCACCTTCAGCCGGCCGACCAGCGTCAGCCCTCTTCCCTTCCGCGCCGGCCGGGCGATGATGATCTCGCCCGACGCCACCGCTTCCCCGGTCAGCGCCGTGATGTTTACCTGGTGCGTAACCAGCATCAGGTTGCGCGGCGGGCTGACGCCGGCTGCCAGTGCCAGCACCTGCGCGCTTTGCGTCTCCCTTTTTTCCGGCGCATCGAACAGCGAGTTCAGCGCCGGCCAGACGCTGGCGCGGCCGAAGGCCAGCGTCGCGGTGTCGGTGCAGCGGCACCAGGCGCTGCTGCGCACCTCGTCGAGCCTGATGCCGCGCGCGCGGAACGCCTCGCCGGTGCGCGCCGCCTGCGCCCTCCCGTCGCCGGAAAGATTGCGCTGCGTGCTGCAGTCGCCCAGCGTAAATCCGGGCGGGTCGCCCACCCCCGGCTCCGTTTGCGCATGCCGCATCAGCAGCACATAACCGCCGGCGGCAAGCTGTTTCCACAACGCGTCGTCGGCGCAGGCGGCCGTACCGAGCAGCCAGGTCAACAGTCCAATGACAAGGTGTCGCATCTCGTGTCTCCGGTGGCAGGGGCGGCGCCGCGGTCCGGACGGGCCGCGGCGCCACACATGAAGCTATAATCGGGCCAACTCATTCCCTCAAGGCAGCTCGCACCCATGCGTTTTTCCGTATTGCATCAATATCTACTTCCCAAACAAGCCCTGACCGAACTCGCCGGGCGCTTCGCGTCGGCCGCCGGCGGCCGTTTCACGCCGCACGTGATCCGCTGGTTCGCAAAGAAGTACGGCGTCAACATGGAAGAAGCGCTCAATCCCGATCTTGCGAGCTATCCCAGCTTCAATGAATTTTTCACACGCGCACTGCGCGACGGCGCGCGTCCGCTCGCCGATGCCGATTTCATCTGCCCGGTGGACGGCGCGATCAGCCAGTTCGGTTCGATCGAGCATGACCAGATCTTCCAGGCCAAGGGCCACCGCTATACCACCACCGCGCTGGTCGGCGGAGACAGCGCGCTGGCTGCACAATTTGACCACGGCAGCTTCGCGACGTTGTATCTCAGCCCGCGCGACTACCATCGCATCCACATGCCCTGCGATGCCAGGCTGACGCGCATGATCTATGTGCCCGGCGCGCTGTTCTCGGTCAATCCGGTCACCGCGCGCGGCGTGCCGGGCTTGTTTGCACGCAACGAACGCGTCGTCTGCGTGTTCGAGTCGGCGCACGGCCCCTTCGTGCTGGTGCTGGTGGGCGCCACCATTGTCGGCAGCATGGCCACGGTATGGCATGGCGTGGTGAATCCGCCGCGCGGCGGCACGGTGCGCGAGTGGCACTACCAGGACAAGGATGTGCTGCTGAAGAAAGGCGAGGAAATGGGGCGCTTCCTGCTCGGCTCGACCGTGGTGATGCTGTTCCCGCGCGGCGTGATCGAGTTCAATCGCGAGTGGCTTTCCGAGCGTGCGATCCGCATGGGCGAGGCGATGGGCCGCAAGCCGGCCGCATGATCGCGGAGCACGCATGAGCCGCCAGTCCATCCTCGAGTTTTCGACGCCGGGCCGCGGCACCCGCAATATCACCGATGCGGTGGCGAAGGCGGTGTCGGATGCGGCCATGCAGACCGGGGTCGTGCATGTGTTCGTGCAGCACACCAGCTGTTCGCTCACGATCACCGAAAATGCCGACCCCGATGTACGGCGCGACCTCGACACGCTGCTCGGCCGGCTCGCGCCCGACGGCGATCCCGCCTACCGGCACGACCTCGAGGGGCCGGACGACATGGCCTCGCATGCGCGCAGCGTGCTGACCGACACCTCCCTGACCATTCCGATAGGGGGTGGCCGCATGCTTCTCGGCACCTGGCAAGGCATCTATCTGTGGGAGCACCGCACCAGCCCGCAGCGGCGCCGCGTCGTGGTCACGGTGCTCGGCGCCTGAATCCTCCCCGTTTTTTGCTCAGTTCGGGCTGACCCGCTCGGCCAGCTTTTGCAGCAGCATCGCGCCATTGCCGCGCCAGGCGCTGCCATGCATGCAGGCCAGCGTCGACGGCTGCAATTCCGACAGGCGGCGCAGGTGCATCCGCGTGTCGGGACTGTGCGCGAAGTAATCCATCTGCAGGCGGAAGGCTTCGCTCGGTTCAAGGATGTCGTCCTCGGTGACCGGCGCATGCTCATGGCCGGGCTGGGTGAACAGGTCGCCGCACAGCAGCGTGCGCGTGGTTTCCTCGTAGGCCATCGCACATTCCCAGCCGTGCGGCAGGTGCGGCGTGGCGAACCAGCGTACCCGGTGCCGTCCCAATTCCAGCACTTCGCCGTCCGCCATCGGCTTGGCCTCGCGGATCGCGAGATCGTTGATCGACACCATCGCCGCCACCTCGCTGCAGACCGGCACCGCGCGCGGCGCGGCGGCGAGGAATTCATTGAGCGCGCCGCACTCGTCGGATTCCACATGCGAAAACCCGATATAGGCGAGCGAAGACAGCGGAAGCACGCGCTCGACCGCGGCGCTCACGTCCGCATACAGCCGGCGCGGCCCGGTGTGGTAGAGCATCGGCTTGTCGTCCGCGATCAGGTACTGGTTGAAGGAGAAACCGCCCGCCATCACTTCCGGCGGCACCGGAGTGAAGATGCGGTAAATGCCGTCCGCGATTTCGTCGATGGTTGTGGAGGAATTCATCGTTGCCATGGTGCGTCACTCGCTTTCAGGTGAGGAGGAAACAATGCGCTGCAACGCAAGGAGCGCAGCGCGGCTGACTGCCCTGGGCTTGCCCAGGCGTTGATGCAATTGCTGCCAGGTGCCGTAATCGAGGATGACGATCGCCAGCGCGAGCACGGCTTGCGGAATGCCGCGCGGGTAGAGATCCGCGAGTACGGCCTTGACCAGGCTTTCCAGTTCCTGCGCGCCTTCCTCGGCAATCCGCGCCAGCTCGGGCAGGAACGGCGCGTCGACCGCCATCCAGCGGGACCAGGGATGGAAATACTGATAGCGCGCATGCAGCGCGTCGACCAGGCACGCCAGGCGCATGCCGGTGTCGGGCGCGGCAAGGATCGCCTCCCGGTCCAGCACCGGCGCCGCGCCGGCGACTTCGCCGATGCAGTGCGGCAGCAGGTCGTTGCGGGTCGGGAAATGCTTGTACACCGTCGGCACCGACACGCCGGCGCGCGCGGCGATTTCGGCATGACTGGTTGCCATCGCGCCTTTTTCTGCATGCAACGCGACGGTGGCGGCGATGATGCGTCGCAGGGTTTCGGCTTCTGCGTCCTTGCGCACGGTGCTGTTATAGGGTCTCGGTGCCATGTCTTCGGTTCTTTTCAATTAAATTTAATTTAAATCGTTTAAAAGCATATTAATCGAAAAGCCGGACAGCGCAAGGATTTTTTATGCCGTTTTCCGCGTCTAAAAAGCCGTGTCCGCAAGCTGAGGCATTTGCGGAAATCATTTGCGGCAAGAAACCCGAGGCGGCCGGAACGCATGCGTCCCATGCAGGGTCGCTCCTATCGCAAAACGGAGCAAGAATGAAGAAAAACCTGGTATGGGCCTTACTGGCGGCGGGATTCGGATGCGCGGCGCCGGCGCAGGCGCAGGTCGGCCTGACGGCGAGCGTCGGAACCGGCGGCCTCGGCCTGCATGCGAGCGTGCCGGTGCACCCGCAGATGCATGCGCGCTTCGGCGTGAACGCATTGAACTACTCCTACGACGGCAGCACGACGAATGTCGATTACGACTACCGCCTCAAGCTGCGCACCTTCGACGCCCTGCTCGATTACTTCCCAAATGAAAGCGGACTGCGGCTGAGCGCCGGCGTCGTCTACAACGGCAACAAGATCGACGCGCACGGCCGCCCGACCGCGGCCGGGACGTATAGGCTCAACGGCCGAAGCTATCCTGCCGCAACCGCCGGTACGCTGGAGGGGCGGGTCGATTTCCGCAACCTGGCGCCCTATCTCGGCGTCGGCTGGGGCAACCCGGCCGCCAAGGAAAAGGGCTGGGCCTTCAGCGCCGACCTCGGCGTGCTGTTCCAGGGCTCGCCGCGCACTTCGCTCGCGAATGTTGGCTGCACCGCGCCGGTGCTGGTCTGCACGCAGCTTGCGGCCGACGTCGCGGCGGAAAACCGCGAGCTGCAGGATGACGTGAACGACTTCAAGGCCTATCCGGTGGTGCGCCTGGGTGTGAGTTACCGGTTCTGACCAAAAAAAGCGCTCCGGGGAGCGCTTTTTCATTGAAGGCGGCTTGCTTGCGGATGCCGGGCGCAAACAGGGATCATCGACGCGCATCCCCTCGCTGCGGTCCGGCCCGATCGCCGTGCCCGCTGCGGCCCCTTCCTTCCTTGCCGGTCGCGATCCCGACGATCTTTTTCGCGGCCGGATAACCGTCCACGCGCCGATTAACCACTGCGTGTTCCGCATCGCAGAACACGCAAGGCCGCAACACTGCGCTGCAGCATGCCAGCAAGGTTTCTTCAAGTTACTATACCCCCAATCACAGACGATCATTAAGCAGGAGATGACGATCCGCCTTGCACTCTTCCCCAAGGATGAACCCGAGCAGACTCTCAGGCTGAAGCGCTTCTTCACCGCCGCCGGCGCCTACCTGATGAATGCTTCGTTCGTCGTGGCCTGCTGGTGGATGAATTATTTCGGGACGACGCCGGTGCTGGTCTACCTGGCACTGGTTGCGAGCATCCACATCGGCTTCTATGCCTTCATCCGCAGCGGCTGGAACAAGCGCCTGCGCGATCCCAGCCTGACGGCGCCGCAGTTGACCATCGCAACGCTGTCCGGGCTGTACCTGATGTATCACGCCGACGATTTCCGCGGCATCTTCCTGTTGCTCGGTGTTGCGATGATGGTGTTCGGCATGTTCCGCTTCCGCACCCGTCAGTTCGCCTGGTTCGGCCTGTTCCTGCTGGCTGGCTATGCGGGGCTGATCGCGCTGCTCCTGCTCTACCGTCCGTCCGAGATCAAGCTCAAGGTCGAGGTGCTGCAGTGGCTGGCGCTGCTGGTCACGCTGATGCAGTTCAGCTTCCTCGCCGGCCAGATCGGCAGCCTGCGGGACCGGCTGCGCCACAACAACCAGGAACTCGAGAAGCGCAACCGCGAACTGGAAGTCGCCCTGCAGCGCATCAGCGACATGGCGATTCGCGACGAGCTGACCGGCGTCTACAACCGCCACTACCTGATGGAGCGCATCGAGCAGGAGTCGCAGCGTTGCGTGCGCAGCGGCTCCCGTTATTGCGTGTGCATGATCGACGTCGATTTTTTCAAGAAGGTGAACGATACCTACGGCCATCTCGCCGGCGACCGGGTATTGCAGGACATGGCCGCCACCGTTTCCGCTGCGCTGCGCCAGACGGATTTCTTCGGCCGCTTCGGCGGCGAGGAATTCGTGATGGTGCTGACCGATACCGCCCTGCCCGGCGCGCTGGTGTCTGCCGAGCGGGTGCGCCAGACCGTCGAGCAGATCCGCTTCCCGGACATCGACCCCGGCCTGAAGGTGACGATCTCGATCGGCATCGCCGAGTACGTTGTCGGCGCTCCCATCTCGCGCACGTTTACCCTGGCCGACCGCGCGCTGTACCGCGCGAAGGAAAACGGACGCAACCGCTGCGAGTGCGAGACCGACGCGGCGCAGGCGGCCGCATAGAACTGGTGCCAGACGCAGCACGCGGCCGTTTGTTTGATCCAGGTCATTGCGGCCAAGCAACGCGACTACAAAGAATGGCTGGTGCCGGCAGCGTCCGGCAACCCTGTTCATCCGGGCGGCGATGGCCGGCAACCACCGGCCTGGCTTCCGGCGGGCACGCGCCCCGTTCGCGCGACGACTAACCAGGCAGGCATCATGAACGCTCCGCAAACCGGCATCGACTCCTGGACCGAATTCCTGATCGACAAGGAAGTTCCGGTCCTGCGCCACACCGTCCACGCGATGGACGAGGCGCGTTTGCGCCTCGAGCGCATCAATGTGCGTGAAATCGCCGACATCGCGCTGCACGACCCGATGATGACGGTGCGCGTGCTGCGCTTCTCAGCCGCGCATCGCGGGCGGCGCCAGCTGCAGGACATCTCCACCGTTGAACATGCGGTGATGATGCTGGGCGTGGAGCCGTTCTTCCAGCACTTCTCGCAGTTCGACGTGATCGAAGACCATCTCCGCCCGCACCCGCATGCGATGCTCGGGCTGCTGCATGTGATCCGGCGGGCGCAGCGCGCGGCGCGCTACGCGCTCGATTGGGCGACCTGGCGCTGCGACCTCAACAGCGAGGAGGTGGCGATTGCAGCACTGCTGCACGACCTCGCCGAGATGCTGGTATGGTGCTTCGCGCCGGAGCGGGCGCTGCGCATGCAGGCGTTGCAGAAAGCCGAGCCGACGCTGCGCAGCGTCGACGCGCAGCAGGCGGTGCTGGGATTCCCGCTGAACGAACTGCAGGCGCTGGTATGCGCGAAGTGGGAGTTGCCCGAACTGTTGCTGACGCTGATGGATGATGCATCCTGCGAAAAACCGCGTGTGAAGAACGTGAAGCTCGCGGTCGACCTGGCGCGCCACTCCGCGCATGGCTGGGACGACCCGGCATTGCCCGACGATTTCCGCGCCATCGCGTCGCTGATGAACATCGACGAAGACACGCTGCGCAACCGGCTGGGGTTGAAGAGCGAGGACCAGGCGGAGCAAGGCGGGGACGATGCCTGATGTTTTTGACAGGATGCGTTACGCAATGTAACACCTGCTCCATGGAAATTAGGTATCATGCGAACCCATGCAGCCCTCGGAGTGAGACATCGTTTTCAAAAGAACAGGCTGTATCCACCGGAGCTGGCGGTAGGAAACAATACCAGCACCAGACTCAAGCCCTCCGTGCGCGGAGGGCTTTTCCTTTTCAGACACGCTAGGCCCCGACCGGCGCAGCCCAGTCCCGGTACTCCGGCTGGTTCTCCGCCGGCGGCATCGGCCGCGCGATGTAGTAGCCCTGGATCTCATCACAACGCAGCAGCTTGAGCATGTCCAGCTGCTCTTTCCCTTCCACGCCTTCGGCGACCACCCGCATGCCCAACGCATGCGCCATCGTGATGATCGCGGTAAACAGCACCGCGCCCTCGCGGCTCTTCTGCAGCCTGGCCGTGAATGCCTTGTCGACCTTGAGCACGTCGAAGTCCATCTCCTGCAGCTTCGACAGCGAGGAATAGCCGGTTCCGAAGTCGTCGACCAGCAGCTTGATGCCCATCTCCTGCACCGCGCACAGGCTTTCCCAGACCGCACCGGCGGCGCCGACCATCGTCGATTCGGTGACCTCGACTTCCACCAGCCGCGGTTCGATGCGGTGCCGCTCGCAGGCGCGCGCCAGCACTTCCGGCATGTGCGCTTCGTGCACCTGGCGCGCGGAGACATTGACCGATACCGGCAGCACCTTGCGTCCCGCCTTCGACCAGCGCGCGAGCTGCTCGCACACCTTGTCGATCACCAGCTCGCCGAGCGGCAGAATCATGCCGGTTTCCTCCGCCAGCGGGATGAACTCGGCCGGCTCGACGATGCCGCGCAGCGGGTGCGCCCAGCGCACCAGCGCCTCCATGCTCGACATGGTGCCGCTCGCGACGTCGATGCGCGGCTGGTAGTAGACCAGGAACTGGTCCTGCTCGATCGCCTGACGCAGTTCCGCCTCCCTTTCATGCCGCACGCGCACCGCTTCATAAAATTTTTCATCGAAGAAGCGGTAATTCCGCTTGCCGCTGGTCTTCACCGAGTACATCGCCACATCGGCGTGCTTGAGCAGGGTGTCGGCATCGCGTCCGTCCTCGGGAAAGATGCTGATGCCGATCGAGGTGCCGACCGCGTGCACGCCTTGCGGCAGACGGAACTTTTCCTGGAAGGCCGCGAGCACCCGCTCGGCCAGATGCTCGACCGCATTCCTGTCGCCGGCGTTCTCGATGATGACGACGAACTCGTCGCCGCCGATGCGCCCGACATGGTCGTGCGGCCGCACCGCGAGCTTGAGGCGGCGCCCCGCGTGGCGCAAAAGATCGTCGCCGGCATCATGGCCCATCGTGTCGTTGACCGCCTTGAAGCCGTCGAGGTCGATGAACAGCACCGCCAGACGGGAGTGCTGTTCGGCCGCGCGCCGGATCGCGTCCGGCAGGAAATCCTTGACCCAGTGGCGGTTCGGCAGGCCGGTCAGCGCATCTTCATTGCCGCGCTTTTCAAGCTCGATCTCGTGCGCCTTCGATTCGCTGATGTCGCGCACGGTGACGGCAAGGTTACCCTCCGAGCGCACGATTCGCGCATGAATCCAGCGCGCCCGGAACGGCCCGTCGTGCGGCTGTTCCAGCTCGGTTTCATAGACACCCGAGCGGAAGGCTTCCCGCAACGGCTCCATTGCCAGCTTCCGGTGCTGCTGCGCGCACAGGTCATCCACGCGCCTGCCGATCAATTCCTCGCGCCTGCGGCTCAGCAATTCCGCCCCGCGGCGGTTGCAGTCGACCACCTCGAAGTCCGCGATCTGCGCGCCGCCGTCCAGAAGCGGACGGACGATGTAAAAGCCCTCGGTGCCGCCCTCCGTCGCCATCCGGTAGGTCGCACGCAATCCGTCCAGCTGCTTCTGGTTGTTGACGACGCGCCGGCTGAGAAACATCGCGACCGCGGTGAAGAAGAACAGGCCGCAGGTCGCGAACGCCGCGTGTTCGAGCGTGGATTGGCGGTGCGCGACATAGGGCGCCATCGCCGCCTGCTGGTCGAGGCCGGCCAGTGCGAGCATTTCATAGCCGCGTGTTTCCTGCCATGCGAGAAACCGGTTGCGGCGGTCCGCAAACCAGGGCGCGCCGTCCACCGGCGCGGCGCCGGACGCGCCGGCAATATCCGCCGGAACCGAGGCCAGCGCCGGCGCCTCCGGCTTGTACACGGTCGACCCGACCCGGGTCACGCGGATGCTGCGGTCGGTACCAAGAATCCCAAGGAAGCCGTTGCGGTCGAGCGTCACCTGGTCGTAGCCGGCAATGAAGTAATCCGGCGTCACGGAAACGAGCACGACGCCGTCGAACACGCCCTCCTTGTCCAGCAGTTGGCGCGAGAATTGCGCGACCATTCTGTTTGTAAATTTTCCTGTGCGGATTTCGCTGATGTAAAAATGGTCCTGTTCACTGTTCTTTTGCGCCAGGAAAAAAGGCTCGTCCTTTGCATTGGCCTTGACCAGAGGCGAAGGCACGCTGGTCACGAGATTTCCCGCCCTGTCGAAAATCGCGACGAAGAATCCGGCCTGCACCGGGATCGCGGCGGAATCCTCGATCCCCTCCAGCCGGAAGCTGCCCCCCGAGTACTCCCATGCATATTTGATATAGAGCGTAATCTGGTCGACTGCGGCGAGCGACTGGTACAGGTGATCCGCATAGGCGCGCGCCAGGATTGCCGACTCCCGCAATGCGGTCTCTTCCTGGGCTCGCGCTTGTTTCGCAAGGCTGGAAAGGAGCAGGGTCCATCCGGTGACGGACAGGATGATGGCGGCGAACAGCCACCCGATCACCGGGCAGCAGTCGGCGATGAAGTTCTTCCCCTTCCGGAGGAAATGCCAGCGTCCGGTCGGTTCCCGGTCGCGGACATGGCCAAGATCATGCATCAGAATCCTTCTGGAAATCTTTGCAAGCCGGGCGCCCCTGCGTGCGCCCGGGCTCCCGCATTCCTGTACTTGGAGGAAGTAACTTTTGGTTGGTTCTTCAGCAATTTGACCAGCGTCTGCAGCGCCGCGAACTAGCGTTTCGGCTTTGCGAATGCCGCGGCAAGCCGCAGGTCTTGCACGAAGCGCGCGTAGGCCTGCGCCCGTGCGTCATCCGGCACGCGCAGCAGGTAGGAGGGATGAACTGTAACCAAGAGTTGCATCTCGGCGAGATAAGGCATGACCCGGCCGCGGTTTGCCTCGACCGGCGTTGCCTTCCCGAGCAGTGCCCGGGCAGCGGTGGCGCCCATCGCAACCACCAGCAGCGGCGCGACCAGTTCGAGTTCGCGCTCCAGCCATTGATGGCAGGCAGCGATCTCGGCATCGCCCGGCTTTTTGTGCAGACGGCGCTTGCCGCGCGGCTCCCATTTGAAGTGTTTCACCGCATTGGTGACATAGATGTCGTCGCGCGCGATGCCGGCTTCGGCCAGCGCGCGGTCGAGCAGTTGCCCGGCCGGCCCGACGAAGGGATGGCCCTGGCGGTCTTCCTGGTCGCCGGGCTGTTCGCCCACCAGCATCACGGGCGCATGGTCCGGGCCGTCGCCGAATACGGTCTGGGTGGCATTCGCCCACAACGGGCAAGCCCGGCAATCATGCGCGGCGTTGCGCACATCCTGCAGCGAGCCGGTATCGGGCGCGACGCGCGGCGGCGCCTGCTTCGGGGCGCGCGGTGCGCGCTTGGCGGGGACGTGATGGGAGGAGGCGGGCATGGCATCACACGAATCTGCCCTCGTGTGATCCGGCGCGACGGGAAATGTTCGCCGCCGCGCCGCATGCCCTGCGGCAGATCAGAAATACTTCTTCAGCACCTCGCCGAAGGCTTCCTCCGCCGACTTGCCCTGCCTCATGAGGGCGGTGATTTCCTCGGTGTGCTCGGTGATCGCGGCCGGCAGCGACTGGCGATTGTTGCGGTAATACTCGTAGCGCTGTGCGGCGAACTGCTCGTCCAGCTTGGCCGCGCTCACGCGGGTGCCGGTGCCGCCGGTGCGCACCGCGCGCGCCGCCCTCGGCGCGCCGCCGACAGCGGTACGGATGCCGGAGGCTGCCGCCTTTACCTGCTCCATCGTGAATACCGCGGTCGCATTGGCGCCGACGAATTCATGTCCCTCCGGCCGCAGCAGGTGATGGTTGCGGTCGAAGGCGATGGTCTTGCCGAGCGCGTTGGTGACCTGATAGCTCGGCTCGGCGCCGCCGCTGACCAGCGAAAACTGGACGCGGTCGCCGTAATCGGCCATTTTTGCCATCACGCTCTTGAGATAGTCGGCTGGAAGGGAATCGACATTGCCGTTCCAGCGTTTGCTTCTGGTTGCCAAAGTGTTTGCTTTCCTGAAAGTTACTGAGATGCAGGCGGCGCTGCGCGCGCACTGCCCGATGAGCCCGGGGGGCGAATTATCGCGCAAAAGCACGCATCCGGGTTTGATCCCGCAGGACATCCCTCCACTTGCCGATGCCGCACAGCATTACCCGCCCGCGATTACTTCCTCCCTACAAGGTATTTCACACCTTGCGGCCCGTAGCTTTCGGTATGCGTTTCGTTGGCGCGCAGGTAAAAGATATCTCCCGGCAGGTAGCGGCATGCTTCGCTGCCGGCGATGATCCGGATCTCCCCGTCGAGGATCAGGGCTTTTGCTTCGAACGGATGGCTGTGTTCCGCCATCCCGCCGTCCGCTTCGCGTTCCACCGTGACGATCTGCAAATAGCCTTCCTGTTCCAGCAGACGGGCGAAGGTGCCGGCATCCATGTCACTCCTCCGACGCGATCTGCCGCAGCGCCTGCTCGAACACGTCGACCGGCTGCCCGCCGGAGATCAGGTAGCGGTCATTGATGATGACCGCGGGCACGGAATGAATTCCCTGTTCGAGAAAGAAGTTTTCCTGTTCGCGCGTTTCCTGCGCGTACGCGTCCGACGTCAGGATTTCGCGCGCGCGCACCGGATCGAGACCGGCTTCGCCTGCCAGGCGCACCAGCAGCTCGTGCGAGCCGGGATTGTCGCCGTCGGTGAAATAAGCCTTGAACAGCGCGTGCTTGAGTTCGCGCTGCCGCCCTTCCTCCGCCGCCCAGTACAGCAGGCGGTGCGCATCGAAGGTGTTGTAGATGCGGCTGCGCTTGTCCATGCTGAAGGTGAAACCGACTTCCTCGCCGCGCGCGCGGATCGCTTCGCGGTTGCTCTGCGACTGCTCGGGCGAGGCGCCGTATTTCGCCGCCAGGTGCTCGTCGATATCCTCGCCTTCCGGCGGCAGCTGCGGATTCAGCTCGAAAGGCTGGAAGGTGATGTCGGCGCGCACCTCGCCGTCGAGGCGCTGCAGCGCCTCCTCCAGCGAATAGAGGCCGATCGCGCACCACGGGCAGGAAACGTCGGAAACGAAATCGATCTTCATGTGTTGCGCCATGGCATGCTCCGCTCGGTTGACTGTCTTGCAAGTGTACCGCTTTGGCGCCGCCCTGAGCAGGCTCGACGCTGGGTTATACTTCTGCCCCCTGAGACTGTTTCAAACGGAAAGAATTCATGCCGACGATCCCCGCCTGCCCCGTATGCGCAATGGAAAACACCTACCCGGACGGGGATAACCATGTCTGCGCCGACTGCGGCCATGAATGGCCGGCGGTTGCCGCCGCCCCCGAGCAAGAGCAGGACGGCCGGGTCGTGAAGGATGCGAACGGCAGCGTGCTGTCCGACGGCGACGCCGTCGTGCTGATCAAGGACCTGAAGGTGAAAGGCTCTTCGATCACGCTGAAGATGGGCACCAAGGTCAAGAGCATCCGCCTGGTGGGCGGCGACCATGAAGTGGATTGCCGGATGGACGCCGGCAATTTCATGCTGAAGGCCTGTTACCTGCGCAAGGCCTAGCCCGACGCAGCACGGCAAGCATGCCCGCGCCGCACGCATTTCGCGGCGTTACAATGCCGCCTTTGCCACCCTTTCCGAATACGGACCAAGACACGATGAAGCTCAACGCCTTCCTGAAGAAACTGAACGACCAGCCCGAATCCGTCACTTTCGACGACACGATGGCGGCGATCGCCGAACACTACGATTTCACGCCTGCCGCCTTCACCAACGGCGCGCTGCGCAACGAAGCCGGCCAGAACTCCGGCTCCTGCAAACTGCTCGCATTCGCGCAGCTCAACGGGCTGTCGAAGGATCAGACCCTCGCCTGCTTCGGCGCCTACTACCGGGAAGACGTGTTGAAGAACCCGGAAGGCAGCGACCACCAGAACATCCGAAACTTCATGCGGCACGGCTGGGACGGGGTGCGTTTCGACAGCATGCCGCTGCAGGCGAAGCAGGGCTAGACGATGCTGCGAACGAGTAGAGCATCCGGATAAATTTAAAGGATCGTAGGGTGGGTAGAGCCGCAGGCGAAACCCACCGTGTTGACCACGCCCATCGAGGCGCCCGGTGGGTTTCGCTTCGCTATCCCTTCTCGCTCGATCGCGCCCCGGCTCCCCGGTTCATGGCAACCTTTAGTCACCCTGGCGCCCCAGCGCGCCGACCAGGAAATCGATGAAGGCGCGCACCCTGGCCGGCAGGTTGCGCCGCGTCGGGTAGTACACGAACAGGTCGGCCGGCGCCGGCCGGTAATCCTCCAGCACCGGGCGCAGGCGGCCGCTCTGCAGGTACTTGCTCACATCCCATTCCGAGCGCAACAGGATGCCGTGCCCGTCCAGCGCCCAGTTCAGCACCACGTCGCCGTCATTGCTCGACAGCGCGCCGCCGACCTTGACCGTTTCCGTCCTGCGCCCGCGCGTCAGGCGCCATACGCCGTGCGCCTCGTCGTTCTGGCGGTGCACGATGCAGCGGTGGCGCGCGAGGTCCTCCGGCACCGCCGGCACGCCGAACTTTTTCAGGTAGGCCGGCGCGGCGCACAGGAAGCGGCGGTTGGACATCACGCGGCGCGCCGACAGCCGCGTATCCGGCAGTTCGCCGAAGCGGATGCCAAGGTCGAACGCCTCTTCCACCAGGTTGATCGGCCGGTCGGTCAACTGCAGCTGCACCTCGACGTCGGGATAGTGCAGCGCGAACGCGGAGACCACCGGCGCCACCGTGGTGCGGCCGAAGCCGAGCGTCGCATTGATCCGCAGCAGGCCTTTCGGCGCCGCGCGGGCGCCGGCGATCTGCTCTTCCATTTCCCGGATGTCCGACAGGATCTTCGCCGCATGCGCGAGGTAGAGCTCGCCTTCCGGTGTCAGGCTCAAGCTGCGCGTGGTACGGTTCACCAGCCGCACGCCGAGGCGCTGCTCCAGTTGCGCCAGGCGCTTGGTCGCCGCCGGCGGCGTGATGTCGAGGTCGCGCGCGGCCGCGCTCAGGCTGCCCTTCCTCGCAAGCAACACAAAAAAGGAAAGGTCGTCGTTTTTCACTTGCGGTGAATAATGGTATGAGAGAAAGTGAATTATAAAACCGCGCGGAAGACTATCCTTGGCTGCATCACATTCCCGACCGGTGCCCCCAATGAAGATTCTCGACATCCGCGAAAAAACCCTTCCCATCAGTTCCCCGATCCGCAATGCCTACATCGATTTCAGCAAGATGACGCTGAGCCTGGTCGCGGTCGTCACCGATGTCGTGCGCGACGGCAAACCGGTGATCGGATACGGCTTCAATTCCAACGGCCGCTACGGCCAGGGCAGCCTGATGCGGGAGCGATTCATTCCGCGCATCCTCGCCGCCAAACCGGAATCCCTGCTCGACGACGCCGGCGCCAACCTCGACCCGCACCGCATCTGGAACTGCATGTTCGCCAATGAGAAACCCGGCGGCCACGGCGAGCGTTCGGTCGCGATCGGGACCATCGACATGGCGGTGTGGGACGCGGTCGCCAAGATTGCCGGCAAGCCGCTGTTCCGCCTGCTGGCGGAGCGCTACGGCGACGGCAAGGTGGACAAGGAAATCTTCGTCTACGCCGCCGGCGGCTATTACCATCCGGGCCAGGACCTGGAAGCGCTCAAGGATGAAATGCGCAGCTACCTCGACCGCGGCTACACGGTGGTGAAGAAGAAGATCGGCGGTGCATCGCTCGATGAAGACCTGCGCCGGATCGACGCGGTGCTGTCGGTGCTGCAGGATGGCCAGAAGCTCTGCGTGGATGCCAACGGCCGCTTCGACATGGATACCGCGATCGCCTATGCGAAGGCATTGTCGCAGTACGACCTGTTCTGGTACGAGGAACCGGGCGACCCGCTCGATTTCGAATTGCAGGCGGTGCTGCGCAACTACTACGACAAGCCGATGGCGACCGGCGAAGACTTGTTCTCGATGCAGGATGCGCGCAACCTGATCCGCTATGGCGGCATGCGGCCGGACCGCGACTGGCTGCAGTTCGACTGCGCGCTTTCCTACGGCCTGGTGGAGTACCTGCGCACGCTGGACATGCTGCGCCAGCACGGCTGGTCGCCGCGCCGCTGCATTCCGCATGGCGGGCATCAGATGTCGCTCAACATCGCTGCCGGCCTGGGGCTCGGCGGAAACGAATCCTACCCCGACCTGTTCCAGCCGTTCGGCGGTTTTCCGGACGGTGTCGAGGTGCGCAACGGTTATGTGACGATGCCTGAACTCCCGGGTATCGGGTTCGAGGGCAAGGCCAACCTGTATGCGGAGATGCGGGCGCTTGCCGAATAATCCCTGCGGCAAACCGGGCCGCACGGCGTGCACGGCGCGCCGCCCGATTCATCTGGCCTGACTGTCCGGCAGCGCTTCAGCCGGCGCGTGCTTCCGACGTCGCTGGATCGATCACACGCCGTACCGCTGCAATATTGGTGACCGGGAAATCTCCGCGCTGCGCATGCTCGCGCACACGATCCTCGGAATCGGCGATATAGACCCAATAGATCTTGTCGTCGGTCACATAGCTTTCCTGCCACTGTACTGACGGCCCCATGTTGCGCAGCACGTCGCAGGACTTGGCGGAAATGTTGCGCAAGTCTTCATCGGACAACTGCCCGGCGTGCGGCGGATCGCGTTCGATCACATATTTGGGCATGGCGGCCTCCTCGCTCGACAGGCGCGACATGCGGACAGCACGCGCTACCTGTCACCTACTACCACAGGACACGCGGGCGCCGAGGAGTTAAGCGAGATCAAGTGCGGGCGCCGAGTACGCTCCCGCACCGGTTTTTTTATGAAACCGTGCAACCGCCGGCATTGCGCCCAAATAAAAGGTTTGGCGCTCGAATCCGGCGCCGGCGCTTCGCCCACCGGATCAGTTTTCCGGGAGCGAAAGGCGCCGCGTATCGATCACGCCCTGGCCGTAACGCTCGGCTCTCATCGGGGAATCCGTGCGCACTCCGGTCACGGCTTTGCGCCTACCCCGGTACCAGCGGAGCCGCCAGTGCCCGCGGTGCCACCCGACGCGCCGGACACGCCCGTCGCATCCGTGCCGCCGGGCGCACCGGTGCCGCCGGTATTGTCGGTCGTGCCCGCCGTTCCTTCGGCGGCGGAGCGGCGCACCGGAGGCGCGGTGCTGCCGATAGCGCCGGTCGCATCCGAACCGATGTCGCCTGCGCCGTAATCATCCCGGCCGGACGCGCCAAGGGCGTCCGCCCCGGCAAAGCCGGTTGCGGTGCCGGTGTCCGATCCGGCGCCGCCCGTCCCGGTTCCGCCCGCCGCCGGGGCACCCTTCGCCGCGCCCCCCGGTTGCGAGCGATCGGGCTCGGACGGCGACGAAATCTTCGCCACCACCTGCTCCACATCCTGCCGCTGTCCGCCATCCGCCGTCTTCGTCACCAGGTCGCCAAGAGACACGATGCCCACCAGCCGGTGCGCGTCGTCATGCGTCACCACCGGGATGCGCCGGATCTGGGTGTCGGACATCTGCTGCATCACGTCGTCGAGCGGCTGGTCTTCGAAACACCAGCGCACGTCGGTGCTCATTACTTCCTCAACATGCGCTTCGGCCGGCGGCCGGCCGGCCGCCGTGCCGCGCACCGTGATGTCGCGGTCGGTCACCATGCCCACCAGGCGGTCGCCTTCGCATACCGGCAGTGCCCCCACGTTCAGCTCGTCCATCATCTGCGCGGCACGCTGCAGGTTCTCGTGCGGCGATACGAACTGGACATTGCGCGTCATCACTTCAGAAATCATCTGCATCGCTTTCTCCTTTCGTTGGCCGGCCCGCGCTGCGCGGTTCGCGGCGCGCGCCGGACGTCCTGATCCTAGCTGCCCTTCCCGGCGTCGCGTCCGCCGCTTGCTCCTCCGCCGGTAAGCGCGGTTCCGGAGCCGGACGCGGTGCCGGTGCCGGTACGGGTGTCGTCGGCCGATGCGGTCGAACCGAGGCCCGTGCCGCCGGCGGCATTCGCCCCCGCGGCGGGCGTGACGCTGTCACCCTGCACGCTGCCGCCCGGCGTACCCGGGACACCCTCGGCATCCGTTAATTGCCGCAGGCCGGGAGTGCTGGACACGCCCTTGCTGCCGGACTGTTGCGCGCCTGCCGCGGCGTCAGTGCCGCCCGCGGCTCCGACGGCGGCCGCGGTGTTGCCGAGGCCCGGCTGGCGGTTCGGCGCTGTTTCCGGCGCGGGCTGCGCTTGGGCTGTATCCTGCTGCATCCGGCCGTTTCCGCCAGACTGCTCCTGCCCGCCCGCAGAGGGTGCCGGCTGCCCCTGCGACACCGAGCCGGCGGAATCATTGCGCTGCGCCGCCGCCATCTGGCTGGCTGACACCACCGGTTCGTCCGGGTCTTCCTCGCCGGACCAGCCTTCCGATCCGGCGGCAAAGCTCGAGGTAGGCGTAGGCGCGCTGCGCGGCTCCGCCTGCATCGCTGCCTGCTGCTGCGGCGCCTCGCCGGTCACTTGCGCGCCGTGCACTTCGCCGCGCCATGCACCGGTTTCCGCGCCGCGCGCCTCGATGAAATCCTTCAGCCGCGCCAGGTCCATCTTCAGGCGCTGCGCCAGTTCCTGCTCGCTGTTGCCGGCGGAGGAACCCGGCACCTGCTGCGGCTCGGCCTGCAGCGTAAACGTGACGCGCGAGCTGTCCTCGCCTAACGGCTGCACCTCCACCTTGCCGACGTTGGTCGGGCCGCTGGTGTTATGCCATGCGATGCAGCGGTCGGGCTGCTGTTCGGTGATTTCCGCATCCCATTCAACGGTACGGTTGGACATCACCGTCGTCCAGTGCAAATGGGTGTCGTCGATCTGCTGCACGGTTTCGACTTCGTCCATGAAGCGCGGATAGTCTTCGAACTGGGTAAGCTGGTTGTACGCGGTATGCACCGGCACCTTGAGGTCGATCGATTGCTGCACGGTTGCCATGTTGAATCTCCTGTAGCGGTTGCAGCCGGCTCCTCAGGGGCGGGAACCGGCGGCTGGTGACAGGTGAGAGCGCAGGGCGCGCAACAAGTTGCGAAAGTCGTATCGCAGGACGCGCTCAGTGCCGATGGAAATAGGCTTCCTGGATCATCCAGAGGACCGTATGCATTGCGCCGGCATCGGCGATGCCGACCGGTTCCTCCCTGCGGCGCTCGGGCGGCGCGGGCGGCACGCGAAACATGCGCACGTAGTGCGCATCGAGGCCGGCATCGCCGGCCAGCAGCGTCATCGCCTCGTCTTCGATCTCGAACATCAGCCGCCAGCTCAAAGGCTCGCCGCGCGCCGCATGGCGTTGCACCAGCGCCTGGATGAGCGCGCGCAGGCGCGACTCCACCGCTGCCAGCTTGGCCAGTTCCGCTTCCATCACCACTCCGGCTTTATACTGTACGTTTGTACAGTATAATCAACGGCAGGCAAATGCAAGGGAAGGACAGCGAATGAAAAGCGAAAGCGCACTGTCTCTCCTGAAAGACGGAGAGCTGTGCATCGTGACCACGGCGCAGGGCGAGCGCGAGATGCGCTGGAGCGTGCCGAACCGGTGTTTCTATTACAGCCGCTGCGGCACGCCGGTAGTGTGCCCGGTCGATGAAATCGAGGAATGGCGGCCCGTGGTGCTCCGGCGTGCCTGAGGTCAGCCGGTCATTACCACGGCCTGTGCGCCGTAGACGACGATGCGGCCGCCGTTTTCCTGCTGCCACTGTTGCGCCTCGGCCTCGGTCGCAAACCACACCTGGTTGTAATCGCCGAAGGCGCCGAGGTCCAGGCGGAAGCGGTCGAGCGCGCTCGCCGGCCGGCGGTCGATATCGTGCTTGCACGCGTCCCAGCCCGGATAGCCGAGCTCGATCGCGACCATGCGCAACATGTGCTTGAGCTGCAGCGCCGCGCGCGCGTGGTAGAGGTCGGCGACGCGCTGCACCGGCAGCACGCCGGCGCGATGCACGCGCCGGATCACCGGCATTGCCGCGCTCGGGCGCGCGCTATGCGCCTCGCGCAACAGGCGGCGCGCCACCTTGCGCAGGAATTCCGCATTGGATGCGCCGGCAATGTTGCCGGGACAATCAGAGTTGGGGGAATGGGGGGAATGCATACCTTGCTCCTTTTCACGCCGGTCCCGCTGCGGCAGATGTGAATGGGCAGGCATTGCATGCAGCAATAACGCAAATGACGCCGGCAGGTGCGCGAGCTTTCGCGGGAGCGGGCTCCCTGCTGAGCCCGGCGCGTATGGTAGCACATCGCCCTGCCTTTTCCCGACGGCGACGATGGCGATACTTGATGCCCGTTAAAGAACCGGCCTTCGGCGCCGGGCCGTTGAAAGAATCGCATTCCATCGCGCTCCCCGGGGTGCTATTCCTGAAGCATTCCCCCGAAGGAGAACATCATGGCTTCGCCCATGCATACCGAATTCGTCCATATCCCTGCCGGCGCCGCTCATGTGGAAGGCATGCTGGAACTGCCGCCCGATCCGGTCGGCGTCGTGCTGTTTGCGCACGGCAGCGGCAGCAGCCGTTTCAGCCCCCGCAACAATGCCGTCGCCGGCGCCTTGCGCAATGCCCGCATCGGCACGCTGCTGGTGGACCTGCTCACGCCGCAGGAAGACCAGACCTACCGCACCCGTTTCGACATCGCCCTGCTCACGCAGCGTCTGCAGCTTGCCGCGGAACGCCTGCACACGCTGCCGCGCACGCGCGCGCTGCCGATCGGCCTGTTCGGTGCAAGCACGGGCGCTGCCGCCGCCTTGCGCCTGGCAGCGGCGCAGGGGAGCGAGATTGCCGCCGTGGTGTCGCGCGGCGGACGCCCCGACATGGCGGGGCTGCCGGCACTCAACAAGGTCGCCGCGCCGACGCTGCTGATCGTCGGCAGTCTCGACACCGCGGTGATCGAGCTGAACCAGATTGCCTATGCCGCCCTCCACTGCGCCAAGCGGCTGGAAATCGTGCGCGGCGCAGGCCACCTGTTCGAGGAAAACGGCAAGCTGGAAGCGGTGTCCGCGCTCGCCGGCGACTGGTTCCTGCGACACATGGGCGCCGGTGAAAGCGAGGGCCGGCCGCCCCGGCCCCCCGCCGCCGGCCGCGATGAAAAGCGCGCACACTGAGTCACAGCTCAGTACGGATCATCATGCGGCGGATGAATCGTGCGCAATTCCGAGGTCAGCGCCGAAAGGTCGGGGAACAGGGTGTACTTGCGGATGCCCAGCAGCGTCAGTTCCTGGAACAGCTTCATGATGTCGCCGCCGGTGATGATGAATTTGCGCAGCCAGCGGTCTGCGCCGTCCATCGCATTGATCGGCGTGCGGCTGGAGTGGATGGAAAACGCGCCCTGCTGCAGCTGGATGCGCGGATCGTGCTCGATTGCCATCGCCACGCCGACCGTATTCAGCTCCTTGCGATTCTTGAAAGCGGGTACGATCAGCGGCTCGTAGGACGAGGCATCGAGCGGAAAGATGAGCGGCTCGAAACCTTGCGATTCATTCAGGCTGCGCGCATCGAGCGCCCAGATGCAGGCATCGCGCTCCGCCGGGGCGTCGGCGATGTAATCCGGATGCACCGCGAAGAAGGCCGCAATCAGCGGTGAATAAGTCCAGTCGAGCAGGCGCGTGGGCAAGCCGTAATGTTGCATCAGCGCCAGCCAGCCGGGATAGTCGTTGCTTACCGGGCAGGAAAAATACCGGCTGCGCGCGCGCACGCGGAATTCGTTGGTCAGGAAGCGTTCCTGCTGCGCCGAATATCCGCGTTGCACACTCGGCGCGAGCGGCCAGCGTGCATCGGCCTGGCCGCGGAACAGCCACTTCTGGGAAGACGAAGACAAGGCCTGCACCTCGCGCGCGAGGTCCCCGATGGATTCAATGGTAACTTCACAGATCGTCATACTTCGCGTACCGCCGGCGGCGGCGTATGCGCCTGGCAATTGACAGATAGATAGTGAGTTGCGCCTGCCGGTTCCACTGTTTCCACCCTTCCATCATCATCTCGATATTCTTTGCGGCAGTTCCCTTGACCGCAGACAAGCGCCTCTTTAGACTGGCCTCCTTTTGCCTGATGCGCCCGGGCAGCACGGATCGCTTCGATTCGTATTCGGATGTCAAAATGAGCCAGTCTTTTCAGCCCAGATGCGTGCCGAGCGAGGTAATTTCCCGCTGGCCCGCGATGGCGCTGTCGCTTTGGAAAAGGTCCTTCTGGAACCAGGCCTCGATCCTTCTTGCGGTAGCGCTTGTCTCGAAATTTTTCCCCGCCTGGTCGACCTTTGTCGGCTTCCTGCTGGCGCCGTCCCTGTTCATCGTCTCGGTCACCGTGGTGAAGATGGCCGATGAGCGGTCGGTCTTTTCCTGGCTGGATTGCATCGAACTGGTGCTGCCCGGCGTGCTACGCCTCGGAAGAATCACGCTGCAGTTTGCGGCGGGATTCGGTCTGCTGATCGGCGCGCTGGCCTGGCTGGCGTCGACGCTGGCGCCGGCGGGCTCGGCCGACCCGTTGGCACTGCCGCCCGCTGCCGCCTCTCGCCCCGACGGGCTTGCTGCGGAATTCCTCCACTTCTGCGCGACCTGGACCGAAGGCGTGATGGCGATGGTCTTTCTCGGCATGTTCATCGTCGCGATCTATCAGGGCGTGTTCGGCGCGATCCTGCATGCGCAGGAAGGCATCTGCGCGCGCGAGTCGCGCCGCTATGGCTGGCAGGCATGGCAAGTGAATTCCGGATCGATCGAGCAGGCATTGCGCGAAGCGCCGGCTGCCTTCTGGCAGTGGCTGGCCGCGGCC
>Ga0196971_1000360_pt1 | contig 38257 bp, 32 predicted proteins | sample S1v_1013CmetaG_FD_148660 | JGI IMG/M metagenome (GOLD analysis project Ga0196971, IMG submission 148660) | Soil microbial communities from Anza Borrego desert, Southern California, United States - S1+v_10-13C | ecosystem: Environmental > Terrestrial > Soil > Desert | place: USA: California...
TTTGTCCCTGTCGACCAATGCCACCCGGCTGGGACGGCATGCGGCCGCGCTGAAGGAAGCGGGCGTCTCGCGCATCAACGTCAGCCTGGATTCGCTGGACCGCGGCTGCATGGAAAAGATCACCGGCCGCGACAGCCTCGACCAGATCCTCGACGGCATCATGGCGGGCAAGGCAGCCGGGTTCGATCCGATCAAGATCAACATGGTGGCGATGCAGGGCATCAATGAGGGCGAGATCGATGCGATGGTCGAGTTCTGCATCGCGCATGGATTCATCCTGCGCCTGATCGAAGCCATGCCCATGGGAGAGACCGGACGCGGCACCGGCTTCCTCGACCTCGGCCCGGTCCAGGCGCGGCTGGCGGAGAAATTCAGCCTTCAGCCGCAGGCGGTGGAACTGGGCGGCGGGCCCGCGCGCTATCTCGCCACGGCGGACGGCAAGGCCAGTGTCGGCTTCATCACGCCGATGTCGCAACACTTCTGCGCCACCTGCAACCGGGTGCGCCTGTCGGTGGATGGCACGCTCTACCTCTGCCTCGGGCAGGAAGAGAAATTCGAGTTCCGCCCCTTGCTCAGGGACGGCGCAAGCGATCTGGAGCTGGAAGCGGCGATCCGGTCCGCGATCGAACTGAAGCCGCAACAACACGAATTCCGGGAACGGCCTTCCAAGATCGTCCGCTTCATGGCCCAGACCGGGGGATAAGGTGGCCATCATGCAGGACATCGAAAAGTTCATCCGCGGCTTCAGCCGTTTCCAGCAGCAATACCTTGCGGAGCCGGGGCGCTTCGCCAGCCTGCGCGAAGGGCAGAAGCCGGCCACGCTGGTCATCGGCTGCTGCGACTCGCGCGTCGACCCGGCGCTGCTGACTGGCAGCGATCCGGGCGAGCTGTTCGTCATCCGCAACATCGCCAACCTCGTGCCGCCATGCACGCCGGATGCGCCCCCGGGCGTGACCTCGGCGATCGAGTTTGCCGTCTGCGGGCTGGAGGTGGATCGCGTGATCGTGCTCGGCCATGCACGCTGCGGCGGCATCCGGGCGCTGATGTCGCCGCGCCGGATCGCCGAGGAAACCGATTTCGTGGGCCGCTGGATGCGCATCGCCGAACCGGTGCGCGAGCGCGTGCTGCGCGAGTTGCCGCACAAGGACGACCCCAAGCAGCACAAGGCCTGCGAGCTGGCCAGCATCCTCCATTCGCTCGACAACCTGATGACCTATCCGTGGATCAGGCGGCGCGTGGAAGAGGGCAGCCTGATCCTGCATGGCTGGTACTTCGACATCGACACCGGCGCCTTGCTGGCCTATTCGCCGCGCCAGCAGGAGTTCCTGCCGCTCGTCTGCCCCCTTGAGCGGGCCGGAAAGGCGAGCATTGCCGCATAAAAGGCGCATTTCTTTGACCTGGTTGATGGTTTTGCAGGGAAATGCCATTCAATAATGGGACCGCCCCCAGCAACGGACACGCCAATGGCCATCGAACACTTCTTGCCTGCCTGGCAACGACTCTCGACGAAAATCGTCGGCCTGCTGCTGGGCTTCCTGAGCCTGGCGCTGGTGGCCATCGGCACCACGCTGGTGCTGTCCTGGCAGCTGGAGGGCAGCTCGGCCGCCATCAACGAGACCGGCAGCCTGCGCATGCACAGCTACCACCTCAACGTACTGCTGGGCCGGGCGGTCAATGAGCACGCGAGCCTGCAGACCCGCTCTGCCGTGACCGGCAAGCTGCAGGCGATCAACGACGCCTTCAAGCGCCTGCAGCGCGGCGATCCCCAGCGGCCGCTGTTCCTGCCGCCGACCGCGCGCATCCAGAACTCCTTCAAGCAGGTCTCGGCCCGCTGGCACAAAACCATACAGGCGCTCGCCGTGGACGTGATCGGCGACGATCCGCACGTACGCACGGCCGCGTGGCGGCAGTTCCAGGGCGAGGTGGACAGCTTCGTGCGCGATGTCGATGACCTCGTCAAGGCGATCGAACGCGACAGCGAGATGCGCACCTTCTGGCTGCGCGCCTGGCAGATGGCCCTGGTTGCGCTGGCGCTGAGCGGCACGGTCGCCATCATCTACCTGATGTTCCTGCTGATCGTCGAACCCGTCGAGCGCCTGCGGGGCGGCATCGAAAAGATGACGGAAAAGGATTTCAGCGCCCGGCTGACCGTCGACAGCAACGACGAGTTCGGGCAATTGACGCAAGGCTTTAACCACATGGCCGACCGGCTGGAAGCGCTGTACAACAGCCTGGAAGAACGGGTAAAGGCGAAAACCGCCGAACTGGCCGACCAGAACCGGGAGCTGGCCCTGCTGTACGACAGCGCCGCCTTTCTCCAGGGCCTGCAGCCGGTGGAGTCGATGTGCGAAGGTTTCCTGCAGAAGATCCGTGCCTATTTCGGCGCCGACGGCGGCACCGTGCGGGTGCTGGACGAGCGGAACGGGAATACGCACATGATCGTGTACCACGGCATTACCGAGGCGCATGCGAAGGCGGAGAATTGCATGAAGCCCGGCGAATGCCTGTGCGGAGATGCGGTGGCGCAACGGGTCTCGATCATTCATGACCTGCGCCGTCCGGGCCTGCTGGCGTCGCGCCGCTGTCGCGAGGAAGGCTTCGCCACGGTATCGATGTTCCATATCTTCGCGCATCAGCAGCACATCGGTTTCTTCACGCTGCACTTCCACAAGTCGCGCGCCTTCAGCGAGCGGGAGCAGGCGCTGCTCGAAACCCTGGGCCAGATGCTCGGCACCGCCATCCAGAACATGCGGCTGGGCGCGCGCGAGCGGGAAATGGCGATCTCCGAAGAGCGCAACCTCGTGGCGCAGGGGCTGCACGACAGCATCGCGCAGGGACTGACCTTCATGAACATCCAGCTGCAGATGCTGGACGAATCGCTGCGCGAAGGGCGCCTGGACGAAGTCGCGGAAATCGTGCCTGCGTTGCGTTCCGGCGTGCAGGAAAGCTATGAAGACGTGCGCGAACTCCTGCTCAACTTCCGCAGCCGCCTGGCCGAAGACGACCTTGTCGCGGCACTGGAGACCGCCGTCGAGAAGTTCCGGAAACAGACGCGCATTGCGGTCGATTTCGTATGCGAAGGAAGCGGGCCGCCGTTCTCGCGCGAGCAGCAGCTGCAAGTGCTGTTCATCGTGCAGGAAGCCTTGTCCAATATCCGCAAGCACGCTGTCGCGCGGCATGTCGACATCCGCCTGCAGGACGGCCCGGATTTTACGCTCGGCATACGGGACGACGGCGTGGGCTTCGATGCCGCCACACTCATGCAGAAGGGAGACGGGCATGTCGGCATCAACATCATGCGGGAGCGCGCGCAACGCATTCACGCCTGGGTCGAGATCGATTCGGAGCCCGGCAAAGGGACGACGGTGACCCTGCGCCTGCCGCAACAGGAACGCCGCGCAGCCTGAGGAGAGACACGATGGAAAACACCAACAAACCGATCAGTGTGCTGCTGGTCGACGATCACACCCTGTTCCGCAGCGGCATCCGCTCGCTGCTGCAGCGCAATCCGGATTTCGCCGTGGTCGGGGAAGCGGCCGACGGCGTCGAGGGCGTCAAGCGCGCCCGGCAGCTGCGCCCGGACGTGGTGCTGCTGGACCTGAACATGCCGGGCATGTCCGGACTGGAAACGCTGCACCTGATCCTGCAGGACTGCCCGGACAGCGCGGTCATCCTGCTCACCGTTTCCGAGGAAGCGCAGGACCTGACCGCGGCTCTGCAGGCGGGGGCGCGCGGTTACCTCATCAAGAACATCGATGCCGACTACCTCGTGCGCGCCATCCGGCGGGCGGCGGCGGGCGAACCGGTGCTGGCCGAGGCGATGACCACCAAGCTGGTTGCGCAGATGCAGGGCGGTGCTGCGCCCAAGCCGGCGGCACCGTCCGAGATCGACCGCCTTACTCCGCGCGAGCGGGAAATCCTGGCCTGCCTGGCGCGCGGTGAAAGCAACAAGGTGATCGCGCGCACGCTCGATGTGGCCGAGAGTACCGTGAAGATCCACGTGCAGAACATCCTCAAGAAGCTCAACCTCGCCAGCCGCGTGCAGGCTGCGGTGTATGCGGTGGAGCACGGGATGTCGGGGGTGGGGGAGAAGGGAGCTGCGGGGTAGTGGGCGTTGGAGGCGGGGTGAACGACGCTGGATTCCGGCCTTCGCCGGAATCCAGCGTCGTCCAACAGCCAAAACAGAAAAGAAAACGGGCCGGAAAACCGGCCCGTTGTCATCTCGTGCTCCCGCCCTCAGCCGCCGCACTTGCCGCAGCAACCGCCGCAGCTCGAGTCCGATTCGCCGAGGTTGATCTTCCTGACGCCAAAGCCGGCCTTGGCCAGTGCGTTCGCCATTTCCTGCGGCGCGGTCTGGTCTTCGTCGAACTGAACGATCGCCCGGTTCTGCGGATACGACACGCTGACGTTGCTGACGCCGTCGACCGATTTGATCGCGCGCATCACCGTCTCGGTGCAGTCTTCAGAGGTCATCCCGGTGACATTCAGGACTTCGGTTTGCATGGTGTTTCCTTTATCACTAAATAACAATTCGAGCTGGTTCAATGCGCCATCAGAATCGGCACGGTCATCGATTCCAGCACGGTGCGGGTGACGCCGCCGAGCAGGATTTCGCGGAAGCGCGAGTGGCCGTAGCCGCCCATGACGATCATGTCCGAACCGAGGTCGGTGGCGATCGACAGCAGCGCGTTGCCGACGTCGATGTCGGTCTTCTGGCGCACCACGTTGACGTTGATCCTGTGGCGTGCGAGGTAGAGGCCGATGTCGGCGCCCGGTTGCTCGCCGTGCGCATCGCCGCGCGAATCCGCATTGAACACGACCACGTCGACGTTCTGTGCGCGCTTGAGCAGCGGGATGGCGGCGGTGACGGCACGCGTGGCGCTGGTGCTGGCGTCCCAAGCGATCAGCACGCGCTTGGGCGCGGCATCATACTTGCCGACGTAGGGAACGATCAGGACCGGGCGGCCGGCGTTCATCACGACGAACTCGGGGAAGTCGGGCAGCGTGGTCGAGGACGGCTCGTCGGCGTTGGCCTGGCCGACCACCACGAGGTCGCTGTAGCGGGCCTGCAGGCTGATGCCGGCGCCGGCCTCGTCATCGATCTGGCGGGCCTCGTAGGACTGGACGCCGATGCCCCTCACCGTGCTTTCGAAGAGGGCGAGCGAATCCTTTGCCGCGCCGCGCAGTTCTTCGAGGTGGTTGTCGAGGTGGGTCGCCATGCCGCCGCCTTCATAAATGAAGCGGGACTGGTAGATGAAGCGCGAGACGCCGCTGGGCGCGGCGCCGATCAGGTGCGCATCTTCATTCATTGCGATCTGGGCGGCCAGCTTCACACGTTCGATTGCCTGCTTGTCTTTGTCCACGTGGACGAGTACGGTTTTATACGACATGTCATCTTCCTCTTGTTGATTGACGTTGCGACGCCTCTTCAAGTTGCGGTTGTTAGCGTAGGGCCTGACCGAAATGCAGTCCAGAAAAAACCGATTCGCTTAAACATTAGTTCGGGCATTTTTGACTCAGATCAAAATTTCCCGCCACACCGGTTCGTAACATCATCGGCACATGAAAATGCGGCTCGTATCGCCGTTTCGGAAGGCGTGCAAGAATGGCAGGACATGAACCGGCACACCAGGAATCCTCATGACTGTCAGGAACCTCAAGCACCTGTTTGAACCGAAATCGATCGCGCTCATCGGGGCTTCGCCCAAGCCGCATTCCGTGGGCGTCACGGTACTGAAGAACCTGCTTGCGGGCGGATTCGACGGCGAGATCATGCTGGTCAATCCGAAGTATGAAAGCCTGGCCGACCGGCCGGTCTACGTATCCGCCGCCAAACTGCCGGCCGCGCCGGATCTCGCCATCATCTGCACGCCACCTGCCACCGTGCCCGGGATCATTTCCGAGCTCGGCAAACGGGGGACGAAGGCGGCCATCGTCATGACCACCGGACTGGCGGCGGCGAAAGACCTGTACGGCCGGAACATGAAGGACCAGATGCTCAAGGCGGCCCGGCCGCACCTGCTGCGCATTCTCGGTCCCAACAGCGTCGGTCTGCTCGTTCCCCGATTGGGCATGAACGCCAGCCTGGCGCATACCGGCGCCCTGCCGGGCAAGGTCGCGTTCGTGTCGCAATCCGGCGCCGTGGCGGCCGGTGTGCTCGACTGGGCGAAGGGCCGCAACATCGGGTTTTCAAAATTCCTCGCCCTTGGCGACAAGGCGGATGTCGACATCGGCGACGTGCTCGACTACCTCGCCGGCGATGCGGACACCCAGGCCATCCTGCTCTACCTGGAAGCCGTGCGCGATGCGCGCAAGTTCATGTCGGCCGCGCGCGCGGCGGCGCGCAGCAAGCCCATCATCGTGATCAAGACGGGCCGCGAACCGGAAGGGGCGAGGGCGGCGGCTTCGCATAGCGGCGCGCTGGCGGGATCGGACGACGTCTATGACGCCGCCATCCGCCGTGCCGGCATGCTGCGCGTCTATACTACGCTGGACCTGTTCGATGCCGTGGAAACGCTCGCGCATGCCCGGCCAATACGCGGCGACCGGCTGGCCATCATCAGCAACGGCGGCGGTCCCGGCGTGCTGGCGACCGATGCGCTGATCGGCAAGCAGGGCCGGCTGGCGGCGTTGTCACCGCAGGCGGCCGGCAAGCTCGACAATCTGTTCCCGGGCGCGGCGCCGCGCGACAACCCGGTGGATATCCTCGGCGATGCACCCGTGCAGCGCTATGTCGATGCCATGGACATCGTCATGCAGGAACCGGAGGTGGACGCGGCGCTGCTCATTCACGCGCCCACCGCCATCGTGCCCAGCACGGAGATTGCGACCGCACTCGTGCCGCTCGTAAAAAACGGATCCCGCAACGTGCTTTCCTGCTGGCTGGGCGGCGGCGAAGTGGCGCAGGCGCGCAGCATGTTTTCCGAGGCGGGAATCCCGACCTACGATACGCCGGAGGAAGCGGTGCGCGGTTTCATGCAGATCGTGCAATACAACCGCAACCAGAAACTGCTGATGGAGGTTCCCGCTTCCGCTTCCTCGTCGGTGGAAGAGGACAGGGAGGCGGTGCGCGCGCTGGTCAGGAAGGCGCTGTCGCGCGGGCGTGAGTCGCTCACCGAACCCGAAGCGAAACAGGTGCTGGCCGCCTACGGCATCCCGGTGGTGCGGACGCTGGCGGCGGGCTCCATCGAGGAAGCAGTGGAATGCGCGTCGCGCGTCGGTTTTCCTGTCGCGCTCAAGATCCTGTCGCCGGACCTCACGCACAAGTCCGATGTCGGCGGCGTCGCGCTCGACCTGGAAGACGCCGAATCCTTGCGGGCGGCCGCGACCGGCATGAACAAGCGGCTGGCGGAGATGCGGCCGCGGGCCGCACTGGCCGGCTTTTCGGTGCAATCGATGGTGCGGCGGCCCGAGGCGCGGGAGCTGATCGTCGGTGCGGCCACCGACCCGGTGTTCGGCCCTGTCATCCTGTTCGGCCAGGGCGGAATTGCGGTTGAAGTCACCGCTGACCATGCCATCGGCCTGCCGCCGCTGAACACGGTGCTGGCGCGCGACATGATCTCGCGCACTCGCGTATCACGGCTGCTGGCCGCATACCGCAACTGCGAGGCGGCGGACATCGATGCGATCAGCAATGTGCTGATCCGGATTTCGCACCTGGTGATCGATATTCCCGAGATCGTGGAACTCGACATCAACCCGCTGCTGGCCGACGCTTCCGGGGTGATTGCGCTGGATGCGCGCATCCGCCTGCAGGAGACGGAAAAGGGCGGCATGGACCGGCTCGCAATCCGTCCCTATCCCGAGGAACTGGAGGAGTGGGTGGAATGGCAGGGGGAACGCATCCTCCTGCGCCCCATCAAACCCGAGGACGGCCTGCAGCATGTCGAGTTCTTCAGCCGCCTGGCGCCGGAGGATGTGCGCATGCGCATGTTCGTGCAGATGCGGGAACTGTCGCCGGGGCAGCTGGCACGCATGACCCAGATCGACTATGACCGCGAAATGGCCTTCATCGCCACCCGCACGCGCCCCGACGGCATGCCGGAAACGCTGGGCGTGGCCCGTATCGTGTTCGATCCGGACAATGTGCAGGGCGAGTTCGCCGTCACCACCCGTTCCGACCTCAAGGGCAAGGGGCTTGGCAAACTGCTCATGCAAAAACTGATACGGCATTCGCGTGACCGCGGCGCGCAAGAGATCGTCGGCGAAACGCTGAGCCAGAACACGGCGCTGCTGGGGCTGGCGAAACGGCTCGGTTTCTCCGCGCACCGCTCCCGCGAGAACGATACCTTCCTGCTGAAACTGCCCTTGAAAGACACGTAATTCCTCCGTTTGGCGTACCGACGTCATTGCAATCGGCGGCGGAGCAATATAAGATTCTTCTTAAATGAATCTTTTAGGAGCCGCCATGACCCTCGTGAGGATAGAAGAACCGCGCGTCAAGGAACCCCCGCAGTCGGGATTTGCGCATCACCCCGTGTTCCGGCTGGGTTTCCGCCCGTTCTACCTGCTGGCGGCGGCCTTTGCCGCGATCAGTGTGCCGCTGTGGATTGCGCGCTATTTCGGCAACCTCGGCGCACTGGCGCGAGTGGACCTGAACTGGCACATGCATGAAATGGTGTTCGGTTTTGCCATTGCCGTCATCATCGGTTTCGTGTTCACCGCCGGGCGCAACTGGACTGGGCTGTGGACACCGCGCCGCGGCCATCTCGCGGCGCTCGCCGGGCTCTGGATCGCCGGCCGCATTGCGATGCTGTTCGCGCCGCCGCTGCTGGCCGCCGCCGTCGACCTCCTGTTCCTGCCGCTGGCGGCGTATCCCATCTATAGCGTCCTGCATCGCACCGGCAACAAGCGCAACATGTTCCTTGTCGGCCTGCTGGCGCTGCTCACGCTGATCAATGCGCTGTTCCATGCGTCCGTGCTCGGCTGGCTGCAGATGTCGTCCGTCACGCCGGTGCAGGCGGCAATTCTTGTCATTGTCATGATCGAATCGGTGATCGGGGGGCGCGTGATCCCCGGCTTCACGGCAAACGCGATCCAGGGCGCCAAACCGGTAACGAATGAGAAACGCGACAAGATCAGCATTGCACTCACCGCCATGGCCGCGGTTGCCTGGGTGGCGAACCTGCCGGGCCCGCTCGCCGGAGCGATCGCCGTCGCCGCCGCCGCTGCGCAGGCGACAAGGGTGGCGGGCTGGATGCCGCATGTCACCTTGCGCAAGCCGATTCTGTGGATCCTTCACCTGTCGTATGCCTGGATCCCGGTGGGCCTCCTCATGCTGGGCCTGGCGTCATGGGGAATGACGACAAGCAGTGCCGCATTCCATGTGCTGACCATCGGTTCGATGGCGGGCCTGATCATCGGCATGATCACGCGCACCGCGCTCGGCCATACCGGGCGTCCGCTCAATGCGGGCAGCAGCGAGCTCGTGATGTATGTCCTGATCCAGCTTGGCGTGATTGCACGCATGCTTGCCGCCGCCAACGTCCTGCGCTCCGAGATGCTGGTGGCGACCGCGGCTTTCTGGAGCGCGGCCTTCGTCCTGTACGTGATCGTCTACGGGCCGTATCTGCTGGCGCCGCGTGTGGACGGGCGTGAGGGTTAATACAACAGGGGGCTTGACATTTTTTCGAAGGGCAACCCAATCCCGGCATTTTTGACCTAGATCAAGGCTCCCGTTTTGCCCGGAAACGTACACTGCAAGCCAGTCTGATAGCGCCCCGCCCATGGGGCGAACGACAGGAGCAAAACTACCATGGCAGTCCCGGCAACAGCAGTTCCCATTTCTTCCAACGTCCAGTTCGATGCTGCGCTCATCCGCAAGATGAGCCAGCAGGGACCGCGCTACACTTCCTATCCGACGGCAGATCGCTTCACCGAGAACTTCGGCATGGGCGATTACCTGCAGGCAGTGAACAGCGTGCGTGCGATGGGGGCGCGCAATCCGCTGTCGCTCTACATTCATATCCCGTTCTGCGACAAGCTGTGCTACTACTGCGCATGCAACAAGATCATTACCAAGGTCCGCAGCAAGGCCGATGAGTACCTGACTTACCTGAAGCGCGAAATCGAGATGCAGGGCAAGCTGTTCGCCGACATGAACACGGTCGAGCAGCTGCACTTCGGCGGCGGCACCCCGACCTACATTTCCGATGCGCAAATGGGTGACCTGATGGCCTACCTGCGCAAGTGGTTCCGTTTTGCCACCGACGAAGCAGGCGAGTATTCGATCGAGATCGACCCGCGCACCGTATCGCCGGAACGCATCCATTCGCTGCGCTCGCAGGGCTTCAACCGCGTCAGCCTGGGCGTCCAGGATTTCGATCCGGAAGTGCAGAAGGCGGTCAACCGCGTGCAGCCGGAAGAGTGCACGCTGGGCGTGATGAACGCGGCGCGCGAGGCGGGTTTCCGCTCCATCAGCATCGACCTGATCTACGGCCTGCCGAAGCAGAACCTGATCACCATGGACCGCACACTGACCAAGGTGATCGCCGCCAACCCCGACCGCCTGTCGATCTACAACTACGCGCACATGCCGACGCTGTTCAAGCCGCAGCGTCGTATCAACGAGGACGAACTGCCGAGCAGCGAGACCAAGCTCGACATGCTCTCGCTGTGCATCCGCCGCCTGACCGACGCCGGCTATGTCTACATCGGCATGGACCATTTCGCCAAGCCGAACGACGAGCTCGCGATCGCCCAGCGCCAGGGGCGCCTGCACCGCAACTTCCAGGGCTATTCGACCCACGCGGAAGCGGAGATGGTGGCCATGGGCGTGTCAGCCATCAGCTCGGTCGGCTCCACCTACAGCCAGAACGAGAAGACGCTGGAAAGCTATTACGAGCGCCTCGAGCAGGGCGAGCTGCCGATCTGCCGCGGCTTCAAGATGAACGTCGACGACCTGCTGCGCCGGATCATCATCCAGATGCTGATGTGTAATTTCGAGCTGTCCATCAAGTCGCTCGAACTTGCCTATCCGATCACCTTCGTCAACTACTTCGAGAAGGAACTCGAGAAGCTGCGCGCACTCGAAGCCGACGGCCTGCTGAGCATCGATCCGGAATGGATCACGGTGACCCCGAAGGGGCGCCTCCTGATCCGCAACATCTGCATGGTGTTCGACCGCTATCTCGCCATGCCGCGCGAAGTGAAGCTCGAGCGCATGCACTATTCCAAGACGATCTGACGATCCCCGAACCCGCCGGCCCGCGCCGGCGGGATGCAGCAGGATAGTCACCCACCTGCTATCCTCGACACGTGACTGAATTACATCTTCTTTCCGTTTTCATGATCGGCCTCCTCGGCGGCGTGCATTGCGTCGGCATGTGCGGGGGCATCGTGGGCGCGTTTTCCGTGGTGACGCCGCGCCGCCCGTTTCCCGTTCCCGTGACGAACGGCGCCGGGGCCATCGCCGCTCCTGCTGTATTCGAGGGCGCCGGCCGCGTGCTCGCCTATAACGCCGGCCGTCTTGCCAGTTATGCCATTGCCGGCGCCATTGCCGGCGGCGTCGCCCAGGCTGCGCGCACCTTTTCCTTCATTTCTTCCCTCCAGGTCGGCGGCTACTGGCTTGCCAACCTGATGCTTGTCGCCCTCGGCCTCTACCTGATGGATGTGTGGCGCGGGCTGGCCCGGCTTGAATCCGCAGGGCAGTTCGTCTGGCGCCGCGTGCAGCCGCTGGTCAAGCGCCTGCTGCCGGTCGACAGCATCGGCAAGGCATTCGCCCTCGGCGGGCTGTGGGGCTGGGTCCCGTGCGGCATGGTGTACAGCGTGCTGATGACCGCCATGCTCAGCGGTACCGCGGCATCCGGGTCGCTTGTCATGCTGGCATTCGGCGCGGGCACCTTGCCGGTGCTGCTCACCATGGGCATGCTCGGCACCCGCCTGCAGGCATGGACGCGGCGCCGTGGCGTGCGCGTCGCGGCCGGGACGCTGGTCCTCGCATTCGGCCTGCTCGGACTTGCGCGTGCCACGAGCGGCGTATCCCTCGGTTGGCTCGATGCGCTCTGCCTGACGCCTCCGGCGGCCAGCTCCCATACCGGAGGCCATTGATGGACGCACTGTCATGTTTCCATTGCGGACTGCCGGTTCCTGCGGGATCGACCTGGTCGGTGAACATCGCCGGCACGGAGCGCACGATGTGCTGCCCGGGCTGCGAGGCTGTCGCCAAGACCATCGTCGACAACGGCTTGACGGATTACTACACCACGCGTGACGGCTACGCGAGCACCGGCGACAGCGAAGCACTGGTGCCGGCCGAACTGCGCCTGTACGACGCGCCCGAGCTCCTCGAACAGTTTGCGGAAATGAATGCGCAGGACAGCAGCGTCTGCGAAGCCAGCTTTTCCGTCGAGGGCATCCGCTGCGCGGCCTGCGTGTGGCTGATCGAGCGCCGCGTCGGCGCGGTGCAGGGCGTGCAGATGATGAACCTCAACGTCGCCACGGAACGCCTGCAGGTGCGCTGGAACAAGGACGCCTGCAAGCCGAGCGACATCCTGAAGGCGGTGCGCGAAGTCGGCTATGCCGCCTATCCCTACGACGCCGTACGGCATGGCGAGCAGTTGCAGCGCGCCAGCAAGAAGCTGTTCCGCCAGGTCTTCATTGCCGGTTTGTCCATGATGCAGGTGATGATGTATGCCGTCCCTGTCTACCTGGCCACCGACGGCACCATGGATGCCGACATGGAAGGCATGATGCGCTGGGCCAGCCTGCTGCTCACGCTGCCTGCCGTGCTGTACTCCGGGCTGCCGTTCTTCCAGGGCGCGTGGGCCAACCTGAAAGCCCGCGCGCTGGGCATGGATGTGCCGGTGGCGCTCGGCATCGCCGCCGCCTTCATCGGCAGCACCGTGGCCACGATCACCGGGAAAGGCGATGTCTATTTCGACACGGTGACGATGTTCATCTTCCTGCTGCTGTGCAGCCGCTACCTGGAACTGGTGGCGCGGCGCAAGGCGGCTTCCGCATTGGAAAAATTGCAGCATGCGCTGCCGGCCTCGGCGGCGCGCTTGCCGGGCTTCCCGCAGGACCGCAGCACCGAGACCGTACCCGCCGCGCAATTGTGCGAGGGCGATTTCGTGCTGGTGAAGCCGGGCGAAGCCATCGCGGCAGATTGCGTGGTGGTGGAGGGCAGCACCGCGGTCGACCTTTCCCTGCTCACCGGCGAGAGCCGGCCGCAGCGCAAGGACGTGGGCGACATGCTGCCCGGCGGCGCGGTCAATGCCACGCAAGCCATCGTCGTGCGCGTGACCAAGATTGCAAGAGAGAGCACGCTCTCCACGCTGGTGAAGCTGATCGAGCGGGCAGGGCAGGCCAAGCCGCAGCTCTCGCTGTGGGCGGATAAGGTGGCGGCGTGGTTCGTCGCGGCCCTGCTGGTGTTCGCGGTGCTCATCTTCGGCGTCTGGCAGTGGGTCGATCCTTCCCGTGCCTGGCAGATCGCGATCGCGGTGCTGGTGGTTTCCTGTCCGTGCGCGCTGTCGCTTGCCACGCCGAGTGCGCTGGCGGCGGCCACCGACAGACTGGTGCGGCAGGGCGTGCTTGCGGTGCAGCCGCACGTCCTGGAGACGCTGTTCCGGACCACGCATGTCATCTTCGACAAGACCGGGACGCTGACCTACGGCAGGCCGGTGTTGCGCGACGTTGCACCGTTCGGCGCCGCCGATGCACAGCGTTGCATTCGTGTTGCAGCGGCACTGGAGGCATCGAGCGCACATCCGCTGGCGCATGCGATTGTCGAAGCGGCAAGAAAGCAGGGTGGCGACGGCGCCATCTCGCAGGACATCACGCATACCGCCGGGCAGGGCCTCGAAGGCACGGTCGACGGCGTGCGCTACCGTTTGGGCTCGGCGGCCTTCGTCGCCGGGATCGCCGGTTCGCCGGCGCCGCAAGCGCTTGCCGGATGCACACCGGTCTACCTCGCGATGGAAGGCACGTGGCTGGCGCGCTTCGATCTTGCCGACCAGGTGCGCCCCGATGCCAGGGATGTAGTCGCGCATTTCCAGGCGCATGGCAAGAAAGTCATTCTCCTGAGCGGCGACGAGGACAGCGTGACGCGGCATGTCGCGGCGGAACTGGGCATCGATACCGCGCGCGGCGAATGCCTGCCCGACCAGAAACTGGCCTACGTGCAGGGCCTGCAGGCCGAAGGCGCGGTCGTGGCGATGGTGGGCGACGGCATCAACGACGCCGCCGTGCTCAAGGCGGCCGATGTGTCGTTTGCCATGGGCAGCGGCGCGGCCCTGGCGCAGACGCATGCGGATACGGTTCTGCTCACGGGGCGCATCTCCTCGGTGGTCGACGCATGGCGGGCGGCATCGCAGACCATGGCGGTGATTCGCCAGAACCTGTTCTGGGCCACGGTCTACAACATCGTTGCCATTCCGGCAGCGGCGGTCGGCCTGCTCAACCCGTGGCTTTCCGGCATTGGCATGTCGCTCAGCTCGGCGGTCGTGGTCATCAATGCATTGCGCTTGCGGCGGATTCCTGTACCATCTCGCCCGGACGAAAAACGCGTGCTCAAGACCGCCTGAAGAAACCGCATGGAATCCCTGTATCTCCTCATCCCGCTCAGCATCGTGATCGTGTTCATCGCGATCTGGGTGTTCTTCCGCGCGTCCGACACGGGCCAGTTCGACGACCTCGTCGGGCCCGGCATGCGCATCCTGCAGGATGACGACAGTCCCAAGCCTGTCGATCCGTCCGAGAGTACGTCTTCCGGAAAAGATAAGAATAACTAGCCGCGCGTTGTCGTGTGCGCATGGTGGGTTTCGCTTCGCTCTACCCACCCTACAGTCCTTCATCGCAGTAAGTAGGGTGGGTAGAGCGGCAGCGAAACCCACCGTGCGATCCCTTGTCGCTGACCGATTTTCTAGCCGTTCTTCCTATGAAAATGGCCTTGCACGCAGCAGGGTTACCTTGATTCGGGTCAATTTGACTTGGGTCAAAGTTTTTCAGAACCCGGAATCGTACTCTGCCCCCATTCGTGTTACTAACCCTGGGAGAATGTACGTGGATACATCACTGAACTACAACTACAAGGTCGTGAAGCAGTTCGCGATCGCTACTGTAGTGTGGGGCGTGGTGGGCATGTTGGTCGGCGTTTTGATCGCCGCACAACTAGCCTGGCCCGCACTTAACTTCGACATCGCTTGGCTAAGCTACGGTCGCTTGCGTCCGTTGCATACCAACGCTGTCATCTTTGCATTCGGCGGTTGCGCGCTGTTTGCCACTTCGTACTACGTCGTTCAGCGTACCTGCCAGGTACGTCTGTTTTCCGACACCCTGGCTGCCTTCACCTTCTGGGGCTGGCAACTCGTCATCGTCGCCGCGGCCGTCTCCCTGCCGCTCGGTTACACCTCCGGCAAGGAATACGCCGAGCTGGAATGGCCGATCGACATCCTGATCACCCTGGTCTGGGTCTCCTACGCGCTGGTGTTCTTCGGCACGCTGGTCAAGCGCAAGGTGCCCCACATCTACGTGGCTAACTGGTTCTTCGGCGGCTTCATCCTCGCCGTGGCGCTGCTCCACGTGGTCAACAGCATGGCCATCCCGGTCACCGCGACCAAGTCCTACTCCGCCTACGCCGGCGTGCAGGACGCGATGATCCAGTGGTGGTACGGCCACAACGCGGTGGGCTTCTTCCTGACCGCCGGCTTCCTGGGCATGATGTACTACTTCATCCCGAAGCAGGCCGACAAGCCGGTGTACTCCTATCGCCTGTCGATCGTGCACTTCTGGGCGCTGATCTTCACCTACATGTGGGCGGGTCCGCACCACCTGCACTACACCGCGCTGCCTGACTGGACCCAGTCCATCGGCATGGTGTTCTCGCTGATCCTCCTGGCTCCGTCCTGGGGCGGCATGATCAACGGCATCATGACCCTGTCCGGCGCATGGAACAAGCTGCGCAACGACCCGATCCTGAAGTTCCTGATCGTCTCGTTGTCCTTCTACGGCATGTCGACCTTCGAAGGCCCGATGATGTCCATCAAGACCGTCAACGCGCTGTCGCACTACACCGACTGGACCGTCGGCCACGTGCACGCCGGTGCGCTGGGCTGGGTCGGCTTCATCACCATGGGCTCGATCTACTACCTGCTGCCGCGCCTGTTCGGCAAGAAGGAAATGCACAGCACCCGCCTGATCGAAGTCCACTTCTGGGTGGCGACCATCGGCATCGTGCTGTACATCGCCGCCATGTGGATCGCCGGCGTGATGCAGGGCCTGATGTGGCGCGCGGTCAATGCCGACGGTACCCTGACCTACACCTTCGTCGAGTCCGTCAAGGCAACCTATCCGTACTACGTGATCCGATTCGCGGGCGGCCTGCTGTACCTGACCGGTATGGTGATCATGGCCTACAACACGCTGATGACCGTGCGCGGCGCCAAGGCCGTTGATACGCGCATCCCGGCACTCGCGTCGCACGCTTGAATCAAGGAGCAAACATGAAGAAATTTACCCATGAAATGATCGAGAAGAATCCCTGGCTGCTGATGGCCATGATTCTCCTCGTCGTGAGCGTCGGCGGCCTGGTCGAGATCGTTCCGCTGTTCTTCCAGAAGTCGACCACGGAACCGGTCGCGGGCCTGCAGCCGTACTCCGCGCTGCGCCTGGCCGGCCGCGACGTGTACATCCGCGAAGGCTGCTACAACTGCCACTCGCAGATGATCCGTCCGTTCCGCGCCGAAACCGAGCGTTACGGCCACTACTCGGTCGCTGCCGAGTTCGTGTACGACCGTCCGTTCCAGTGGGGCTCCAAGCGTACCGGCCCGGACCTGGCACGCGTGGGCGGCCGCTACAGCGACGAATGGCACCGTACCCACCTCGACAACCCGCGCGCCGTGGTGCCGGAGTCGAACATGCCGGGTTATCCGTGGCTTGCCACGACCAAGCTCGATCCGCAATCGGTCGCGCCGAAGATGATCGCGCTGCGCAAGCTCGGCCATCCGTACAGCGACCAGGAAATCGCCGACGCGCCCAAGCAGCTCGAAGGCAAGACCGAACAGGATGCGCTCGTCGCATACCTGCAAGGCCTGGGCATCCAGATCAAGGCGAAGAGGTAATCATGAACGTCGAACACCTGATCATGGATGCGCGCACAATCGTGACCGTGCTGAGCTTCCTGTCCTTCATCGGCATCGTATGGTGGGCATACAGCGCGCGTCGCAGCGCAGACTTCGAAGCGGCAGCCAACCTGCCGTTCGCTGACGAACAAATGCAAGCTGCGGAGAAACAACATGGCTGACTTTACAAGTGAATTCTGGAGTATCTACGTCGCGGTCCTGACGATCCTCGGCATCGCCGGCTGCGGCATCCTGCTGTGGGCGCAGTCCAAGTCCAAGATCGTCGTCGAGGCAGGCAAGGAGGCCGAGACCACCGGCCATAGCTGGGACGAAGGCTTGTCCGAGCTGAACAACCCGATGCCGCGCTGGTGGATGTGGCTGTTCTACATCACCATCGTCTTCGGCGCCGTCTATCTCGTCCTGTACCCGGGCCTGGGTTCCTTCAAGGGCCAGCTCGGCTGGGCATCCACCAGCGAGTACCAGGCAGAGCTCAAGAAGGCGGATGCCGACTTCGGTCCGATCTTCGCCAAGTACCAGGCGCAAGACCTCAAGACCGTGGCGGCAGACCCGCAGGCTCACGCCATCGGCGAGCGCCTGTTCCTGACCTACTGTTCGCAGTGCCATGGTTCCGACGCCCGCGGTAACAAGGGCTATCCGAACCTGACCGACAAGGACTGGCTGTACGGCGGCGATCCGGAAGTGATCAAGGCTACCATCCTGAACGGCCGCAACGGCATGATGCCCCCGATGGCAGCGGCAGTCGGCGGCGACAAGGACGTGGAAGCGGTGGCGCATTACGTGCTGAGCCTGTCCGGCTCGACCGCGGACCCGATCAAGGCTTCGTTCGGCAAGGACAAGTTCGGTGCCTGCGCAGCCTGCCACGGCGCGAACGGCCAGGGCAACCAGGCAATGGGCGCCCCGAACCTCGCGGACAAGACCTGGCTGTATGGCGGCGGTGCGGAAACCATCATGGAAACCATCCGCAAGGGCCGTACCAACACCATGCCTCCGTTCAAGGAATTCCTTGGCGAAGACAAGGTCCACCTGCTGGCCGCCTATGTCTGGAGCCTCTCCAACAACGGCACCTCGGTGGCACAGAAGTAAAAGCGTAGAGGACTGTAGGGTGGGTAGAGCGAAGCGAAACCCACCTTGCGATCAGATGAGGTTGTTCCGGTGGGTTTCGCTGCGCTCTACCCACCCTACGATTCTTGGATGATCCAGCATCGCATGGCGGCAGAAGACCGCCGCCATGCTTATTTCATAAGGTACCATTTCGGTCCCTTATGAAATAAAGCTTAAGAGAGTCAGACAATGGGCGAACCGGCACCAAAGGTTTCAGTTGTTCGGATGTACAAGGCGCGGGAAGAAATCTATCCCCGCGAAATCAAGGGTTGGTATGCCAGCTGGCGCTGGGTCTGCGTCTGGCTGACGCAGATCGTGTACTACGGGCTGCCGTGGCTGTCGTGGAACGACCGCCAGGCCGTGCTGTTCGATCTCACCGCCCGCAAGTTCTATATTTTCGGCATCGTGCTGTGGCCGCAGGATTTCATCTATCTTGCGCTGCTGCTGATCATCTGCGCGTCCGCGCTGTTCCTGTTCACCGCCGTGGGCGGGCGACTGTGGTGCGGCTACTCCTGCCCGCAGACGGTCTACACCGAAATCTTCATGTGGATCGAGAACAAGATCGAGGGCACCCGCAGCGCCCGCATGCGTCTCGACAAGCAGCCGATGTCGGTGGAGAAGTTCGCCAAGAAATCGGCCAAGCACCTGGCCTGGGGCCTGCTCTCGCTGTGGACCGGCTTTACCTTCGTCGGCTACTTCACGCCGATCGACGAGCTGACCGTCTCGCTGCTGTCGCTGGGCCTCGGCCCCTGGGAGTGGTTCTGGGTGCTGTTCTACGGCTTCGCCACCTATGGCAATGCCGGCTGGCTGCGCGAGCAGGTGTGCACCTACATGTGCCCCTACGCGCGCTTCCAGAGCTCGATGTTCGATTCGGACACGCTCATCATCACCTACGACAAGGAGCGCGGCGAGCCCCGCGGTGCGCGCAGCAAGACGGCGTCCAAATCCACGCTCGGCGATTGCATCGATTGCTCGATGTGCGTCCAGGTCTGCCCGACCGGCATCGATATCCGCAATGGCCTGCAGTATGAATGCATCGGCTGCGCCGCCTGTATCGATGCCTGCAACACCGTGATGGACAAGGTCGGCGCTCCGCGCGGCCTGATCCGCTACTCGACCGACAACGCGATGCGCAACAAGCTGTCGGACAAGGAGATCCGCAAGCGTGCATTGCGTCCGCGGGTGCTGATCTATACCGCGATCCTCACCGCCGTCATTGCCGTGTTCGCCGGTTCGCTCGCCACGCGCACGCCGCTGAAGATGGACGTAATCCGCGACCGCGGCTCGATGGGGCGCGAAGTCGAGGATGGCATGATCGAGAACGTGTACCGCCTGCAGATCATGAACACCGACGAGAAGCCGCACAAGTACAAGCTGAGTGTCACGGGCATCGATTCGATCGCACTCTCCACGCCGGAAGTGGTCGAACTGGATGCCACCGAATCGCGCGCCGTGCCGGTACGCGTGCGCATCGGCCCGGGCAAGGGCGAAAAGGGTTCGAACAAGATCGCATTTGAATTGCAGGCGCTCGACGAAGAACGCCTGCACGTGAAGGAAAAAGCGGTATTCATCGTGCCGCGCTAAGGAACGAAGGAGATCACATGCAAGCCGCAGCAATGCCGCACAAGATGACCGCGCAAAAGCCCTGGTACAAGCACCGCTGGCCCTGGCTGCTGATGATGGGCCCCGCGCTGGTGGTGGTCGCCGGTATCTACACCACCTACCTGGCGTTCGCCCACCCCGATGCGCTGGTGGTCGACGATTACTACAAGCAGGGCAAGGCCATCAACCAGGACCTGAGCCGCGACCGCAAGGCGGCGGCGATGGAACTGGATGCCTCGCTGCGCTACGATCCGGCGAGCGGCAAGCTGGTCGGCACCGTCCGCAGCCAGAAACAGCCGTTCGCGGGCAAGCTGTACGTGAGCCTGGTGCACTCGACGCAGCCCTTGAAGGATCTGAAACTCGAGACCCAGGCCGACCGGCAGGGCAGCTTTGCCATCGCCGTCCCGATGCTGGACATCGCCCGCTGGAACGTGGTGGTCGAAGGCGAGCAGCGCGACTGGCGCCTGGCCGGCGAGTGGATGTGGCCGCAGCAGCAACAGGTGGAAATGGCGGCGGACCCGACGGTCCGTCGCTAACTCCGACGTAGGATATTGTCCGACTTCTGGCAACAAATTAAATGCTGGTGCACAATATCCGCAGATCGGCGTTCTCATTCTCGTGAATGGCGTTCCCGAAATCGGGAATGTCAATAGTTCGAAAGTGGGAGCAGCCGGCTGGAACCCGGTGGAAGGTTTACGCCGTTTGTTCGGAGTGAAAGGAGGGTAGGTGGATGGCGCGACTGATGATGGTCGTCTTGTGGCCGTCGTTTCTGGTGGCGATCGTGGCCGAGGGGTTTTTCTTCTCGATGTTCGATCCCTATGACTTGTCGCTGTTCGGAACTTATCCGGATATCACCCCGCTGACGGTCTACAGTATCGGCTTCTTCTGCTTCTGGATGTTCTGCGCACTGGCCAGCATGCTCACCTACTACCTGATCGGGGTGCCGAACGAGCGCCCGGCAGGCAAGGGCAGCTTCCGGGGCTTGTAAAAAAAGAAAGGCGAGGGATTCCCTCGCCTTTTTCATGCGCCTGCCTGGCTCAGGCGCAGCTTTGGGTGCCTTGCGCGACGGCCTTCAGGGTAGGCGGGTCGAGCAGTTCCAGCTCGCGGTTGTTGACCTTGATCCAGCCCTGCTTCTTGAACTTGGAGAGCAGGCGGCTGATGCTTTCGATGGTCAGGCCGAGATAATTTCCGATTTCTTCACGCGTCATCCGCAGCTGGAAGCTGGTGGAGGAATAGCCGCGCGCCGAATAACGTGCGGACAGATTCGTCAGGAAGGCGGCGAAACGCTGCTCCGCACGCATATTTCCCAGCAAAAGCATGACGCTCTGCTCGCGCGTGATCTCCTGGCTCATCATCCGGTGGAAGTGGTGCAGCAATGTTGGCATTTCGGCAAACAGGGCTTCCAGCCGGGCGAACGGAATCTCGCAGACTTCGCTGTCTTCCAGCGCGATCGCATTGCAATGGTGGCGGTCGGTGCTGATGGCGTCGAGGCCGAGCAACTCGCCGGCCATCTGGAAGCCGGTGATCTGCTGGTCGCCGCTCGGGTTGATTTGATGGGTCTTGAAGTGGCCCAGGCGGATCGCGTACAGGTTGGTAAAGGGATCGCCGACGCGATACAGGTGGGCGTCGCGCGGTACCTTGCGGCGGCGGCCGATGATCTGATCCAGCTTCGCCATATCCATCTCGTTCAGTCCCATCGGCAGGCACAGCTGGTGCATGCTGCAGGCAGAGCAGCGGGCGCGCAGCTCATGGACGGTCGCGCTCGTCTGCGACGGCGGGAACGGGAGGGGTTGCGTGGTATCGGCTGCGTTGAGTCGGTGGAGGATCATTCTCGAACCCTTTTCCAAACTTAGAGAAAAAATTGTTGTTATGGCCTTGAATTGAGCCAGGTCAAGGGTAATTATGCAAACCCCGTGCCACCTGCACCGAAATGGGTAAACAGCGCGGCAATTCGGGCGCATCTTGCCAAATTGGTTTCATGGCAGCCGGAGATAATGGGCATGACTCCATGACAAGAAGGAACACCCATGCTGACCGAACGCGAAATCGAGAGCTGCTACCTCGGGCAATTCATCCCGCTGCACTATCACCACAACATGCTGATGGACGCGCGGCGCATGGATGGCTTCCAGGCGGCAATCGATGCCGTCGTCTTTCCGGGCGCGAAAGTGCTGGAGCTGGGCGGCGGGACCGGGGTGCTTTCCTGGTTTGCCTCTGCCCGTGCGGAGAAGGTCTGGTGCGTGGAATTCAATCCCGAACTGGTCGCTGAAGCGCGCCGGCTCCTGGCCCGCAACCACGGCGGCCACAAGGTGGAAGTGATCCACGCCGACGCCTTCGACTACCTGCCGCCGGAGCCGGTGGACGTGGTGATCTGCGAAATGATCCACGTCGGCATGCTGCGCGAAAAACAGGTACAGATGATCGAGTCGTTCAAGCGCCGCTACCGCGCGCGCTTCGGCGACAAGCTGCCGGTGTTCATCCCCGAGGCGGCCATCATGGCAGTGCAGCCGCTGCAGCAGGACTACGACTTCAACGGCTACCAGGCACCCATCGTCCAGTTCCAGGAGCCCTCAGTCATCCAGCATGGCAGCCTCGAACTGGCGCAGCCTGCTGTCTACAGCGTGCTCGACTTCAGCCAGGACACCGGCGAGACGATCCAGTGGGAAGGGCGTTTCACCATGGCGCAGTCCGGCAGGGTCAATGCGCTGCGTTTCATCACCAAGAATATCCTCGCCGTGCTGATGAAGCAGGGCAGCACCATCGACTGGCTGAACCATTACATGGTGCTGCCGCTGGAAGAGGCGGTGGGGGTGAGGGCGGGTGATACGGTACGCGTCGCGTTTCAGTATCGCGCGGGCGGATCGCTGCCGTCGTTGCAGCAGGCGATGCGGGTGGAGTGCATCGCCGTGGAAGAGCGCAGCCTCGCCTGCGCCTGATGCTTCCTACTTCCTCAGGTTGAGGAAAAGGTTGGCCGCAAAAACCAGCACGCCGATCGCCGCAACAATCTCCGCCGCAGCGAGCACCGGGATCACGCTTCGCGTGCCTGTCACGACAAAGGACAGAGCGATCGCCATCACCGGCAACGAGATGTTGTGCAGCCAGAAGTGCGCCCGCCCCAGCCGGCTTTCTCCCGCGGCCGGATAGATGCTGTACACCAGCCCGGCGAGCGCCATCGTCGCCCATCCCAGCAGGTTCACGTGGGCATGCACCGGACGCATGGTGAAGTTTTCGCTGGCGCCCATCATGATGCCCAGCCCGACTCCCACGATCAGGTAAAGCACGGAGAGCTTGAGCCAGAGCGCGCCGGTTGAGGAGAATTCATGCCGGGACAGCGATTGAGTGGCGTGCATGATGCGGTTTTCCTTTCCTTATCCAGTCAGGCCAGTTGTTCTTCTTCAGCGGCGAGGCGCAGCGCTGCCGCGGCGATCGCATCCACTTGCGGCAGGAATGCCTGTTCGAGGGGATAGCTCGAAGGCGCCGGCGCGTCCGGCCCCGTCAGCCGCACGACCGGTGCCTTGAGCGCGTCGAACGCATGTTCCGCCACGATGGCACTGATCTCCGCACCCACGCCGCACATGCGGCTGGCCTCATGCACCACGATCACGCGCCCCGTCTTGCGGACCGAGCGCAGGATGGCCTCTTCGTCCAGCGGCTTGAGCGTGCGCAGGTCGATCACTTCCGCCTCGATGCCGCGCTCGGCAAGCTGCGACGCCGCCTGCATGCAGGTGTCGACCATCTTGGCGTAGGAAATGATGGTGACATCCGTGCCCTTGCGGCGGATCGCCGCCTTGCCCAGCGGGACGACGTGCTCGCCTTCGGGCACCTCGCCCGGCGTGTAACCGAGCGGCATGTCGACAAAGAACAGCACCGGGTTGTCGTCGCGGATCGCCGCCTTGAGCAGTCCCTTGAAGTCTGCTGCGTTCGACGGCATCACCACCTTCAGTCCGGGGCTGTGCACGAACCACGCTTCGAGGTTGTGGTTGTGCTGCGCGCCGACGGTCCATCCGGCACCGGTCATGGACAGCACCACCATCGGAAATTCGAACTGGCCGCCCGACATATAGCGCAGCTTGCCCGCGCTGTTGACGATCTCGTCCATGGCGAAGCAGAGGAAGGGCGCGAACAGCATGTCGACCACCGGACGCAGTCCGGTCGCCGCCGCACCCGCTGCCGTGCCGGCGATGATGCCTTCGGCGAGCGGCGTATTGCGCACCCGCAGCGGACCGAATTCCTGCACCAGTTCCTTGCGCTTCGTGGCGACGCCTTCGCCGAACATCAGCACGCGCCCATCGCGGCGCATTTCCTCGGCCAGCGCCTGGTCGATGGCTTCATTGACAGTAATCTGTGGCATGAGTGTGCTCCTTAAGCGTAAACGTCGGTGGTGAGTTCGGACAGGGCCGGGAAGGGTGAATCGACGGCGAAGGAAACCGCGCGCTCGACGGCCGCCGCCACGCGCTCTTCCATTGCCGCGAGGCTGTCCGTTGTGAGGGCGCCGCCGGCAAGCAGGCGCGCGGTGCTCTTGGCGATCGGATCCTTGGCGCGCCATGCCTCCAGCTCCTTCGGGTCGACATAGGACTGGTCGTCCGGCTCGACGTGGCCGCGCAGGCGGTAGGTATAGGTTTCGAGGAGGAAGGGCTTGCCGGTCGCGCGGATGGTGGCAATGGCTTCGGTCGCGGCGGCGTACACCGCATCGACATCGTTGCCGTCCACCGTGCGGCTTGCCATGCCATAGCTGTTGGCCCAGGTGCTGACGTGGTCCACGTTCATGGTCTCCTTGCGGTGGACGAAGGCTTGCCACTGGTTGTTTTCGCATACGTAGAGGATAGGCAGGTCCCAGACCGACGCGAGATTGAGCGACTCATGGAAGATGCCTTCGCAGGCCGCGCCATCGCCGAAGAAGCAGGCGACGATGCCGTCCGCCTTCAGCATCTTGGTCGAGAGGGCGACGCCGGTCGCGAGGGAAAGCTCGCCGCCGACGATGGTCGAGGTCAGCACGACGCCGAGTTCCTTCACGGAGATATGCAGGGAACCGCTCTTGCCCTTGCAGTACCCGGTGCTGCGGCCCATCACCTCCGCCATCATCCGCCCCGGATCCGCGCCGCGCGCGAGCAGGTGCCCCACGCTGCGGTGGTTGGTGAGGATGCGGTCGTTCGCGCGCAATGCGCGCACCACGCCGACAGCCGACGCTTCCTGGCCGACCGCGGTGCAGGTACCCGCCATGTTGCCGGCCGCATGCATCTCCGCGACCTTCTCTTCGTATGCCCGGATCAGCATCATGCATTCCAGCATGGATGCGGGGCTGGTGTCCTTCGCTATATCACTCATGTTCGTCCCTCAGTGGTTGAATTGCGCGCCTCGATTGCGCAGTGCAGGGGACGAAGTCTAAAGCGCACGCAGTCGGAAAAATACGGCCGTTCGTGCGTTTAAGGTTTTTTTAAGATGAATTGAATGAAGTTTTAGGAAGGGAGCGCGCTCGTCATTCCGCGTTGTTTCCAAACGGATGCAAGAGCCATAGAGGAGTGTAGGGAGGGTAGAGCGAAGCGAAACCCGCCAAGCGCCATGGCAACGTCTGCACGTGGGTTTCGCTGCGCTCTACCCACCCTACGATTCTCTCTTCGAATGCATTCAAGGCATGTTGACATTATCGTCCTGCATGAGCGCGGCGATTTTTTCTTCCCATGCCTTCAGCTCCGCGCGGTAGCGTTCCATCGCCTCCGCATGGAGGTCGAACACGCAGGGTGTGCAGCCGCTGCGGCAGCACTCGGAATCATCCGGTATTTCGGGCGGCACAGGCTTGGGGGGGAGCTCAGGGAAATCGTGGGTCATACCGTGAGGAAAATTTACAGGTTGAGTCAGGCGGCGTGCAGCGCCAGCGGGCGGTCCACGCACAGGCGGAAACGGCCGCGTCCGGTTTTCTCGATGCGGATCGGTGCCCCGCGGTCAGTCAGGCGCTTGCCGAGCAGGATCAGGCGAGCTTCGAGGTTGTCGCTGACGTCGGGCAGGCGCACGCGGGCATCGAGGCGGAGTTCGCGGTTGCTGAATTCCGTGCGGCCCTTGTCGACGTAATCGCGCAGCAGCGTCCACAACACGGAGCCGGCCACGCCCTTGATCAGGTAGTCGTCGCCCAGGAAGACGCTGTCGTTTTCCGCGAAATGGCGGATCACGAGCGGAGCACCTTGTTGCGGCGGCGGTGCGGCGGGTGCGGCCTCCGCCGGTTCCGCGGGTTCGGCCGTCTGCAGGATATGCATGGCCATGCCGACCTGGGCGGCGAGGCTGACCAGGGCGTCTTCGTCGTCATAGGAAAAGCGCAGGTCGAGCGGGCTTTCGACATAGAGCACACCCAGCAGGCGTTGCGCGGCGAGCACCGGCACCGCGAGCTGGCTGCGCGGCGCCGGCAGACCGGGCAGGGGAATGGCGGTTTCAAGCGCGCTTGCCCAGTCGCTGTTCTCCGCGCTTTCGCGCACCGCGCGGCTGTATGAGTACTCCGAGGTCATGTGGCCGATGCGGATCGGTGTGCGCTCTCGCGCCGCCACGCCGATCACGCCCTGGCCAAGCGGGATCTCGGAACCGGCGCCGGATTCTTCATAGCCCGTGCTAGCCACGGTGTAGAGACGCGCGCCGGGCGCGTCGAGCAGGAGCAGCATCGCATGATGGATGTTGAACTGCTGTTTCAGGCAGGCGAGCAGTTCCGCCAGCAGGCGATCGAGGTCGGTGCAGGCGGCGAGGCGGGCGGTGGTGGCGCGCAGGGCCGACAGCAGGTTGCAGTGCGGGGCGACGGGCGGCAGCGTCTCTCCCGCCAGCCGCTCGATGTCGAGCACCCGGTAGACGTCCGAGCCGAGCAGGCGGAACACGCCGCTCATGCCGGTGTGCGAAGCGATGCCCGCCAGCTTGGCCTTCATCACCTCGAACAGCGGGCCGGAGGTTTCGGTGTGCAGGTAGTCGAGGGTGAGGCGGTACTGGGCGACCGTAACCGGGTGCGTCAGCAGCAGCGACGCGCGGGGGTTGGCCATGATGTTCTGGCGCGTCTTGTTGAAGAACTGATAGGACAGCGCCACGTGTGCATTGTCCACGAACTGCACATGCGAGAGGTAGGCAATGTTCGGCGTGCCATCCGGCGAAGCGGTCGACATGGTGGCGGGGATCACGCCCTCGAAACATTCGCGGATCGCTTCCAGCCGGATCGTCATGCGGATCTCCCGAGCCGTTCGCCCGCCTTCGGTCCCGGTGTCTGGGAATAGGCTTCCGTCGGCACGAGGCTGATGCCGACGATATCCGCCGGCGCGCAGGCGAGCAGGGTGCGAATCAGCTTTTCGTCGAAACCGAGCGGTACGAGTATTGCGCAGAATGCGTCGCGGTAAGCCTCGACGATGCGCAGATCCTCCGGCGTACAGGGAGCGACGCGTGAACGCCGTCCCTTGAGCTGCAGGGTGCGATGCGAGGCGGGATGGGTAAACACGGCTGCCAGGATGCACTCCTCGCCCATGCACTCAAGCAGGGGCGCGGCCTGCGTCGACGACACGAATACCGTGACCTCGCCGCGATCCGGCGCCACCTTGCAGCCGATGGCGCGTACATGCACCGGGACGGCGTCAGCGCTGCTGGCGGCAATTCCCAGTCCGACGCCGGACTGGATGAAAGCCGCCTGGGCGGCATCCAGCAGGGGTTCGTTGGCGTCGGGCATCGTCGTGGAAGGCGGTTGGTTTGTGAGTTCTGGTCACACAAATCATACCTTTGAATGCCGGTAGCTGCAGGGCGATCGGGCACGATCTGGTAGAGTGCCGGGATGGCTAAACAGACTTTGGATCGCATCCTGCAATCGCAGGGATTCGGCAGCAGGAAATGGTGCAGGGAACTGATCGCGGACGGTGAAGTGGCGGTCAACGGCACCGTGGTAACCGACTATCGGGCAAGCTTCGACACGGAAGGGCTGGCCTTCACCATCTTCGACGAGACATGGGACTACCGCGAGCATGTCTACCTCGTCCTCAACAAACCGCCGGGATACGAGTGCTCGCGCAAGCCCAGCCATCATCCTGGCGTACTGACGCTGTTGCCGGAGCAATTCACCTGGCGCGACGTGCAGCCGGTCGGCCGCCTCGACCACGACACGACAGGCCTGCTGCTGCTGTCCGATGACGGCGCGTTCATTCACGCCCAGTCCTCGCCGAAGCGCCACGTGCCCAAGCTCTATCTTGCGACCGCTGCCGAGGAGGTCACCGACGCGCTGGTCGAGCGCCTGCTTGCCGGCGTGCAGTTGCACGACGAACCGGCACCGATCGCCGCGCTTTCCTGCCGGCGTGTCGGTACGCATCGGATCGAGATCGTGCTGGAGCAGGGCAAATACCACCAGGTCAAGCGCATGCTGGCCGCGGCGGGCAATCATTGTGCTGCGCTGCAACGGACGGCGATCGGGCAGTTGAAGCTGGAAAACCTGGGGTTGGAAGAGGGCGAGTGGCGTTATCTTGACGCAGAGCAACTATCGTTGCTGGTCCCTGCTTAAGCGCAGAACTGTCGCTTTTTGACAGCGTCGTGACATCTGTCAATGAATTCCTGCCGTTTCCCATTTCCGGAAGGCACTTTGTTAGCGATTTGCGAATAATATATAACACATCGCACAATCGTCCCCGTCGAACGCATGGCCGATACTGAATACAAGCGTCTTTTACAGGCAGCGAAGGAACGCGCGCTGTTCGGATTCCTCTCCGTTGTGCAGCGCGCCATGCAAGACACCGACAAGAACATCGTGGAGATGCTGGCCGAGGCCAAGTCCGGCCTGGACCATTCCGCGCTGACTTCCGTCCGGCATTTCCTGCGCCAGGATGGCAACATCTTCCTGCGCCGCATCGACGAGCTGTTCAAGAACAGTCTCGACCGCGCCATGCAGACCATGTACGTCGATCTGCGCCCCGGCATGCGCAAGCTGTCGGCCGACGAACTCACCCTGATCGACGACGAGGCGGTGAACCACCAGATCGAAGTCGGGCGCCTGACCCAGCGCATGCGCGATGCGAACGAAGAAAACATCGGCCGCCTGAACGTGATCGTCGCGCAGTTGCACGGCCAGCGCGAGGCCAAGGAGCGCGAAAATCCCTTCCGTCCCTATCTGCTGGCGCGCGCACTATACGAAGCGATCAAGGACACAGCGACCGACGAGAACAAGGCGAAGGTGCTGTTCGAGCACCTTTCCAATGCGCTGGCCCAGCATCTGCCCGGCTATTACAACGCGATCCGCGAAGTGTTCGAGTCTTCCGGGGTGTTCGGGAAGTTCCAGGCGCAACGCTCGCGTGCCGCGCATACCCAGCGCTATTTCGGGGCGCCGCCGGTCGATCCGGCGCTGACTTCGCGCGTCCTGCCCGGCCTGCATCGCATGCTGGAGACGCTGCAGGGATTGCCGGCCGGCGTGGGCAATATGGGCAGCGTGGGCAACATGATGCCCGCCGTCTCGCCTGTGGGCAGCCAGCCCGAGTCGGTCGAGGATTTCATCCGCCAGATGTTCACGCCGTCCAAGTCCATCGCCTTCGGCCTGAACGGCGATCCGCTCAAGGCGCGCGGCATCGAGATCCCCTCCAACCCGCTGGTGGCCAAGCTCAACCAGTTCCAGCACAAGGCGGCAAGGCACGAGCCGATCGCCGACAAGGTCGAGGCCGGCAAGAATGCCTTGCCGGTCCTGCGCGAACACATGGATCTCGGCAGCGCGTCGGTGATGGAAAGGATGACCGTGGACGTCGTGTCCATGCTCTTCGAGTTCATCCTCGAGGATGATCATGTCCCCGTCGAACTGCGCCGCCATATCGGCCGCCTGCAGGTGCCCATCCTCAAGGCGGCCTTGCTCGACCAGGACCTGATGCAGGATGAAACCCACCCGGCGCGCCTGCTGCTGAACCGCCTGAGCACCGCCGCCGTGGGGACCGATGCATCTTCGGCACGCGGCAAGACGCTGGCCGCGGAGATCGAGCGCGTGGTCGACAAGGTGCTCGCGGAATACGATACCGATACCCGGGTGTTTTCCGACTGTGTGCACGAGTTCGAGGATTTCCTCGCCGGCTTCTTGCGCAAGGACGACGGACAGGCGGCCGTCGGCATCGAAGCCGTGGAAGAGGCGGAGCGCTTCAGCGTCCTGCTGACCAATACGACGAAAGCCTTGTGCGATGTGCTGGTGCCGCTGAACGTGGACAAACGCATTTCCGACATCATCATCCTGGTGTGGCCGCATGTGCTCGTGCATGCCGCCTGGCAGGACTGGAAGGCCAAGGTCAGCCAGGACGATGCGGCCAGCATGTTCCGCCAGTTCCACTCGGCCCTGCCCGAGCTGATCTGGAGTGTGCAGGAAAAGTCGCCGCAGCAGCGCACCGTGTTGATCCGCCTGCTGCCGGACCTCGTGAAGCGCCTGCGCAAGGCGCTGGAGATCATCCAGCTGCCGGAAGAGGATTCGAAGCAGATCCTGGACATGCTGGTCGACATGCATACGCAAGTCCTGCGCAGCCAGCCAAAGCCGGGCGCGCAGGAGCAGATCGCGCTGGAAGACTTGCGCAAGGAATTCTCGCGGCTGGTGCTGAGCTGGGAACGCGCGGCGTGGGAGCTGCCCGAGCCGCCGCCTCCGCGCGAAGAAATCATCATGGAAGTCTTCGGGCGCCGCGGCGCGGCGGCCGACATCAACCTCGGCTTCAACACTGTCTCATCCACCGCTGCGGATCGCGAATTCCTGGCACAGACCTACCTGCTCGGCACGCGCGTGGCCTTCCGCGCGCCTGACGGCAGCAACCTGCCGGGGCAACTGGTGTGGATCAGCACGCACCGCTCGCTCTACCTTTTCAAGCAGGACGGCAAATCGACGCTGGTCGTCTATTCGCCCGCCGCGCTGCTGGAAGCGCTGCGCGAGGAAGCGATCATTCCCGTGGAATACGCGCCGGTCTTCGAACGTGCGGTGGAATCGCTGCTGTTCGGCGCCGGCACGCTTGCCACCGCCGTGTGACGAAAGCGTCATTCGCGGGTGGGGTAATCACTTAAGGCCGCAAATAAAGGCTGTCATTCCTGCGAAAGCAGGAATCCAGTGTCGTTAAATGATGCGTGCACGACGCTGGATCCCGACTTTCGTCGGGATGACGGCAGCATTACCCGCAGGCGGGGCGCCATTCATCTGGTGTTCACTTGATGATCTCGTAGCACGGGTTGTACTTCTTGCCTGGCAGCTTCATGCGGTGCTGCGCGACGAAGGATGCCAGCAGCGCATCCATCGGCCCCATGATGCTTGCATCCCCATGGATCTGGAATCGGCCGTGCTGCTCGATGGCGCGGATGCCCTGGTCCTTCACATTGCCCGCCACCACGCCCGAAAATGCCCGGCGCAGGTTCGCCGCCAGCAGGTGCCGCTCCTGGTTCTTGTGCAGGTGCAGGTTGCGCATGTTGGCATGCGAGGGATGGAAGGGCTTCTGGAATTCGTGGTCGATCTTCAGCAGCCAGTTGAAGTAATACGCGTCGCTGGTTTCCTTCCTGAACTCGCGCACTGCCTTGATCCCCGCGTGCATTTCCTGCGCCACGCTTTGCGGGTCGTTGATGATGATCTTATAGCGCGCCTGCGCCGCCGGCCCGAGAGTTTCCCCGATGAACTGGTCGATCTGGAGGAAGTAGTCCTTGGCGGCCTCCGGTCCGGTGAAAATCAGGGGGAAGGGCAACGCCGCGTTGTCCGGATGCAGCAGGATGCCGAGCACGTACAGGATTTCTTCCGCCGTGCCGGCGCCGCCGGGAAACACGACGATCCCGTGCCCGGCGCGGACGAAGGCTTCCAGCCGCTTCTCGATGTCCGGCATGATGACCAGGTCATTGACGATCGGATTCGGCGATTCGGCGGCAATGATGCCCGGTTCGGTGATGCCGAGGTAGCGTCCGTTGGCGATGCGCTGCTTGGAATGCGCCACCGCCGCGCCCTTCATCGGGCCCTTCATGGCGCCGGGGCCGCAGCCGGTACAGATGTCGAGGCCGCGCAGCCCGAGCTCGTAGCCGACCTTCTTCGAGTAGTCGTATTCCTCGCGCGAGATCGAATGGCCGCCCCAGCAGACCACCAGGTTCGGATTGGTGGTGGCGCGCAACACGCCGGCATTGCGCAGGATATGGAAGACCGAGTCCGTCACGCCTTCTGCCGTGGTGAGATCGAATTTGGGATTGCCGTTGATCTCGTCGTTGACATAAATCACGTCCCGCAGCACGGCGAACAGGTGCTCGTGGATCCCCTTGATCATCTTTCCGTCGACGAAGGCATTAGCGGGCGCACTCTTGATATCGAGCTTGATGCCGCGTTCGCGCTGGATGATGCTGATCTCGAAGGCCTTGTAGCGCTCCAGGAGCTCCTTGCCGTCGTCGAGGGCGTTGCCGCAATTCAGGACGGCGAGGGAACAGTTCCGGAAGATGGAGTACAGTCCGCCCTGGCTGGTATCCAGGAGTTTCGCGACCTCCGACTTGGAGAGGATGTCGAGACGGCCTTCCGGGGAAATCTGGGTATCGACGACTTCAGGTTTCATGAGTTGCATTTTCTCGAGTTGCAGGAATTTGGATGCCGTGCGGGCATGTTTTCCAAGACAGCTTACACGCATAAATGCCTGCCGCGTATACCAGGATCAATGAACCGGTTGCCTGTTGGAAGGCGCATGCAATGAGCGGGAGCAGGCTGGCGGGCAGGGCGAACGTTTGCAACAGGCTTGCGTCGAACGGTTTTGATCAAGGCGGAACGGCGCATGCAGGAAATGAGCTTGAACGGCTTCCCTGCCGAAGGTTTGCGGCTGGAGACGCTGGCGCGTTACCAGATCATGGACACGGCGGCGGAATCCCGCTTCGACGAGATCGTGGAGCTGATCGCGCGCATCTGCGAGACGCCGATGGCCATCATTTCGCTGCTCGACGAAAAGCGGCAATGGTTCAAGTCGCGAATCGGTCTGGACGTGAGCGAGACGCCAAGGGACATTGCATTCTGCCGTCACACGATAGGCCAGGAAAAGGTGTTCGTCGTGCACGATGCGCTGGCCGATCCCGAATTCGCGGATAACCCCCTGGTCACCGGCCCGCCGCATATCCGCTTCTATGCCGGCGCGCCGCTGGTGACCGTCAACGGCGTCGCGCTCGGCAGCCTGGCCGTGCTCGACAGGGTACCGCGCGTGCTGTCCGAGACTCAGACCGTCGCCCTGCGCGTGCTGAGCCAGCAGGTGGTCGCCCAGTTGGAGTTGCGCCAGCACCTCGACTCGCTGTCGGAGATGGTTGCCGAACGGGAAAAGGCGGCCGCGAAGCTGCGTACCGCCCACGGGTTCCTGGAGCAGCGGGTCGCCGAAAGGACAGCGGAACTGCAACGCGTCAACGCCAGCCTCAGGGAAGCCTACGACCGGCGTGTGCAGGAAGCGCAACTGTCGCAGGACATCATCGACAGCCTGCCCGGCATCGTCTACGTATTCGACCATGAAGGCCGCTTCGTCCGCTGGAACCGCAACTTCGAGACCGTCACCGGTTACTCCCGGGAGGAAATGATCAGCGCCCATCCACTCGATTTCTTCGCCAGAGCCGAGGACAAGGCGATGGTGGCCGAACGCATCGGCGAGGCGTTGAGGAGCGGGAGCGCCGTGGTGGAAGCTGACCTGAGGACCCGGGACGGCCGCTGCATACCGTATTACTTCAACGGAGTACGCATCGAACTCGACGGCCGGCTCTGTGTGGCCGGTATGGGGATGGATATCACCGAGCGCCGCATCGCCGAGGAAACGCTGCGCCTGCGCAACCGCGCCATCCAGGCCAGCGTGAACGCCATCATCATCACCGACCTGGAAGGCGACATCGAATATGCCAATCCCGCCTTCGAGCGCATCACCGGCTATCCGGTGGACGAAGCCGTCGGCCGCAACTGCCGCTTCCTGCAACGCGACGATACCGAGCAGCCTGGGGTCGCCGCACTGCGGGCCGCCATCGCCCGGCGGGAAGAAGCCTCGGCCCTGCTGCGCAATTACCGCAAGGATGGCGCCCTGTTCTGGAATGACGTCCACATTGCGCCGGTGCGCGGGGCAGACGGCGTCGCCACCCACTTCGTCGGTGTGCTGAACGACATCACCGAGATCAAGCATTACGAGCGCGAGCTGGAGCGGCAGGCCAGCGTTGACGCGCTGACCGAGCTGGCCAGCCGCAGCGTGCTCAAGGAGCGCATCCGCGAGGGCATCGCCACCGCGCAGCTCATGGAAACTTCGGTGGCCGTGGGATTCATGGATCTCGACAACTTCAAGTTCATCAATGACAGCCTCGGCCACAATGTCGGCGACGAGCTGCTCAAGCAGGTAGCGCAGCGCCTGGTTGCCTGCCTGCGCGGGCAGGACACGATCGCCCGCTACGGCGGCGACGAATTCGCTTTCGTCCTGACGGGTCAAAAGGACGAGGCCGCCATCGCCGGCCTGCTGGACCGCATCCTCAAGACGATCGACCGGCCTTTCCAGATCGACGGCCACAAATTCTTCGTCAGTTGCAGCATCGGCCTGAGCTTCTATCCGAAGGATGGGCGGGATGCCGATACCCTGCTCAAGAATGCCGACGTCGCGATGTACCGGGCCAAGGAGCGGGGCAGGAACAACTTCCAGTTCTACACGCCGTCCATGAACCAGCGCGTGACGGAGCGGCTGTCGCTGGAATCGAAGATGCGCCAGGCGCTGGCCGGGGGCGAGTTCGCCCTGCATTACCAGCCGAAGATCGACCTGCGGACCGGCCGCATCGCCGGCACGGAAGCCCTGATCCGCTGGAATCCCGGCCACGGCAGCGGCCTGATCTCACCCGCGACCTTCATCCCGCTGGCGGAGGAAACGGGGCTCATCGTGCCGATCGGGGAATGGGTGCTCAATACCGCCTGTGCACACCACAAGACGCTGCAGGAAGCGGGACTGCCGCCGATGCGGGTGGCGGTCAACATTTCCGCGCGACAGTTCGAGCCGCGTTCGATTGTCAAGCTGGTACGCGAAGCCCTGCTCGCCTCCGGCCTGGATGCCAACCTGCTGGAGCTGGAACTGACCGAGAGCCTGGTCATGCAGAACCCGGAAGACGTGATCAAGGTCCTGCACGACCTGAAGGACATGGGCGTGCATCTCGCGATCGACGACTTCGGCACCGGCTATTCGAGCCTCAGCTATCTGCAGCGCTTCCCCGTCGATCGCCTGAAGATCGACCAGTCCTTCGTGCGCGACATCGGCAAGGACCCGAACGACGCCATCATTGCCCGCGCCATCATCTCGCTCGGACACAGCCTCGGCCTGGCGGTCGTGGCAGAGGGCGTGTCGAGCATCGAGCAGCTCGCCTTCCTGCGCGAGAACGGATGCGATGAAATGCAGGGCTACCTGTTCAGCCGCGCCGTGCCGATGGAGGAACTGCAGATGATGCTGGCGAATGGGAAAACCTTGGCTGTGCATTAGGCGGGTGTGGCGGGGTTTGCGCACGCAATGGTTCTTTGTGTGCATTGGTGGGTTTCGCTTCGCTCTACCCACCCTACGGTTCTTTATAGAGGACGGTAGGGTGGGTAGAGCGCAGCGAAACCCACCGCGCATTACTCGCCGCCCGCCGCTTCAGGCAATCGCCTTTTTCTGCGCCGACGTAATGGTCCAGTAGTAAATCGTCTTCGAGCCGATGCGCTCAACTTTCTCCGGCGGCCATTCCGGGCCCATGTCGAAATCGTGCGACACCACGCGGGTGCCGATCTTCAACTGTTTCCAGAGCTGCGGGCGCAGCGCGCGGTTGACGTCGGGCAGCAGGTAGAGCGTGACCACGCTGGCCTCGGAAAAATCGGCGGTGAAGAGGTCGCCGACCATGAACTTGACCTTGCCGTTGACGCCCGCCGATTCCGCATTGGCCTTGGCCTCGGCGATACGCTCCGGGTTCAGGTCGATGCCGACGCCGCGTGCGCCGCGTTCCTTGGCGGCGGTGATGACAATGCGGCCGTCGCCGCAGCCGAGGTCGTAGACAACATCGTCCTTGGTGACCTTGGCGATTTCCAGCATCCTGTCCACCACGGGCTGCGGCGTGGGCACATACGGGACATCCGGCTTGCGCGCGGGCTGCTGCGAGAACGCCGTGCCTGCGAGTGCCAGCATGGCCGCCAGGAGCAGGACGCTCAGGGCGGGAGCAAGCAGGCGTGACAGTGGTACGGCGCGTTCAGGGCGTTTCATGGGCGTCTCCTCCGGAAATGGAACGAATGACGGACTGCCGACGGCCGTCGGGACGGGCGCGCATCAGCAGCAACAGGACAAGACCGGCGGCCAGGACCACGACCCCGATCCACGCGGCGTTGAGGCCGCCGAGCGATTGGCTGTAGACGTAGGAAAGGCTGGACCACAGCATATAGGCGCAGGTCGCGCAGAACACGGCCGGGAGCAGCGGGTACAGCGGCACCTTGAACGGCCGCGCGGTCTGCGGCTCGCGCGCGCGCAGCACGAACAGCGACAGGCCGGACAGGAAGAAGAACAGCCAGAATACCGGCGCCGTAAACTCGACCATCGACTTGAAACCGCTGCCCGTCCATGTCCCCACGGCAACCAGCAGCAATGCGGCGGCGCATTGCAGGCGCAGCGCGTTGGCGGGCGTGTCGCGCCTTCCGTCCCAGGCGCCGAGCGGAGCGAGGATGGGCCAGTCGCGACCGATCGCATAATTGGTGCGGGCGCCGACGATCATCGTCGCGTTGATGGAGGTCAGCGCCGAGATGGCCACGATCGCGGAAATCAGGCGCGCGCCGGTGTCGCCGAAGGCCGCTTTCAGCATGTCGGCCGCCACTGCTTCCGAACGGGCCACGCCTTCCATGCCCAGCACTTTCCAGTAAGACCAGGTCACCAGCAGGTAGAGCAAGGTGATGATGAGGATGGACCACACCAGCGACCTCACCATGTTGCGGCTGCCGCCCTTGAGCTCCGCGCTGATGTAGGCCGCTTCATTCCAGCCGCCGTAGGTGAGCAGCACGAACACCATCGCCATGCCCAGCGACGCCGCGCCCGGGGACGACGTGCTTGCCGCCACCGGTTCCGCCTGCCCGGGGGTGACGAGTGCGGCGCCGACGATGAGCAGCAGCCCGAGGACTTCGAGCGCCGTCAGCCACGACTGTGTCGAGGCGCCGGTTCGCGTGCTGCGCAGGTTGACCCACGACAGGAGCACCACGGCTCCCGCCGCGTAGGCCGACTGGCTCGCGGTCTTGCCGATGCCCGGCAAGGGCAGGATCTGGTGCATGTAATCGCCGAAGACAAAGGCCAGCAGCGCGATCGATCCGGTCGTGATGACGGAAAAGCGCGCCCAACCGAACAGGAAGGCGACCGAGCCGCCGTAGGCACGGCGCAGGAAATGGTAGTCGCCGCCGGTATGGGAATAGGCGGTGGCCAGTTCCGCATAACACAGCGCGCCGATGAGCGACATAACGCCGCCAAGCAGCCACGCGGCGAACATCCACGATGCACTGCCGGACATCGCGGCCACCATCGCGGGCGCCTTGAAGATGCCGGCGCCGACCACGATGCCCACGATGATCGCCACCGCTTCCCGGACTCCGAGGATTTGCTGGGGCGCGCCGCTGTGCGGACCAGTCGCGTCGGGGGCGGGAGTAGGGCGTTCCTGCATCATCGGTCTTCGTCCGGGGTTCAAGGGGCTGGGGCGTTGATGTGCGAAACCGGCGGCCGGAAAAAGTTTCGCGCGCGCGGCACCGGTTCGCTTTTGCTCAATAATTTCCACGCCTCCACGCCATTTGCCCGGCAAGCCGAACCTGACGGCAGGCATGGGTCTAACACCTTACCTATTGCATTTGCTGAGGCATCAAATGGTTACGTTATCTGGAGGCAGCATGAAGAAGTTACCCATCGCCATTTTCGTTTCTCTGCTCGGGACTAGTGCCATGGCGCTCGCGCAAGGCAGTTCCACCTCGTCGACAACGCCGGAGCGCACGATGCAAGGCGGCAGCATGAGCTCGGACAGCCCGGCCGCGACCGGGACATCGAGCGGCACGGGCAGCACGATGAGCGGCGGGACCATGAGCAGCGGAACGATGGGCAGCGGGACCGCTCCCGGCGTTACCAGCGGAGGCAGCGGCACCTCCGGGGCCGGCGCTTCCGGCAGCAGTGCCGGATCGGGCGCGGCAACTGGTACGACTGGTGCGGCCGGAACGAGCGGTACTAGCGCCACCGGAGCCACCGACGCATCGGGAACCTCCGGCACGATGGGATCGACGGGGGCTGCCGGCAGGACCGGAACATCGGGCATGGGCAGCAGCCCGTCCGGCGCAACGGGCGGCGGCAGCACTTCGGGCACGACCGTCACGCCCGGGGCAACAACCGGTGTAACCGGTGGAACGACCGGGGGCGCAACCGGGACCGGCATGGGTAGCGGCGGCACCGGCGTGACGACCGGCACCGGCGCCGCGGGCACCAGCGGCGTGGGCAGCGGAACGATGACGGAAGAGGAATGGCGGCGCCGGGGCGGCATCAGCGGCTCCAGCG